>Ga0182792_1001825_pt1 | contig 16252 bp, 16 predicted proteins | sample Passage237B_FD_130497 | JGI IMG/M metagenome (GOLD analysis project Ga0182792, IMG submission 130497) | Cellulose adapted compost microbial communities from Newby Island Compost Facility, Milpitas, CA, USA - Passage2 37B (version 2) (version 2) ...
GGTTTCCATCACGTCGACCTGCGGTAGCTTTCGCGCATGAGCGCGGTGATCGAGGTCGAGGGTCTGGTCAAGGTTTTCGGCAGCACCCGGGCCCTGGACGGGCTCGACCTGAGCGTAGAGCCGGGGCAGGTGCACGGTTTCCTCGGCCCGAACGGCTCCGGCAAGTCGACCACGATCCGGGTGCTTCTCGGATTGATCAAGGCAACCGGCGGCAGCGCTCGGCTCTTCGGCCAGGATCCCTGGAAGAACGCGGTCGCCCTCCATCGGCGACTCGCCTACGTGCCGGGTGACGTGAACCTCTGGCCGAACTTGACCGGTGGTGAGACGATCGACATGCTCGGCTCGCTCCGCGGCGGGCTCGACCCGATGCGGCGGCAGGATCTGATCGACCGCTTCGAGTTGGACCTGACCAAGAAGGCTTCGACCTACTCGAAGGGCAACCGTCAGAAGGTCGCGCTGATCGCTGCCCTGGCAACCGACGCGGAGCTTTTCATCTTCGACGAGCCGACTTCGGGACTCGACCCGCTCAAGGAGGCGGTTTTCCAGGAATGCGTGAAGGAGATCACCGGCGAGGGCCACACGATCCTGCTCTCCAGCCACATCCTCGCTCAGGTCGAACACCTCGCCGACACCCTGACCATCATCAACTCGGGCAAGACGGTCGAGTCCGGTTCGATCGAGGACCTGCGCCGACTCTCGCACGAGACGTCGGATCCTGACCAGCCGGCCAGCCTGGAGCAGCTCTTCCTCCAAGTGTACGAGCCGAAATGAGCCTCGGCCCGTTCACCGGGACCGGCCACGCGCTCAGGTTCGCGTTGAAGCGGGACCGGCTGCTCCTGCCGCTATGCGTGCTCGGCCTGATCGGCTGGGTCGGACTTTACGTGGCCAGCTACTCGGGGCTCTACGGAACTCAGGCCGACCTGAATTCGCTTTACAGGAGCGTCGCCGGCAACCCCGCCCTGGTCGCGATGGTCGGACCGACCGACGGTCTCCGGAGCCTGGGCGGAGCCACCGCCTGGGAGACCCTGCCCGTGGTGTCGGTGATCAGCGCGATATTCGCCATGTTCGTGGTCATCCGCCACACCCGCGCCGAAGAGGAAGACGGTCGCAGCGAGCTTCTCCTCGCCGCCGGCAGCGGCCGGCTGGCCACCCTGACCGCGGCCATGATCGTCACCACCGGCGCGCTCCTGATCGCGGCCCTCGGCTGGTACATCGTCTTTCTGGCCACCGGATACGCGGCTGATTCTTCGCTCTTGCTGGTTGCCGCGATCCTCGGCGTCGGCCTGGTCTTCACCGGCACCACGGCGATCTGCGCCCAGGTGAGCGCGAAGGCGCGAACCGCCAGAGGATTGGTCGGGATCCTCATCGCTCTCGCCTATTTCCTGCGGGCGCTCGGCGACACCGGCCCCGGTGCGCTGACCTGGCTCTCGCCGCTCGGCTGGGCCGAGCGAACGAAGCCGTTCTACAACGATCAGTGGTGGCCCCTCGTTCTGCCGGTCGCGGCGACGATCCTCACCCTGGCCTTCGCGCTTTGGCTGCTCGAGCGGCGTGACATCGGCAGCGGCCTGATCCAACCCAGGCCCGGCCCTGCTCGAGCCCGTCCTTCGCTGCTACATCCGCTCGGCTTCTCGCTCCGGATCCAGCGCGGATCGATCCTCGGCTGGGCCTATCTGCTGTTCGTCTACGGCTTCGCGATCGGGGCGGTCGGCAACAACATCGAAGGCATCCTCGAGTCGAGCCCCTCCCTGACCGCCGCCTTCGCCGGCGCTTCGAGCAACATCGTCGATTCCTACTTCGCCTCTATCTTCACGGTGCTGGCCCTGATGGCTTCCGGGTTCGCGATCGGTGGCGTGCTTCGGCCCCATTCCGAGGAGGTCCATGACCGCGCGGCACTCCTGCTGGCCGGCCCTTTGGGCAAGGTGAGATGGGCATTCGGCCATGTCTTGATCGCCTACGTGGCGAGTGCCGCGATGATGGCTCTGCTCGGCCTCGGGCTGGGCTTCGGCCTCGGGGTGGTGACCGGTGATTTCGGCCAGGTCGGCACCCTGATCGCCTCCGGCTTCGCCCAGGCCCCGGCGATCTGGCTCACCGCGAGCATGGCCGTGCTGCTCTTCGGCATCTCCTCCCGCGCCTCGGCGGCCGCCTGGGGTCTGCTCGTCGCTTTCGTCGTGATCTGGTCGGTCGCCTCTTTCGGAGATCTGCCGGACTGGATTGTCGACCTCTCCCCCTTCTCCCACATCCCCGCCGTCCCGGCGGTCCCGCTGGATGCCACACCGCTCCTCGTGATGACCGCCCTCTCGGCCGTACTCACAGTCGCCGGCATGCTCCTCTGGCGCCGCCGCGACCTGCTCTGAGCTACGTTCGATTTGGGGGGATATAACCCACCCAAATCAAACCTATCCCGACCGCGGGCGGCCGCCGAGCCCGACCCCGCATCGCTAAACTCACCGGTCCCCTGCCGGGGTAGCTCAGCTGGTTAGAGCAGCGGAATCATAATCCGCGTGTCGGGGGTTCGAGTCCCTCCCCCGGTACTGCCACAAGGTCGGTTAGGCGCGAGGGTTTTGGTGTTCCGTGACGGGGTACCCCTGCGGCATGACTTTCGGATTCTCGCTTTTCCTGCTTGCCGTCGGGGCGATTCTGGCCTTTGCGGTCAACCTTCATGTCCGGGGGATCGAGCTGGACGTGGTCGGGTACATCCTGATGGGCGTGGGCGCAATCGGTCTGCTCTACTCGGTGATCGTCTACAACCGGCGGGGCCGGGTCGTGGCGGACGTCCCTCCCCGGGACCTGCCGCCCCGGTACTAAAGTCGGGAGCCGCTACCTGACTTTGACGCGCCGCTTGACGGTCTTGGCGTCAGCGTTGGAGGAAGTGACCTTGAAAGTGATCTTCGCCTTGCCTGATCGCTTCGGTTTGATCTTGACCTTGACCGTGCGGCTCTTGCCGGAGCGGATCCGTCCAAGGCCGGCACGGAAGCGCGCCCCGACACCCGATGCCCGGAGCTTCACTCCCCTGGCGCTGCCTTTTCCGGCGTTTGCGATCCGCACCCGGTAAGTCGCCCTCTTGCCGGTCGCGACCCGGAACGGGCCTTTCACCCTGACCATGAGCTTCGCCGACGCCGGCGGAATCACGTCCGGCTCTGTCACCGCCATTTGGGCATCGATCCCCGTGACAGCCTGGTATGTCTCGAGCGAGATCGGAGCGGATGCCTCGAGGCTGGCCTTGTCGTCGTAAAACTCGGGGATGATCGTCGAACCGGGGTTGAGGCAGTCGCTGAAACGAAGTCTGTAGTTGCCGGCGGTGAACTGGTCGAGCATGTAGCTGCCGTCCGGGCCGGTCTGCCCGAAGTTGCCCAGGTTCCCCTGATCGTCAAACGTGTCGACGCAGATGTCGCTCAAGGGATTGCCGTCCTGGTCGGTGACCGTGCCCGAGATCGAAGCGCCACCGCCCTGAAGGCTGTTGATCCCGGTCCTGGTCGAGCCCTGGGTCACGTGAACCGGGGTGGCCTCTGCGAGGGTTGACTTGCCCCGGTAGAAGTCGGTGCTGCCGAAGGTCAGAAAGGGATCACTCTCACCTCCGCATCCGAGTTCGAACCCGACTCGGTAGTCGCCGGTTCTCAGTCGATCGAACCGGTAGGTGTCGTTGACTCCGACGCCGGCCGGAAATGACTTGGTTCCGACCTGGTTTCCACTCGAGTCGTAGACCGATGCAGAGCCGAAACAGGCAACCGGGGCAACGGGCGCGTCGATTCTGTAGGTGCCGGTGATCGATCCGCCACGGGCCAGCTCGGCGTCGATGCCCGGTGTGTTCGAACCGGCCGTGACCGAGACCATCGCCGCGTCGTCGCGGGTTGCCTTGTCCGGATAGAACTCGCTGATCACGTTGTCGGATTCGTTACAGCGGCTGAACTTGACCTGGTACTGCCCCGATTCCAGTCCGACGACTCGGTAATTGCCGTTCGCGTCGGTCCGGCCTTGGCTGGCCCACCCGCCGGACCCGCCCAACGCTGTCACGCAAGTGCCTTGATTCGGTCCGTTCGGCTCGACCGTGACCTTGCCGGAAAACGAGCCGGCGGTTGCCAGTTGGGCATTGATTCCCGGCGTGTCGGCGCCGTCGGTGGCCGCGACCGGGTTCGCTTCCTCCTTGGTCGCCTGGTCGTCGTACCACTCGTCGAACACGTTCACGTCCTCACCGCATCGCGAGAAAAGGATCCGGTAGTCCCTGGTCTCCATGAAACCCAGCGAGTAGTTGCCGTTGGCATCGGTGTGCTCGCTGGCCCCGCTGCCCTCGGAATCAAACGCGGCGACACATACCCCGGACAAAGGGTTGTTGTCCTCGTCCGTCACTTTGCCCGAGATCGTGCCGGTGCCGTACGCGGCTGCGGGAGCCGGCATAACGACGGCGCCGAGCGCCAGCAGAGCCCCTGCGAGAAGAACCAGAGCGGCGACCGTTAACGGTTCGAAGCCGGAAAAACGATGTGTCGCTGTCTTGATCAACGGGTTCCCCTGTCCCTTCGGCACCGGACGTGAGAATCCATCCTACAGGCTGCTCAACCCCCTTCGTGAAACGATTGAGCCATGTCCCAGCCAGCGGGAGGAGAGACCAAGAAGCGGGGGTCGATGCCGGAATGGTTCATCTGGCCCTACTGGCTGGTGCCGTTCATTCCGGTCGCGATCGTTCTCGATCTGCTCGTAGACGCCGATGCGACGCTGATTTTCGTCGCCGCGGCGCTCGGGGTGATCCCGACCGCGGCGTTGATGGGGGTCGCCACCGAGGAGCTCGCCGCCAAGTCCGGTCCCGGGCTCGGCGGCCTGCTCAATGTGACCTTCGGCAACGCCCCCGAGCTGATCATCGCGCTTTTCGCGCTCGGGGCCGGCCTCCAGGAAGTGGTGAAAGCGTCGATCGTCGGCGCCGTCCTGGGCAACGTGTTGCTGATCATGGGGATCGGCATGCTCGCCGGTGGCTGGAAGCGCGAGAAACAAACCTTCAACCAGACTGCGATCTCGTCTCAGGCCCTGATGCTTTTCCTCGCTGTGGCCACGCTGGTCCTGCCGGCGGTCTTCGTCCTGGTTCACGGTGGCGGTCTTCCGGCTGTGAACGAGGAAATCTCAGACTTCGGGCATGATGTCAACGCGATCTCGATCGTCGCTTCCGGCATCTTGCTCCTCACCTACGCGGCCGGGCTGCTCTTCTCGCTGAGGACCCACAAGCGGCTTTTCAACCCGGTCGACGAGGACCACGGCTCGCCGCTCGGCTGGAGCGTCGGCAAGGCGGTAGGCATGCTCGCGCTCGCTGGGGTGGCAGTCGGGGTGATGGCGGACATCCTGGTCGGTTCACTGGAGGAAGTCTCGGTTTCGCTCGGGCTCTCCGAGTTCTTCGTCGGCATCATCATCGTCGCGATCGTCGGCAACGCCGCGGAGAGCTGGGTCTCGATCATGTATGCGATGAGGAACAAGATGGACCTGTCGGTGCAGATCGCGATCGGTTCGGCGACCCAGCTGGCCCTGGTCGTGATGCCGGTGCTCGTCATCGCCTCCTTCTTCGTCGGCCCGAACCCGATGGCGCTGGTCTTCAACGGATACGAAATGGCCAGCCTGATCATCGCGATCATGGCCGCGTACTACGTGGTGCAGGAAGGCGAGTCGAACTGGTTCGAGGGACTCCAGCTGCTCGCGCTTTATGCCGTGCTCGGTGTCGTCTTCTTCTTCGCCTGAGCGCCGGCTAATCCGAGCGCAGAATCTTCTCCATCGACTTGCCGCGGGCGAGCTCGTCAATCAGCTTGTCGAGATACCGGATCTCCCTCATCAGGGGATCCTCGATCTCCTCGACCCGGACCCCGCAAATCACGCCGGTGATCAGTTCGCGGTTCGGGTTGGGTTCGGGTGCCTGGGCGAAGAAGGTCTCTAGGTCGCATCCGTTGTCGATCCGCGTCTTCAGCTGTCCCTGGCTGTAGCCGGTGAGCCAGCGGATGATCTTGTCGACTTCCCGCTTGGTGCGGCCCTTCTTCTCGGCCTTGGCGACGTAAAGTGGGTAGACGCTGGCGAAACTCATCGTGTAGATCCGGGGCTTGGCCATCGGCTGGTCGCAGTCTCTCAGCTCTTGCTGCGGTAGCGGCGGTTCTTGTTGCGGTTCCCACAGACTTCCATCCGACACCAAGTTCCCCCGCGGTTCTTCGAGGAGTCATAGAAGGCCCAACGGCAGTCGTCCGCGGCGCAGATCTTGAGCCGTTGCCACCAATCGAGGTCCTGGGCCATGCCAACGATCCCGACCAGCTGGCCGATCAGCTCGTCCGCGGCATCGACGGGTTTCAGACAAAGGGCTACCAGTCCGTCTTCGCTCACGTCATAGCCGGCCGGATACTTGTCGGAAAGCTGCCGCAGGGACTCGATCGCGTCTCGATCAAGCTCCGTGTGGGACTGCGCCTCGAGGATCTCGCGAAGGGTTTGACGGAGCCAGAGCAGATCCTGATACTCCTCGCCCGAGACCGTGCCCCCCTTCTTCAGCAACCCGGCGCCGGTGAGCCATGCCGCGGCCGCCGGCGGGTCCGTCAGGAGTTCCTCGCCGCGCTCGTAGTCGTGGGTGTTCAGCAACCCTTGAATCGCGATCAACGGTTCCGGCGCGACCTTGTACTCGATCAGCTCTTCGAGGAAGGCGGTGTCCATGTCCACATCGTACCCCCCCGTGACCGGTAACTCAACTTGACAGGTCACGCTAACCTGTGTAGCGTCTTAGACGGTCACTACGTCCGGGGTGACGAGCACGCCAACCCGACCCGGACCAGAGAAAGGTCAAGATGTTCCCCTTCAGCTACATATTCAGCCGCAGCAGCCGCCCTCGGTACGAGCGTCAACAGTCGGTACTCGACGAGGAATACGAGTGGGTTTTCGGCCGCAAATCACCTTCCTCCCACCGCAGCAGCCGGACCTTCCCGACCAGTGACCGGGAACGATCCGAGCGCGATTCGCGGTGACGGCCGGCTGTCATATTTCGGGATGGTCACGAGCGGCAACTCCGATCTGAGCCTTCCCGCTCAACCTCGGTGGCAACGTCTTCGCGTCCAATTACGAGCCAGCCCGGATCGAGGGGGCTCTCGCGGTCCAAGACCGCCACGGCGCCTGCTTTTGCCGATCAGGCGGCGAAGACGACCAGCAGGACCACGGCGATGATCACCAGGTCGGTGAGTACGACCCACTTGACCCACGGCGGAACCCCGCCCGACCTCGGAGCCGACTCGAGGCCAGAGTCGAGCGAGGCTTCGGCCTGCTCGAACTCGTCGAACTCCCTCTTCAGATCCTCGGAAGAATCAGCCATGACTGGAAACTAGCCGATCTCCCGGTATCCCCGCCGAGGGTTAGGGTCAAGACATGTTCGGCGAACCCCAGGGGACGGTGCGGCTGCTCGATGCGGAGCCATCGCTCGCCCGTGGGATCGAGCGCCGGGTGCTGGATGATGCCCGCGAGAAGCTGTCGGTCGAGGTGCGCCGAGTCGAGCCCGGCCCATGGGAAGGATCAACCCGAACTCCGCCGAGCCCGCTTTTCATCGGTTATCTGATCCTCGAGGGCGCGTTTACCCGCCAGGTCGAGGTTTCCGGCCGCCCGTCGATCGAACTGTTGGGACCCGGCGATCTGGTCCGTCCGTGGGTCGTGCCCCGGGCCCTGGACGCGATGGGTGTGACCGACGAGTGGGCGCTCATATCGACCGGTCATCTGGCGATGATCGACGAGGAGTTCCACCAGGCCGCTCAGGGGTTTCCCAGCATCCTCACCCTCTTGATGGACCGGGTTGTGGCTCGCTCCCGCTGGCTCGGATTCCATGTCGCACTTTGCCAGTTGCCGAGAATCGACCATCGGCTGCTTCTGATCTTCCGCTACGTGGCCGAACGCTGGGGTGTCGAGGAGGCTCGCGGGGTGAAGATCCCGATCCGTCTCTCCCACCGCAATCTGGCCGCGATGATCGGCGCCCGCCGGCCCAAGGTCAGCTCGGCCCTCACGACCTTGGCCGAAAGCGGAGTGGTCGAACAGGCGCCCGACGGCAGTTGGACCTTCTTCGCCGCCGGGGTCGACCCTCTGGCCGTGCTGGCCGGCATCGACGATCCCACCGAGCGAATCGGCGCCTGAAGCCGCCCGCGACTCCTCTCGGTCCAGTTGGAGGGTCGGTTTTCGAGTTGTGGGCGAGGGTATGCTCGAACCATGATCACCGGTCTCGATTTCGTTGCGATCCCATCCACCGACGCGGACCGCAGCCGTGCTTTCTATGTCGACACGCTGGGCCTGCGGCCCGACGACGGTTCCGACTACGAGTTTTGGGTCGGTGAGACCTGTTGCGGGATCTGGGAGCCCGCCCAGCAGGGAATGGAGTTCTCGCCGGAGAAGTGCTCCCATCTTGCGCTGCACGTTGAAGACATCGGGGCAGCCCGCACGGAACTCGAATCGAAGGGAGTCACTTTCTTTGGTGACACCCTCGACACCGGAGTCTGTTTCATGGCCTTGTTCGCCGATCCGGATGGCAACTCGCTGATGCTTCACCACCGTCACACGCCTCGGTAGAGATCCCCTGATGCAGGTTTTTCACCCGAGATCGGCGTGTTAGTGCAACATTTACGTATGTTGTCGACCTTTTTGTAAAACATCCTGTTTTCCAGGTAGCGCGCCAAAAACGATCGCGCGAAACCTGATTCTGAAGCGGTTTACCGAACGTCCATCGGAGACTTAAGTCTTTCTTTAACTTTCGGATACTGGACAGTTCACCGGGCCGTGCTTACGGTTTCAGCGAACGATCAGGCACCGCAGCGCAACTCTCCCGGCGAGAGTTCCAGGCAGCACTCCGGAGGGGCACTCCTCCAGAAAGAGAGGCTGAGCGATGGAAAGCAAGGTTCTAGACAGGGTGGATATGGCAGCGACGAAAACGTCAATGATTGGGCTGGCCGACGAGGAAAACCTCTGGGCTCGGCGAGACAGCGACCCGCAGGCTCGCGAAGAGCTTGTGAACCGCTACCTCGCCTTCGCCAAGAGCGTCGCGGTTCGCTACCGCAGCCAGGCGGAGTCGCTCGACGACCTGGTCCAGGTCGCGAGTCTCGGGCTGGTCAACGCGGTCAACCGCTTCGACCCGGCGCGAAAGGTCCCGTTTATCGCCTTCGCCTCGCCGACCATCACCGGCGAGCTCAAGCGTCACTTCCGCGATCGCACCGCTGCCATGCGGCTGCCGCGCAGTCTCTATGACCGGATCGGCCAGATCGACACCGTCGTGGCCGACCTGACCAGCCGCCTCAACCGGGAGCCCTCGGTGCCCGAGATAGCAGCCGAGATGGGATGCCCGGAAGAAGAGATCACCGAAGCATTCGACGCCGGCCATAACCGCCACCCCGTTTCCCTCGACCAGAGCCCCGGCAGCTCCGACGAAGACGCCGGCACACCGTCCGAATGGCTCGGGCGTGAGGACAGCCACTTCGATGATGCCGAGAACAGGATCATGCTCCGCGCCGCGATGAGCGGCCTCAGCAATGAGGAGCGGATGGTGGTCCGACTTCGCTTCCGCGACGAGCTCACCCAATCCGAGATCGCCGAGAAGATCGGCCACTCGCAGATGCACGTTTCCCGAATGCTGAGAAAGATTCTTGACCGGATGGGCGACCGCCTTCCGGCCGCAGCCTAACCCTCCCCCAATCCCCCCAAAGACACGAACCGACCGGTCCCTCCCCCCCTTGGCCGGTCGGTTCGGTTAAGGGGCCGGCCCCGGACGCTTAGTCGTCTCGAAAACCACCTCGCCGAGACGATCCTCCGGCCCGAAGCCCGGTTCCACTTCACCGGCGACTACCGAGTCGGCCAGTGTCTTGCCCAAGGTCGGAGCCAACTTGAAGAGATTGTGGCCTGCAATGAAATAAAGATCGCCCCTTTGCCAGATCGCCAACCCGTCTGCGGCCCAAGGCAACTCGGTAATCCAGCGTTGGAACGAAACCGCCCCGTTTCCGTCCAAGCCTGGGAATGCCTTCTCGACGTAGGCCCGGGTCTGGTCCGCCAGTGCGAGCAAAGGATCTTCCCCATCGGCTTCGAAATCGAGTTCGGCATTGAGCGCAAGCCCCACCGCGTAGGAACGATTGCCACGGATCGGCGAACCATAGGCGGATGCCTCACCGAAAACCTTGGAGGAGTCCTGAATGCAGGCCAACCGCGGTTCCCGCAGCCCCGACTCGAGAGGCAGGGTCAGGCGCATGTGGGCCTGGGCCGAAGACGGAATCGTGACCCCGGCCTTAGCGGCGAGTTCTGCGGTGCCGGTTCCCGCAGCCACCACGACGGCGTCGAAGATGCGGGCGCCCACGCTGGTCACCACTTCCACCCCGCCCTCCGGGCGGGCTGTCACCGATTCGACCCGTTCCGAGACCAGGTTCAAACCGACCGCGTCGATCAGGTTGGCGATCGTGAGGCGGGTCAAGATCGCGCCCGCCGCCTCATCGATCAGAGCCGGCCCTTCGAAGTCGGCCAGGATCGGCAGGGCTTCGCGGATCTGCTGCGGATCGAGCTGGCGCACGCGGAGGGCCGGATCGTCGGCGTACTTCTCGAGCCGCGCGATCGCATCAGAGCCGATCACCATCGCCCCGTCGGAAGTGATCAGCTTGACCCCGAACTCCGCCTCCCACTCAGCCCAGTCCCGCCGCGCCTGCACCGCGAGCTCGAACTGACGCGGATCGTCGTGGGCGTGTCGGAAGATGCGAGACTCACCCGCCGACTGGCCTCCGCCCGGGGCACCGCGCTCGAACACGAGACAGGCGTAGCCACGCTGTTCCAACGCCCATGCGGCAGCCAAGCCGACTACTCCCGCACCGATTACTGCGACCCGCGTCGTCGTCATGGGACGGGATTCTTCTCCTTGTAGCTCAGGCCAGCCAGATGAACAGGGCTACCGCAACGCCGATTGTGGTGAAGCCAATCGAAAGTCGCGCCATGAACTTCTGCCAGATGCCGCTGTACCTGACGCTCTCGAAGAAGAGCAATCCGACAATGTGGGCGACATTGAGGAGAAAGGCTCCGATCGCGATCAAGAGGACGATGGCTGCCGAGCCGGAAAGGTTCCCACCGCCGTGATCTGTGCCTACGGCGACAGCGATCATCCCAAGTGCAACCGTGCCGATGAACCCGATGAGAATCCCCGCGATGTCGACCTTCTTGAGAGGCGGAAAATTGCGGGTTTCCGTCTGGATTTCCTCTTCGGTTCGTCGATGAGCCGCGAAATGCTCGACCTTCTCGACCTCCGGAATGGCACCATCGCCGCCCGCGTGCGGGACTTTCATTTGCGTGACCGGCGGGTGAAAGTCGGTGCCGAGGCGGTCCCAGAGGTTCTTTTCGGCGTACTCTCGTTCGTTGTCGACATGGGTAACCACGATGATTCGGTCGGGTTCAAACTCTCTGACCCCATCACCGATCGCCATCATTGGATCGGCATCGCCCACTTCACCGCTGGCACCGATACCTGCGGCCTGCAGCTGATCCAGGATCGTCTCGAGTCGGCCCGAGGCTTCCGTGGTCGGTTCATCGACGTTGCCCAGTTCCTGGTCGATCACGGAGTGCGCCATCGCGGGCGTGATCACGAAAACGTCGACAAGCTTCGGGTCCAATCCTTCGGATTTGAGCTCCTCGATCAGGTCGCTTGAAAGAAAGACCTCATCGGCGACCAGCAACACCCGGTGAGCGTCTTCCTGGGTTTCGAACGCCGGCACGTTCGCGGATGATTCACCACTAACGATCTCAGGCATCATGCTTTGAACCTACCCGCCTGAGTCGCGGTGGAACCGATTTCTCCAGAAATCTTGGAGAAAACGGCTTTCTCAGCCGGTCAACCGCCCAACGGCGACGGCGGGATCCGGGTTTCGCCCTCGATTCCCTCAATCACCATCGGCAGGTCGTCGACAAAGCACCAAGACCAGTCTTCACCGGGTTCCAGAGACCGGATCAGCGGGTGCCCGGTTTCCTGAAAATGCCGGCTCCCATGCTGGTTGGGTGAACTGTCGCAGCAACCGACGTGACCGCATGACAGGCAGATCCTGAGGTGAAGCCACGGGGTGCCGTCGCGAAGACACTCCTCACAGCCGTCGACCGACTCCGGGAGCCGGGTGACCTTGATCTCGCCGAGGTGACTGCATTGATCGCTCATGGACCAATGCTCCCACCGTCGTCAAGGCGAGGTCCGATCAGGGCTCGATGATCGGGAACCAGAGGTCGAACTCGTCGAGGTGTTCGCCGAGCTGGCGGAACAGGTCAAGCCCGGGCCCTTCGTCCAGCTCACCGGCCTCGACCGCCTCTTCGAGCTGGACCTCGGACGCGACCAACCGGTCGAGCAGGCCGCGGGTGATCGCCAGCGTCGGCGCATTCTCGTCCCAGTCGACAAGCGAGTGGCTGAGGGTGCCGTTCGAGAGTCGCAAGGTCGCCCTCTCGCCGGTGTCGGTGATATCCAGGTTTAGATCGAGCTCAAGGTCGGCGGCGTTTACGCCGTGGATCTTCACCGCGAAGAAGTTGAAGATCATCGGCAGGGTCATGCCCTGGATCAGGTCGAGGCTGGCGGTGCTGCCGATCGGGTAGCTCGGGGTGCCGTGACGGAGCTCCTGGGCGCCCATCAGGTAGGCGTTTCGCCAGGTGGTCGATTCAGTCTGGTAGCCGAGCTGCTCGAAAGCGTCGGCCTGGAGCTGCCTGGCTTCCTGGTTTGAGGGGTCGGCGAACACGACGTGGCCGACCACCTCCGCGACCCAGCGGTACTCCCCTTGCTCAAACGATTCGCGGGCCTTCGAGATCACGTTCTCCGCGCCACCCATGAACTCGACGTAGCGCTTGGCCGATTCGACCGGGACCAGCGGTTCGAGGTTGGCCGGGTTGCCGTCGTACCAACCGAGGTAGCGCGTGTACGTCGCCTTGACGTTGTGGCTGATCGTGCCGTAGTAGCTGCGGACATGCCAGTGCTTGGCCAGCGAGTCGGGCAGCTCGACCTCCTCGGCGATCTCACGGGGAGTCAGGCCATGGTTGGCCAAGCGCAGAGTCTCGTCGTGGATAAAGCGGTACGCGTCGCGCGCCTTCTCGATCATTTCCCGAACCCGGCCGCTCCCCCAAACCGGCCAGTGGTGCATGCCGTACATCACGTCCGCCTCGTCGGCCCAGCGGTCGATCGTGTCGTTCAGGTACATCGACCAGGCCAGCGGATCCCGCACCTGTGCACCCCGGATCGGGTAGGTGTTGTGCATCGTGTGACTGCAGTTCTCGGCCGTGGTCAGGGCCTTGAGCTCCGGGATGTACCAATGCATCTCGGCCGGCGCCTCGGTGTCGGGAGTGAGCATGAACTCGAAGGTGAGGCCGTCGATCGTCCGGGTCTCGCCGGTGCTCTTGATCTCGTCGGTCGGCGGGATCAAGGTGATCGTGCCGAGCGAGGTCCCGATCCCGAGCCCGCAGCCGACCGTTCCCTGGGGGTCGGGCGGCAGCAGAATGCCGAACTGGTACATCGAGCGGCGGGTCATCACGTTGCCGGCCGCGACGTTCTCAGAGACCGCCGCTTCGAGGAAGCCCTCCGGCGCGATGACCGGGACTTTGCCGTCGTTTACGTCCTGCTCGTCGACCACGCCCTTGACCCCGCCGAAGTGATCGACGTGGCTGTGGGAGTGGACCACGGCCACCACTTCACGGTCTCCACGATGCTCCCGGTAGAGCGCGAGCGCCGCGGCCGCGACCTCGGTCGAGATCAGCGGATCGACCACGATTACACCGGTGTCACCCTCGATGAAGGTGATGTTGGAGATGTCCATCCCGCGCACCTGGAAGATGCGGTCGCAGACCTCGAAAAGTCCCCCGATCGCGCAGAGGCGAGCCTGCCGCCAGAGGCTCGGGTTGACCGTCGCCGGCGGCTCGGCTTCGCCGCCGGCGAAAGCGAGCTTGTGCGGATCGAAGACGAACTCGCCGTTCTCCTTCAGGACCTGCCCTTCCGGTACCGGGGCGATAAGGCCGCGAGTTGCCTCTTCGAAGGACTGCTCGTCTTCGAAGTCGAGGCAGCGGATGCTGTGGACGTGGGCTTCCCGGCTGAAGTCGGTGACGTCCTTGCGGTCGATGCTCATTCGGTCTCCTCGCTGCTCGTTGTGGTGACGGTCACTGCGGCGCTCACCACAGTCTCCGGCCCGAGATCCTGAATTTGCTGATCCATGTCAGCTTCGTCCATTCTGCCAGCACTGGGGCCCATTTCGACGAGATCCCGCACCGAATCGGGCGTGAGTCTCATCGTCCACTGAAGCTCGTGGCTCTCCATCCTCTCCGCCAAAGGGCCCAGAGAACGCTCAACTCGCTCTTCTTTGTCAGGGTCGACCGCGATCATCTCGAACCGTTCGATCAGTTCCGCCAGGTGGCCGGGCTGAGGGGTGACGGTGACCAGCTTCCCTCCAGGAGCCAGGATCCGCGCCATCTCCTCGCCGTTCCGCGGCGAAAAGACGTTCAACATCAGGCTGGCCGCCCCGTCCCGGATCGGGATCTCATCCCAGATGTCGGCCACGATCGCACTCGCGCGCGGGTGACTCTTGGCGGCCCGCCGGGCGGCGAATTTCGAGTTGTCGACGCCAATCCCGATCCTCTCCGGGAGCGCATCGAGGACGGCCGCCAGGTACTGGCCGGTCCCGCAACCGAGGTCGACCACAGCACCTCCTTGCTCTCGCGCGACTCCGTGGGCTGCTTCGACCAGCGCGTCGATCAGCGGCTGGAAGTGGCCGGTCGCGAGGAAGCGATCCCGGGCCGCGACCATCTCGGCCGAATCTGCCGTGTGGGTGCCGGAGTCGCGCCCCAGCAAGCTGACGTAACCCTGCCGGGCGATGTTCATCGTGTGGCCGCGGGAACAGATCAGCGAACCTCCGTTCTCACGCAACTCGCCCCCGCAATGCGGGCAGATCAGAAGTTCAACTGCGGCCTTTTCCACCCGCGGAACTCTAGATGAGCCGGCTCCCAGCCCCGTGACCCGTGCGGTGGGTCGGATTTCCGGTGGCTGTACCGGAAATCCGACCCACCGGGTGACGGGTCTCGTCCGCGGCTCCATTACTTCACTTTGTATAGTGAAAGGGATGCCCACCTTCCGGAGACTGCTGGGATTCCTCCGGCCCCATCGGCGCGAGCTCTGGGGTTCGATGATCTTCGCGTGGGCCGCGATGGGCATGACCGTGCTGATCCCCTGGCTGGTCGGCCAGGCCGTGAACGCAGTCCAGGACAGCGACGAAAGCCAGCTGTTCTGGTTCGCCGGAGCGATCCTCGTCGCCGCGATCCTGCGCCTGGTCCTGACCGTGATCCGCCGGGTCATCGCCGGCAAGGTCTCGCTGGCGGTCGAGTTCGACCTGCGCCAGGAGGTCTATGCCCACCTGATGCGGCTCGAGCTCGGCTTCTTCGACCGCAACCAGACCGGCCAGCTGATGAGCCGCGCCACGGTCGACCTGCAAGCGATCCGCTTCTTCCTCGGCTATGGACTGATCTTTTTCAGCCAGAGCCTGCTCACCGTCGCCCTGGCCGGCGTCGTGATGCTGGCGATCAACCCCTGGCTGGCCCTGTTCGCGCTGGCCCCCACGCCGCTGATCGTCTTCACCGCCCTGCGCTACACACGTCAGTCCCGGCCAGCGATGCAGGAAGTGCAGCAGCGGGTCGCCGAACTGACCGCCCAGGCCGAGGAAAGCGTCTCGGGGGTCCGCGTCGTCAAAGCCTTCGCCCGCGAGGACCACCAATTCGAACGCTTCCAGGGAGCGGTCGATCGTCTCTTCGACCAAAGCATGACCTCGACCCGGATCCAAGCGTTCTTCACGCCGCTGATCGGCGCCCTCCCCCAGCTCGGGACCGCCCTGGTATTGCTGGTCGGCGGCCACGCGGTGCTCAACGGCAACCTCGACCTGGGCCAGTTCACCGCTTTCTACACGTACATGCTGATGCTGGCCGGGCCGCTTCGCACGGTCGGCATGGCCCTCGGCATGGGACAGCGCGCGATAGCCGCCGGCAACCGGCTCTTCGAGGTGCTTGATCGTGAACCGGAACTATTTTCCAAGCCGGGCGCGCGGCCGCTGCCGGACGGCGAAGGAGCGGTCAGCTTCGAGGCGGTTTCGCTCAGCTACGGACCGGAAGCGCCGGCGGCCGTCAACGAGATCAACCTCGAGGTACCGGCCGGATCGCGGATCGCCTTGGTCGGGCCCTCCGGGGCGGGCAAGACCAGCCTCGCCGCGCTCCTCGCCCGCCTCTACGACCCGACCGAGGGCAGCGTCTCGATCGA
>Ga0182792_1001827_pt1 | contig 16235 bp, 14 predicted proteins | sample Passage237B_FD_130497 | JGI IMG/M metagenome (GOLD analysis project Ga0182792, IMG submission 130497) | Cellulose adapted compost microbial communities from Newby Island Compost Facility, Milpitas, CA, USA - Passage2 37B (version 2) (version 2) ...
ACATTACAACTAGAAAAACTGAAAGGCAGACCCAAGGCCCGCCTTTTCACCGAAATATTCGGTTTGCCACGCTAGTCTATACTGCCCCGACGGATAAAGCCCAGTAACAGTGATATCACCGCAATCACCAGCAATATGTGGATCAAGCCACCTGCGTTCCATACGAATGCGCCCAATAACCAACCAATAATCAGTATTACCGCAATCAAATACAATAATGATCTCATAGCTCAAGAGTTTTGTTGTTGCCAAAGAAGAAAAAAGACTATGCCACAAGTATGTTGATTACCTTCTTAAACCCGGCAAAATTTATTATTTCTTCCCTTTCGTCTACAGGGCACAGTTATTTATGCCTAATTTTAACAGCTTCATTATTCCATGCACAGAAAAGCAAGATTCTGGATACCGGCCATCATTGTAGTAGCTGCTGCAGGGTATTACTTCAGCAATCAGCAAAATCTTTTTTCCAATAAACATCATTACTACGGACATTATTCCGATGTACGTGGACTTCAGGAATCATCACCCGTATTTCTGAAAGGGGTAAAGGTGGGCACTGTAGATGAAATAGATCTCAATATCAAAGAAAAGGTTAGAGTTGTTTTTGCAATTGACCCTGATTTGCAACTTCGCGAAGGAACAAAAGCGATTATCAGCGCAGGCGATGTTAACGGAAGTAAAACGATAAGACTTGAACCGGGTACCGGACCTTTTCTAAAACCCGGTGCTACACTTCTGGCTTCTTTCGACAGTACCATGGCAGAAAGTTTTAATGCACGTATAACACCCACAATTCGTACGGGAAAGGTTTTACTCCATACGGCCGACAGTGCGCTGGATCAGTTTAATCATCTGATAAGGCAAAGCTGGGGCGAAGAAACGAGGCAAATTTTTTCGGGTCTGCATCATGCGTTGAATAAAGCAAGTTCTGTAAGTGGGACAGCCAACCAGAAAGTACAGCAAAGCCAGCAAATCGTAAACAACCTTGACAATCTCACGGCAAATCCGGGCGAAAAAATATCTTCAGTCAACCGCTCTCTGGCGAATGCGGAAGGCAATACAGCCGATGCAGCAAAAAATAATTTTAAGGAAGATGTACGTGCATTAGGAAAATCAATAAATGAGCTTTCCTCTTCCTTTGCTCGCGCAAAACAGAACAAAATGTTATCCGATACACAAACTTATCATAGTCTTTCCCGGGCGCTTGACACATTCAACAGGGATACGCGAAACTATATGCAGCATCCACCGCCCTTCATCAATCTCGGTTTTGGCGGCAAAAAGTAAATAGTCAAAAGTAAAAGCGCCGGTAAGGAATGTCGGCGCTTTTACTTTTTAAATAAACACACAGAATCTATCGCGATATGATAAACTGTCTGGAAAGTGCGCCCTGTTTATTATGGGTACGCAGGAAGTAAACTCCATTTACAAGACCGGAAACATCTATTGCGATTTTTCCGGTTGCCTCCACTTGTTGGTATTTTACTGTCCGTCCCTGTGCATCTAAAATAGATACAGAGGTATTACCTGCCTGAGCGGGCAACTCCACATTGATTAGATTATTTGCAGGTTGAGGATACAAACGAAGTGCAGATGTTCCATCAAGCGGATCAACAGATGCGGGAATATACGACTGATAATAGTAGCGGTACAGAAAATCGTCAGCAGCCGCTGCCCAGTTTCCAGTTGAGGGCTCAAATGTTTCAGAGTAATAGGAGATCGGTTGGTTGTGCATATTGTATGTCCATACTTTTCTCCAGCCACTTTTGTAGCTGGCCGTAACCACATCCCAATATTGCCATTCGTCCTTAGCAAGGTTATTGTTTGTGTCATAACTCATTACCTGTCTTCCTTTCACTTCCCATTCCGCACCATTCCAGGAATAATGCTTGATCTCTGCGATATTGCTTCCATTGTAAGTGTACTCAAACCTGTCTTTGTTCACCCACAAACCGTTTGATGGATTTAATACAGTATAAGACACAAGTTGATTAGCTGAATTGTACTGAAAGTCCAATTTCTGTCTGCCATACCAATAAAACGGAGTGATGTTCGCCTGGGTATCAATGCGGCTAATCAGATTATTATTCGCATCGTAACTAAAGTTCATGATAAAGACTGTGGACTTCATGCGGATCAGATTTCCGCTTGGGTCGTGATAGTTCTGATAAGTGACATGTGGAGCCCATATTCCCCCACTAAAAATATCAAAGGTCGTTTTCTCCAGAAGGGTAAAATCGTTGTTGTAAGTATAACTGAACCTTGATGAATCTACCCAGGTACCGGTATTGATATTCCATTTCTGGCAGTTGTATTTGCTGGCTTTTCCGGCGATGTTAAAAATCTGCGACCGGCGTACCCAGTTGCGGTAAGTTCCTGTTGAAGCCTGCCATGAATAACTGTAGCTCTCATCAAACATCACAAAGTTGTCGTCCATGTCTTCCCGGCTAAGTTGTCCGCCGCGGCCGTGAGAATAGCTATAAGTAGTAGAATCCATCGGAACCATAGCTGTACCATTGTGACGATAATGGACGGCGCCAATAATTCGCGAATAGTTTGCTGCCGCCGACCCGCTGCCGCCGGATCCGATATGAGGGAAAATATTAGGTATCCCTATGCCTGTTGTTTTTGCCCCGGCAAAGGGTACCGAAAACATCGCTGCCAGAAAGAGTGAGTAAATTTTTTTCATCGCATACGGTTTAGTCAGTAAGAACCATACTGCACATATAAATCTATGATCTTTTTCGTATATCAAAAAACACTGACAACTTTTTGACCGTAGGATGACAGGACGATGACAGAGATTACAACACAAAAGCATACGCTAACGATCGGTTAATGACTTCCAAATCAACGGTTAAGCGCTTGCAAAACCAGCGTTAAGTCGATCCATTTTTTTCTCCCTTCTACTGCCCCATTCAATCTTTGTGTCATCAACGAAAAAAGCAAACACACCATGACACAAGCCACACCTGCTCTGAAAATTGCGATCTACATCAGCATACTTTCCTGCATCCTCATGGTAGTTAACCTGTAAAAAACACGCTTATGAAACGCTTTATCTCAAACGCTATCACCGCCGTCCTGGTACATACTTACATGACCTTCGCAGTTATCTCTATTCTTTTTGAAAGAGCCAAAAAACCCAAAAAGCGCATCGTAACAAGACTCGACAATCATCAGAGTCCGTATATTTCCAAAGGTTAATCTTTTTAGATAAAAACGCATCGGTCGGTAGTCCTCAAAACCATATCTTCTTCATCTTCGGACCATACTCGCAAAGGGTATGGTCTTTTTGTAATGACAATCATGCCATTAAAAGAAAAACTTTGGGATGTAGTTGTCATCGGTGGAGGTCCCGCAGGTTTGAGTGCTGCCATGGTACTTTCCCGTAGCAGACGAAGTGTTTTGGTCCTTGATGAAGGCAGGCAAAGGAATCGGCGTTCGCAGGGCTTGCATAATTTTCTCACCAGAGACGGAATTCTGCCACTCGATTTTCTTGCGCTGGCGCATGAAGAGTTGAGCAGATACCCTGTCAGTTTCGTCAAATCAAGAGCTGTAAAAGCGACTAAGGATTATAAGCGATTTGTTATTACAGATGATTCAGGAAAGGACCATGTAGCGAAAAGGATATTACTAGCCACGGGAGTAACCGATAACATCCCTTCGATTCCCGGAATGGAGGAACTTTGGGGTTGTGCAGTATTTCACTGTCCGTTTTGCGATGGCTTTGAGTGTAAGGAAACACATGTAGGGCTATATTCGCACAGGCACAACGGTTTTGGCATGGCAATCGCGTTATCGCATCTCAGCAAAAAAGTATCGCTTTTTACAGATGGAGCGTTTTATCTGAAGCCCGCTCAAAAAGAACAACTTTCAAAAAAAGGCATAGAGGTCTACACAAGAAAAATTGCCAGACTCATTCATACAAGCGAGACGCTTCAAGGGGTCGAACTTACAGATGGACGAAAAATTTCGTGTACTTCAATGTTTACGAACCATGGCTTACAGGTAAATCGTACTCTGCTGGATCAGTTGGGTTGTAGGAGCACGAAAAAAGGTGCAGCGATCACCAACCGTCGTCAGCAAACTAACATTCCCGGAGTCTATGTTGCGGGCGATGCTTCCATTGACATGCACTTCGTGGTGGTAGCTTCCGCGGAAGGTGTAAAGGCGGCAGTAGCAATCCACAATGATTTGATTCAGGAGGAAAATCAGGAAGCGATGAAAGTAAAAGATCAATAGCATGCCCGGGGCTACTCGTTAATATATTGACCGTATCATGCGGTGCTCAGGTACAGGCATAACAAAACGAGCCACCTAAGCAGGCAGCTCGTTTCAAAGAATTCTGAAATGATTATTTACTCATTGTCTTTTTCGCTTCTATGCTGAGGGTGGCGTGCGGTACGGCGCGCAGTCTGGCCTTATCGATAAGCTTACCTGTAACACGACAAATACCGTAGGTTTTGTTTTCAATACGCATCAATGCTTTTTCAAGGTGGTTGATGAACTGGATCTGGCGGCTGGCAAGCTGAGCCAGTTGTTCGCGTTCCATAGCACCGCTACCGTCTTCCATGTTCATGTAGCGGTTTTCGGTGTCCTCAGTACCGGCTTCATCCTTGCGAGTAATAAGTCCCTGGAGGTAAGCAAGTTCTTTCTTAGCGGCTTCGATGCGGCTTAATATCAATTCTTTGAACTCCGCGAGTTCTTCATCACTGTATCTATACACTGGACCTTGATTTTCTGTGGGTTGATCTAAAATTGAACGTGTAAATTCCGGTTGATAATTAATCATTGTCTTAGATTCATCAGCCTGTTTTGACTTGTTTTCAAGACGACGATGAGCAATGATCACATTGGCTTTCTTTTCCTCTCTGATTGCGCTACGGGTGATGGCTGGTCTGGCAGCCGGGCTGGGTACTACCGAAGCCGGCGCAGGTTTTGCGTTTGCTTTTGTAGTAGGTGCAACAATCACTTTCCGTGCAGGAGTCTTTCCCTTTTTAGGCGTCGTAGCAGAAGCAGCTTTTTTCGCAGGCTCACTTTTTACCGGTGCAGTGGCTTTCTTAGCTGGTGCAGCTGGTACCGTGGTTTTCTTTGCTGGCGTTACTACCGCCTTTTTAGCCGGTGCAGCGGCTGTTTTCTTAGTTACAACTGATTTAGACGGAGCCGCAGCCTTTTTCACTGCAGCCACCTTTTTCTCCGGCTTTTTTGCCGAGGCGGTCTTAGCTGAAACGGTCTTACTTGTCTTTTTATTCACAGGCTTGTTGAGTTTAACTTGAACTTTCTTTGCCACTGCCACATTCTTCTTAACCGGTGCTTTCTTAACTGCTGTCTTTTTTGCGGAAGACGTTGCCTTTTTTGCTAATACTTTCTTTGCAGGAGTTGCCTTTTTAGCAGCTACAGCTTTTTTAGGTGTCGTCTTTTTTGCTCCTAGCGCCTTTTTTACCGACTTCGAAGCCGGTTTAGAGGCAGCCTGAGCCTTTTTAGCGGCCTTGGCAGGCGTTTTTTTCGCACTTCCGGCAGTCACAGGCTTATTTGCAGCAACTTTCTTTGCTGGTGTGGAAGCTTTTTTGACGCCTTTCTTTGCTTTTGCAGCCGGTTTTTTGTTGGTGGCCATGGCTTTATGTATTTTTAGATATTAACACTTTAAGCGTTGCCTCATTTACTTCTATCTCAGTTCCGTCCTGTACTTGCGGCACTATCTGAATGTTATCTGCTAAAATTTCTGCGCAAATATAGTCGCTAAAATTTATTATCGCTGATTTTAATGGTTCGTACTCCTGTATCTTAACTGCAATACGATCAGTAAGTTCCAAACCGGTGTCCTTTCGGATTTTCTGTATCCGGTTTACCAGTTCACGGGCGTTTCCTTCATCCTGAAGCTCAGGTGTGACGGTAACATCCAGGGCCACCGTCAGCTTGTCTTTGTTGGCAACCGACCAGCCTGGAATATCTTCAGCAATAATGTCTACGTCCGTGGAGCTTATCTCAATGAGTTCATTTTCAACATTCAATTGAAAGCTTTGTTCTCTTTCTAAAATCGAGATATCACTCTGGCTCATTTGGGAGATGGCGGCAGCAACAGCTTTCATCTTACTTCCCATCCGCGAACCCAGCGCCTTAAAGTTAGCCTTTATCTTCTTCCTGATAAACCCTTCTGTATCAATCAGATATTCTATTGACTTAACGTTTACCTCAGATTTGATCAGATCTTCAACTTTACGTACCTGCTCTTCCATGTGCTTGTCTAGTACAGGTACCAGAATCTTCTGAAGCGGCTGACGAACCCGGATATTCACTTTTTTACGAATCGAAAGCACTAAGGAGGAAATATCCTGTGCAAGTTGCATTCGCTCTTCCAGCTCTCCATCAATCACACTCTCATCAATCTGCGGATAATCAGCCAGATGCACACTTTCTGCGGGGAGTCTTTCTGTTACCTGATTCAGACTTCTATATAGCCAGTCGGCAAAGAAGGGAGCAATAGGTGCCATTAATAACGAAAGCGTTTCAAGACATTCATACAATGTCTGATAAGCGCAAATCTTGTCGAATTCGTACTCGCCTTTCCAGAAACGCCTTCTGCAAAGCCTTACATACCAGTTGCTCAGATGTTCGTCCAGGAAATATTCCATGGCGCGACCGGCCTGAGTAGGTTCATATTCATCCATCGCGCGGGTCACATCTTTCACCAGCGTATGCAGGCTTGAAATAATCCATTGATCGATCTCCGGACGTTGATGAACAGGGATATACCTTTCTTTGAAGGTAAATCCGTCTACATTGGCGTACAGAGCAAAAAACTGATATGTATTGTATAGTGTACCAAAATATTTTCTCTGAACTTCTTTGATACCTTCTATATCAAATCTGAGACTGTCCCAGGGAGATGCATTCGTTATCAGGTACCAGCGTGTTGCATCTGCACTATAGCGTTCGATTGTTTCAAATGGATCAACCACGTTCCCGAGACGTTTGCTCATCTTGTTGCCGTTCTTATCGAGCACCAATCCGTTGGAAACAACCGTTTTGTACGCCACACTGTCAAAAAGCATAACTCCCAGTGCATGAAGCGTATAGAACCAACCTCTTGTCTGATCAACACCTTCAGCGATGAAGTCAGCCGGAAAGTTGTTTTTCAGCTGCGTTTTCGGATGCGCATCGAAAGGATAATGCAACTGAGCATAAGGCATAGCGCCGGAATCGAACCAAACATCCACCAGATCCGGTTCCCGGTACATGGCCTTTCCTCGACTATCCACCAGAATAATCTGATCTACAAAGGGTTTATGCAGATCAAGGAGACCTTCTACTCTCTTGTATTTATCTGTATGAGTAATACCTAATTTGTCGGTGAGGTGCGTAATCTTAGTCAGATGAGCGAAATCTCCTTCCCATTCATCAATCACTTCCAGAAGCTGATTCATATCAAGCTTCTTATTCGCCTTCTTCACCTCCGCCAGCAGTTCGTCTATACTACCGATACACTTGGTTTCTTCGCCGTCTTCACTTACCCATACCGGAAGTGGAGTGCCCCAATAACGGGAGCGACTCAGATTCCAATCTACCATGTTTTCCAACCAGTTACCAAACCTTCCTTCACCTGTTGCTTTAGGTTTCCAGTTGATGGTTTTGTTGAGCTCGACCATCCGCTCTTTCATTGCGGTGGTGCGTATAAACCAAGCATCAAGCGGATAGTAGATGATTGGTTTGTCAGTTCTCCAGCAATGCGGATAAGTGTGTTCGTATTTTTCAACCTTGAACGCTCTTCCGTTTTGCTTCAGGTAAACGGCGATGTCCACATCTACATCCTTCCACTCGCTGTCATCCTTGTAGTTCTTTACAAAACGTCCGCTGATATCAAAATCCTTGTTGTTAGCAGTAGGAATAAATTTCCCTTCTTTATCTACCAACGTAAGGATACCAATATTATGTTTTTTACCAACTTTAAAGTCGTCAGCACCAAAGGCCGGAGCAGTATGGACAATACCGGTACCGTCTTCGGTGGTTACGAAATCACCGGTGATAACACGGAAAGGATCACCACCCGCAATAGCAGCGGTATTACCTTCAAACTGAATCAGTTGCTCATAACGCAGTCCTTCCAGTTCGCGACCATCAAATTCAGCAAGAATTTTCCATGGGAGCATTTTTGTTTCCGCAGAATATTCTGCAAAATCAGCCTGTTCTCCTTCAGGTTTAAAATACTTGGACATCAACGCTTTAGCCAGAATAACATTGGCTGGCTGATGTGTATAAGGGTTAAATGTTTTAACCAGCGCGTAACGAATATCGGCACCTACAGTAAGTCCACAGTTGGATGGTAAAGTCCATGGGGTGGTCGTCCAGGCAAGGAAAAAAACCTCTTTTGCAGAATCTGCGGCAGAAAAATCTGTCCAGGCTTCATTTGCGGATTGAAGCAACTTCTGAGCGAATACAACTTTCTCATCTGTCGTACCGCTATCCCCAAGCAGACGGAACATGGCTACAACAGTCGTGTCTTTTACATCTTTGTAAGTACCGGGCTGATTAAGTTCGTGGGAACTCAGACCCGTACCTGCGGCCGGACTATACGGCTGGATGGAAACACTTTTGTACAGCAGCCCTTTGTCAAAAAGCTGCTTCATTGCCCACCAAAGTGTCTCAATGTACTTGTTGTCGAACGTGATGTAAGGATCGCTAAGATCAACCCAATAACCCATTTTACGGGTCAGGTCGTCCCATTTATCCTTATAACGCATCACTGCCTCGCGGCATTTACGGTTGTAATCTTCTACACTGATTTTGGAACCAATATCTTCTTTGGTGATACCCAGTTCTTTTTCCACGCCGAGCTCCACCGGCAAGCCATGTGTATCCCAGCCGGCTTTTCTTTTCACCTGAAAACCCTGCATGGTCTTATACCGACAAACCAGATCTTTCAGTGTACGCGAAATGACGTGGTGAATGCCGGGCATACCATTGGCGCTGGGAGGACCCTCATAAAATACAAAAGGCTCACTACCCTCGCGCTGTTCAACACTTTTCTCAAATGTCTTTTCCTCCTCCCATTTCTGCAGATATTCATGCTCAATGAAAGGTAAACTCAACTGTTTGGATTCCTGATACTTAGCCGGCATTCGTCTGAATTACAAAATCACATGTCGTAAAGTCTTGATGTAAAATCCCGACTGCAGACACTTATTCTCAATCTAATTTAAGTGTCCAAAGGTAGAAAAATAAAGGAGATATTGCTGTGTTTCACCTGTGTTAAATGGCAATGGGGATATCCTGTGAATAGTTACAACAGTTCTATCAGCTTCAAAATAGTGCTAAAAAGAAGAAATTTTTTGCGCTCGAAGGTCTTTATGAAAAACTGGCACGTTTATCGCCTAAGTTCATTGAAGAACAAACGGAGCGGGAAGCTTCATATTGAAAATAACAAAAAAAAGAGACTATGAAAAAGTTGATTTGTGCATTGGGTTTAGCCTCTCTTTTAACGGTAGGAGTTAATGAGACTGCTTCCGCGCAATGGGGTGGCAATTATGGTGGCGAGCGTCAGGTGAGCGGTAGGGCAAAGGGCGCCATCATCGGAGCCGGTTTAGGTGCCGCAGCAGGTGCCATTATTCACGGTCGTGACCCTGTTGCCGGCGGTATCGTAGGTGCAGTTGTAGGTGGTGCCGGTGGTTATGTGATTGGGAACAACGAAGACCGTATAAAGGAACAGCGTGTGTATCAACGACCTAACAACAGCTACTACAACAATAATAACAGAAAGTACTATCGCGGCAAGGGCTATTATCAGCAGCAACGCCGGGTACACAACAATGGTTATCGCTATTAATTAGTTCTGAGCCATAGGGATGAAAAGCGCAGACAAACATCTGCGCTTTTTGCATCCTGTATATCTTCTTCATTCTTTCGATGTAATTCCGGAACCTGAAGGTTTTTCTCCGCTTTCTTCAGGCATGTTTCTACCCTCACCATCTTCTGCGATACGCTTTTCGTTGGCGTATCCCATGTCTTCGGCCGGATTAGTTCCTGTGACTCGCTCGTCAGTGAGATTGGAAAGCGCATCATCGCCTGCTTCCCGTGGATTGGCGGGTTTATTATCCTGCTGCATCATACCTGCTTTTTTGTAAAGAACTAAAACAAATATGCCATAACAGCTATTTTACATTGCTCAGCACAGCAACTTTCATCTTTACAGCTTAACAACTTTTACGCCTTTACATCTCCATAGAACGCAACTTCCTGTTGTCCTTCACTGTTGCGCATCGCACGATACATACCGGCAGAATTGAAAGAGAATCTGTGATTTCCTTTAGCATCTACAGCAATTAATCCTCCTTCACCGCCCATACGTGCCAGCTTTTCTTTTACAACCGTATCGCAGGCCTCGCTAAGAGAAAGTCCTTTATATTCCATCAGACATGACACATCATAAGCTACCACAGCTCGCAGAAAATATTCTCCGTGTCCTGTGCAGGATATAGCGCAGGTATTGTTATTGGCATAGGTTCCTGCGCCTATCACCGGACTGTCACCAATGCGTCCGAATCTTTTGTTGGTCATTCCACCCGTAGATGTTCCCGCAGCAAGATTTCCGTTGGCATCGCAAGCTACAGCACCCACTGTTCCGAATTTATGATCGGGATTCGCCGCCACACCCTTTAGATTGTCAGCTTTATGGTCGAGCTGGTAGAAGTCGCTGTCGCGAATAGCAATCCATTGATCGTATCGCTCTTTATTGTAGAAATAATCGTCCGGAGCAAATTCCAGATTTTGATTCAGTGCAAATTCGCTCGCTCCATTTCCGCTCAAAAAAACATGTCCTGAATGCAGCATTACTTCCCGTGCCAGTTGAATCGGATTTTTGATGTTTCGAACACCTGCTACCGCACCGGCAGCTAAAGTGCTTCCGTCCATTACAGCCGAGTCCATTTCATGCAATCCTTTCTTTGTAAAAACAGAACCTCGACCAGCATTGAACAGCGGGTTGTCTTCCAGAACGGTTATTGCAGCAACAATAGCATCCATTGCACTTCCCCCACCCGATAAAACCTTATAACCGTTGTTTAAAGCTTCCTGCAAACCTGCTCTGTATTGTTCTTCCTGTGTTTCGTTCATCATAGCAGGAGTGATATTACCGGCTCCTCCATGTATACAAAGTGTAATCATCTTATGTTTCGATTCGTGTTTCCGATTTTATTGTTTGATTGATTCTTATTGCAGATAAGCACCGATAATTTCAGATCCTTCACAGGCTACTTCAATATGATCTTGCAACGTGGTTGCTACTGAATGTCCCACGATATCGGGCGATATCGGGAAAGATTTATGTTTTCTATCGACCAGTACTGCAACCATGATCTTTTTCGGTTCAAAGGCAAGAATAGGCTTCATGGCATAAAGCAGGGTCTTACCACTGTTGGCGACATCATCTATAAGTACCACCGCTTCGTTATCTAAAGCAGCGTCTAAAACCGCTTTTTCTGCTAGTGGACGTTTTTTATTGATACTAAGCTTGTGTACAGTGACATGGATATTACTTATGGATTGTAGCCTTGCAGCGAGATTATTGGCCACCGTAATCCCGGTCCCATTGATACCCACGAAATGAATTGCTTTTTCATGACTGTTGTGCTCCCATATTTGGAAAGCCATGCGTTGCATTTTTTTGTCGATTCGATCTTTATCCAGGATCAGGACTTTATCTTTCATAAATGACTATATCAATGTGAACGAATTGCCACCACAGGGTCCAGTCTCGACGCCGCGCGTGCCGGGATATAACCTGCTAATACTCCAACAATCGCGGAAATACTTACTCCTATCAGAAAATTTTTACTTGACAGAGTAATAGGGAAATCAAAACCGTAGTTCATCACCAGGCTCAGTAAGAGCACGATAAGGATGCCGATCAGACCTCCTGTAAGACACAGAGTAACCGCCTCTACCAAAAACTCCATGAGAATACTTCCCGGTCTCGCACCCACTGCTTTTTTCAGTCCGATCATACGGGTTCTTTCCTTCACGGTCACGAACATAATATTAGCAATACCAAAACCACCTACCAACAGAGAAAAACCTGCGATTACCCATCCAATAACATTTATGGTACCGAACAAAAGATCCAGTCGCTCACTGATCTGACTCAGTTGGTTGATAGCAAAATCATTCTTCTCGGAGGGCTTCACCTTTCTTGCCTGCCTCAAAGCCCCTTCCACCTCATACTTCATATCTTCAAGGTTTACTCCGTTTGCAGCTTTTATGATCAGAAAAGGATCATAGCTAAGTTCTTTCAGATCGTAAAGAGAACCGACGGACTGATAGGGCACTACCATTCCCTCATCGAAATCGAAGCCTGCCATATTTTGTCCGACTTTTTTCATCACACCTACCACCGTATATTTTTTCCCTTTCAATGCAATTACTTCGCCGAGCGGATCGGTACTTCCCGGAAACAACTGACGATAAGCGTCGTCGCCTAACACAACTACATTCACACCGCCATTGATCTCAGCAGGACTTAAATACCTGCCCATCGCGATTTCTATATTCTGCAACTTGTCGAAATCCTCGGTAACAGCGTACATACTGATACCCGATACTTCCTGGTCACGTTGTTTAAGGGTTTGTCCGTTCACAGTGAAACAAAGCGTAGCCATAGCAGCAGAAGGCACATTTCGCTGAATGGCTCTGAGTTCGGTAATCCCCATACTCGGACGTCGCCAAAACTCCCACCATTTATATTCACCGCCCTCGTCCATCCAGGGCCAGCGTCCTATGTATAAAACATCGCTGCCTAAAGAAGCCATCTCTTTCTTGATGTTATTCTTCATACTGTCGACGACCGTCAGTACGGCGATAATGCAAAAAATGCCAATGGTAATACCTAATAGAGAAAGAAAAGTCCGCAGCTTGTTCACCCGAAGTTCCTGCAGGGCCTGTGTGATACTGGTAATAATAAGCTGCGCCGAATGGTTCATGCCGCGACAAATTTAGTTTAACTCCCTGAGTATTTTTTTGTTGAGAAAAAGGAATCGTTTCAGCTGCATTAAAATAATGATAGAGTGCAGCTAACACTGATTTTCATTGTAGAGCCGGAAAGAAAACTTCTTCGCTGAAACGAACCGCAGCTAACTTTGCAGGCTTCAAAAGTTTTTGTTTGCGCTTCACGATACAATTCCTTTTAAAGAACAAAGCCCTGCGCTATCCGCTGTTCAGACGGTATCTGTTGCAGCGTATCTCCATTATTCTGGGACTGTTCATGCAGAATACCATCATCGTCTATTGGGTTTATAACCTCACCAACGATGTATGGGCTATCGGAAAACTTGGCTTGTTTGAAGCTATACCGGCAATCATCTGTTCTCTCTTTTCCGGACATTTTGTGGAGCAACGTGAGAAAAAGACAATGCTTACAGTTTGCATCACCGCATACTGTCTGCTTACTGCCGGATATATGGCGCTGAGCTATGCTTCAGACCAAAGCCTGTTAAATATTTCAACTACTGTCAACCTTATTTATACGGGCTTTTTTATCAACGGCGTGATTCGTGCCTTTCTCAGTCCCTCCAATTTTTCATTACTAGGTTTGCTAGTACCAAGAAAAGATTTGGCGAATGGCGCTACCTGGAGTTCCACTACCTGGCAAACAGGTGCAGTGCTCGGTCCGTTATTAGGCGGATTTCTGATTGCTTTGATGAAAGTACCTTTCAGTCTGATTGCTGTACTGATGGTGGAAATCATAGCACTCATCGGAATTGCAGGCGTACCACGGCAGCCTATTATGAAAAAAGAAAAGGAACCCGCATTGAAAAGCCTGAAAGAAGGACTTCAGTTTGTGTTTAAAACCCAGATCATTCTTGCTGCACTCACCCTTGATATGTTTGCCGTACTTTTCGGCGGAGCTACTGCCCTGTTACCGGTTTTTGCAAGAGATATTCTTAAAGTTGGCGAAGTCGGATATGGCTGGTTGCGTGCGGCTCCGGGATTTGGGGCTATTATCACTTTCTTTTTGCTTGCATGGTTTCCTTTAAGAAAGAACCCAGGTAAAAAACTTCTTTTCAGCATTGCCGGTTACGGACTTGCCATCATCATCTTTGGACTGTCGCGCGATGTGTATCTGTCGTTTACGATGTTGTTGTTGAGTGGTATGCTTGATGCGGTAAGCGTGGTAGTGCGCGGTACTATCCTGCAATTGTACACACCAGACGAAATGAAGGGACGTGTAGCGGCCGTTAATACCATGTTCATTTCTTCGAGCAATGAGATCGGAGAAGTTGAGAGCGGACTGACAGCTCGCTGGATGGGAACTGTGCCTGCGGTGCTCTTCGGAGGATGCATGACCATTGTAGTAGTTGCGATCACCTGGATGGTGGCACCTGCTATACGCAGTTTTAAACTGGAAGTTGCCGACCGGAAAAAGTAGTTTCAACTTTTTCTTTTGATTCTTCTAACGAAATAAGTTGAAAAACATTTGCTTGATAAGAGAGAGTAACGTATCTTTGCGCCCACATCGCGAGGTAGAGCAGCGGTAGCTCGTCGGGCTCATAACCCGAAGGTCCTAGGTTCGATCCCTAGCCTCGCTACTCGAAAGCCTGAAACATTGAGTTTCAGGCTTTTTCTTTTTCTGCTTAACTATCTTCAGAATTTGGAGCTCAACGTCATAGTTTGGGGGATTAGATGTTTAAGCAAAGAGTTTAGCTAATCTGAAAAGAAGGAAGTTTTTTATCTCAAATTGACCAGAGATAAAACGGTATTCAATAGATAGTATGTCCGGTTTGCTACCATATTACCTGTCGGGCAAACTTATTATACATCAGTCGGGCGATTTATTAATCCGACAACTTATCAATACGACATTTATGTGAGAAATCCTCTCGGTTTCGTTTGGTTCCTATTTTTATCCGGCTATTTTTGCAAACATCCACCCTACATTTCACCTGGAGAGAATTTTAATTAGCCTAAAACGACTAACTAAAAAAGGAGTGTTTGCCTATGCGTATCAGGAAGCTGGTGTTGGTTACCATTATTTCAGCAGCAATTGGAGTTACCGGTTGTCATTCGTCGGAACAATTGATTAATCCGGAATTATCGCTTAAAAGAAAAAACAATACCCCACAGTTTATTCAGGATATAGAACTTGGCGGTAATACTACCAATATTAAGGTTTCGTCTATTAAGGTTTCATCGCAGCCATCTTCTATTGTAGGGTCGAAGAAAGGAATCAACCCTTCCGTATCGAATGTCCTGCAGCAAAAATATTCTGAGCTGCTCCAGGTAGTACCTCATGCCATTACCAATTTTCCATTATACAATTTCATTGAAGACTGGTATGGTGTACGCTACCGTATGGGCGGGAATGACCGATCGGGTATAGACTGTTCTGCCTTTGTACAACGTCTCTATGAAAATGTCTTTTGCACCAATCTGGTAAGGACAGCAATGGAACAATTTTCCACCTGCAGATTGTTTCACAGTCAGGACAGTTTGAAGGAAGGTGACTTGGTTTTCTTTAAGACAAAGGGCAAAAAGCGCATCACACATGTGGGCATCTATCTTATGAACAATTATTTTGTTCATGCCTCTTCCAGCCAGGGAGTCGTAATCAGCAGCCTGAATGAAGCCTATTGGTCGCGTTATTATGCAGGTGCGGGAAAAGTGCTGTATAGAGAAGAGAATCTCTAGTTTTTAGTGGAGAAATGAAAACATCGAGAAGAACTATTTATGTGCAAATGAAATCGCACTATAGTTCCCAGAAAGTTTTGTTTTTATCTCATACAACTTTGCATCTTTACCTTTTACACCTTAATGCATCGGAGGTAGCAGTTCTGTAATCACCTTTCCGATACATCCATTCGGCATCTGTATGTGAAGCAAAGCAGCTAATGTCGCAGCAATATCTTCCATGTGTACCGTCCTGTAAGTGCCACCTTTAGGAATTTTCCATCCATACCATAGCAACGGAATATGCGTATCGTAAGGATGCCAGGTGCCGTGTGTTGTACCGGTAGCACCATAGCCGAAATACCAGCCGGGATTGTAAATCACCAGCATATCGCCGCTGCGTAACCGATTGTAACCATTGACTGCCTTCTTACGAATAAGATCAGGCAAAGGTGTATCGTCGATATCTTCCATATCCGCTACATAGGCAACATCAGCCTTTTGATGAAACCATTCTTTGATGGCCTTTTTCAGAGCGTCCACTTCAATCTTCGCTTCTTTAATACGCCGATGGTTTAGAA
>Ga0182792_1001829_pt1 | contig 16219 bp, 11 predicted proteins | sample Passage237B_FD_130497 | JGI IMG/M metagenome (GOLD analysis project Ga0182792, IMG submission 130497) | Cellulose adapted compost microbial communities from Newby Island Compost Facility, Milpitas, CA, USA - Passage2 37B (version 2) (version 2) ...
ACACCCACTTCGAGGAAATATGCGAAATCATGAAGGCCTACGACGTGGCCTTCTCCCTGGGCGACGGCCTGCGCCCGGGCTGCATCGCCGACGCCAACGACGCCGCGCAGTTCGGCGAGCTGGAAACGCTGGGCGAGCTGACCAGGATCGCGTGGAAGCACGACGTGCAGACCATGATCGAAGGCCCCGGCCACGTGCCGATGCAGCTGATCAAGGAAAACATGGACAAGCAGCTGCGCGAGTGCGGCGAGGCGCCGTTCTATACGCTCGGCCCGCTGACCACCGACATCGCGCCGGGCTACGACCACATCACCAGCGCGATCGGCGCGGCGATGATCGGCTGGTACGGCACCGCGATGCTCTGCTACGTCACGCCCAAGGAGCACCTGGGCCTGCCCAACCGCCAGGACGTGCGCGACGGCATCATGGCCTACAAGATCGCCGCGCATGCCGCCGACCTGGCCAAGGGGCATCCCGGCGCGCAGGTGCGCGACAACGCGCTGAGCAAGGCGCGCTTCGAGTTCCGCTGGGAAGACCAGTTCCACCTGGGCCTGGACCCGGAAAAGGCCAGGGAATTCCACGACGAGACCCTGCCCAAGGACGCGCACAAGCTGGCGCACTTCTGCTCGATGTGCGGCCCGCACTTCTGCAGCATGAAGATCACCCAGGACGTGCGCGATTACGCCGCCGAGCACGGGGTGGACGAGAAGGCGGCCCTGGAGGCGGGCATGGCCGAGAAGTCGGCCGAGTTCCGCGCCCGCGGCGGCAAGGTCTACCACCAGGGCTGAACGCCTCGGCGCGGCGTTCACGGGAGGCCGGCGATGATCCGGCCTCCCGTTCAGGAGAACGCCCATGGCCCGCCACGCCCGCATCCCCGGCCGGAGCCTGTTGCTGGCCTTCGTCCTGCTGCTGGCGGCCTGCGCCACCGGCCCGCGCATCAGCAGCGAGGTGGACCCGCAGGCCGACTTCGGCCGCTACCGCAGCTTCGCCTTCTACTCGCCGCTGGCGATCGAGGCGCAGGGGTACTCCACCCCGACCAGCAGCCGCATCAAGGCCGCGGCCCGCGCGCAGATGGAGGCGCGCGGCTACGCCTACGACCCGGCCTCGCCGGACCTGTGGGTCAACCTCAACGCCTACCTGCGCGAGCGCCAGGACGTGACCACCATGCCCGAGGTGGACTACGCCTTCTATTACAGCTACCGCGCGCGCAGCTACGTGGCCGTGCCGTACTGGCGCGACCGCACCGACGTGCGCCGCTACACCGAGGGCACGCTCAACGTGGACCTGGTGGATGCGCGCCAGAACCGGCTGGTGTGGACCGGCGTGGCGGTGGGCCGTGCCTCGCGCGCGGCCACCCCGGAGGAGCGCGGCGCGAAGATCGACGCGGCCATGGCCGACATCTTCGCCCGCTATCCCTACCGCGCGGCGCCGCGCTGAGGGCGCGCCGGCGGTTCGCTGGCGCCGCGGCGATGCGCTATCGTGCCGCCCACCGGCAGGGAGGAGCGGCGATGGACGAGCATCACGGCAGGTCCGAAGGCGGCCAGGGCAGGGCGCGGGCCGCCGCCGGCGCGGGCCGCCGCGCGGGCTGACCATGCGTCTGTTCCAGGGCCTGCGCTGGCTGGTCACGGCGCGCCGGCATCCGTCGGCGCTGCTGCTGGCCGTGCAGCTGCTGGGCATCCTGCTGTACCCGACGATGGAGCAGGCGCCCGGCGGCCGCGCACTGTTCGGGGCCTTCGGCATCGTGGTGCTGCTGCTGGCGGTCTGGGTGGTCAAGCGCAGCCCGGCGCTGGGCTGGGTGGCGTGGTGCCTGGCCATGCCGGCGGTGCTGCTCTCCGTGCTGGCGGCGGTGTCGGGGCAGCTGGTGCTGGCCGCGCTGTCGCAGGCCCTGGAAAGCCTGCTGTACTTCTACGCGGCCGGCGCGCTGACCGCGTACATGCTCGAGGACCACGAGGTCACCCGCGACGAGCTGTTCGCCGCCGGCGCGACCTTCACCCTGCTGGCCTGGGCCTTCGCCTTCGCCTTCTCGGTCTGCCAGATCGTCTACCCCGGCAGCTTCGTGGCGGCCACCGAGACCCTGCAGCGCACCTGGATGGAGCTGCTGTACCTGAGCTTCAGCCTGCTCTCGGGCGTGGGCCTGAGCGACGTGGTGCCGGTGCGGCCGCATGCGCGCGCGCTGGTGATGATCGAGCAGTTCGCCGGGGTGATGTACCTGGCGCTGGTGGTGTCGCGGCTGATCGGCCTGGCCAACCTGCGGCGCCCGCCGCGCGGGCGCTGACCGGCCGCGTTTTGCCAAGCGGCGCGCGCTTGCGCACACTGCGGGGTCCGCACGCACCGCCGGCCGTTCCATGAAGCTGCAAGTCCCCTTTCTCCAGCTGCCGATCCTGTTCGACGCCGCCGCGCTGGCCGAGGAGGTCGCGGCGGTGGACCCGCGCTGGTGGCGCGGCCGCACCCAGCGCGACGACGGCAACAGCGCGCTGACCCTGATCACCACCCACGGCGACCCGGACAGCGACGAGCTGAGCGGGCCCATGCGCCCGACCCCGGCCCTGGAGCAGTGCCCGTACCTGATGCAGGTGCTCGACGCGCTGGGCGCGACCTGGGGGCGGGCGCGGCTGATGCGCCTGTCCGGCCAGGCCGAGGTCCGCGCGCACGTGGACATCAATTACTACTGGCGCGAGCGCATGCGCGTGCATGTCCCGATCGTGACCACGCCGTCGGTGCGCTTCCAGTGCGGGGAGGGCGAGGTCAACATGGCCGCCGGCGAGTGCTGGATCTTCGACACCTGGCGCCGCCACCGCGTGCTCAACGAGGGCGAGCACACCCGCATCCACCTGGTCGCCGACACCGTGGGCGGCGAGCGCTTCTGGGACCTGCTGGCGCAGGCGCGCCCGCCAGGCGCGCGCGGAGCGGACTGGCGGCCGGTGGCGGTGCCGCCGCGGCCGGGCGCGCCGGCCCCGGCGCTGGACTTCGAGAGCCACAACGCGCCGGCGGTGATGTCGCCGTGGGAGCTGCGCGAGCACATCGTGTTCCTGCTCGGGGAAGCGGTGCCGGACCCGCGTCTGGGCGCGATCCGCCAGGCGCTGCTGCGCTTCGCGCGCCGCTGGCAGGCGCTGTGGGCGTGCCACGGCGACGGCGGCCAGGGGCTGCCGCGCTACCGCCGCCTGCTCGAGGACATCCGGCAGGAGCTGCAGCAGCTGGGCGCCGGCCAGATCGGCCTGCAGAACGAGCTGGGCTTCCTGCACGCACTCTCGGCGCACGTGCTGGACATGGCGCTGGCACAGGCCGGCGGCACCGGCGACGAATCGCGGCTGGACCGCCACGGCGATTCCGCGGCCGGGCTGCATGCCGGCGCGGCCGCGGTGCCCGGGCCGGCGCCGGCGGCCATGCCCGCCGCCGCGCCGCCGCGCGGCACCGGGGCGCGCGATCCGCTGTTCGAGCGCCCGCTGTTCATCGTCTCGCCGCCGCGCTCGGGCTCGACCCTGCTGTTCGAGACCCTGGCCGGCGCGCCGGGGCTGTATTCGCCGGGCGACGAGAGCCATGCGCTGATCGAGGGCGTACCGGGGCTGGCGCCGTCGGCGCGCGGCTACGCCTCCAACCGCCTGCTGGCGGAGGACGCGACCGCCGAGGTCGCCGCCGCACTGCGCGCGCGCTTCCATGCCGCCCTGCGCGACCGCGAGGGCCGCGCGCCGGGCGCCGGGCCGGTGCGCATGCTGGAGAAGACGCCCAAGAACGCGCTCCGCATCCCCTTCCTGCGCGCGGTGTTCCCCGAGGCGCGGTTCGTGTTCCTGCACCGCGACCCGCGGCAGGTGCTGGGCAGCATGATCGACGGCTGGCGCTCCGGCCAGTTCCGGATGTACCCGCAGCTGCCCGGCTGGGAGGGGCCGGTGTGGTCGTTCCTGCTCACGCCCGGCTGGCAGGAGAGCCGCGGGCGGCCGCTGGAGGAAGTGGTGGCGCGGCAGTGGGAAAGCGCGACGCGCACGCTGCTGGACGACCTGGACGCGCTGCCGGCCGATGCCTGGACCGCCGTGGACCATGGCCGCTTCCTGGCCGACCCGCAGGGGCAGGTGGAACGCCTGTGCGCCTGGGCCGGGCTGGCCTGGGACCGCCGGCTGGACGCGGCCCTGCCGCTGTCGCGCTACACCCTCACCGCTCCGGACCCGGAGAAGTGGCGCCGGCACGGGGACGCGATCGAGGCACTGCGCCCGCTGTGGCAGGCCACGGCCGCGCGCGCCGCGGCACGCGCCGGCGGCTGAGCGCGCCGCCGGGCGCGGCCCGCGCTCAGTCGGCCAGTGCGGCCGAGGCGGTCAGCGACTCGGCGTAGTCGCGCCATTCGGCCAGGCGCGGCAGCACGCCGGTGCGGGCGAGGTACTCCTGGTCCGGTTCGTGGCCGCTGGCCAGGGCCATGGCCACGTGCACCGCGCCGGTGACCCAGAAGCTGCGGGTGCTCGAGCGCGACGGCGTGCGGTGGAACGCCACCGCCTCGATGATCGGCATCGGCAGGCCCCACAGGCCCAGCAGGTAGGCGCCGGCCTCGGCGTGGCCGGGCCGCTCGTCGCCCTCGGCGTGCGGCTGGCGCTCGTCGCGCACGCCCGGCAACAGCAGGCCGATGTCGGCCAGCAGCGCGGCGGTCGCGCCCAGTTCGGCGGAGGAATCCGGCAGCATGCGCTTGGCCAGGCGCGAGGCCAGCAGCGCGCGCTGCTGCAGCCGGGCGCGGTCGACGGCGCTGCTGCCGGGCAGCGAGAACACCTCGCAGGCCAGCACCAGGTCGCGCAGGGTGGCGATGCCCAGGCGGGTCACGGCCGCGCGCAGGTCGGTGATGGTGCGGCCGTTGGAGAAGTAGGCCGAGTTGCACAACTGCAGCACCTTGGCGGCGATGGCCGGGTCGGCCGCCACCAGGCGCGCGATGTCGGCGGCGCTGGTGTCGTCGTCGGCCTCCAGCGCGTTCATCAGGCGCAGGTACAGCTGCGGCGGCGGCGGCAGCTGCTCCACGCGGCCGATGCGCTGGCCCAGCACCGGGTTGTCCAGCAGCTCGCGCAGTTCCTCGAGGCTGCCGACCGCTTCCAGCAGCAGTTCCGGCGCCAGCGGCGCGGGCAGGAAGCGGTGGGCCAGGCCGATGATCCGCGCCGGCGGCGTCTGCCCGCCCTCGATCACGGCGATGCGCGAGGTTTCCGGGCGCAGGGTGCGCACCTGGCCCAGCAGCGTGGCCGGCGGCAGGTCCGCCAGGCCGGGCGCGACCAGGACCACGTCCAGCGGCCCGGCGGCGGCGCGGACCATGGCGGCGCTGGCGTCGGCACAACGCTCGACTTCCCAGTCCTGGCCCATGTCCGAGACCAGCTCGACCAGATCGGCCGGGAACGCGGCCTCATCGCCGACGAACAGAATGCGCACGGAAACCTCCCTCGGATGGGCACGGACGCGGGCGCCGGGCCGGCGCTCGCCGCTGTCGTTATCGGTAACCCCGGGGAGAAGTTGAGCATATCCGCGCCGTGCATGGCGGCGCGGGTGCGGAACTGTGCGGCAGTTCCGCTTTTCGGCCCGGGCGGCGCGCGCCGCCCGGGCGCCGGTTCAGGCCTGGTCGGCCGCGCGCTGGATGGCCTCGCGCAGGATCTGGCGGGCTTCGTCGGCGCCGCCCCAGCCGTCGATCTTGACCCACTTGCCCTTCTCCAGGTCCTTGTAGTGCTCGAAGAAGTGGCCGATGCGGTCCAGCCAGTGCTGCGAGACCTGGGCCACGTCCTCGACGTGGGCGTAGCCGGCGAAGATCTTGGGCACCGGCACGGCCAGGATCTTCTCGTCGCTGCCGGCCTCGTCGGTCATCTTCAGCACGCCCACCGGGCGGCAGCGCACCACCGAGCCCGGCACCAGCGGCAGCGGCAGCACCACCAGCACGTCGGCCGGGTCGCCGTCGCCGCACAGGGTGTGCGGGACGTAGCCGTAGTTGCACGGGTAGCGCATGGGCGTGGACAGGATGCGGTCGACGAAGATCGCGCCGCTTTCCTTGTCCACCTCGTACTTGACCGGTTCGGAATCCTTCGGGATCTCGATGATGACGTTGATTTCCTCGGGCGGGTTGCGCCCGGAACTGACCTGGTCGAGGCCCATCTGCTGCTCCGTGGAAAACTGGGGTTGAAGAGGGCGGGCATTTTACGCCTTTGCCTGCTGCGCCGCACAAAGGTGCGGAGGAGGATCGGCGTTGCCATTGGGCCGGTTAGCGGCCTTGCATGGACGGGAATCGACGCCGTAAAGGTAGCCCCGGGCAGGCCGGGGCTTCATTCCCTTGTTTTTCAGTCACTTGACTGGTGAAAGGTGCTGATGCTCAGTGCATTGCAACCGGGAAGGGCCGCAGCATCGGCTCGAAGACCAGCTGCAACGCTTCGGCGTTGTGGTCGACCACCTTACCGTTGACCAGCAGCTCGGTTTTCACGCCATAAACGCCCTGCGAAACACCCTTCGGGAAGGCGAAAGTAAAGGTGTTTTCATATCCACCGCCGGCCGTGCCGCTCACATCCTTGCCAACCCGCCTGATTTCCTTGCCGGAAGTATCCAGCAGGATGAGTTCCTCGCGTACCGAGGACACCTTCTGTGCGGTGCCATCGACGATCTTGAGTTGCGTCTTGACCTCGATCGGCTGCCCCGCGGCGACCTTGCCGTAGGGACTGACGCTGATGTCGTAGGCCAGGACCGCTGGTGCGCTGGGAAGCGCGCCCGAATTGGCCTTGCGGTACTCGCCTTCGACCGTTTCGGCGGTCTGGGTCTGGCGGGACGTGGCGTTGATGGCCAGGCATCCGAGCGCGCCAATCGCCGCGCCAGCGACGGCGCCCTTCACCGCAGCGTCGCGGTCGCGGGTGGAGCCGATGGCCGCACCGAGTACCGCGCCCACCACGCCGGTGGCCCAGGGGTTGCATTTCTTGTCGCCACCGCCGGACGTGCTGGACGTACCGCCCGTGGTCGCGCAGCCGGACAGGACGGTTGCGGTGGCCAGGCCGAGGGCGAAGATGCGGAGGAAGGGTTGTTTCATGCATGTCTCCTTGGGTACGTGATGTCGGTCAGTTGATGATGATTTCCTGCAGAGCCTGCTGCTCCGCGCTTTCGGCGTTTCTCAGCAGATCGCTGGCGGCGCGGTTGCCGGGTGACAGGCGCAGCGCACTCTTGGCGTTGCTCATGGCTTCGGCATAGTTCTTTCGCGCAAGGGCGTCGCGTCCATCACGCAGCAGATCGGCCACGAGGGCCTCGGTCGCCTGCGCGGGCGACCGGTTGTCCGCCGATATAGCGGGAGCCGCGGTCGGCACCGTGGTGGCAGCAGCAACCTGCCGCCTGGCGTTGCCCAGGGCCAAACGCAGGCGCTCGGCGCCGTTGGCCTGGGAATCGGCCTGCAGCGCTCTGGTCAGCGACTGCTCAGCGGCATCCATGTCGCCGTTGTCGAGTTGCGTCGATCCGGCGGCGACCAATGACGCCGCTTCTTCCGCCTGGCGGACGGCGCGGGTGAGGAGCGCATCGTATGCAGGCCGCCCGGCGCAGGCTCCGCTTTTCTGCAGCAATAGTCTCTGGGCCTGGCTGGGGCGGGCGCTGTCGAGCGAGGAAAGGGCGCGTACCTCGGTTGCAGAGCAGGCCTTGGCCTGGTCCCGGGCCTTGGCGATGCGGATGGCCAGCGGGGACAGGGCGTCGAGTCGTTCGGCTTGGCAAGTGGTCCGGGCCCGGGCAAGGTTCGACTCGGCCCGTTCCACATCGCCTGCAGCCAGCGCGCCCTCGGCTTGCCCGGTGAGGGTGTCGCACTGCGCGATCCATTCCGGCTCGGATGCCGGGCGCAGCCATGCGAAGGCAACGACTACTGCGAGCGCGACCATCGATACGCGAAGCCAGGTGCGCTTCGGCTTCGGGACGGTAGGGGCGTGCGACGGAACGGCGGGAGTCTGCGCCGCCGCGGGCGCGATGGGAGGCAGTGCGGGCGGCTGCGCTGCGGACCGGGCCGGGTCCTGATCTTCGGCCGGCACGGGAGCGGATTGGCTGGGAGGCGGCGGCGGAGCCGCGGCCGGTGGCGGCGTCGCCGGAGGCTGGGGGACGGGAGGGACGTGGTTGCCCTGCCTAGCCGCATCGACCAGGAGCGGATCGCGTGAGCTGGCGGGAGCAGTTTCCGCGGTGGAGGCGACGACGGCGCCCTGCATCCTGGCGCCGCAGAACGGGCAGTAGGCAACCTTCGCCTGCAGTTGCTGTCCGCATCCGGCCGCGGGGCACGGATGCGGTTGCCAGCGCCCGTCGTTGGCTTCGCTTGCACTCATGGTTCAGGTGATCGGCGGGGGTGGGAATGGAGGCGGCAGGGGTGCGGCAGGCGTGGACAGCGACATCAGTTCCGCGCATTGGCCCAATACCGTCCAGCCTGCGAAGCCTTGGCGCCAGACTTGGGTAGCCAGCGGATCGACTTGACGATCTTGCAGCATCTTCACCACCTGCGCGGCCGCATACGGGCCGTACTGCTGCCCGGCCACAGCCAGGTGGTACTGGTGTTCGATCTGCAACGGAGGCGGAAGTCCCACGGTGCCGGACAGCGGCGGCGGAACTGCGGAGCCGGGGGCGCCGGCCGCCGCTGCCGACTGCGGTTGGGCGCCGGTGAGGCCCGCTACAGCGGCACGCGCCTGGGCATCCTGGCGGATGACGAACTTCAAGCGAGGATGATTGGGGTCCATCGGTGCGCGCACTTCCCATTCATAGGCGTCGGCATCGGACTCCGGTATCGGTTCAGCCCACTGGCGGAGAGCGTCGTCCGAGGTCAGGCGCGCCTTGGCCCGTTCCAGTTCGGAGGGCGAGACGCCCTTCCGCAGAGCCAATTCCTCGATCTGGCGCTGGGCCTCGGCTGCCATCGCGCTGGCAAAGCCGGTGCGGACGTGCTGCGCACCGGTTTCGTCTTCGATCAGCTGGGCGGTATAGACCGCGCTGGCGTAATAACCGGCCAGCGCCGCCAGCGCGCAGCACTGCGCACCGTCCAGATCGTCCAGCGCCTGATTCACCCGCTCGACGATCTGGTCCCTGTAGTTGGCGGGGAGCCCATTGAGGCGGATGGCGCGCTCGTTGCCGATCCTGCGCACGTCGCCGCGCGCAACGGCGAACTGGTACTGCCCCGGGGGCACCAGGCGCTGCTTGCTGCGCTCCAGGATGCCGAGCATCACCGCCAGCAGGTAATGACGGAAATCGTCGGCCAGCCGGTTGAGCTCTTCGGTGGTCGGGGCCAATGGATGCGAGAAGCGGGTGGCGTCTATATGGGTATGGGCGGGAATCCTTTCGCTTTCCTTGCGATAACTGGTCCGCCATGCCTCCAGCCCGCGCAGCACGGTAAGCGGTATGCCCGACAGCTCCGTGTAGCACACCGCACGGCCCGGCACGCCGGTCTCGACGATCCCGATCTGGGCCGCGGTGATGCCGGTGCCGGCGGGCAGGCATGTTTCCAGTTCGGCCCTGAACTTGCGCGAGAACTCTTCCGAGCGGGCAACGCCCAGGAAGCACTTGAACTGGTCCGCGGCCGGGGTGAAGTCGCGCGCGAGATTGGCGTCGATCCAGGGCATTGCCCGCTGCAGCAGCTCGGAGAACAGCCGTTGGCGCTCGGCCGGGCTACGTTGCTCCAGCGCCTCGATCAGGGGTTCGTTGTCCTCGCCGTCCTCGCTGCCAGCCATCGCGATCTGGCGTTCGGCCATGCGCACCACCTTGCGCAGCAAGGCGGGCCGATCATCAGGATTGGCAAGCATCGGGAACAGGGCGAGCGAGCCGCCGAGATCTTTGAATGCTTCGTCGGCCCATTCGCGCAGGGTGGAGGTGGAGGGGATCGCGAATGGGCGTTCGGTGGCCTGCACCGGAATCAGCGTGGCGTGCTCGCTGCGCAGGTCCTGGCGCAGGATGCTCACATTCCTTTCCAGGTAAGCGAGCATGTCGAGCACCGCCTGGCGGCCACCCTGGAACTCGCCGACCAGGCCGTTCCAGATCGGTTGGGCAGCGGCGTCCACGCCGCTCTTCTGGCCTAGCCAGCGCGACAGGTCGCGCATGAGCGTGGCCGCCTCGCGGGCGGCCTTGGCGCGCAGATGGAACTTCAACCCGTTGGCGATCTCGGTGGACAGCTGGTCCATGATCAGCTGGGCCTGTCGCTCTCCCCCGCCCAGCAGGCCGCCCAGCACGCCACCGCGGGTCTCGGCGAGGTTGCTCATCAGGCGCTCGTACTCATGCGTACGTACGGCCTCCTTGATCTCCTCGTAGCGCGCCGCGTTCTGCTCGAGTACCGCGCAGATGCCGGTGTCCGGATTCTCCAGCCGGTCTTTGATTTGCTCGACCAAGGAAAGGACGTATTCCAGGCCGCCATGGTCCTTGTTGTCCAGGTAGGCGAAAAGCTGCTGGCGAATGACTTCGCGGGTGGATTCAAGTAGTTCGCGACGCCGCCGGGCGATGCGATCCTCGGTGGTGTCGGCACCTGAATCCTGATCGCGCATCACGTCGCGCTCGAGCTGACGCACGCGTTCCCTGATCTGGGTGGGCCACTCTTCCCGGGCGAAGCCGGACTTGATGTCGTCCAGTTGCTGGGCGACCCGCTGCTGGACGCCGGCCACCACCGCGCCCTGACGGTCCTGCAGCAGTTCCTCGACGACGAAATAGTCGAGGAATTCGCCATTGGAGCGCTTGAGCTCGACTTGGTTGGAGGAAAATTCCGGGAAATCGCCGAACGGCGCCGGGCGCAGGTGCAGGTGTGTAGCCATGAATTCGTCGCGCTTCTTCTCGGTCGCACGATTGGCGCCTGCATCCCCGCCGGCGACCCCGAAGAAGGCCTTGAGCATGGCTGCCGCGAGAGTGTGCGCCCGTTCGTCGCGGCGGAACTTGAGCTGGGTGTCCAGCACCGCCTGGCCGAAAGAGGAGAATGCACGCGAATAGGCCAGTTTCATGTCGCCGAAGCGCCCGGCCGGCACCGGCGGGCTGAACGGCAGGATCTTGTGCTGCTGCTGGTTGACCGCGATGGAGCGCTTCTTGTTGGCGAAGTCCGCCGAGGCGAAGTCCTCGAACAGGGCATCGGCTACCATGTGGTAGACGTCGTTCATCTGAGCCGTGTGCTGACGGGCGATGTTGCCCGAGTCGACCAGGTACACCTCGCTGTAAGGCTTGAGGGGCAGGTTCGGCTGGTCGTAGCCATCCCAGCGCTTGACGTAGTCCGAATAGCCGCGCATGGCGGTCTCCAGCTCCATCAGCGCGGCATAGCCGTTGCCCTCGGTGCGATCCTTGTTGGCCCCGGCGAAGCCGGTGGGCAGGAACAGCATCAGTTCCACGTCGGCATTGCCGACTTCGTCCCGCGCGATCCAGCTCGACAGCCAGCCCATGTCCAGGAAGGATCCGGATCCGGTGCCGCCGGCGACCGACCCGACCACCACGATCCGGAACTTGCTCTGGTCCAGCTCCAGACCCAGTTGCTTGAGTTGGGCGTCGCGCGAGAGACCCGATTTCAGCGCCTTGAGCTTGAGGCGGATCTTGTCGCGGATCTTCGGGTACTTGTCGAAAAAGTACAGCCGGGAGATGGCACGGATCTGGCCGGCGCCCTTGGCCGGGTCGATCTTCAGGTCGCGAATCTTGGTAGGGTGCAGCGGCAGCCAGTTCTGGATGTGCGGGAAGCGGGCCAGCGAGTCGTCATCGCGGCTGTACTTTTCGATGTCGAAGGTTTCGACCAGCTTCTCGTCGTCGGTGAACTTCAGCAGGTCCGACTGGAGGTCCTCCAGTTGGGCGCGGCCGGACTCGATGAGTGCCCCCTGGTCGAGGTCGAACTGGATGAACTGGGCGACCGGAAAGTCGGCGAGACTTTCCACCCGGACGCCGCTGCCCCACAACGCATTGAGGGTGCGCCGACGTATGCGCATCAGCACTTCCATGCCGGTGCCGCCGATTGCCACGAACAACGTCGGCCGGAGTTTCACCAGCTTCTCGTCCTTCTTGGCGTCGTTGGATTGGTGCGTTGCGTCCGGATTCGAGTCGGCCATGGGGATACTCCTGTGGATATGGGTCGGGCGTCAGCGACGACCGGACAGCAGCATCAGGATCAGTGCCACCAGTGACACGCCTGCCAGCGGGGCGATCGTCAGGGGCGCAAGGAACTTGATCGGATTGACCACGGCCAGGATGACGCCGGTGGACAGGCTGGACAGGAAAATGAAAAGCCACCAGCCGGCGGCATTGGCCTTTCCGGGTGGCACCCTCTTGCGTACCAGCATGTTGGCGTAGCTGCCGCGGACGAAGAAGAACGCAACCAGCAGCACGGCCAGGATGCCGCCGCCGATCAGCAGGTCCCGCGAGGAAGTGTCAGTCCGGCCCAGGTCGAGGGTGACCGGCACGGGGACCCCGGCGGCGGCCTCGGCCGCAGGCGCCTGCGCTTCGCCGGGCGCGGGAAGAACGAATCCGCTGTCTTTCTGCTGCTGTTCCTGATCACTCATCGCATGCTCCGGGTGAAGTAGTGGGCCGGATCGGCCCGGGTCTGGGGGTGAGGGGACGGGGAATCCGGATCAACGTCCAGTCACGGAAACGGTATGGCCCTCCGCGACCTCGACCACCCGGGGGCGGCCCAGGCCGCGCTTGATCCTGCCGGCGTAGTTGCCGTGCGGATCGCGAAGCTCCAGTGCGGCGAACGCCTTGAGGGCAACGGTGCGCCGGTAGCCATCGACGACGATCTCGTAGCGCGCGGTGCGGCCGGCGAGAACGGCCAAAAGCGTCAGCCCTGCGACCAGCAACAATGCAGCGCCGACTAGAAGCAGCACGGGCAGGAGCGGATACTGCACGCGCAACGCGATCGGGATGCGGGCGGTCGACGCCTGGATGGTGTCCGGCGGGATGAAAACGTCCGACAGCGGATCGCCGGGGAAAAGGTCGGCAAGTTCCCCGCGGAACCCGTCGGAAATGCGCAGTCGCTGCTGGTCGAGCGCGATCTCGACCGTAGCGGGGATGGTCACCTGCTTGCCCATTGCCGACAGTGCTTCCAGCGACCATGGGGAAGGCACCTGTCCCTGTGGCACCGGCAGCTCCAGTTCCACCTCCGTGGAAGCGCCCGGAGCCAGGTTTTCGATGGTTCGCGGCAACACCGCCACCGGCAGCGAGGTGGCACCCGCATTCATCGTTCCGGTGACCTCGGCCGAGGCGATCTGGTACGGGAAGAACAGGTTTTCCAGGGAGGCCTTGAGGCCGATCCGGGTGATTTCATCGGAAGAGCCGATATCGAATACCAGTGTTCTGCCGTCAGCCGCCAGCGAAACCCGGACGTTGCCGGAGTTGCTCACGCCGTGCGGCACGATCCTTACGGCATCGCGGTCCAACGGCTTCAGCCGGGCCGGCGCGGAAGTGAATACCCGGCCGAGAGTGCCGTCATCCAGCAGTGCCTGCAGGTGTTCGGCAGCCTGTTCGCCGTAGGCGAGCGCATAGACCATCAGTCCGGCTGCCTGGTAGTGGGCGCCCTTGACCGGCATCCGCAGGGGGAAAGCCAGGCTGCGGGTGATCGAAGGGTCGAGATGGACCAGGTCGTAGAACTCGCGATTGCGCTTGGCCGTGTCCGGATCGTTGCCCGGACTGTTGCGGTTGTTCGTGAAAATCCAGAGGATGCCCGGCCGGGCTTGGAACGGGCCGGTGATCGTGGCCGCGACCGCTTCGCGGAAATCGGTGTCGGCCAGGGCCCCGGAGGCTTTGCGGGCCACCTGCAGGGATGCCAGGGCGGGAGCCACGTGGCCAGCATCGTTGCCGGTGAAGAGCGCTCGCGGCGAGACGTTGCCGGGGGATTGCTGATTGAAGGCAGCCACGACCACGCCGTCGCCCGGGCGGACGACAGTCGTGGCGACCGCGGCGACCAGTGGTTTGAGTTGCGATCGCTGGTCGCTGTAGAACGGCTCCATCCAGCCCGAGTTCTGGACCAGGAAGGCATGCTGCATCGTCGCGGCAATCCCGTGTCCGCTGGCCAGCAAGAGCGCCGCAAGCAGGCCGGTACGAATCAACGGGACGATCTTCACCGTTCGAGCTCCCAACCGGCGATCTGCCTCAGTTCGGGGTGATAGAACCACAGCTTCCGGTCGTGCACGAAAGCACGACCCAGCCAGGGCGAGGGCACGTTGAGCGTGAAAAGACGTACTTCCGCATGCCTGTCCGATTGCAGCTCGAGGATTGCGCGGACCCGCTCCCCGGAGGTGACCGTTTCCTCCAGCCCTTCCGTGGTTTCAATGCGTACGCCCAGGACCGCGGCATCCACCGTCGACTCCAGGATCGGAACGAAGATCGCGCGCGCGTCCGCGTCGCTGCCGTGCTCGGGTTCATCCCAGGGCGGCAGCTTCATGCGCGATGCCAAGCGGTAATTGATGTGCCCGGTGCAGGTCCGGGGAGCCGAAGCGATGCGCCGCTCCGCATCCTTGCCATCGAGGCGCAGATAGCCATGGGCTTCCTCGCGATCCAGCCAGCAGGCCTGCCAGAGCTGTCCTTCACGGGACAGGTAGGGTGAGCCGAAGATGAACTTGGGCGTGACCCCTTCAGGCCATGGCCTGTACTGGGCGGCAAGCGAGCCGTTGGCCTGGATCTCCAGTACGATCCGCCCGCGCTGGCCTGGCCAGACCACTTGGCGACGGACGCAGACCGGGGCGGAGAACATCTCGTCCGGCACCACCTCGTCGAGCTCCAGCGTGCCGCCGGCATTCGCCGTAGAGATGTTCGCGGCCTGCAGGCATACGCGCCCCGTGGCCAAGCGGATCACGGCCCAGACTTCGTCGCGCCAGAGGATGGGCGCGCCAAGGCATGCCCCATCGCCGACGTAGCGGACGTGGTAGCCCAGGCGCAGCAGATCCGGCTCCAGGCAGGCGATGCCATTGCCGGTTGGAAGGAAGATCCGCGGCATTCCGTCCTGGTCGTGGACGAGCTCGCAGCGCCAGGCATCGTGCGGCAGCGGCGAGTCGGCGAGAAAACCACCATCCAGCTGTTCCAGCGCAGCCCAGGCGCCCGTCGACGGAAGCCACAGGTACGCGACCCCCTGCTCGGGTGCCAGTGCGATCAACTCCCGGGAGGAGCCGGAAGCCGAGGGTACCCCGAAGAATTCGTACCGCCCTGCCGGCGGAAGCGGCAGCGTGTGCTCGGGGTCGTCGGACTCATTCCGCGTACGGGATGGGACCAGGGACAGGGGCGTGCCGGTCATGCGCAGTCCGCGCGCTGCATCCGGACCCTTGCCGCCAAAGGGTGGAATCCAGGCGTCCTGCAGGTTCGTCGCCGGGCTTGGAAGCGATTGTCCGCTGTCGGGGTCGAATTCGAATTCCAGGGGGAACGCACGACCTGCCAGGATTCGCGCCCCGGCCAGTCGTACGGCATCCGCCTGGGCCAAGGCCGCCGGAATGGCGAAGCCGTCGCAGGTTGCGGCCAAGGCGTAGGAAGAGCCTGCTTTCGCTCTGATCCATCGGCCCGATGGCAGTTCCCAAGTATCCCCCTGCATGCTCCCCAGCCCGTTCACGCCAAATTCCATCTGAAAAACGAGGACATCTGTCCTGGGGCGGCAACTTTCGTCCGTCCCTCCTTGCCCGCAGGAGCCACGTGTTTTCCGTCGAGTCCCCGGAACATAGCGGCAGACGCGCGATCCCCTTGAGCCATCGCGCTGTGTCTTGCCTGTGTCGACACGCTTTCGCCGAAGATTACTACAGCATGGCATCCGTCAATAGATTACTACAGCATGGAATCCGTCAATAACCCAGTGTGATGACAATATCATTCGTCTGGCCGGGGCACTGCCAGGACGCCGGGAACGGGTGGAATGGCTGCATCGTCGCGGGGGGGCAATGGATTGCCCGGCGCGGCCCGGACTCGCGCCCTTCCCCCTCGGGAGGGGCGCGGGTCGGCGATTGACCTAGGGTGATGGCGCAAGGCAGCGGCAGCAATAGCTCGACGATGCCGCCGATCTCGAGCGGTGCCCGGCGGCGCTCGCCATCCCGTGCTTTTGCTTTCCCCTCCCGTGCCCTTCCCCCGTAGGCGGGGGAAGGGCGAAGCTGCGGTGCGGGATCGGCTTCGGTTACAGCAAGGGGACCAGAAGCAATGCGACGATGTTGATGATCTTGATGAGGGGGTTGATCGCCGGGCCGGCGGTGTCCTTGTACGGGTCGCCGACGGTGTCGCCGGTGACCGCGGCCTTGTGCGCCTCCGAGCCCTTGCCGCCGAAGTGGCCGTCCTCGATGTACTTCTTGGCGTTGTCCCAGGCGCCGCCGCC
>Ga0182792_1001832_pt1 | contig 16203 bp, 16 predicted proteins | sample Passage237B_FD_130497 | JGI IMG/M metagenome (GOLD analysis project Ga0182792, IMG submission 130497) | Cellulose adapted compost microbial communities from Newby Island Compost Facility, Milpitas, CA, USA - Passage2 37B (version 2) (version 2) ...
ATAGCCGCGCGCGGTGAGGCCCATGCGCTCGGCGGCTTCGGCAAGCAGGCGGCGGCCTGCCTCATCCGGCGAGGCGATGCGGTCCAGCAATTCGCCTTCGACATGGGCGTTCAGGAGAAGTGCCTCTTGCTGGCCAAGCTCTGCAAAGCGCGCCTGCTGGATCGCGCGGGCTGCCGCAACCCGTCTGGCAATCTCCGCGGAGCCTTCGGCGGGCGGCGGCAAGGCAAGATCGGCATGGGCAACCGGCGGCACTTCGATGTGAATATCGAAGCGGTCCAGCAGCGGGCCGGAGAGCTTCGCCTGATAATCCATCACGCAGCGCGGCACGCGCGGGCAGGCGCGGGCGGCATCGCCCGCATGGCCGCAGCGGCAGGGGTTCATCGCCGCAACAAGCTGGAAACGCGCCGGGAAGGTTACATGCGCATTGGCGCGCGCCACCACCGCCTCCCCCGTCTCGAGCGGCTGGCGCAGGCTGTCCAGCACCTGCCGGGGAAATTCCGGCAGTTCATCAAGAAAGAGCACACCGCGATGGGCAAGCGACACTTCGCCCGGCCGCACGCGCAGGCCCCCGCCGATCAGCGCAGGCATGGAGGCGGAGTGATGCGGCGCACGATAGGGGCGGCGGCGCGAAACGCCTTGCGCATGAAGCTCGCCTGCAAGCGAGGCCACCATGGATGTCTCAAGCATTTCGCGCGGCGTGAGCGGCGGCAGGATGCCGGGAAGGCGGGCGGCGAGCATCGACTTGCCGGAGCCGGGCGGGCCAACCATCAGCATGTTATGACCGCCAGCGGCTGCAACTTCGAGAGCGCGTTTTGCGGTTTCCTGCCCCTTGATGTCGCGGAGATCCGGCAGTTGCCCCGCCTCCACCGCTTTCAGCGGCGCAGGCTCTGAAATGATCTGCGTGCCGCGAAAATGGTTCACCAGAGCAATGATCGAGCGCGGCGCGAGAACGCCGCCCGGATTGTCCTCGCCCATGCCTGCCCAGGCCGCTTCCGGCCCGCATTCCAGCGGACAGATAAGCCCCTTGCCCTTCGCATTGGCGGCAATGGCCGCAGGCAGCGCACCCGCGACAGGCGCGATGGTGCCATCGAGCGACAATTCGCCGATCGCCACATAGCGGTCGATCTCCTGCGGGGGGAGAACCCCCATCGCGACCAGAAGGCCGAGCGCGATGGGCAGGTCGTAATGGCTGCCTTCCTTCGGCAAATCTGCCGGGGCGAGATTGACGGTGATGCGCTTTGGCGGAAGGCCAAGGCCGATCGCCTGCAAGGCGGCGCGCACCCGCTCCCGGCTTTCGGCGACTGCCTTGTCGCCAAGCCCGACAATCGCGAAGCCGACGACCCCGCCTGCCATGTGAACCTGAACATCCACAGGCCGCGCCTCAACGCCCTGAAACGCCACCGTCTCGACATGCGCAACCATATTTCCCCGCCCCCGCTTATTACGGGAAGCATCCGGGAAACGCTGGTTTGCGTCAAGAACAATATGAGAACAAGAAGTGGGTCAAGCGCCCTGCGCGCGTGCCTCTTTCACCATGGCGACAAGAACAGCCCGGATATCGCCTTCCGCGCCAAGCGGTGCGGGAAAGTTCACGCGGACAACACGCTGATCTGAGGCGAGGTCGATGCCGCGCGGGTCGATAGAGACAATGCGCCAATGGCCGGGTTCTGCCTTTGCGAACACCGTTGCATAAAGCGCCACCGCGTCCGCATGGTCTTCATTCATATGGGCAACGACGCCCGCTTCTGCCTCTGAAAGCGCCTCGAGCACCGGGCCTGCCGGGATGAACATATCCGCGGCAGTGAGGTCGTAGGCCTTGCCGAAGCCGCCATTCAGAAAGGCGCGTTCGCTTTCCAGCCGATAGAAAAAGAAGTCGGGCAGATCGAGATAGATTTCGGATCGCGGGTGGCGGGCGATATAGCGTCGGCGAAGCCGCATATGGGCAGGGTCGTTCTTTTCCACCCGCACAGCCCGGGCGAGAAGCGACAGGCGGGGATGCGCCAGCGGATCGCCCTTTCCCGGCTCACCAAGGAGAAGCGAGCAGCGCGGATCACCGGCAAGCGCCCTTGTGTGAGCCGCGAGGCCGGAAAGCGGCATGACGGGTGTGCCATCCATATCGGGAACGCAACCCACCCGTGCCGTGAGCGGATGTCCCGTCTCCGGCTCCAGGACGGCCAAAGCACCATATCGTGCCGTGCGGAGAAGCTCCTCCGCCATGAGGCGGGCTTGGTCATCCGTTTCGAGCCGGAGGGTTTTCGGTTCCGCCATTGAAGGATGCCTTCAGGACCATTTGAGAGCAATTATCAGGATGCGTATCCCAAGCCCTGCATCCCTGCAAGAGAACCCGCAGGTGGTTTGGTAGACAGACAGAATGCACCGCCCTATCGTCCGCGCTTCGCCGGGCGGGAAGGAAATAGGGGCTGATGGTGCGGGATTTTATTTTTCAGATTATCGCCAGGTATTTTCCAACTGAGCGAATGGGAAATAACAAGCTTTACGCGGCAATCTGGCGCTTCTGTTTCTATTTGCTGCGACCGTCCCGACCTTTTGTGATGAGACTGCCTCATTATCGGGCGCTCGTTCATCCCAAGAAGGGGACACTCACGCGCGTCATTTTGCGGCGCGGCTATTGGGAGCCCGCTGAAACCGAACTTTTCACTCGCCATTTGAAGTCGGGCAATTTCGTTGTCGATGCTGGCGCCAATTTCGGACATTACGCACTTACTGCGTCAGGCCTTGTGGGAGAGACAGGCCTTGTCATCGCGTTCGAGCCTTTTCCGAAGAATTACGACCTTCTGAAAGCGAATGCAGAACTGCAGCCGATCAAGAACATCATCGCCGAACAAGCGGGGCTTTCAGCCAACAGTGGAACGCTCGACCTTATAACGGATGAGGAAAATCCGGGGGGCCACAGCTTCAACCCGAACCTTATCTGGAAGGCGGGCGAGAAAATCAGTGTTCCGGTCTATGCGCTTGACGACTACCTGAAACAAAAAAACATCTCGCGCCGTGTCGATATTCTGAAGAGCGATACTCAGGGTTACGAGTGGCAGCTCATCAGTGGTGCGCGCGAGACGATCCTGCGCGATAAGCCGATCGTGTTCTGCGAGATCGCCCCTCGCGCGCTCGCCGAAATAGGCGATTCCCACGAAGTCCTGCTCGATTTCTTTGAGAGTGCAGGCTACCGCATGTATCTGGTGGATCGGCGCATCGAGCAGATCGTGCTTATAGGCTATGACGAGCTGCACCATCGGTTCGCTGAAACAACCAGCGAGTTTGAGGATGTGGTCTTCCTCCCTGAAGGGGTTCCCTTATAGCGCCGTCTTTTTCCCGCCATGCTGATGGGGCGATGGGCGCTTTGCTTGCCTCACACGAAGGGAACGCCCCTTGCGGGCATTCGTTGATCTACCCGGCTGGGCTACTGACGAGGGAGACCGATATGAGCCGGAACAAACTGAGCCTGATCCTTGTGCCCGCCCTTGCGCTTGGGACGCTGACGCTTGCCGCTTGTGGCAGCGACTCCGAAACGGTGACGAAGCGCACCGTGATCGAGGAGCAGCCGACCACCGTGCGCACCGAAACGACCACAACGACGGTGGAAGAGGATTGACCTGCGGAGGCCGGGTGCGCGGTGCCTAGCGCCGCGCCTCGATCGCATCCCAGACAAGGCCCGCAAGATTGGCGCCGTCGAAACGGTCAATCTCCTGAATGCCGGTTGGCGAGGTCACATTGATTTCGGTGAGATAGTCGCCGATCACATCAATGCCGACAAAGATCAGCCCGCGTGCTTTCAGTTCCGGGCCGATGATCTCGCAAATCTCGCGCTCTCGCGGTGTGAGCGACCATTTCTCGGCGCGGCCGCCGACATGCATGTTCGAGCGCGCTTCGCCTTCCGCCGGCACGCGGTTGATCGCCCCCACCGGTACGCCATCCACGAGAATGATGCGCTTGTCGCCCTGCCGCACCTCGGGCAGATATTTCTGCACGATGACCGGCTCGCGGTTCATCTGTCCGAACATTTCGAGAAGCGAGTTCAGATTTTCATCGCCCTCGCGGATGCGGAACACGCCCGCGCCGCCATTGCCGAAAAGCGGCTTCACGATGATGTCGGAAAACTCGTTGCGGAAGGCGCGGATTTCATTCGGATCGCGGCTGATGAGCGTTGGCGGCAGAAGCCCCGCAAAGCGCACGGCGAAAAGTTTTTCCGGCGCGTTGCGTACTTCGGCAGGATCGTTCACCACCAGCGTTTTCGGATGTACCGTCTCCAAAATATGCGTCGCGGTGATGTAGCTCATGTCGAAGGGCGGATCCTGACGCATGAGCACCACATCCACCTCATCGAGATGAACCTTCTCCTTCGCGCCGAGCGTGGCGTGATTGCCGGCCTCGCGGCGCAGCGTGAGCGGGCACATTTGCGCATAGGCGCGGCCATCCCGCATGGATAGGTCGAGAGGCTCGTAATAGAAAAGCTTGTGGCCGCGCGCCTGTGCCTCCAGCCCGAGGGCGAAGGTCGAATCCGCATTGATATTGATGCTGTGGATCGGGTCCATCTGAATGGCGACGGAAAGGCTCATGGTCTTTTCTTCTCTTGCTGGCGCGGGGCCGCTTTTCGGGAAGGCCTTGCTGGCCTGATTTCAGGGAAAGATGGGCGGAGGCGACGCGGTTTGCGAGCGAAAAATCACAAAAGCTGAAAAAGCCCGTTCAGTTGAGCCGTGTCTTGAGGCGGCGCAGCGCCTCTTCCGCCATGCCCGCGATGCGCATTTCGCCAAGGCCGGTTGCAAGGTCGATGCAGGTTGCAAAGGCATCTGCCGCCGCGCCCATATGGCCTGCATGAACCTCGAGCCGTCCAAGCTCAAAGCGCAGTCCTGCCCGGCCCGGCGCAAACCAGATCATGCGCGTCACCACATCGCGCGCCCGCGCGAAATCGCCCGCGCGGATGGCACGGCTCAGAATATTGTTTTCAAGGCGCAGCAGAATGTCCCGCGTGCCCACGGCCTCGCAGTTCTCAGGCGTGAGGCGCGCATCCGGCCCTTCAACGCCACGCAGCATGGCAAGCAAATCTGCCGAGGTGAGCGTCTGCCCGCCATTGAAGGGATCAAGCACCACGGCTTCATCCGGCCCGCGCAGGCGCAGGACGAAATGACCGGGGAAGTTGAGCCCTGTCATTTCAAGGCCGAGCTTCGATGCGACATGGAGATAGAGAATGCCAAGCGTGACGGGCAGTCCCTTTCGGCGGTCAATCACATGGGCGAGATTTGCGTTGCGCGGATCATCATAGGTTTCTGCATCACCCAGATAGCGAAACCGCCCTGCCATCACGCCGGAGAGAACACCCGCCGCCACCTGGCAGGGTGCGGCTCTCGATGTGCCAAGGGCGGCGGCTGCCGCTTCCACAAGTTCGTTCAGATGAGCGCGGTAGAGATCACGCGAGAGATCGGGCCTGTCGCACGCAGAGAGCGCCAATGCGAGCTGGGCGATGTCGAGTTCCGCATCGGACATCTCGCCCGCCGCGCGAAGCTCGTTTTCAATGTCTCTCATCTCTCTCCCCATGCGCTCATCTTCGCGCGGAAAATACCGCCGCCGCAAGCACCGATGTGAGACAGAAGCAAGACGCGATGTGAAAGGCGATCACCCGTTGCGGCGCTTGATCTCCACATAGGAGACGACATTGCGCACGCCCGATATGTCGCGCGCATGTGCAATGACGCGGTCAAGCTCCGCCTTGTCGAGCGCCGTTCCCATCAGATAGACAACGCCGTTCACTGTTTCGATGGAATAGTTGAGGCTGCTTACATTGCTGTCGGCGGTAAGCCGCGCGCGCAACTTGGTGGTGATCGACGCATCGCTGACAGATTGCGTAAAGCCTGTTCTCTCGCCGGCCTTCAACTCGTTGATGACTTCCTTCACACCGCCGATCGTCCAGACGATGCGTGTGACCGTGATGCGATCTTCAGGCTTTGGCACGGTGCCGGAGAGAAGCACGCGGCCATTTCGCACCTGCGTTGCAACACCCGCATAGAGTTTTGAATCTTCGGCGAGAAGCTTGCGATTTATTTCGAAAGCGATCTGATTGTCATCGACCGCCTGTTCAAGACCGCGGTCCTGCGCCGCCCCCACAGCCGCCGCCCCGCCCGCGCCAATGGCAAGCGGCACACAGCCGCCGAGCAGCACAGCCGAACCCAGAACCAGCGCGATAATCTTCTTCATCGTCTCGATATCCCTATTGCAGAACCGCGCCAAAAAATGAGCGACGGGATGCGGCAGCATTATGGCCGCCAGGCATCTGCCATGTGACGAGGCAAGCTTCGCGGCGCAACAAGCACCATGTCAAAGCGCAGATCAAGATCGGAAAGGGCAGGATTCCGGCCAAGAAAATGCGCCGCTGCGCGCTGAAGCCGCTCACGCTGACGCGGTGTCAGCGCTTCCACCGCCGCCCCGCCCGCGCCGCGCGCCTTCACCTCGACAAGGGCAAGCACGCGGCCGCGCCGCACCACCAGATCGATCTCGCCTGCGGGCGTTTTCAGGCGGCGGGCAAGAATATGATAGCCCTTGAGCCACAACAGGAGAGCGGCAAGCCCTTCCGCGCGAAGGCCGAGACGATAGGCCGCCCGGCCTCTCTGCGCATCCCCCCTCCGCGCCCTCATTCCCTGCCTCGCCTCTCTATCTTGCGCCGGAGAGTTCGAGCGCGCGTGCATAGATTTCGCGGCGCGGCAGGCCGGTGATCGAGACGACTTCCGCCACCGCATCCTTGAGCGTGGTGCGCGCGAGCGCATTTTCGAGCATCGCGTCAACTTCATGGGCGCAGAGCGGCGCGCGTTTTTCGGGCGGGCCAACCACCACGACGATCTCCCCCTTCGGGCCACCTTCCTCTTGGTAATGGGCGGCAAGCTCGGAGAGGGAGCCGCGCCGCACTTCCTCGAACTTCTTGGTCAGTTCCCGCGCAACGGCTGCGGGGCGGTCGCCCAATGCGCCTGCCATATCGGCGAGCGAGGCGGCAAGCCGGTTCGCGCTTTCCAGAAAGACGAGCGTTGCGGGAATGGCGGCGAGTTCGGCAAATTCCTTGCGGCGCGCTTCCTGCTTTGCGGGCGCGAAACCGGCAAAGAAAAAGCGGTCTGTCGGCAGCGCCGCCAGTGTCAGCGCAGCAAGCACGGAGGAGGCGCCCGGCAGCGTCGTCACATAATGGCCGGCAGCGACCGCTTCCTGCACGAGCTTGAGGCCCGGATCGGAGACAAGCGGCGTGCCCGCATCAGAGACCAGCACGATCACCTCGCCTGCTTCCAGCCGCTTCAAGATGCGCGGGCGCATTTCGGCGGCGTTATGGTCGTGATAGGGCGCGGTTTTTGCGGAAATATTGTGGATCGCAAGGAGCTTTGCCGTCACCCGCGTATCCTCGCAGAGAAGCAGGTCGCACTGCGCCATCAGATCAAGCGCACGGGCGGTTATATCGGCAGCATTGCCGATGGGCGTCGCGGTGACATAAAGGCCGGGCGCGGGCCGCGCCGAGGTGACGGTTTTTTCCATGAGCGGACCTTGGCTCCCGGCGGGCCGATTTGCAATCGGCTTCGCAAATCAGGGGCGGGTATCGACAGGGGCAAGCCATTGGTTTACTTGGCGGGGAGCCGCGATTAGGCTCCGCAAAAGGCGCTCGCGCCTCTTCGATTGCGTCTCGACCAAGCAGGATAAACTCCGGTGACAAAGCCCGCCCTCGCTGCCCGCCTCGGTTCCTTCACGGCTTTGAGGACCGCTGCCCTTGCCGGTCTGGTGCTTCTCGCCGCCGCCTGCTCACCGACAACGACACGCACTCCCCCCGTCGCACCGCCGCCGCAGGTGACACCGCCCCCCAAGATAGAAGTGACGCCGCCGCCGGCCCCGCAGACCTATCAGCGTGACCCTTCACGCTTCCTCACACCCGCCTTCATGCAGGGGCAGGAGCCGGTGCGTGTGGCGCTGCTGCTGCCCTTCAATTCGCCGCGCGAAAATGTGCGCACCCTCGCCAATGCGCTCTACAACACGGCACAGCTCGCCCTTTTCGAGTTTGATGCGCCGAATGTGCTGCTGATCGCAAAGCCCACCGGCGGCACGGCCGCGGGCGCGCGGCAGGCGGCGAAGGAAGTTCTCGATGCCGGTGCCGAAATCGTGCTCGGGCCGCTTTTCGCAGAAGAAGTGATGGCGGTTGCGCCGCTCGCGCGTGAGGCCAATGTGCCGGTCGTCGCCTTCTCTTCCGACAGTTCGGTGGGCGGCAATGGCGTGCATCTTCTGTCCTTCCCGCTGGACGAGGAAGTCGAGCGCATTGTCGATTATGCGACGCTGCAGGGCCTCACGCGCTTTGCAGCCCTTTATCCGCAGGGAAGCTATGGCGAGCGGGTGCGCGCAGCCTTTGAACGCGCTGTCTCGCAGCGCGCGGGCAGGATCGTCGCCTCGACGAGCTATCCTTCCGATCCGCAGGCCATGTATGACCCCGCCAAGCGCATTGCGGGTGCCTATGGCGGCGGCAATTACACGGCGCTGTTCCTCCCCGAAGGCGGACCGGGCGTGAAGGCCATCGCGCCGCTTCTGCCCTATTACGATGTCGACCCGCGCGAGGTGAAGTTTCTCGGCACGGGCGCATGGGATGATGTGTCGCTGACACGCGAGCCGCCGCTTCATGCGGGCTGGTATCCCGCGCCGCCGCCTGCGAGCTATCAGCAGTTTGTCGCGCGGTATCAGCGCGCCTATGGATCGACGCCGCCGCGCATTGCAAGCCTTGGCTATGATGCGGTGAGCCTTGCGATTGCGCTTTCGGGATTGCCTGCGGGCGAACGTTACACCACGCAGACGCTCACCAATGAAGACGGCTTTGCCGGTGTGGACGGGATTTTCCGCTTCAACCCGGATGGCAGCACGGATCGCGGGCTTGCCGTTCTGGAAATCCGTCCGACAGGCGCGGTCGTGATCGACCCGGCACCGGAAAGCTTTACACCGCGTCTCTTCTGACCGCCCGCTTTATTCAGGCAAGAAGCCGCACCAGCAGCGCATCAAGGACGAGGCGTCCCTGCCGCGTTGTGCGGATTATGTCGCTTTCCTGCGTGAGAAGTCCGTCTTCCACCAACGCATTGATCCGCGCAGGAGAAAGCGCTGCGCCCGAAATCCTTGCATGGCGGGAAAGCGACACGCCTTCTGAAAGGCGGAGGCCCATCATCATCATTTCGTCGCCCTGCTCGCCCGGCATGATTTCCTCAAGGTCGGCAATGCCGTTGCCATCCGCTTCCACCGCCTCAAGCCATGCGCCGGGCAGGCGATGCGTTGCGGTGGCGAGGCGCTTTCCGTCCACGCTTACCCGGCCATGCGCGCCGGGGCCGACGCCCGCATAGTCGCCATAGCGCCAATAGACGAGATTGTGACGGGACGCCGCCCCTTCCTTCGCATAGTTCGATACTTCGTAGGCGGATAATCCGGCTTCCGCGCAAATTTCGCCGGTGAGCTGGTAAAGCTCTGCCGCCACCTCATCATCGGGCAGGGCGAAGGCACCCTTCTCATAGAGCCGCGCGAAGGCGGTGCCTGCTTCAATGGTAAGCTGATAGAGCGAGAGGTGATCTGCCGCATGGGCAAGAGCCGCGCGCAATTCGCGCTCCCATGTCTCGCGCGTCTGACCGGGTCTTGCATAGATGAGATCGAAGGAAAGGCGCGGGAAAGTTTCACGCGCGAGCGCAATAGCGGCAAGCGCTTCCTTCGCCGTATGAAGACGGCCGAGAAATTTCAGTTCCGCATCATCGAGCGATTGCACGCCGAGCGAGAGACGGTTCACGCCTGCTGCGCGATAGCCGCGAAAGCGCTCTGCCTCAACGCTGGTCGGATTGGCTTCGAGCGTGATCTCCGCCCCCTCCTCCATCGACCAGAGGGAAGCGATTTCCCGAAGCACCGTATCGACCGTTTGCGGCAGCATCAGCGACGGCGTGCCTCCGCCGAAAAAGACGGAGCGCACGCGGCGCGGGCCGGTGAGGGCGCGCATATGGCGCAGTTCGCGTGTGAGCGCGCGGCCCCAGCGCGCCTGATCCACATTCGCCGTGACATGCGAATTGAAATCGCAATAGGGGCATTTCGACTGGCAGAAGGGCCAGTGGACATAGACAGCGAAGCCGCCTTCCGTTTCCGGCGGCGCAATCGGTGAGGCGGCGCTATTTGCCGAAACAGGCATCGACAAGCTGCCGGAACGCATCGGCGCGATGCGACATGCGGTGTTTCGCCTGCGCCTCCATCTCGCCGAAGGTGAGTTCATGGCCATCGGGAATGAAGATCGGATCATAGCCGAAGCCGTTTTCGCCACGCGGCGGCCAGGTCAGTTCACCATCGACACGGCCTTCGAAATATTCGATGTGCCCATCCGGCCAGGCGAGGGCGAGGCCGCAGACGAAATAGGCGCTGGTGTCGCTCAGACCCGCCTCGATCATGCCGCGCCGCAGCTTCTCGAGAGCGAAATCAAAATCCCGTGTCGGGCCGGCCCAGCGCGCGGAATGGACGCCCGGCGCCCCGTTGAGCGCGTTGACGCAAAGGCCGGAATCATCGGCAAGGGCCGGAAGGCCCGATGCCTGCGCCGCCGCAAGCGCCTTCAACTCCGCATTGGCGCGGAACGTGTCGCCCGTCTCTTCCGGCTCGGCAAGATCAAGGTCGCCCGCCGATACGACTTCCAGCCTGAAAGGCGCAAGCAGATGCGCAATCTCGCGCACCTTGCCCGGATTATGGCTGGCGACAACGAGTTTTCCTTCCTCAAGACGGCGCGTCATTTCGCGATGGCCTCCTTTTGCAGGCGAACGAGATCGGCAACACTCGCCTTGGCGAGACCGAGCAGGGTAAGGAATTGCTCCTCCGAGAAAGGATCGCCTTCCGCCGTGCCCTGAATTTCGCAGATGCCGCCCTTGCCGGTGATGACGAAATTCGCATCCGTGTCGGCGGCGGAATCTTCTGCATAATCAAGGTCGGTCACGGCGACCCCCTTGTAGATGCCGCAGGAAATCGCCGCGACATGATCCTTGAGGACGGGCGCGGAAATCATCGAGCGGGCACGCATCCATTCAATGCAGAGGTGGAGCGCGATCCACGCCCCCGTGATCGAGGCCGTGCGCGTGCCGCCATCTGCCTGAAGCACGTCGCAATCGATGCTGATCTGCCGCTCGCCAAGCGCGCGCAGGTCAACCACGCTGCGCAGCGACCGGCCGATCAGGCGCTGGATTTCCTGTGTGCGGCCCGACTGCTTGCCGGCAGAGGCCTCGCGGCGCATGCGCTCATGGGTGGAGCGCGGCAGCATGCCATATTCGGCCGTCACCCAGCCCTGCCCGCCGCCCTTCAGCCACGGCGGCACGCGGTCTTCAAGGCTTGCCGTGCAGAGGACATGGGTATCACCAAACCGCACGAGGCAGGAGCCTTCGGCATGTTTCGCCACGCCAAGCTCGAAGCTGACGGCGCGCATTTCATTCGGCTGGCGGCCGGAAGGACGCATATCGGGTTCCAGTACTGTCTGATCAATGTTACCAGCGGGCCTTGTTACATGGGCGGGGCCGCGGCGTAAAGGTGGGGGACGCAAGGGCACGGCGCTTGACTCGGCTCCCTTTTGTTCCCATCTGGCCAGTCGGGCAGGCTCTCGGCTATTCTGCCCCATGTGGCGTTTCCAGTTGCTGGAAACCGCGCTAAATTATTGGTCTGTTTCAGTAACTTGCAGGCTTACCGGAGGTAAATGCGGCAATGATCGGCGTTATGGATCTCAATGAGCGTTCGCGCGAGATCCTGCGCCGCGTGGTCGAGACCTATCTCGAAACCGGCGAGCCGGTTGGCTCGCGCGTTCTCTCGCGGCAGCTTCCCCTTGGCCTTTCCGCTGCCTCGATCCGTAATGTCATGTCGGATCTCGAGGCGCTGGGCCTTATTTTCTCGCCCCATACCAGCGCCGGGCGTATGCCGACAGAGGCGGGACTCCGCCTTTTTGTCGATGGCCTGCTCGAAATCGGCGATATCTCTGATGAAGAGCGCCATTCGATCGAGCGACAGGTGGCCGGCTCCCATAAAAGCGTGGATGATGTGCTGGACGAGGCCACGAAGCTTCTTTCCGGCCTCAGCCATGCGGCAGGTTTCGTTGTGGCGCCTACCTATGATGCGGCGCTGAAACACATCGAATTCGTGCCCATCGACGCAAACCGCGCCCTTGTCGTGATCGTGACAGAGGGCAGCGCGGTCGAAAACCGGGTGATCGATATTCCCAAAGGGCTCACCCCTTCCGCACTTGCCGAAGCGACGAATTATGTAAATGCGCAGTTGCGCGGCCGGACGCTGGAAGAGGCGAAAGCCCATATTGCGCGCGAACTCGAAACGCAGAAAGCCGAACTCAACGAGTTGACCGCCAAGGTGATCGAGGCAGGGCTTGCCACCTGGTCCGGCTCGAACTCAAGCTCGGACCCGCTCGCCAAATCGCTCATCGTGCGCGGCCGGGCGCGGCTTCTCGAAGATGTTCACGCGATGGAGGATCTCGAGCGCATCCGCCTTCTTTTCGATGATCTGGAGAACAAGCGCGATCTCGTCCAGCTTCTCGGTCTTGCAGAAGAAGCCGATGGTGTCCGCATCTTTATCGGGTCGGAAAACAAGCTTTTCTCGCTCTCCGGCTCATCGCTGATCGTGAGCCCCTATACGGATGCACAGCAGCGCGTGGTGGGTGTGCTCGGCGTGATCGGCCCGACCCGCCTCAACTATGCGCGCGTGATCCCCATGGTGGATTACACGGCAAAGCTGGTGGGCAGGCTCATCAACTAGTTTCAGCAACATGCCCGAATGGGCGCGCGCCCTGCCCGGTTGACATATCGGGCTGCGGCGCGCACATGGACCCTGCCGACAGAATGATCGATGACGCGGCAGGCGCGCGAAGAGAACCGGAAAGGCAAAATGACCGACGAGAACAAGACACCTGAAACCGAAACACCGGAAAACGGTGCCGAGGCGACGCCGGAAAACGCGGAATCGACAGCCCGGACGCTGAACGAGGAACCCGCCGCACAGGGCGAGGCCGCAGAAGCGCCTGCGGTGGATGTCGCCGCGCTTCAGGCCGAAAATGCCGATCTGCGCGACCGGCTGCTTCGCGCTGCCGCCGAGATAGAAAATACCCGCAAGCGCGCCGAGCGCGACAAGCAGGATGCATCGCGCTATGCGACGGCGAGCTTTGCGCGGGACATGCTCGAAGTGGCCGACAATCTTCGTCGCGCGCTGGCCGCTCTCAAGGAAGAAGAGCGGGAAGCGGCGAGCGAAAGCCTGAAAGGCATGGTCGAGGGTGTCGAAGTGACGGAGCGCCAGCTTCTCACCATTTTCGAGCGCCACGGCATCCGCGAAATTTCGCCTAAGCCCGGCGACCGCTTCGACCCCAATCTGCATGAAGCCATGTTCGAAGTGCCGGGTACGGAACATCCGGCGGGCAGCGTCGTGCATGTCATTCAGGCCGGCTACACCATCGCCGATCGCCTGCTTCGCGCCGCCCGCGTCGGCGTCGCCAAGGATGAAGGCACACAGAGCGGCGGCAAGGTCGATACGACGGTTTAACTCTCTCCGTCATTGCGAGGGGCGCAGGGACGAAACTCCCCTGCCCTTCAGGTCTGGATATTCACCAGCACCACGCCTGTCTTTTCGACATACTCATCCCAGAGCGTGAGCATTTCGGCGAGGCGCGCGGGCAAAGCGGCGGCGAGGTCTTCCGTTTCGCCGGGATCTTTTGCGACATCATAGAGCTGCCATTCGCCCGTGCCCTCGGGAGCCGGTATCCAGATCGCTTTCCAGTCGCCCTTGCGAATGCCGCGCCTGCCGAAAAACTCCCAGCCCGTCACGGCATCTGCCGGATGCACGCTTTCTGCCCTGCCCTCAATCCAGGGCAGAAGCGATCGGCCCATGGGCGGCACGACCTTGCGGCCTTTGTAATCCGGTGCGGGATGCGTCGCGCCTGCGAGATCGAGCAGCGTCGGCATCACGTCCATCACCGTTGAAAAGGCATGGCCGATGGCAGGCTCCGGCACCAGCTTTGGCCAATGCGCGAAAGCAACGACGCGAATACCGCCTTCTGATGTGTAGGTCTTGTAGAGACGCGACGGGGCTGTCGCCGCCTGCGCCCAGCGCGGCCCGTACCAGACATAGGAATTGGGCCGACCGATATTCTCGAGACTGTTGTCGTAATGGCGCTCGATGAAATCCATGAGATAGGGACCGAAGACCGGCACCGCCTCGATCAGCGCGCCTTCCGCACCATTGTCCGACATGAAAAGAATAAGCGTGTTCTCAAGCTCGCCCGTCTTGCGCAGATAGTCCACCACGCGGCCGACATTCCAGTCGAGGCGCTCCACCATCGCCGCATAGACTTCCATGGCGCGGGCAGAGCGGGCGCGCTCTTCCTCATTCATTTCATCCCAGGGCTTGTTCTTCGCAATGATGGGATGCGGCCTGATGTCTTTCGGACAAAGCCCCAGCGCCTTCAGCCTTTCAAGCCGTTCCGCACGCAGGGCTTCCGGCCCCGCATCATAGCGGCCCTTGTATTTTGCAATCAGGTCATCCGGCGCCTGAAGCGGCCAATGCGGCGCGGAGAAGGCGAGATAGGCGAAGAAGGGTCGGTCATCCTCGCGTTCCTCCAGATATTGCAGAAGCTTTGTCGTGAAACCGTCTGACGAATAGAAATCTTCCGGCAGCTCGACGAAGCGATCATCTTCCGTGTAGAGAGTATCTTGTGCAGGAAAGCCGGTGCCCGCCTTGGGTGACGATGCATAATGATTTGCAGCACCCGGCAGCAGCGCGAAGGAGCGGTCAAAGCCGCGCGCATGGGGCGAGGTTTCGATCGTATGGCCGAGATGCCATTTGCCTGACATGAGGGTGAGATAGCCCGCATCGCGCAAAAGCTCCGGCAGGGTCGCGACGCGCTCATTCAGATAGCCCTCATAGCCGGGCTTGCCGCGCTGTGTGGGGTGCAGCACCTCCACATGGGTGCCAAGCCCCGCAATGTGATGATCGGTGCCGGAGAGCAGCATGGCGCGGGTCGGCGCGCACGCGGGCGCTGAATGGAAATTCGTCAGCCGCAGCCCGTTCAGCGCCAGCGCATCGAGATGGGGCGTCGATATCTCGCCCCCGAAAGAACCGAGATCCGAAAAGCCCATATCGTCTGCGACGATCACCAGAAAATTCGGCCGTTTCCCCATCGCGCCCTCCCCCATTTTCTATAGGCTTACGGGGCCAAAGCTCCGCGACACGCTTCTTTCCGTCAACGAGAAAAATGGACCCCTGTCCATTTTTGACGAAATGCGGAGGGCGGACTTGAAAGGGATGTTCTGAAAGGTATATAACACTGTTATATTCTTCGGGAGGAAACAACCATGCTGATGCTCTGGATTGCTGCTGCCTTCTTTCTTGCCATCCACCTGTTCGTCGCCGGCTCCAGCCTGCGGGGCAAGATCGTGGGGGCGATTGGTGAAAAAGCGTGGCTTGCGACTTTCTCGATTGTCTCGCTTGTGGGCATTGGCTGGCTTGCCTGGAGCTACAATCAGGCGGTGCTCGGGCCGAACCATCTCTACTGGGCGACGCCGCTCTGGGCGCTGCATCTCTCGCCGCTCGTCATCCTGCTTGCCGCGCTCTTCGTGGTGATCGGTGTCACCACACCGAACCCGACCGCCGTGGGCGCCGAAGCGCTTGCCGAAAAGCCCGAAACGGTGAAAGGCATGCTCCGCATCACGCGGCACCCGTTTCTCTGGGGTGTTGCCCTCTGGGCGCTCTGGCATCTGCTCATCAATGGCGATCAGGCCTCGATCATCTTCTTCGGCACATTCGCGCTTCTTGCGATCCTCGGCACTTTCTCCATCGACAAGAAGAAGCGCCTGAAGCTCGGCGCGGCATGGACGGGCTTTGCCAGCCGCACCTCGAACCTGCCCTTCGCGGCCATTTTCGCCGGTCGCAATCAATTGAAGATCGGCGAACTCGGCTGGTGGCGAATCCTCCTCACCCTCATCATCTTCGCAGCGGCCTTTTACGGCCACCTCTGGGCTTTCGGCGTGTCGCCTGTGCCGGGCTGGATGCCTTACTAGGCGGGCTTTGTCACCCGGCGGAGTGTCAGGTTGATCCTGCCGCCGCCGGGAACAAGCATGGATGAGCCGGGGATCACGCGGTCCACGCCGTGGTAGCGCAGGCGGGACGCGCCGCCCAGCACCAGCACATCGCCGCTGGCGA
>Ga0182792_1001833_pt1 | contig 16202 bp, 12 predicted proteins | sample Passage237B_FD_130497 | JGI IMG/M metagenome (GOLD analysis project Ga0182792, IMG submission 130497) | Cellulose adapted compost microbial communities from Newby Island Compost Facility, Milpitas, CA, USA - Passage2 37B (version 2) (version 2) ...
AAGACGGAGGAGGCGCTCCGCCTCACGCTCTTCGAAACCGCGGGATGTGCGACCGGCGGTCACGATGCAGGGGATGCGAAGGAGCACCCGCCTCACGCTCTTCGAAACCGCGGGATGTGCGACTGAGCGTGCGGTCGTAGGCGCTCAGATTCTCGCGCCGCCTCACGCTCTTCGAAACCGCGGGATGTGCGACGGCGATCGACGACGCGGCGGCCGTCACGTCGTTCGAGATCCGCCTCACGCTCTTCGAAACCGCGGGATGTGCGACTCATCCGCCGGCCGTTGAGCACGAACTCACCCTCGGTCCGCCTCACGCTCTTCGAAACCGCGGGATGTGCGACAGATCCTGGACTGCCAGGTGGGATGGCGGCCCGAACCGCCTCACGCTCTTCGAAACCGCGGGATGTGCGACGGCTTCAACCACATCGGAATCGCCGAGCTCGCGCCGCCTCACGCTCTTCGAAACCGCGGGATGTGCGACCAGACGCGCGGCGAAAGACGCGAAGGCCGCCTTCCCGCCTCACGCTCTTCGAAACCGCGGGATGTGCGACAAGCGGGTTACTCCGAAGATGAGCGTAGCCCAGATCCGCCTCACGCTCTTCGAAACCGCGGGATGTGCGACTCGAAACGTCTCGCCGACGCGGAAACCCTTATCTCCCGCCTCACGCTCTTCGAAACCGCGGGATGTGCGACGCACTGCGCGTCACCGAGTTGCCGCCGCCCGATGCACCGCCTCACGCTCTTCGAAACCGCGGGATGTGCGACTGCGCCCGCGGAGAACGTGAGCGTCGCACCGCTGTCCCGCCTCACGCTCTTCGAAACCGCGGGATGTGCGACTGCGACCCGCTCTCTCTCAGGAGTTCCAAGGCACGTTCTCCCGCCTCACGCTCTTCGAAACCGCGGGATGTGCGACAGAGAAAGAGGGATGCAGAATCACTCCCACCACTTCCGCCTCACGCTCTTCGAAACCGCGGGATGTGCGACCGTGAACGACGGTAACAACGCCACCCTCGAAGTCCTCCGCCTCACGCTCTTCGAAACCGCGGGATGTGCGACGTGAGAGTAAAGCTCGCCGATGTATCCACCCCTTGCCGCCTCACGCTCTTCGAAACCGCGGGATGTGCGACGGGGAAAGGTCAACGGAATTCTCCCCCATTGCCCGCCTCACGCTCTTCGAAACCGCGGGATGTGCGACAATGCGATCTCGACCACGATTCAGGCGGGTAACACCCGCCTCACGCTCTTCGAAACCGCGGGATGTGCGACGGCCAGCGCCGACGTTGGAGTTGTATGGCTCTGTCGACCGCCTCACGCTCTTCGAAACCGCGGGATGTGCGACGGTTCGTGAGTCCCGCATAGAACCCCACGCACCAATCCGCCTCACGCTCTTCGAAACCGCGGGATGTGCGACAGGGTCCGACTGGTTTTCTCGCGTCCTGCGCAGCCGCCGCCTCACGCTCTTCGAAACCGCGGGATGTGCGACAACTACGTGGGCGATATGAAACGACGCGGCTTCGTCCGCCTCACGCTCTTCGAAACCGCGGGATGTGCGACCCTGCGTGATCTCGCGCGTCTCGCCGTCCTCGGTCCGCCTCACGCTCTTCGAAACCGCGGGATGTGCGACGAGCCCTCGACGATGGCTTGAGACAGAGCCTCCAGCCCGCCTCACGCTCTTCGAAACCGCGGGATGTGCGACGAAGCCCGGCGGCGCTCTCGCGGGTGCGCCGAAGCCGCCTCACGCTCTTCGAAACCGCGGGATGTGCGACATGGCTTCCCGTTCGGCCTCGAGGTCGTGCCAGATCCGCCTCACGCTCTTCGAAACCGCGGGATGTGCGACCGGAATTCTGGCCCTTTGTCGCGGAAGTTTTCGGCCGCCTCACGCTCTTCGAAACCGCGGGATGTGCGACCACCCATCCGGACTCTTCTCCTGTTGGCGGCGGACTCCGCCTCACGCTCTTCGAAACCGCGGGATGTGCGACAGAAATTCGCGGTGAGCGATTTGTTGCCGTCGATCGTCCGCCTCACGCTCTTCGAAACCGCGGGATGTGCGACGGTGAGCGTCTTGTTCGAATCGACAGTGATGTTCCGCCTCACGCTCTTCGAAACCGCGGGATGTGCGACGGCATGTTGCGGTCTAACGTTAGAACACGTCGTTCCTCCGCCTCACGCTCTTCGAAACCGCGGGATGTGCGACACGGATACGTGGTTACCGTCTAGCGGCGGCTGCGCATCCCCGCCTCACGCTCTTCGAAACCGCGGGATGTGCGACGGCGTTGAACCGGAGCAACGCCCGCGCGTCGCTGGCGTCCCGCCTCACGCTCTTCGAAACCGCGGGATGTGCGACGCTGATCCAGTGGGCGCCGGGGAGCATGGATGCGCTCCGCCTCACGCTCTTCGAAACCGCGGGATGTGCGACCCTTGCACGCCATCGCCGCCTCGTAGGCCTCGCCCGCCTCACGCTCTTCGAAACCGCGGGATGTGCGACTGTTGCGGACGACGTAATCGCCATCGCGGCGCCGACACCGCCTCACGCTCTTCGAAACCGCGGGATGTGCGACTTCTCGGCGAGAGCGAAGGCGAATTCAAACGGGGCCCGCCTCACGCTCTTCGAAACCGCGGGATGTGCGACCCCCAGCGTCCCAACTACCTAGCCCGCTACATTGCCGCCTCACGCTCTTCGAAACCGCGGGATGGGCGACCCACACGATTTGCCCCGACTGATTCGGCATTCCCGCCGCCTCACGCTCTTCGAAACCGCGGGATGTGCGACGGGGACATACGCGATCGGACACATCGACTTAGACCGCCTCACGCTCTTCGAAACCGCGGGATGTGCGACAACGAGCGTCCCGGCGCAGCGGATACGGCCACGCTCCGCCTCACGCTCTTCGAAACCGCGGGATGTGCGACAGCTCCTGTGAATAACTCCCGTTTTTCGCTCGGACGCTGGCGTGAATATCGAGCGAGTCCAAGGGGATGCGCGATCCGGTGCGTCCATGCTCGGATCCGCCCACGACGTTTACCTCTGAAAGACATCAGTGCGAGCGCCTCCCTACGGGGCGACCGCGCATCGTCGCACTCGCGGTTTCAAGGAACGTGGTTCAACCGATGGCGGAGGTTGAACCGGTCGTTGGCCGTAGCCAGTGATGAGATTCAAGCAAAATCATGGCGGGTCAATGCTAGCGTTTGCAAACGCGTCAATGGGGCGAGCGCGGATCTGGTCGGAAGGCGATGATGCCCTTATACAATCGTCACCCGCGAGCGCACGGTGTAGGGCAAGCCCAGCGCTTCGATGATCAAGGTGGCGTCGGCGGCTTCCGGCCCGAGCGAGACAAACAACACCTGATCGTGATCGGCGTTGATGATCTCGGCGAGTGCGGCGCGGGCTTGGGCGAGACGCAGGTCGTCAAGCGGACATTCGAAGACCGAATACTGTAGTCGTGTGCCGTAGCTTTCGAGGGTCTTGGCTACGCGTCGGAGGCGCTTCGCGTTCGCGATGTCGTAGCTCACGAGATAGCGGCGGCGGGTCGAGGCCATGACGAAGAGGGTCAGCGGGTGGTGAAACCGTGATAGGTAGGCGCATCGCCGCGGACCACGCGCCAGAGCTGGCGGGCCTGAACTTCGAGCATGCGGCGGTAGCTCATTTTGTAACCGAATTCCGGATGTTTGACCTCGGTATCGATGCGCCGAAACCACGCCTCCCAGAAGCGTCGCCGCCCTTGTTCGTTGAGGAAGGTGCCGGTGGCCGAGCGAATGAAGTCGCCGATGTCGATTTCGCCGCGGTTGATTAGAGTGATGGCGACCGAGTCGGCGATGAGCGGGCGAAACTCTTCCATCAAGTCGAGGGCGAGCGCCGGGCGTCCGTAGCGCGGCTGATGCATGAAGCCGAGGAAGGGGTCGAGTCCGACGGCGTGGCAGACGCCGGCAAGCTCCTTGGCGAGAATCGAATAGCCGAGCGAGAGGAGGGCGTTGACGGGATCGCGCGGGGGGCGGCGGTTGCGGCCGGCGAAATCGAACTTCCACTCGGCGCCTTTGATCATCGAGGCGAACTGCTCGAAGTAGAGGCTGGCGGCGGCACCTTCGACGCCGAGCAGCTCGGTCAGATCACGCGTGTCTTCCGTCGCATCGCGGGCCTCGGCGAGCAAGCGGAGCACGCGATCGGGGACGTCGCCGTTCCGCATGAGCATCGTGCGTTGGTTGGAAATTTTTGCGCGAATGCATTCGCGCGCGAGCTTCAGGCGGAAGAACGATTCTTCGAACAGACGCGCCTGACCGAGCCGCGCGTCGACGCCGCTGGCGGGGAGTCCGCGGAGGAGTCCGAGGAACCGTCCGGAGGCGGCGAAGTAGGCAACGTCGATGTTGTGTTCGAGGCAGGACTCGGCCGCCTGGGCGGTGAGCTGGATGGCTCCGTAGAGATAAATCGCACGAACCTGGTGCAACGGGAGCTTGCGGACGATTTCACCGTGGAGGGTGACGACGAATTCGCCGCCACGCTGGCCGACTTGAGCGCCGGGTTTTTGGACCACGAGGAGTTCGCCGTCGTCGCGCGGAGGGCGAGGAGGGGGAATCGGATCGTGGTCGGCGGGTGGGGCTCCGGTGAATTCGAGCGGAAGTTCTCCCGGCGGAAACGAGAGGCGGAGCTGGGCGTCTTCGGCGGAGGCGCGTTCGCGCGCGTGCGACCACCATGCGCTTTCGCGGGGAAGACAGACCGGGTAGGCGGAGCAATAGTCGCAGCGGCGGTCGTTGACGAGCGGCGGGGGAAGTTTGCCGGAGGCGGCAATGGCGCGAGCTTCGGCGAGAGTGGCGCGGGTTTTGGCGAAGAGCTCGTCGGTGAGCGGCACGGGCACGCGACGTTTTTCCTCGGCGTAGTAGACTTCGGCGGAGGCGACTACGGTGCCATGCTCACGCAGTAGAAGAGCGTAGGCGGCCATTTGCACGGCGTCGTTTTCCTTCGCAGCGCGTGTGCCGTCGTCGAGTCGGCGGGCGGCGCCTTTCTTGTAGTCGACGATGCATGCGCCGTCGGCTTCGCCTTCGATCACATCGACGACGCCGACGAGATTGAGTTCGACGCTTTCGAGGCGGAGCGAACGCACACGTGTTCCTTCGGGCAGGCCTTCGCGGAGCGCGGCGGCGCGTTCGTCGTCAAAGCGGGAGGGCTGGTCGGTGTGGCGATGGGCGGCGGAGCCGGCGACGGTGTCGGCGTTTTCCTCGAAAATGTTTTCGACCCACTGGAGATAGAAGAGGCGCGGGCAGTAGAGGTAGTTGTGCAACCGCCGCACCGGCATCGGGGGCTGGGCGGCGAGTTCGCCCGACGCGGAGAGAGGAGAGTCGGGCATGGTGGGGTTAGGCGAAGTTGAGCTGGACTGCCATGGCGTGAAAGCCGCTCGGACGGCCGTGTGCGTGCGAAGCAAACTACATGGGTGAACGTCGGCGTGAGAACTTAAGCAATGCTCGGACGCGTGCTCAAAACTCGTCGGGGAGGTCGGCGGATTCGTCGAGGTTGCGGGGAAAGAGGTGGGTGATCTCCGGCGTCAGCAGTCCGGCCTTCGCGAGTCGGGCGCGGTTGAGGGCGTGAATGCGGGACCACTGAAGATCCTTCACCGCTTTGAACAGCGCGCGTCCGGTGGCGACGCGGGCGCAGGTCGAGCCGACTCGCACGGTGCCGCGATCGAATTTTGCGATGCCGGCGGAATCGTGAAACAACAGGGTTCGTTTGCCGGAATAGGCTTTGGGGGCGTCGGTGCCGAGGCAGAGGTAGAGCTGAGCTTCGGACCAGAGGGCGCGTTCGAGTTTGTTGCCGCCCTCCTTGGCTGCGCCGACGGGAGTTGCGCGCACGGTGCCGTCGGTGGAGCGGGAAAGGTCGAGGCGCCAGCGCGGGCGGGCGTGGAGGCATTGCGGGGAAGCAAGCGCGCGCAGGCCGATGTTGATGGCGGCGTTGATGTCGGCCTGAGAAATGCCGGTTGTGCCGTGATCGGGCGAACAAATGGGCACAAACAGTTGAGCTCCTTTCTTCGGGCAAAGCAGCGTGAAGGGCAGGGTATCGCCTTGCTTGGTGACGCGCGGCGGAAGCTTTCGGAGGATATCGCGTAAGCGGATCAGGTCGCGATCGTGCTCGCGAAGTTTGTCGGCCTTTTCTCGGGCTTCGAGGTGGCACCATTCAAAGCTGTCGAGTTGTCCGGTGTGGATTTCCTCGGCGCGGAATCCGACGATGCCGGTGCGCGCGCAGAAGCGGGAGGAGTAAGCGGCCGGGACGGTGACGACGGGGATGCCAAAGGGCTCCGCGAGGAGACGGATCTTGTCCACCAAGGCGCGGTGCGCCCACTGCATGAGGCGGCGGTTTTCACTCGGCGCGCGGTCCTGCGAGCTGAGATAGCGGTCGAGGTTTTCGAGCACGATCATGTCCACCGGGCGGCGACCGGGGATCGGCTCGTATTCCCCGTGGATGTCGCGCTGTCTGCGTTCTGCGCGGGCGGCGGCGGATGGATCGTGGGCGCGCAAGCGCACGCCGAGCGCCTCGGCAAGGATGAGGTGCGCGGTTTGGTTGATGCGCTCCTCCTTCATCCGCTCGATCTTTTCGAGGAGATCGGGGCAGGGTTCACCGAGGACGATGCCGCGGGTCTTGGCGCCAAAATCGGGTTTCTTGCGGTCTTCGAATTCCAGGAGTCGGTTCAGGGAAAGGAAACGACGGCGGAGATTTTCGATCTGCTCGATGCGGGCGAGGGAAAGGCCGCGCTGTCCGGCGATGGGAATATTTTGTTTTTGTTTAGCCTGCTTGGCGACGAGCTCGCCGTGTTTGCCGCCATCGACTTCGCGCCATGTCCACTCGTGATCCCTGCGGGGGACGATGCGCGCGGTGAGGCGAAGGAGGATCTCTCGGAGCTGGAGGCGGACGGACAGGAACTCGGCGCCGAGGCGGGCGGCGGCGTCCTTGGCGGATTCGCCGGGGCGGTGGAGCGCGGGATCCGCTTTCAGCTCTGAACTCGCCTCATTGACGATATTCGGATCGTCGGAGTCCAAGCGACAGCTTAGCGAATGAAGCCTGCGCAGGCGATTGGTCGCGGCGCGGGCGAGGTGGAGGAGTTCGTCATTGTGTTCGGGGAAGGTGAGCGCGGAGGGGGCTTTGCCTGGCGGAGCGGAGGAAGCTGCTTCGTCGGGCAAAGCACGGAGACGTTGCTCGGGTTTTTCTTCTCCGAGCAGACGTGCCAGTTCCAACGCCTCCTCCCACTCGGCGCGTGAAGCGACGCGACCGGCGGCGCCGGATTTTTCGTGGCGGGAGGGATTGCGCTGGTCGATTTCGTGTGGGAGCAAGGCGCGGTCTTCGCCGGGGAGGCGCAGGTGTCGGGCGCTGAGCACGGCGACGCGCCATGCGAGGGAACCGGTCTGGCCCACCGGATAGGGCAGGGGACGACGGCCGCCGCTGAAGCGGTCGTCGGCACGCATTTCCAGCACGACCGCCGCGGCGGCGGTGCGCTGACCAAGGTCGATGGCGAGTGCGGAGAGACCTTCGGGACGCGACCACCAGGCGATATCGTCGTCGGGTGCGTTCTTCATCCCGGGCCAGAGAAGATGGAGAAAAAGATCCTGACCGCGCTCAGACATCCGGTTGAATTGCTTCGTCCAAAAGCCCGGGCGACTGATGCGATTGGCGAGCTTCTCGACGTCAAGGGTGACCGGGAAGTTGACGAGCAAGCGGCACAGACCGACGGGCTGTCGGTCGGGGGAAGCCGCGAGACGCGGTTCGGGCATGAGACCGAAGGCGAAATCTCGCACGGGCAGCGGCGCGTGACGACGCGCTTCGTCTCGTCCGAGCAGACCGGTGAGGATGGGCGGCAACCAGGCTGATTGCGTGGCCGCTTCGCCGATCGCCTGCAACTCGTCGCGACGGAGGCGCGGGGCGGAGACAGTGACACGGAGGCGGTGCAAACCCAGTGGCGCGCCGGGTTCCGTCCGCGCAAGCGCGGTGAGTTCCCACGTGTCGGCCGAGACGGATTTGAGGCCTTCTTTGCCCGTGATGTCGCTGAAGATGAATTGGCGGGGCGAGACGACGGCGTCGGCGGGCGTGAGCCGCACGGGCTCCTGAAGAGACTCGAGCTCTTCTTGGTCTTCGAAGAACCGGCATGCGGCCCACACGACATCGTCGGCGCGTGGATGCGGATCGGCTTCATTCAAAGCGGGCGGTTGCCAAATCGAGTGATTGGAAGGGGCCGCGAGCTTGAGGAAGAGTTGGATGTCGCCGGCTTCGCGAACGTGTTCTTTTTGCCAGCTGATGACCTCACTCTCGTAGGCGGAGGCGTCGCGTTTTCCTTTCTCGTGGAGTTGGCGGAAGACTTTGAGGAGATCGCTCCAACCGCGAAGGCCGCGGCGGTGGATGCCGTGTTTCTCGGAGTCGTCGACGCGCTTGGCGGCCAGTTCCGCGAGAAGTTTTTGGAGCGCGAGATAACGAGGATCGTCACCGAGGCGTGGCGTGGAATCGGGCTCGCGGTCGGCGGTTGCCTCGACGTCGTCCCGGGGGGCCTGCTCTGTGCTCGCAAGCTGGTAGTCGAGTTTGGCGGCGAGCACCTTGCGGCGGGCGGTTCGTTCCTCGGTCTTGAGGCGAAACTGATTTACCGCCTTGAGCGCTTCTTTGAAGGCGGCGATGTCGAATTCCTTCCAAGCCATGCGCGCAGGGACGGCGGGATCGGAGTCGGCGTCGGGAAAAAGCACGGGCAGCGCCGTGAAACCGCGATACACGTAACCGCGAGCGCCGCGGGCGAGGACGATGGGATCGTCGCCAAAACGGGCGAAATCGACGGCAGGTTTGGCGCTGGCGTTGGCTTTTTTGGAAGCGGTTGCGTTAGGTTTCTTGGGGGCCTTGACGAAGAGGGCGAGCAGGGAAGCCGAGGTGGTAGACGGAAAATGTTGGAAGAGGAGCGTGCTGAATGTGAGCTCCTGCGCGGCCTTGCGGTTGGCGGGAATCGTGAGTGTGTTGGGGATCGCTGCGACGCGCGCCGGCAGCTCGCCGAGCCATGTGGCGCCTTGGTGAGCCTCGGCCCAAGCGGTGATACGCGAATCGGATTTTTGCGCGATGCGTTCTTGGAAGAACTTGATCGCCTGTTCCAAGCGGTTGCGGGCGGCGGCGCCGGTGAAGCAGGAGGAAGGTTGGATCTTCACCGTCCACGACAACGACATTCTACCTGCGAGGTCGGACAGTTCAGCGTCGGTAGTATTCGGATCATGAATACGAGCAGCGAGTTCGGTTTTGCCGGCTTGGGCGGCCTGCGATGTGGCTGAGAAGTCCGGCGTGAACGTGGAGTCGGCGGCGCAGAACCGGGGAAGGTAGGTGCGGCCGCCTTGGCTGATCCCGGCGTCACCTTGGCATTTTTCGAGGAGGAGCAGACCGGCGAGGTGTCGGACGGCAGGCGAGGCGGTGTTGCCTTCAAGGATTTTGGCGAAAACGACTTCGGCCGTGCTTTGGGGATGCAATCCAAGGAAAGGGGCAACGGAAGGACCGAAGCCGATTCCCGAACCGCGTTTGCGTGTGCCACCATTCCACTCAGCGCAAACACGGTCTCGAAATTGGCGAAGCACATCGTCGTTGGGCGCCTCTGGATCTGCGTGCGCAGCGATATTCACAATGTGATAATTGACCGCGTGCTGAAATAGATGGTGGTGCTGCCAGAGGGCGTTCTCGAGATGATCGAGCTGGGTGAAAGAGGCGGGGTAACCCTGTTCGGGCTTGGCGGCTTCGATTTTGATAATGCGTCCGCGATAGATACGGGTGAGGGGCATGGCGGCGTGGGGTTGAAGCGGGAAAGAGGACGGGACTGGGAAGGGACTCACCGTTCTGGCGGCCAGAGATCTGGGCGTTGGCGGAGCAGGTCGTAAACCAGCCGACGTTGTTCGATGAAGAAGCAACGGATGGTGCGGTCGCTGGCGTAGCGAAAAACGATGCGATAGCGGTCGACGCGCAATCTGTGAAATCCGGCCAGTTCTTCTTCAAGCGGGGTTATGTCTCCCCTTCCGGCCGCCAGATCCTTTAGGGCCTTCTTAATTGCCCGCCGGTGCTGCGGATGGAGCGTGGCGACGAAGGCTCGAACCTGCTCCGAGATTTCGACTGCCGCGGGCGGTGGCATGAAAAGCCAATGTCTTGCCTCACCTTGGCTGTCAACGTTTTATCCACCAGTGATATTTAATGAGCTGCGCAGGTCCATGAAGGTGAAAACATCGACTGGTGCCGCCTAACATTCTAAAGAATAATATCTTGAGATTGTCCCCTTTTGATGGCGGGAAGAAGGGAGTTCGATGGCCGTAGCCAAAAGAGAAAAGTGGTGGCGATAATTAGGCGTCGAGCGCGTCGAGCGAGTGATACTGCGTGGTGCCGGCGCGTTCGGTCTGGAGGGCGCTCGCAAACATCGGGTTCGCGAGCAGCTCCATGGTTTCGAGCATGGCTTCCATGCGTTCGGCCGAGACCATGTAGGCGACCGGTTTTTCGTGGCGGGTGACCATGACGAGTTCTCCTTTCTCCACGCGTTTCACCAACGCAGGGAATTCACGCTGTCCCTTCGCGATGGTGCATGTAGAACTCATGCAAAAAATAAGTATCCGGCTTGGCGGGGAGTCAAGGCTGCCACCGGTCGTGAGACTGGATGCGAGAAAGTGGGGACAAAAAAGGCGCCCGGAGGACCGGGCGCCGAGAGAACGAGAACGATTACGAGAACGATTCGTTACTTGATCATGTCGGCGACGAAGGCGCGCTCGTCGAGGAGCTCCTTGTTCGTCGCGGCGATCTTCGATTTTGCGAAGTCGTCCATCTGATAGCTCGTGATCACTTCATAGCTGCCGGGAGTCGTGGTGCGGACGGGCATGCCGGCCCAGACGTTGGCGTCGAAGCCGTAGTGACCATTCGACTTCACGGCGACGGAGTGGATCGCGCCCGGCGTGACGAGGCTGCGGACGTGGTCGACGAGGGCGTTGGCGGCCGAGGCGGCGGACGAGGCGCCGCGGGCGGCGATGATGGCGGCGCCGCGTTTGCCGACGGTTTCGCAGAACGGGCCCTGGAGCCAGGCGAGGTCGTTGATGACTTCGGTGGCGGGCTTGCCGTCGATCGTCGCGTGGGCGAAGGCCGGGAACATCGTCGGGCTGTGGTTGCCGTAGATGAAGATGTCTTTGACGGCGGTGAGATCGACGCCGGCCTTCTTCGCGAGCTGGGTTTGCGCGCGGTTTTGATCGAGGCGGACCATCGCGGTGAAGCGCTCGGGCGGGAGGCGCTTGGCCTGCGAGGCGGCGATCATGCAGTTGGTGTTGGCGGGATTGCCCACGACGGCGATGCGGGCGTCATCGGCGGCGACGGCGTCGATGATGCGGCCCTGTTCGATGAAGATCTTGCCGTTGTCCTTGAGGAGGTCGGCGCGCTCCATGCCGGGACCGCGGGGTTTGGCACCGATGAGGAGGCACCAGTTGGCATCCTTGAAACCGACGGAGGCGTCGGAGGTTTGGATGATGCCCTTGAGGAGCGGGAAGGCGCAGTCGTCGAGTTCCATGGCGACGCCTTCGAGGGCCTTCAGCGCTTTTTCGAAGGGGGCTTCGATGAGCTGAAGGATGACGGGCTGGTCGGGCCCGAACATGGCGCCGGAGGCGATGCGGAAGAGGAGGGAGTAGCCGATTTGGCCGGCGGCTCCGGTGACGGCGACGCGAAGGGGTGTTTTCATGGGAAGGAAGAGTTAGCCCACGGAACACACGGAATACACGGAAGAAAGTTTCGTGCGGAAATTTTTTAGGAATGGCGAGCGCGGCGGGAGAAAGGCTAATGCGGGTGAGTTGGGCGAGGATGACGTCCGCGCGCTGGTGAGCAGGGAGCGCCCGCGAGCGGGCGGCCTACGGGCCGAGGAAAGCGTCCGCAAGCGGACGGCCTACGCGAAGCGCGGGGCGAGGGCGGCGTGGATTTCGCGGACGAGGGATTCGGTCGTCGCCCAGTCGATGCAGGCGTCGGTGATGGAGACGCCGTAGCGGAGGTTTTCCTTGGGCTGGGGGAAGGGCTGGTTGCCGGCGCCGAGGTTGCTTTCGACCATCGCGCCCATGATGCTGGTGTTGCCTCCGACGATTTGGGCGAGGACTTCGCGGACGACCTCGGGTTGGCGCTCGGGTTTTTTGGAGGAGTTGTCGTGCGAGCAGTCGACGAGGATGGATTTCGGGAGATTGGCTTTGGCGAGGAGCTGTTCGGTTTGCGCGATGTGAGCGGGCGAGTAGTTGGGGCCGGTGGCGCCGCCGCGGAGGACGATGTGGCAATCGGGATTGCCGCGGGTGACGATGGCGGAGGCGGCGCCGTCGAGATTGATGCCGAGGAAAGTCTGGGGTTGGGCGGCGGCCTTGATGGCGTTGATGGCGGTGGTGATGGAGCCGTCGGTGCCGTTTTTAAAGCCGAGCGGCATCGAGAGGCCGGAGGCCATTTGGCGGTGGGTTTGCGATTCGGCGGTGCGGGCGCCGATGGCGGACCAGCAGATGAGGTCGGCGATGTATTGCGGAGTGACCGGATCGAGAAGTTCGGTGGCGGTCGGCAGGCCGAGGTCGAGGACGTCGCGGAGGAAGGTGCGCGCGAGGCGGAGGCCGGCGGCGATGTCGTGGGATCCGTCGAGGTGCGGGTCCATGACGAGGCCTTTCCAGCCGACGGTGGTGCGCGGTTTTTCGAAATAGACGCGCATCACGATCATGACGCGGTCGGCCACTTCCTGGGCGAGGGCGGCGAGGCGACGGGCGTAGTCGCGGCCGGCTTCGAGGTCGTGAATCGAGCAGGGGCCGACGATGAAGAGGAAGCGTTTGTCGTCGGTGAAGATAAGCTTGTGGATCTCGCGGCGCGACCGGGCGATGAAGGCGGCTTGCGATTCGGTTTTCGGGATCTCGGCGAGAAGCGCGGCGGGCGAGGGGAGGGCGCGGGTTTCGACGACGTTGATGTCGGATGTTCGCTGCATGTGGAAGAGGAGGAGGGTGAGCTTGGGACGCGGGAGAGGGGCGGGGCAAGCTGAGAGAAAGCGCCAAGATCCAAGGACCAAGATCCAGAGAAGGATCAAACCTCAATGGCCAATGCCGGAAGGGGGGCCGACGGGGAGGTGCGGGCCGAAGCGCCGCACTGCTTCGGGGGGCCCTGAAATTTGGGCAAAAAAAAGTGGCGGGCCGCTTACCCCTAAGCGGCCCGCCTTTGCTTTCTTAGTTACCCCAAAACTCCCGCTAGGCGGGAGAAGTGTTGAAATTGATGAGTTGAGAAGTAGCGCGGAACGACCCACCGTCAACTGAAAGTTCGATTTTTCCTGGAGCTCATTTGGAAACGACGCAATCAACGTGAGTAGCGGAAGTGAAGTTTCGGCGGGGGCCGGAGGGTTTTTTGTGTGGAAGCCGGCGGCGTGGCTGCGGGTGACGGGTTCGGATTCGTTTTCCTTTCTGCAGGGCCAGTTTACGAACGACCTGCGGGGATTGGGCGAGTCGGGCGCGGTGTATGGTCTGTGGTTGAATCACAAGGGGCGGGTGTTGGCGGATAGTTTTGTGCTGCGCGGTGGCGGGACGGAGGAGTTTTGGGTCGGGAGCTATTTTTCCGAGGCGGCGGCGATCCGGGAGCGGTTGGAGGCGTATGTGATCGCGGACGATGTCGTGGTGGAGGACGTGACGGCGGAGTGGATGGGAGTGACCGTATTTGGGAGAGGCGAAGGGCGGATCGAAGGGGCGCTGGGTTTTTCGGGGCGCCGCGCAAGGGGGGCATGCGTGGAGTGGGTGGTGCCAGCGGGTGCGATCGAGACAGTGAAAGCGCGGCTGGAGGGGGCGGTGGAATTGTCGGCGGAAGAAGTGGAGCGGCGGCGGATCGAGGCGGGGATCGCGGCGGTGCCGCGCGACATCGGGCCGGGCGAGTTGCCGAACGAGGGCGGGTTGGAGACGACGGCGATCTCGTATACCAAAGGGTGTTATTTGGGGCAGGAGGTGATGGCGCGGCTGAAATCGATGGGGCAGGTGCGGAGGCGGTTGGTGCGAGTGCGCGGGAGCGGCGAGGCGCCGGCGCCGCCGGCGGGGGTGTTTCAGGGTGAACGGAAAGTCGGCGAGCTGCGGAGCGCGGTGCGGAGCGGCGATGGGTTTGTGGGGCTCGCGTTGGTGTCGTTGTTGAACGCGCGGGCGGAGGCGGGGCTGGCGTTGACGGAAGGTGGGCCGGAAGTCGTGTCGTGGTTTTCTGGAGACATGGAAACGTGAGCGAACATGCACAACTCGTGGAGCTTTGTCGGAAGTTGGGCGCGTCGGGACCGCAGGCGGAAACGATGGCGCGGCAACTCGCGAAGCGGGCGGATCAGCTCGCGACGGAGCGCGGAATCACGCGAACCGAGGCGATGCGGCATTTGCTCGAGGTGGTGGTGAAAGGACGGGCGGGCGAGGTGCCGGGGCGGATTCCCTGAAGTTCTCGGCCGGCGACGTGAAAGGGTTTGACCGGTGGGGCGCGCGGGCGTGTGTTCGGCGGCTCAAGCTGAAACGCGACGATGAACAAAGCGGAACTGGTCGATGAAGTGCGAAAGCTGCTGGGGGGCGAAACCTCGAATGCGGCGGCGGAGCGCGCGGTGGAGGCGGTGTTGGCGGGGGGGACGCGCGGATTGAAGCGCGACAAGGAAGTGCAGCTTGTGGGATTCGGGGCGTTTTCGATCGCGACGCGCGCGGCGCGGCGGGGCTTCAATCCGCACACGAAGCAGCCGATGAAAATTCGCGCGATGAAGACGGTGCGCTTCAAGGCGGGGCAATCGTTGCGAGCGGTCGCGTGAGCGCGAGGTGACGCGTGGCTGAATCGCTCAATAAAATCCGGCGGGAATTCGCGAAGGCATTTGGCCGGAAACCGGCGACGATCGCGCGCGCGCCGGGTCGGATCGAGTTCATCGGCAATCACACCGACTACAATGGCGGCACCGTGCTGGGCGCGGCGATCGATCGCGGCGTGACAGTGGCGATCGCGCCGCGCGAGGATGGACGGCGGCGGTTCTGCAGCAGCCTGAACGGGCGCGTCGTATCCATCCCGGCAGGACGTCCGGTGAAACAGAAAGGCGCGCGGAGCTGGTTGAATTATCCGCTCGGCGTGATCGCGGCGCTGCCGAAGTTCGGGCTCAAGGCGCCGGGCGGTTTCGATTATTACGTGACGTCCGATTTGCCGACGGGCGCGGGGTTGAGCAGCAGCGCGGCGCTGGAGTTGTCGTCGGCGCTGGCGTTTTTGTCGCTGACGGGCGAGACGCCGACGCGCGAGACGGTGGTGAAGGTGGGGCGTCACGCGGAGAATCATTTCGTGGGCGTTCCCTGCGGGATTCTCGACCAGGGGGTGTCGGGTTTCGGGAAGGAAGGGCGGCTGGTGTGGATCGATTGTCGCGGGCCGGAATTCGCGACGGTGCCGATGCCGGGAGCGGCGCGGTTCTGGATTTTCAACACGCACACCAAGCACGCGCTCGTGGATGGTTTTTACGCGGCGCGTCACAAAGCGTGCATGGCGGCGGCGAAGGCGCTCGGCGTGAAATTGCTGGCGGATGCGACGATCGCTCAACTCGAGGCGGCGAAGGAGAAATTAAAGCGGGAGCATTATCAGCGGGCGAGACATGTGATCGAAGAGATCGCGCGCGTGGATGCGACGGTGCGGGCGTTGAAGCGCGGGAATCTGGAGCGCGTCGGGAAGCTGTTGACGGCGTCGCACGAGAGCTCACGGACGCTGTTCGAGAACAGCACGCCGGAGTTAGATTTCCTCGTGGAGGAACTGGTGAAAACGCCGAACGTGTATGGCGCGCGGCTGACGGGTGGAGGATTTGGCGGCGCGGTGATGGCGCTGACGTCGGAGACGTTTACGGCGGCTCAGGCGCGGAAGGTGGCGCGGGCGTATGAGAAGAAATTTGGAGCGGCGCCGGATGTGTTGCAGACGCGGACGGGAGATGGCGCGGCGGTGATCGGGTGACGGGATTTTCGAATTTCGATTTGGGATTTTCGACTATCGGGGCGGCGGGAGCACGAGCACGATTACGATCACGGGCGGGGCTCGCGGTGTTGGTGCGCTCGGTGGGAGTCAGAGGAGGGCGGCGAAGTCGGCGAACCAGGCGTTGATGGGTCGGCTGAGGAAGAGGAAGTAGATTCCGGCGGCGATCGCCAGCATGGGGCCGAAGGGGACGTGGACGCCGAAACCGATCGGGGCGGCTTCGCCTTCGGGCGTTTCGGATTTCGGCGCGATCGGG
>Ga0182792_1001834_pt1 | contig 16200 bp, 14 predicted proteins | sample Passage237B_FD_130497 | JGI IMG/M metagenome (GOLD analysis project Ga0182792, IMG submission 130497) | Cellulose adapted compost microbial communities from Newby Island Compost Facility, Milpitas, CA, USA - Passage2 37B (version 2) (version 2) ...
CCGCAATGCGGGCGGGCTTGGCCTCCTCGGCCTCCGGGTTGGTGGAGGAGTCCTGGACCCAGCGGACGGGCTCGTACGGCACGCGCAGGGCGACGAAGATGCGGTCGTAGAAGCCGTCCAGGCCCAGCAGCTTCTTGTGCACGATGCCCAGGAACTCGCCGGACTGCGCGCCCTGGATGACGCGGTGGTCGTAGGTCGACGTGAGCGTCATCACCTTGGAGATGCCCAGGCGGGCGATGGTCTCCTCGGACGCGCCCTGGTACTCGGCGGGGTAGTCCATCGCACCCACGCCGATGATCGTGCCCTGGCCCTGCATGAGGCGCGGGACCGAGTGGACCGTGCCGAGCGTGCCCGGGTTGGTCAGCGTGATGGTGGTGCCGGCGAAGTCGTCGGCCTGCAGCGTGCCCGCGCGGGCCTTCTTGACGATGTCCTCGTAGGCCGTCCAGAACTGGAAGAAGTCCATCTCGTCGGCGGCCTTGATGTTCGGCACGAGCAGCTGGCGGCTGCCGTCCTCCTTGGCGAGGTCGATCGCGAGGCCGAAGTTGACGTGTTCCGGGGTGTAGACCGCGGGCTTGCCGTCCTCGGTCGTGTAGGCGACGTTCATCGCGGGGAACTCGGCGAGGGCCTCCACGATCGCGTAGCCGATCATGTGGGTGAAGCTGATCTTGCCGCCGCGGGTGCGCGCCAGGTGGTTGTTGACCACCACGCGGTTGTCCATGAGGAGCTTCGCCGGGATCGTGCGCACGGACGTGGCCGTGGGGACCTCGAGGCTCGCCTCCATGTTGGTGACGACGCGGGCGGCCGGGCCGCGCAGGCGCTCGACGCCGTGGCGGACGTCGGCGTGCGTGGCCTCCGGGTGCTCGGGGCGCTGCAGGTAGGCGGCGCTGGGCGCGACGGCCGTGGCGATGGGCTGTGTGGGCAGCTGCTCGACGACGTTGGGGTCGAGCGGGGCGGTCGCCGACGCGTCGGCCGGAACGGGCGCGGGCTGGCTCGGGGTCGGCGCCGGCGCGGCGGGTGCGGTCGAGGCCGGGGCGGGCGGCGCGGCCGATGCTGGCGCGTGCGGCGCCACGGGCTGAGCGGGCGTCACGGGCTGAGCGGGCGGCGAGGCCGCGGGCTGGCTGGGGGCCTGTGCAGTGGCCGGCGCTGCGGGCTCGGCGGTCTGCGGGGCGGCATCGCCTCCGCCTCCGAGCACGAGGGAGGCCACCGACGGCGCGGTGGGGGCGACCTCTACGGTCGGGCGATCGGGGTTCGGCGCGCTGGCGTCAGTGGACAACGGTCTGCCGCTCGCTTTCTCTGTGGCGACATGGTGGGACGGTTCAATGCTCCAGGGTAAACGTTCGAACATGAAGTCCTGTGCCCCTGTTTTGCCGAACCGTTATTCAGAGGTCTAGGTGAGGTCCTTGCGGAACGTCGTGAGCCAGCCGATGACCGCGGTGATCGCGGCGTAGGCCAGCAGCACTCCGAAGCCGCCCCACGGTGCCAGCAGGTCGGACGCGCCCGCTACAGCGTAGAAGCTCGTGCCCGCCATCGCCTCTCCGGCGGCGCCCGGAAGGTATGCCGCGTAGGACGTCAGCGACGGGACGAAGCCGCCCGCGAAGCGCAGAATCGGCTCCACGAACTGGGTGAACGCGAGCAGGATGACGACGGCGGCGACCTGGTTCGTCACGGCGGTGCCGAAGCCCACGCCGACGATCGCCCACGTCGTGAGCGCGAGGACGCCCATGCCGAGAGACGTCAGCACCTCCGCGTCGCCCAGCATGAGGGGCTCGCCGGCGATGGCGAAGGCGAGCGCGCCGATCGCGAGGCCGGTGAGGACGGAGGCGACCGCGTAGAGCAGCGCGAACGGGATGATCGCGATGAACTTGCCCAGGATGATCCGGCTGCGGCGCGCCTCGAGGAGGATCGACGTGGCCAGCGTGCGGTGTCGCACCTCGCTCGTCACCGAGAGCGTGCCGAGGATGACGGGGAAGACGTAGCCGAACGACACCCCGATCGTGTAGACGAGCTGGGCGCGCTGGACGTCGGGAAGCAGCATCTGCTCGCCCTCGAAGTCGGTCGCCGCCTCGGGCGAGAACACCAGGGCGAAGCCGATGACGGCGGCGAAGAACGCGACGAGGATCACCTCGCACACGAGCAGGACCCACCACATGCGGGTGGAGCGGATCTTGCGCAGCTCGGACAGGATGACGGCGCTCACGCGGCCACCTCCTCGGAGGTCGACTCGGCCTGGACCGCGGTCAGGCGCAGGAACACGTCCTCGAGCGAGTCGCCGCTCGTGGACAGCTCGTGGAGCTCGAGGCCGTCGGCGAAGGCGGCCGATCCGACCTCGGCGGCCGACACGCCGACGATGTGCGCCTCGCCCGCGGAGACGATGCGGTGGGACTGGGGGAAGCGGGTCGCGGCGAAGTCCGCGAGGCGGTCGCCGTGAGGGCTGCGCACCACGACGTAGTCGTTGACCTGCGAGCGCAGCTCGGCGAGCGAGGACTGGGGGCGCAGGCGGCCCTGGCTGATGATGACCACGTCGTCGACGGTCTGCTCCACCTCGGACAGGACGTGCGAGCTCAGCAGCACCGTGCCGCCCTCGGCGGCGAAGCCGCGCAGGAAGTCGCGCAGCCACTTGATGCCGGCGGGGTCGAGGCCGTTGGCCGCCTCGTCGAGGATGAGGACGCTCGGGGCGCCCAGCAGCGCGGTGGCCAGGCCCAGGCGCTGGCGCATGCCGAGCGAGTAGCCGCCCACGCGACGGTCAGCGGCATCGGCGAGGTCCACGCGGGCCAGCGCCTCGTCGCAGCGGGCGTCGTCGACGCCCACGAGCGGGGCGAGGGCGCGCAGGTGCTCACGGCCCGTGCGACCGGGATGGAAGGCGGCCTCGAGGTGGACGCCCACCTGCGTCGCGGGCCGCACGAGCTGGTGGTATGCGCGGCCGCCGATGAGGGCGGTACCGGCGGTGGGGCGCACCAGGCCGACGAGGGCGCGCAGCGTCGTGGATTTGCCGGCGCCGTTGGGTCCCAGGAAGCCCGTGACGCGGCCCGGCTCCGCGCGGAAGGTCAGGTCGGTCACGGCATCCACGGTGCCGAAGCTCTTGCTCAGGTCCGTGACCGCGATGTCGAGGCCTGTCATGGGCGTCCTTTCACCTGTCGACGTCCACATGACGCTAGCAGGCGCGGCACATACACTGGGCGCACTATGGACGGCGATAGGCGCACGCCTTGCTAGACCTGTGGCTGATGGTCGGGCTGGGCGTGGTGCTCACTCTCGGGACGGCCCTCTTCGTGGCGGCAGAGTTCTCGCTCGTGGCCGTGGATCCCGCCCACGTGGATGACTCCGACGCCGGGGGCAGGCGCGTCCGCCGCGCCCTGTCGAGCCTGTCGACGCAGCTGTCCGGCGCGCAGGTGGGCATCACCGTGACGACGATCCTGCTGGGCTATACCGCCCAGCCGGCGATCACCGAGCTGCTGGGAGTCTCGCTCGAGAGCACGACCCTGAGCCGCGCCGCCGTCGGAGCCGTCGCGGGCACGGCGTCGCTCGTCATCGTCAACGCGTTCTCGATGATCATCGGCGAGCTCGTGCCCAAGAACGCAGCGATCGCCGACCCCGTCGTGACGGCGCGCCGCGTGACCCCGCTCATGCTGGGCTTCACTGTCGCGCTGCGTCCCCTCATCACCGTGCTCAACGGCGCGGCCAACGCCATCCTGCGCCTCATGGGCATCGAGCCCAAGGAGGAGCTGTCGGGCGGACGCTCGCGGCAGGAGCTCGCCGCGCTCGTGCGCCGCTCCGCCGAGGCGGGCACCCTCGCGCCCTCCACGGCGCTGCTGCTGAAGAACACGATCGAGCTCGACGACCTCACGGCCATCGACGTCATGACCGACCGCACCCGCATGCAGACGGTCTCGATCGACGCCACGGCGGCCGACGTCATCGCCCTGGCCCGCGGCACGGGCCACACGCGCTTCCCGGTCCTGGGCGACGGCCCCGACGACGTGCTGGGCCTCGTCCACCTGCGCCAGGTCATCGGCATCCCCGCGCACGAGCGCGCGAGCACCCCCGTGAGCAAGCTCATGGTGGAGGCGCCGCGCATCCCGGAGACGATGCAGATGCGCCCGCTGCTGCTGGAGCTGCGGGACCTGGGCTACCAGTGCGCGATCGTGGTCGACGAGTACGGCGGCACGGCGGGCCTGGTCACGCTCGAGGACGTGGTCGAGGAGCTCGTGGGAGAGGTCGCCGACGAGCACGACCGCCGCCGTGCGCAGACCTTCCGCACGGCGGGCGGCGCCTGGATGCTTCCCGGCCTGCTGCGCCCGGACGAGGGGACCGAGCGCACCGAGCTGCGCGTCCCCGAGTCGCCCGCCTATGAGACGCTCGGCGGCTTCGTGATGGCGCGCCTGGGTCGCCTCCCCGCCGTGGGCGACGTGGTCGAGGAGGCTGGCATCCGCTACACGGTCGAGCGCATGGACGGTCGACGCGTCGAGCTCGTCCGCGTGGAGCCGCTCGCCGAGCCCGGCGGGAACGAGGGGGGCGAGTCGTGAGCGCCGGGCTTGTGGCGGGCGTCATCGCCCTGCTGCTCGCCAACGCCTTCTTCGTGGGCGCGGAGTTCGCCGTCATCTCTGCGCGACGCTCCCAGATCGAGCCGCGAGCGGAGGAGGGCTCCCGCGCCGCCCGCACGGTGCTGTGGGCGATGGAGAACGTCTCCCTCATGCTCGCCACGGCGCAGCTGGGCATCACGGTGTGCTCGGTGTCGCTCGGCGTCATCGCGGAGCCCGCGATCGCGCATGCGTTGGAGGGGCCGTTCCGCGACTGGGGGCTGAGCGAGGCCTGGGCTCACGGCGTCGCGGTCGCGATCGCGCTGCTCGTCGTCGTGGGGCTGCACGTGGTCATCGGCGAGATGGTGCCCAAGAACGCGGCCGTCTCGAGCCCTGACCGCGCGGCCCTCGTCTTCGGGCCGCCGCTCGTGCTCATCGCGCGCGTGGCCAGGCCCGTCATCGCCTTCCTCAACTGGATCGCCAACGGGATCCTGCGCCTGGTGGGCGTGGAGCCGCGCGACGAGGTGACGTCGGCCTTCACCGCCGACGAGGTGCACTCGATCGTCGAGCGCTCCTTCGAGGAGGGCACGCTGCAGGACGCCGCGGGTCTCCTCACGGGAGCGATCGAGTTCTCCGATCGGCTGGCGCGCGACGTGATGGTCCCCATCGGCGAGGTCGTCACCGTCGATCACGGGGTCTCCGCGGAGGGTCTCGAGCAGGTCGCGGCCCGCACCGGCTACTCGCGCTTCCCCGTCCTGCGGGACGGTGACATCGTGGGCTATCTCCACATCAAGGACACGCTGTTCGTGCGCCCGGGGGAGAGGGAGGAGCCGTTGCCCACGTGGCGCGTGCGCGACCTCGCCACCGTTCCGGCCGATGCGGAGGTGGAGGCGGTGCTGGGCGACATGCGCCGCCGCGGCTCGCACGTCGCTCTCGTGGTGGAGGGCGGAGCTCCTGCCGGCGTGGTCTTCCTCGAGGACATCATTGAGGAGCTCGTGGGCGAGGTGCGCGACTCGATCGCCCGCGAGAACCGGGCCTGAGCGCGTCCGAGCCGAGGCTCGTCGGCTCCGTCCGTGCTCCTGACTTGTGGTGCCCCTACAACTGCCGCCCCGCGCCATGGGTTATTTTGGCGTTGTGTCCGTTTAGTCCTGTCTTGTGGGACCTAAGGGCTGGTGCCGTTGGTAACGAAATGGTTACCATGGAGCGTTCCCACGGCCTTGGTCGTTGGTGCACGAGTGACAGGCGTGAACTGGTGTGGAGGCCTGAGTGACAGCTGAGACGACCCTCTCTGCTCGTCCCGGTGACCCCACCGGCCCGGGTCCTGAGGGCATCACCGCTGGTACCGGCGCCCATCCCGCAGCCGACGCGCGGCCCGCCGTCCTGCCCCCCATGAACTCCAACGGCAATCCCCTCAGCGGGGAGGTCGCCGTCGCGCCGCCGTCGAACGGTGTTCACATCTCGCGGCGCATCAAGCGCATCACCGAGACCCAAGAGATCCAGATCCGGACCACCCACCGCCGCCGCAAGCTCCTCACGCGCAGCGGCGTGCTCGCCGGATTCGGCCTCGCGATGTTCGTCTACCCCGTCATGGGCAACGTGGTGTCGTACCAGGACGCCATCGAGCACGTGCCCGGCGTCGTCGTCGGCGAGGCTCCCACGACGGGCCACGCTCTCCTGGGCAACGGCCCCACACTCATCCCGTCTCGCCTCCCGCTGCCCTCCGTCGACGACCAGGCGCACTTCATGGCGACGAGCGAGAAGTACCAGGTGAGTTCGATCCTGCCCGACTGCCTCCCGCACGCGGAGTATCCCGGCGAGAACGGCAAGCTCGACCCCTCGCTCCTGTGCACGCTGTGGGACGGCAACCTCCTGCGCGCGGACGCCGCCCTCGCGCTCGCGCAGCTCAACGAGCAGTTCAAGTCGTACTTCGGCCGCAACCTCTGCATCTATCAGGGCTACCGCACCTACGAGGAGCAGGTGGCGACCAAGCGATCGCGCGGCTACCTCGCGGCCACGCCGGGCAAGTCCGTCCACGGCTGGGGCCTCGCGTTCGACCTGTGTGACGGCGACGACCGCGGCGCCCCCAAGGCGTGGCTCGACGCGAACGCGGGCACGTTTGGCTTCGGGAAACCGGGCTGGGCACAGCGGGCGAGTCCGCCCACGGCTGGGGCCACGTGTTCATCTTGTGGGAGGGCAACAACCGGGGCGCCCCCAAGGCGTGGCGCGACGCGAACTCGGCCACGTATGGCTTCGAGAACCCGGACTGGGCCAAGTGGCGCAAGTACGAGCCGTGGCACTGGGAGTACATGCCCGGCACCCAGGCCCTCGGCGTGTACGGAGCCGCCTACTGGGAAGGCGACGGCGGTCTGGGCGACGGCGCAGAGCCGCCGACCTCGACTGGCGGCAGCACCGCACCCGCACCGGACCAGACGGAGCCCCCTGCCGACCAGCGGCCCAGCCCCACGCCCGAGCCCGTCCCCGGCGCCAACTAGGCCGCCGTCGGCCCGGCACCGGGCCGCCCCGCGCCCCCGAGCCCGCGCACGCGCTCGACGGCGCGCGTGGCGAACGCCACATCCCCGTCCGCCTCGTGGTCTGTCCTCGCCGACCCCTCCTGATGCACCATGGACCCTGAGAGGTCCACACCGGCGTGCGCCACCCCTGCGCTCCGGTCTGTGAGGAGGCACACCATGCTCGTGACCGTTCCGCGGGAGACCAAGCCGGGCGAGACCCGGGTGGCCCTGACACCCGACGGCGTGCGCGCCTTGCGCGACGCCGGCCACGAGGTGTGGGTCCAGCGCGGAGCGGGAGCGGCGAGCCACTATCCCGATGCGGAGTACGCCGCCGCGGGCGCGCGCCTGGTGCGCAAGGCCGCGGCGTGGAAGGGCGAGCTCGTCCTCAAGGTGAAGGAGCCCACGCCCGCGGAACACGAGCTCCTGACCGATCAGGTCCTCTTCGCCTACCTGCACCTCGCCGCCAATCCGACGCTTGCCGCGGCACTCGCCGACGCCGGCACGCTCGGCATCTCCTACGACACCGTGCGGGGAGCCGACGGCTCGCTGCCGCTGCTGGCGCCCATGAGCCGCATCGCGGGAAGGCTCGCGGTGATCGAGGGCGCCCACCACCTCCTGGCCCAGCAGGGCGGCAGGGGAGTGCTGCTGTCCGGGCTCGACGGCGTCCACGGTGCCGACGTCGTGGTGCTGGGGGCCGGCGTGGCCGGCTCGGAGGCGACGCTCCTGGCCTCCGCCATGGGCGCGAACGTCACCGTCCTCGACCTCAACCCCGAGCGCCTCAAGGCCGTCGCCGCGCACCCCCTGCGATCGGTCACCACCGTCGAGTCGACGCCGGAGACCGTCGCGCAGGCCGTGACGAACGCCGACCTCGTCATCGGCGCGGTGCTCGTTCCCGGCCGCCGCGCGCCCAAGGTCGTGACCCACGAGATGGTGACGCGAATGCGCCGCGGCTCGGTGCTCATCGACATCGCGATCGACCAGGGCGGCTGCTTCGAGGACTCGCGGCCCACCACGCACGGCCGGCCCACGTTTCGCGTCGGCGCGTCGACGTTCTACTGCGTCGCGAACATGCCCGGCGCCGCCGGGGCGACCGCGACCCGAGCCCTCACCGATGCGACGCTGCCGTACGTCCTGGCCCTCGCGTCGGGAGTGGAGGAGGCGCTCGCGGCCGATGCCGGGCTCGCCGCGGGAGTGAACACGCGCGACGGCGCCGTGGTGCACCCCGACGTGATCGCGGGGCTCGCCCAGGGCTAGACCGCCCCGGGGTCAGCGGCGCTTGGCCGCCGCAGGGCGCGGGTTGACCACGGGATAGTCGCGCAGCGCGCGCTCGGCCGCCTCGCGGCCCAGGCGCACGAGGCCGGGCAGGTCCCGCACGCGCCACTGCGAGCGTCGGCCCAGGCGCGGGTAGACCATCGTCACCCGGCGGTCGATCTCCCATTCGTGCACCGTGATGCCGGTCCGCGGGACGAAGCCCACGTCCCACTCGGGAGCGAGGCGCACGCCGATCGCGTGCTCCGCGCCCATCTCGAACACCGTCTCGAGCGGCAGGTTCTGCAGCACGCCGCCGTCCACGAGCATGCGGCCGTCCACGACCGTGGGCAGGAAGATGCCGGGCACCGACATGGAGGCGCGGACGGCGGTGATGAGCGAGCCCGAGCGCAGCACCACGAGCTCGCGCGTGCGCGGATCGGCCGCGACCGCCGCGAAGGGCATGGGCAGGTCCTCGATCTCCTCGTCCGTGCCGCCGATCCGCGCGACGGTCTCCTGCAGCTGGGACGAGTCGGCGAGGCCCAGGCCGGGGCGCTTGGGAAGGCGGCCGAAGTCCTTCCACGAGGCGCTCGTGACGAGCGTCTCGAGCTCATAGGGGTCGCGACCCGTGACATAGGCGGCGCCGATGATGGCCCCGGCGGACGTCCCCGCGACGATCGTCGGGCGAATGCCGCGCTCGTGCAGCACCTGGAGCACGCCCACATGGGCGGCGCCGAGCGCCCCGCCGCCTCCCAGGGCGAGGCCCAGGTTAGGCGCGGTGCGCAGATCGGCCATGGCCTCATGCTAGGCGCGAGGAGCACGCGGGGGTCGGGAATGCGAGGGACAATGCGGGTGTTGCCCGCGAGACTCGACGAGGAGAGCCATGACGAACACCGCACGCACCCGCCGCATCGGCGACGTGGAGGTCTCGGCGATCGGACTCGGCGGCATGCCGATGTCCATCGAGGGACGCCCCGACCGCGACCGCTCCATCCGCACCATCCACGCCGCGTTGGACGCGGGCATCACGTTCATCGACACCGCGGACGCGTACAACCGCGACGCGAACGAGACCGGCCACAACGAGGAGCTCATCGCCGAGGCGCTGCGCACGTACGGCGCGGACACGTCGCACGTGCTCGTGGCGACGAAGGGCGGCCTCATCCGCCCCGGCGACGGCACCTGGCGGCGCAACGGCGACCCGGCGCACCTCAAGGAGGCGGCCAAGGCATCGGCCAAGCGTCTGGGGGTGGAGGCGATCGGCCTGTACCAGTTCCACCGGGCCGACCCCAAGGTCGCCTACGCGGACTCCGTGGGAGCCCTCGCGGAGCTGCTCGACGAGGGCGTGATCCGCATGGCGGGCATCTCCAACGCGGAGACCGTCATGATCGACACGGCGCAAGAGGTGCTGGGCGGCCGCCTCGTGTCCGTGCAGAACCAGTTCTCGCCGCGTCACGCGACGTCGGTGGCCTACAACGAGCTCAAGCACACCGTGAGGCAAGGCCTGGCCTTCCTGCCGTGGAGCCCGCTGGGCGGCATCTCCTCTGCGGCGGCGCTCGGCTCGCGGCACGCCGCGTTCCAGGAGATCGCCGACGCCCACGGAGTCAGCCCGCAACGCGTCACGCTCGCGTGGCTGCTCGCGCTCGACGAGCACATCATCCCCATCCCGGGCGCCTCGCGTCCCGAGACGATCACGGACTCCGCGGGCGCGATGGAGCTCGACCTGAGCGCGGACGAGATGCAGCGGCTGAGCGCCGCGGCGGGCATCGCCTGAGGCGTGCGCGGTGGGGACAAGGAGCGCCCCCGACAGGAATCGAACCTGCGACCTACGGTACCGGAAACCGGCGCTCTATCCGCTGAGCTACGGGGGCAGTGCGGGGTGACCCGCGGCTGTCGAGACTACCAGCCGCGGCGCACCTGACGCCGCCTCGGGGCATCGTCCTCCGGGCATCGTGCCGGGTGGAGGCGTAGCGTGGATCCATGGACGCTCGCCTCGTCTCGCGCGCGCTCGCGGCCGCCGTGGCGCTGGTCGCGGTGGCCGCCTGCGCGCCGGCGGTGTCGTTCCCCGGGCGCGAGCCCGACGCCGTGGGCACCGTCACGGACGTCGTCGCGAGCCGAGACGCCGTGACCTTCACCCTTACGGGAGACGACGAGGCGGAGTACTTCTGGCGCGCGGCCATCACCGTGGGCCTGCACACGACGGTCGGCGACGACCAGGGACGGCCCGTGGCGCTCGACTCCATCGCATCGGGCAGCCATGTGTCCGTCTGGGTGGGCGAGTGCGCCGAGTCCTACCCGGTGCAGTGCACGGCTGAGGCGCTGCGGATCGACGGCGAGGGCTCGGACCTGCCCTAGGGCCCGAGCGACGCCGACGGTGACCCCCGAGCGACGCTGACGGTGACCCCGGAGCGCCGCGACCCGCTCCCGGCGACTAGTCCTCCGCGAGCACGATGACGAGGTCGCCCTCCCGGTACTCGCGGCGCTCCCTCTTGGCGGGGTTGAGGTGGATGACCGCCTCCGAGTCGCTCTTGCCCGGGGGAGTCGCCTCGCGGTAGCCGATGGCCGTCTCGTTGCGACGCGCGGCGCCAGCGGCGACGGTGTAGAAGTCCACCGGCCTGCCGAGCTCGACATACCACTGCGCCGGATGGAGGTACACCTCCGAGCCCTCCGCGGCGAAGAGGTCCGAGTAGACCTGGTTCAGCTGAGGGTTCTCCGAGACCTGGGCCATGAGGCGGCTGATGATGTTGTCGCTGACGATGAAGTCGTCGGCGCGGGTGATCTCCGCGAGGCGGCGGTTCCGGTCGTCGATCATCTCCGTCACGATGTTGAGGCTGGCGTCCGAGCGCGCCGCGATCTCGCGCAGGTGGAGCAGCGTGATGAGCGTGCGGGAGTCGGCCGCCTCCGCATCCAGGTGGTCACGGTAGGCGAGCACGAGGATGTGATCGAACTCCTCCGGGTGCAGCGAGTCGAGCACCTCACGGCTGGAGGTGTCGCCGCGCTTGACCGTGACGGCGAGGTTCTCGTACGCATCGAGCTCGGGCAGCACGCGGTCGGACACGATCGTCACGGTCGAGCCGGGCGCCGCATACTCGTTGAGCTCGGACAAGATGAGCGGAAGCTGGTCGTTCGATCCCAGGATGAGCGTCGCCTCGGGCGCGCCGTCTTGAGCCGGGACGCCGCTGACGACGGACGCATCGGGAGTGCCGGGGGCGCCGATGGCCACGGTCGAGTCGTCCTCGGCGATGACGATGAGCTGCTCGCCCTCCCGGTAGACGGTGTCGGGCAGCGGGTTGAGGACGGGCCCGTCCGCGGTGACGAAGCCCACGACGCTGCACTCGGGGAAGTGCATCTGGCACTCGAGGTAGGTCTTGCCCACGAGCGTCGGCTGCTCGGTGAAGTACAGCTCGTCGCCCTCGAACTGGATGAGGTCCGAGTAGACGCGCGACAGCCCGGCCTGGCGGCACGTCTGGACGGTGAGCTTCGCGATCGTCTCGAGCGGCAGGATCCACTGCGCCTCGTCCTTGCCCACCAGCTGGGCCACGGTGAGGTTGTCGGGGTCGTGGATCTCGCCCACGATCGAGATCTCTCCCTCGGGCCGATGCGGGTTGTTGGTCAGCGCGAGAGTCGTCTTGATGGTCGCGGCGTCGGCGTCCTCGCCCTCCGTCGAGAGCACGATGATCGACTTGGCGGCATAGGGGTTGGCGCGCAGCAGCTCGTCCTGGTCGAGCGGGTTGCCGGAGCGGCAGATGACACGCGTGTTCTTGGTGTCCGGCACGCGCTCGCGCAGCTCCTCCTCCATGTCGACGCGGTCGCGGTCGGCGAGGATGACGATCGCGGGCTTGCGCTCTGACTCGTTGGCGATGACGAGCTCCGAGACGATGGTGAAGACCTTGGCGTTCCAGCCCAGGATGACGGTGTGGCCCGACTCGATGACGGCGGACTTGCCCTTGCGCAGCGCGGCGATCTGGTCGTCGAAGGCGGCGGAGACGACACCGATGAGGCTCGCGACCACGAGGACTCCGAAGAGCGTCGTCAGCAGCGACAGGAAGCGCCAGCCCGGACCGATGTCGCCGGAGAAGGTGCCCGGGTCGAGCGTGAAGGTCAGCTGGCGCCAGGTGGCCTCCAGATAGCTGTACTCCTCGTCCTCGGGGAAGATGTCGAAGACGTACGCCACGAGGCCGGCGAGGATCACCCACGCCAGGCTCACGAGGCCGAGGAGGCCGATGACCGCCGCGTTGCCACGAGCCATGAGGTTGTCGAAGCGGTAGCGCAGGCGAGCGCTCAGGCTGGGCTTGTCCATTGGAGTCCGTTCTCGCAAAGGGCCTGTTGTGGAGCCGAGAATAGCGGTTCGGACAGCCCGAGGTCCCTTGGTCCCCACGGGAGGTCCCGGTCGCGCCGTTAGACTCGCTCCGTGACGCCAGAGGAACTCGGACAGGCCATCTATTTCGCGATCCAGGACGGCATCGCCGCTGGGGAGTTCACCCTCGCCCTGGAGGACCTGGGGGAGATCCGCGTCGAGCGACCCCGCCAGCGCGAGCACGGCGACTGGGCGACCAACATCGCCATGCAGGCCGCGAAGAAGGCCGGCATGGCCCCGCGCGAATTCGCGGAGAGGCTCGCGGCGCGGCTCGCGCAGGCTGATGGCGTCGCATCGGCGGAGGTTGCGGGACCCGGCTTCATCAACGTGCGGGTGGAGGCCGCCGCGGCCGGCCAGCTCGCCAAGTTCATCGTGGAGCAGGGCGACGCGTACGGCTCGTCCGACACCCTCGCGGGCACGACCGTCAACCTCGAGTTCGTCTCCGCGAACCCCACGGGCCCCATCCACCTGGGCGGCACTCGCTGGGCCGCCGTGGGCGACTCCCTTGCGCGCCTGCTCGAGTTCCACTCCGCGAAGGTCATCCGCGAGTACTACTTCAACGACCACGGCGCGCAGATCGACCGCTTTGCGCGCTCCCTGCTGGCCGTGATCAAGGGCGAGGAGCCGCCGGAGGACGGCTACGGCGGCGAGTACATCCGCGAGATCGCGAACGAGGTGATGGTCGAGGCGATGGCCGCCGGCGACCCCGACCCGCTCGAGATGAGCGAGGAGGACGCCCTCGAGTTCTTCCGCGAGCGCGGGACCTTCCTCATGTTCGAGCAGATCAAGCAGCAGCTGCGGGACTTCGGCGTCGAGTTCGACGTGTACTTCCACGAGAACTCGCTGCACGAGGAGGGCAAGGTCGCGGCCGCGCTCGACGAGCTCAAGTCCAAGGGCACGCTGTACGAGGCCGAGGGCGCCTGGTGGCTGCGCTCGAGCGAGTTCGGCGACGAGAAGGACCGCGTCGTCATCAAGTCGGACGGCAACGCCGCGTACATCGCCGGCGACATCGCCTACATCCGCGACAAGCGCGAGCGCGGTGCAGACCTGTGCATCTACCTTCTCGGCGCCGACCACCACGGCTACATCGCGCGCCTCAAGGCCGCCGCCGCGGCGTTGGGCTACGACCCCGACTCGGTCGAGGTCATCATCGGCCAGATGGTCAACCTCGTGAAGGACGGCATGCCGGTGCGCATGTCCAAGCGCGCGGGCACGGTGGTGACGATCGAGGACCTCGTCGACGCCGTGGGCGTGGACGCCGCGAGGTACGCCCTCGCGCGCTCCAGCGCGGACTCGTCGATCGACATCGATCTGGACCTCCTCGCATCGGCCACGAACGCGAACCCCGTCTTCTACGTGCAGTACGCGCACGCCCGCACCGCAGGTGTGGCCCGCAACGCCGAGGAGTACGGCATCCGCCGCGTGGACGGCTTCGACGGCTCGCTCCTGATCCACGAGACCGAGACGGAGCTGCTCGGCGTGCTGGGCGAGTTCCCCAGCGTCGTCGCGCAGGCCGTCCAGTTCCGCGAGCCTCACCGCGTCGCGCGCTACCTCGAGCAGCTCGCCGCGGCGTTCAACCAGTGGTACGACCGCACGCGCGTGACTCCGCAGGGGGACGAGGAGGTCACGGACCTCCACCGCACCCGCCTGTGGCTCAACGACGCCACCGGGCAGGTGCTCCGCACGGGCCTGCGCCTGCTGGGCGTCAGCGCTCCCGAGAGGATGTAGCCATGGTGTTCTCCCGCACCGCGACCCGCAACGACGAGGGCGCGATCGTGGTCGGCGGCATCGACGTGCGGGATCTCGCGGCCCAGTTCGGGACCCCGCTGTATGTCGTCGACGAGGCCGACATGCGAGCGCGGGCCGGCGAGTTCCGCGACCACTTCACGGCGGCCTTCGGTCGTCACCACGCCAAGGTGGACGTGTACTACGCGTCCAAGGCGCTCCTGAGCTCGCGCATCGCCGCGTGGATGTACGCAGAGGACCTGTGCCTTGACGTCGCATCGGGCGGGGAGCTGGAGATCGCGCTGCGCGGCGGCATGCCCGCCGAGCGCATCGGCCTGCACGGCAACAACAAGTCCGATGCCGAGCTCGCTCGTGCGCTCGAGGTGGGCGTGGGGCGCATCATCGTGGACTCCTTCACGGAGATCGAGGTCCTCGACGCGATGGCGCGCGAGCGAGGTGTGGTCGCCCCCGTCATGGTGCGCGTGACGACCGGCGTCCACGCGGGCGGCCACGAGTACATCGCCACCGCCCACGAGGACCAGAAGTTCGGCTTCTCGCTGTCGACGGGCGCGGCCATGAAGGCGCTGCACGCGTGCCATGAGGCGGAGGGGCTCCGCCTGCTGGGCATCCACACGCACATCGGCAGCCAGATCCTGGGACTCGACGCGTTCCGCGAGTCCGCCGAGCGGATGCTCACCCTGCGCGCGGACTTCGCCGCGCAGACCGGCGTGGAGCTTCCCGAGGTGGACCTGGGCGGCGGCTATGCCATCAAGTACGTCGAGAGCGGCGACGAGATCGACATCAGGCACGCGGCCTTCACCGTCGCCGACGCCGTGGCCGCCGCGCTGGACAAGACCGGCGGCTCCTGGCCGCGGATCTCGATCGAGCCCGGGCGAGCCATCGCCGGCCCTGCTGGCATGACGCTGTACACAGTGGGCGTGACCAAGAGCGTCCCGCTCGAGGACGGCGCGAGCAGGCTGTACGTCGCCGTCGACGGCGGCATGAGCGACAACATGCGCACCATCACGTACGGCGCCGAGTACACCGCGAGCATCGCATCGCGGCTGTCGCGCGCGACGGCCGTCCCCTCGCGCGTGGTGGGCAAGCACTGCGAGTCCGGCGACATCGTGGTGCGCGACGTCATGCTGCCCATGGACATCGAGCGTGGCGACCTGCTCGCCGTGCCCGCGACGGGAGCATATGGCCGCGTGATGGCGAACAACTACAACGCGGCGCTGCGTCCTGCCGTGGTGTCGGTGCGCGACGGCGAGGCGACGCTGCTGATCCGGCGAGACACCATCGAGGATCTGCTCAGCTGGGACGTCGCGCCCTAGCCTGGGCCGTGCCCCGGCTCCGCGCAGCGTTGTCCCGACTCCGCGCAGCGTTGTCTCGGCTCCGCGCAGCGTTGTCCCGGCTCCGCGCAGCGTTGTCCCGGCTCCGCGCAGCCTCCCCGACATCGGCCGCCCGCTCCCGTGAGGAGTCCCGCCGCCGGCATCGTGCCTGGCACATGGCCGTGAGGGAACGTATCGGACGCCCTTCCCGTTGCCGAAGTGACGGCCGTGCGCCGTCCTGACACGGAAGGCGGTCCGATCATGGACAAGTCCGAGCAGGAGATCCACGAAGGCACGGAGTACCTCAAGCAGCTCGCCGAGGAGGTCGAGCGCGAGCGTCGGGAGCGCGGTCGCGCGGTCCACGACGTCAACGTCTCGCCTGATGAGGAAGAGCCCACCGACGCGGGAGACGTCACCCCAGGGGCGACGGGGTTCGCGCGCATCGACACCCAGAACTCGCCCCGCTGATCACAAGAAGCTGATCACAAGAACTCGCAGATCGCGCGGCTCGC
>Ga0182792_1001835_pt1 | contig 16200 bp, 16 predicted proteins | sample Passage237B_FD_130497 | JGI IMG/M metagenome (GOLD analysis project Ga0182792, IMG submission 130497) | Cellulose adapted compost microbial communities from Newby Island Compost Facility, Milpitas, CA, USA - Passage2 37B (version 2) (version 2) ...
GGCCTGGTTGTAGCCATAGTCGTCGCGCGGTCCGACATAGATGAAGCCGACCATCAGCGGCTTCTGCGCGCGCGCCGCGCCGGCGAGGCCAAGCGCGGCCGTAGCGGCGACTCCGCCGAGCAGGCCACGACGGCCGAGGGTGAAGCTGTCGATCATGATCTTTCCTCCGCAATAGTGCCGGCCCCCGGGCGGCACTGACGGCGGCAGCAAGCGATATGCCAGGGGCCTGCGAGAGGCCTGCAAGCCCTATTTTGACGAGGTTTTAGGCATCCCTGCGGCTCCAACGCCCTCGCACAGGGCAAGCATAAATTGTATGCAATTTCATCAGATTGCATTCTATTTGGGCGCAAGAAAGCCGCTTTGAAGCTTTGGCACTTATTTTGTATGCAATTCTGACCATGCCGTCCGACAACCCGACCCTCGCCGAGAAGCTCGCCACGGCCATCGCCGACGGCATCCTGAACGGCTCGCTGGAGCCCGGACTGCGGCTCGACGAAGTGAGCCTGGCCCAACAGCATGGCGTGTCGCGCACCCCGGTGCGCGAGGCACTGCGCCAGCTCACGACCAGCGGCCTGATCGACATGCGCCCGCGCAAGGGCGCGGTCGTCTCCAAGGCGACGCCCGAGCAGGTCGAGAAGCTCTTCGTCGCCATGGCGGAGATGGAGGCGACCTGCGCCCGCCTCGCCGCCATGAGCATGACGCCGATCGAGCGCCGGCGGCTGCAGGCACGTCACGAAGCGATGCTGGCGCTCGCCAAAGCCGGCGATCGCGACGCCTATTCGGACGCCAACGTCGCCTTCCATCTCGCGATCTATGCCGGCTCCCACAACGAGCCGCTGGCCGACTTCACGAGCGGCCTGCGCCGCCGCGTGGCCCCGTTCCGCCGCGCCCAGTTCCGCGTCGACGGGCGCCTGCTGCGCTCCAATCAGGAGCACGACGCCGTCGTGCGTGCGATCGTCTCCGGTGATGCCGCAGGCGCACATGCCGCGATGCTGCATCACGTCAGCCTGGTCGAGGATGCGTTCGGGGAATTCACCGCCGTCAGCGCGGCCTGACCTCGCCGCGCGACATTCGCTCCTTACGATCCGGCATCGTTTTCGCATAGGCTCGCCGGACACCGAGGAGTACCGGCATGGACAGCGAGATCGACGCGAAGACCTTCTGGAAGGCACTGGGCTGCCGCGCCATCGGCGTGGCGATCGTGACAGCCAAGGGGACCGAAGGCCCGGCTGGCTTCCTCGCGCTGTCGGCGACGCACCTCTCCGCCAGCCCGCCCATGATGATGGTCTCCATCGGGCTCACCACCTCGGCGCTCACCGCCGTAAAGCAGGGCAATCACTTCGCCATCAACTATGTCCCCAAGGGCCGGGAGGACCTCGCCAAGGAGTTCGGCGGCGGTGGCGTGCTCAAGGGTGCAGACCGCTTCCAGGCCGGGGACTGGACGGAGATGAGCACCGGTGCACCGACACTGGCCGACGGCGTGGGCGTCATCGACTGCCGGCTGGAGGAGCTGATCGAGCGGCACGGTGCTGTCATCGCCCTAGGGCGTGTCGTCGCCTACAGCGCCGGGACGAAGGATCCGCTCATCAGCTTCCGCGGCGGCTACATCTGAAAGCCGGGTCCGAATGCGGTGGCCGTCCTCCGGCGGCGGTCGTACGGGCATCGACGTGAAGCCGACAGTCCGGAACTATCGCGAGGAAGGACCATGTCCCTGCTGCTCAACATCGACGTCCCCGACGTCGCCGAGGCCGAGCGCTTCTATACGGCGGCGTTCGGCCTGGAGGTCGGCCGCCGATTCGGCACCGACTTCGTCGAGCTGCTGGGCTGGCCTGCTCCGGTCTACCTGTTGACGAAGGCGGCGGGCACCGTCGGCGCCGGCGGCGACCTCCGCCGTTACGAGCGGCACTGGACACCGTTCCATCCCGATGTCGTGGTCGATGACGTCGACGCCGCCGTGGCCCGAGCGGTATCGGCCGGTGCCATCCTGGAATCGCCGGCCAAGGATACGCCCTACGGCCGGATCGCGATGCTCGCCGATCCGTTCGGCCATGGCTTCTGCCTGCTGCAGTTCAGCGAAAGGGGTTACGACGCACTGCTGGCCCCTCGTTGAGCGGGTCGGAACCCGAAGGCGGCGTGGCGTGTTCACTGCGAGAAATCAGGAGACCGCCATGAAATCCACTCTGAGCAGGCCCGCTGGCTTGGCCCTCGCCACGGCCGGTATCGTCGGCATGATGCTGGCCGGCTGCACGCCGGATGGCTACGGCCCGTACTATGGTCCCTCGCAAGGTTACGTCTATCCATCGGGCTACGGCTATCAGCCGGCAGGATACTACGCGCCGCGAGCATACTATCCGCCATCCAACTACGGCTATTCCGCGCCCTACGCTCCCTATCCCGCCGGCCCGTCCATCACGTTCAACCTGCCGGCCGGTACGGTTCCCTGAACGCCCTTCAGCTCGCCAGCACGCGGGATACCGGAAAAGCGCCTGCAAGGATTTCGGCGCTGACTGCTTCAAGCGTGCGGCGCCGCGACATGGCCGCCCGACGCAACCGGCGAAAGGCCTCGGCTTCGTCGATCTGCGCCTGCTTCATGATGTGAAGGGTCGCCGAAAAGAGAAGCCGACGGGAGCGTAATCTCTCCTCCGCGGCTGAAAGCTTGCACCGCATCGCCTGCAGCATGGCGAACTGATGCGTGGCAATGGCGAGCGACGCGTAGACCCCCGTCGACCGGATGGGCTTCATGAGATAGGCGGACGGGCCACGCGTCAGCATGACCTGCAGCCGGCTCGGTGTCTCGGATCCGATCAAGGCAACGGCCGGACGTGCGATTTCGCTCCCGGGACCGTCGCCCTCCATCGTCCCGGTATCGGCATCGAAAAAGACGATATCGACCCCTTCGTCAGGCGACGGCGCCGGGGGCTCACAGACGGTAACGCGCAACCCCAGGATTTCGAGCTGATTGGCCAGGACCACACGATCTCGACCGGAGGGCAGCTCCACGAGCGCATGCAGTCCGCGAAAGGAGCGCATGCTCTGCCGGCTCATTTCACCACCCGAAGCGTCGGTGCCGGCAATCTGGCGCTTGCGGCAGCTTGTGCGGCCAAGGCGTCGAGATCAAGCCAGGTCAGGTAGGGGTCGGGTTTGACGGGCGCCGCTGCCGTCTCGAGGATCTCGAAGCTGAAGCCGGGCCTGGAGCGCGCCAGGCGCGGCGTGAGATAGCAGTGGTTGTTTTCCGGATCGATCTTCACCAATCCCTGCGGAGCCTGCAGTTCGTCACGCCGGGCCGCCGCCCGCACGCTCGAGACATCACTGGTCCCGGCGCGGCGAATGGCACGCGCCAGCAGCAGGCCGCAAAGATACGACGCCTCCGCATCGACGGACGGTAGATTGCTGCTGCCGAACATCTTCCGGTAGCGCCGCACGAAGCTTCGGTTCTCCAGGGTGTCGATGCTCGAAAAATACACCGACGAGGTGATGTGGCCGACCGAAGCGCGCGGACCGATCAGCCGAAGCTCCGGTTCGCACAGGCTGCAGCTCAGCACCGTCGGACGCGCCTCGCCCGGGTCGCGTGACGGCCCGCGCGCAAAAGCACGGTGCAGGTCGCGATAGAAGCGATAGCTTGCCTCGCCTACGAGTGTGTTGAAGATGATGGGCGGCCGCCGTTCCCTGATCTCGTCCACGATGTGTCCGATCTCCGTGTCCCACAGGGCGACCAGGCGCTTCGCCACGATCGCGCCCCCCGCCGCCGAGACGATCTCCTGCAGGACCCGCGTCGTCTCCCATGTCCAGAGATAGTTGGCGCCCACGCAATAGACGCTCCGTCCCAGGGACTCGATCATGTGCCGCGCCAGCGGCACGATGTGCTGATTGGGAGCCGCGCCCACATAGATGACGTTGTCGCTGTTCTCGAAGCCCTCATAGCGTGCCGAATGCCAGAGCAGCCGGTCGTAGCGCTCGACGAGCGGCAGCACCTGCTTGCGTGATGCCGAGGTGTAGCAGCCGATGATGTGGCGCACGCCCTTGTCGCGGATCAGGGCTTCGCAGTGCTCCTGGTAGTTCTCCAGGTCGCCGCCGGGATCGAACACGAGAGGTGCGAACTGGAAATCGAAATCGGCGCTGCTGTTGACCTGCTCGACGGCGAGGGTGAGTCCGTTGAGCATCTCGCGCCCGACCAGGCCATACGGACCGGTCAGCGAGTACAGCACGCCGAGATGAATGGTCTCCCGTCGACGCCTAGCCATGTCGCCCCTCACGGCGGCAACGGTGACAGCGCGATGCAGTTTGCGTCAAGGAACATCGCCCGAGGGACAAACGCGTTGACACGCGTCGGTACAGCCGTGAGTATTGTCACACATCGGACAAGATCACGCGTGCGGGACAATGGCGTCCCACCTGGCGCGACGCGGTCTCGACGGTGCGGGGCGGACGCGACGCGTCCGGCGCAGCAGATCAGGCGAGGCAACCAGGCCTCGAGGCAACAAAGCCCGAAGGCTCCGCAAGGAGCCGACGGGCTTTTTTTGTTTGGCGCGCGGCAGTCGCAGGGCGACGGGCCATGTGCCGCCGAGCGGGAGGGGACGAGAAGCGATGGCGGTGAGGCTTCCCAACATCGATCAGCTCAGGGACATATCGAGCACATTCGGATTGTCCCTCGACGACGAGGACCTGCTCTCCTTCCGTGAATTGATGCGCGGACCGATCGCGTCCTATGCGCGGCTGGACCGGTTGGCGGAACCGAAGCTTCCTGTGAAATACCCGCGTGGCCCGGGACATCGGCCCACTGTCGAGGAGAATCCCTACAACGCCTGGTATTGGAAGACCGAGATCAAGGGTGCTGCGTCCGGGTTGCTCACCGGCAAGTCCGTCGCCATCAAGGACAACATCTGCGTTGCCGGCGTGCCGATGATGAACGGTTCGCAGCTGCTCGAAGGCTATGTGCCGGAGATCGACGCCACGGTCGTGACGCGCATCCTCGACGCCGGCGGGACCATCGCCGGCAAGGCGGCCTGCGAGGATCTCTGCTTCTCCGGCGCCAGCCACACCTGCGCCACCGGCCCGATCCTCAATCCGCACGACATCGCGCACAGTGCCGGCGGTTCGTCGGGCGGCAGCGCCGCTCTCGTCGCCGCCGGCGAGGTGCCGATGGCGATCGGCGGCGACCAGGGCGGCTCGATCCGCACGCCGTCCAGCTGGTGCGGCGTCTACGGGCTCAAGCCCACCTGGGGCCTCGTGCCGACCACCGGATCGATGCCAATCTCGTACTCGGTGGATCACTGCGGGCCGATGTGCGCCTCGACCGAGGACGTCGCGCGGCTCCTGGCGGTGATCGCCGGACATGACGGCTACGACCCGCGCACCCAGCTCGCCCGCACCGGCGACTATCTCGGCGCGGTCGGCAAGGGCGCTGCCGGCCTGCGCATCGGCGTGCTGAAGCAGGGCTTCGGCCATCCCGAAAGCGACCCGGAGGTCGATCGCATCGCGCGCGATGCCATCGATTCGCTCCGCGCCGCGGGCGCCACGGTGTCCGACATATCGATCCCGATGCACTACGAGGGCCCGCACATCTGGAGCGGCATCATCCTCGAAGGCGCCGCCGAGATGATGCTGAAGGGCTACGGTGTGGGCAACAACATCGCCGCCTACTATCCGCTGTCGCTGCAGGAGGCCTTCGCCCGGGGCATGTCCTCGCGCCTCAACGACGCGTCGGAAACGGTCAAGCTGGTGCTGCTGCTGGGCGAGTACCTCCACCGGCACTACCACAACCGGTACCATTCCAAGGCGCAGAACCTGCGGGTGCTGCTGCGGGACGCCTACGACAGCGCCCTGCACGATATCGACATGCTGGCCATGCCGACCATCCCCTTCACGGCCACGCCGATTCCGCCGGCCGACTGCCCGCGCGATGTCTACGTCGACCGCGCACTCAACATGCAGGCCAACACCTGCCCCTTCGACGTGAGCGGCCACCCCGCCTTCACCATTCCCTGCGGCAGCAAGGACGGCCTGCCGGTCGGCCTGATGCTGGTGGGAAGGCATTTCGAGGAGACCCGGCTGATCCAGGCGGCCTCCGCATTCGAAGCGAGGACACGATGAGCAACGACGATCTGCACTATCTCGACCTCGTCGACGTCGCACGCCGCATAAAGGTCGGCGCCGTGTCGCCGGTGGCGCTCACACAGGCCATGCTCCAACGTATCGGGAAGCTCGACGGCGGCCTGAAGAGCTACGCAACCGTGACGGCCGACCTTGCGCTCAAGCAGGCACGCGCAGCGGAGGCCGAGATCAAGCGCGGTGCCTATCGCGGTCCGCTGCATGGCGTCCCCATCGCGGTGAAGGACCTTTGCTACACCAAGGGCATTCCCACCGCCGCCGGCATGGCGATCCACAAGTCGTTCAAGCCGGACCACGATTCTACCGTCGTCGAGCGGTTCGCCGAGGCAGGCGCCGTGCTGCTGGGCAAGCTGCAGCTCACCGAGGGCGCGTTCGCCGACCACCATCCTTCGGTCGCCCCGCCCGTCAACCCCTGGAACAAGGATCACTGGTCCGGCGCTTCGTCGAGCGGTTCCGGCGTGGCGACGGCAAGCGGCCTCTGCTTTGCGTCACTGGGCTCCGATACCGGCGGCTCGATCCGGTTCCCCTCCGCCGCCAACGGCGTGACCGGCCTCAAGCCGACCTGGGGCCGCGTCAGCCGCCATGGCGTCTTCGCGCTCGCCGAATCGCTCGACCATATCGGCCCGATGACGCGCAGTGCCGCCGACGCAGCGGCTGTGCTGGGCGTGATCGCCGGCGCCGATCCGAACGATCCGACCGCGCGGCTCGAGCCGGTGCCGAACTACCTCGCCAGCCTGTCTCGCGGCATCCGCGGCGTGCGGATCGGCGTCGACCGTGCCTTCAACACCAAGGGCGTCGATGCGGACATGGTGAGGGTCGTCGACGAGGCGCTCGCCGTCCTGGCGGACCTCGGCGCCGAGGTCAGGGAGGCGAGCTTCCCCTCTCCCGACAAGGTCGTGAAGGAATGGCTGCCGCTCTGCGCGGTGGAGACGGCGGTGGCGCACGAAGCGACCTTTCCCCAAAAGGCCGACCAGTACGGCCCCGGCCTGCGCGGCGTGATCGAGCTCGGCCGCGGGCTCTCGGGATTCGACCTGACCAAGATCCAGCTCGAGCGCGAGGCGTTCCGTGGACGCGTCGCGGCCTTCTTCCAGGACGTCGACCTGCTGGTCATCCCCGCCCAGTACGCCGCCTCGCCGACCACCGCCAAGATGGCGACGCTGGGCGAGGATCCGAATGCGCTCGAGATGCTGCTGCGCTTCACGGCGCCCTTCGACATGACCGGCAGTCCCACCATCACCCTGCCCGGCGGCTTCACCGCCAAGGGACTGCCGCTCGCCTTCCAGCTCGTGTCGCGGCACATGGAGGAGGACCTCCTCCTGCAGGCCGGGCATGCCTTCCAGCTCGCGACGGACTGGCACAAGCGCCGTCCGCCGGTTTGATCCACCATCATCAGGACGGCGCCATGGCCATCAACGACTGGGTCTCGCAATCGATCATGAACCGGCGCGGCAGCGCGGGCGGCAGGCTGGGCAAGACCCATACGCTGACCGAGGAGCAGCAGGCCGAGTTCCACTTCACCATCGGTCCCTACTCCGAGCCGGTGCTGACCGTTGCTCCCGGCGATCGCGTCGTCGTCGATACGCGCGATGCCTTCAGCGGCCGCATCAGGACGGAGGCGGACAAGCCCAGCGAGAAGATCAAGATGCCGTTCGCCAATCCGCAGAACGGTCCCATCATGATCGAAGGCGCGGAGCCGGGCGACGCGCTCGCCGTCCATATCGAATCGATGCTGCCGCGCGGCGAGCAGCCGCGGGGCACATGCGCCCTGATCCCGGAATTCGGCGCCCTGACCGGGACCTACTACACGGCGACCCTCAACACGCCGCTGCCCGAGATCGTGCGCAAGATCCTGGTGGACGAGAAGACGGTCCATTGGAGCGACAAGGTCAAGCTGCCCTACAAGCCGCACATCGGCACGCTGAGCTGCTCGCCCGAGATCGATTCGATCAGCTCGCTCACGCCCGACAATCACGGCGGCAACATGGACCTGCCGGACATGGGGCCGGGAACCGTCACATACCTGCCGGTGCGAGTCCCCGGTGCGCGCCTGTTCATCGGCGACGCCCATGCCTGCCAGGGCGATGGCGAGGTGTGCGGCGTGGCCGTCGAGCATGCCAGCACCACGACCATCCGCGTCGACGTCATCAAGGGCTGGACGATCGAGTGGCCACGCCTGGAGGCCGACGATTTCATCATGGCGATCGGCAGCACGCGCCCGCTCGAGGACGCCACGCGCATCGCCTATCGCGAACTGATCCGCTGGATGGTCGCCGACTACGGCTACGAGCAGTTCGACGCCTACATGATGCTGAGCCAATGCGGGAGAGTGCGGCTCGGCAACTTCGTGGACCCGAAATACACGGTCGGCGCCGCCGTCCTCAAGAAGTACCTGCCTGACCAAGGCTAGGGACGGGTCGATCACCGACCGCTCTGGGGGAAAGGAGAATGACAATGACGAAATCGGGACGCAGGACGGGGCTCGGCGCCAGGCTGGGTGGCGCTGCCGCTGCCGCATCGCTGGCCTTCGCGTTGGCGACGACGACGGCGTCGGCCCAGCAGCCGCCGATCAAGATCGGCCTGCTGGAAGACGTGTCGGGCGACATCGCCCTGATGGGCAAGCCCAAGCTCAACGGCTCGCTGCTGGCCGCCGAGGAAATCAACAATGCCGGCGGCATCATGGGCCGCAAGATCGAGCTGATCCATCTCGATCCGCAGATGGACAATGCCCGCTATCAGGAGTTTGCCCGTCGTCTCCTGCAGCGCGACAAGGTCGACGTGCTGATCGGCGGCATCACCAGCGCGTCCCGCGAGGCCATCCGCCCGATCGTGAACCGCACCGACGTGCCGTACTTCTACACCAACCAGTATGAGGGCGGCGTGTGCGACGCCAGCACCATCAGCATCGGCGCGGTCCCCGAGCAGCAGTTCTCGACGCTGATTCCCTGGATGACCGAGACGTTCGGCAAGCGCGTCTACACCATCGCCGCCGACTACAATTTCGGCCAGCTCTCCGCCGAATGGACGCGCGACCTCATGAAGAAGCAGGGCGGCCAGGTGATCGGCGAGGAATTCATCCCGCTGGGCGTCTCTCAATTCGGCCAGACGATCCAGAACATCCAGAAGGCCAATCCGGACTGGATCATGGCGTTGAACGTCGGCGCGTCGCAGGATTCCTTCTTCGAGCAAGCGGCCGCGGCCAAGCTGGCGTACCCGATGGGCAGCTCGATCAAGATCATGCTGGGCTTCGAGCACAAGCGCTTCCCGCCGCCCGCGCTGGCCAAGATGCATGCCACGGCCAACTGGTTCGAGGAGATCGATACGCCGGCCGCCAACGATTTCAAGAAGCGGTGGCGCGCCAAGTTCCCCAACGAGGCCTATATCAACGACATGGGCTACAACGCGTATACGGCGCTCTACATGTACAAGATGCTGGTCGAGAAGGCGAAGTCGACCAAGAAGGCCGACCTGCGCAAGGTCATCGCCACCGGCGAGGCCTGCATCGAGGCGCCGGAGGGACGGATCTGCATCGATCCCAAGAGCCAGCACACCTCGCATCACATGCGGCTGATCGGCGTCAACCCCGACCATTCCGTGCGGGTCATCAAGGATTTCGGCCTGATCAAGCCGTACTGGCTGGGCGAGATCGGCTGCGACCTCACCAAGAGCGATCCCAAGACCCAGTACACACCCACCAACCTGCCTAAGAAGTGAGCCTGCGGCTCACAGGCCGTCTCCGACCCGGCGCGCTTCAGGGCGCGCCGGGCGTCGCGTAGGTTCATCCATCTCCCGGATCCATGTTCGCAGAAGCCTTCTCGATCGCGTTCCAGTTTGCGGACGTCTTCGCCTTCCTGATCCTGGCCGCGGCGGGACTCGCCATCATCTTCGGCATGATGGGCATCATCAACATGGCCCATGGCGAGTTCATCACCTGCGGCATCTACGTCACCGTGATCTGCGTGCAGCACGGCGTGCCCCTGCCGCTGGCGCAGGCCATCGGCGCGCTGGCGGCCGGCCTGGTCGGCATTCTCCTCGAACGCACCATCATCCGGCATCTCTACCATCGGCCGCTCGATTCCATCCTGGCCACCTGGGGCATCAGCCTGATGGTGACGCAGGGCATGCTGCTGGTGCTGGGCTCGAGCTGGCAGGGCATCGGCACGCCGCTTGGCAGCTTCAAGGTCGGCGACTACACCTTCTCGACCTACCGGCTGGCCCTGTTCGGCGCCGCCATCGGCGTGCTGCTGGCCCTCTACCTCATCTTCATGCGCACCGGCTACGGCGTCATGGCACGGGCGACCATGCAGAACGCCGACATGGCCAGGGCGCTGGGCGTGCGCACGCAGCGCATGTACGCCATCAGCTTCGGCATGGGCGCGGCGCTGGCTGGCCTGTGCGGCGCCCTCTATGCGCCGACCATGACGCTCATCCCGACCATGGGCATCACCTTCATCATCGAATCGTTCGTCACCGTGGTGGTCGGCGGCGCCAACGTGCTGCTGGGCACGGCGCCGGCCGGTGTGCTGCTCGCGGTCGTGCGCACCGCGCTCAACGCCTGGTACGGCCAGATCGCCGGCCAGATCGGTCTCCTGATCACCGTCATCATCGTCATCCGGCTCCTCCCCGAAGGCGTGTCCGGCTGGCTGTCGCGCCGGGAGCGCTAGACCATGTCCCCGATGTTACGGCGCCTGAACGGGCCGCAGACCCTGGGCAATGGCCGCGGCTTCTGGACGGGCTTCGCCGCCGTCGCGGCGATCGCCCTGGTCTATCCCGCCTTCGCCGATTCGTACGACGTGGGCAACATTGCCTATCTGCTGATCTTCACGCTGATGGCGCTCGGCCTGTCCCTGATGTGGGGCTACACGGGAATGTTCTCGTTCGGCCAGACCGCCTTCTTCGGCGTCGCCGGCTACAGCTACGGCGTGCTGTCGATCAATCTCGGCGCGACGGGCGCCATGACCCTGCTCTGCCTGGTCGGCGCGATCGCCGTGGCGGCGCTGTTCGCCATGCTGCTGGGCTATTTCCTCGTCTACGGCCGGGTGAGCGGCGTGTTCTTCGGCATCGTCACCTTCGCCACGACCCTGGCGCTGGCCGCCTTCTTCGGCCAGACCGCCGGCCCCGAATGGGCGATCGGCCAGGCGCGCTTCAACGGCTTCAACGGCATGATCGGCATGCCGCCGCTCGAGCTGCCGTGGTTCGGGCAGGACGTCTATCTCGAAGGCGTCCCTCTCTACTACTTCGTGCTGGCGCTGCTGGCGGCGATCTATCTCGGCCTGCGCATGCTGGTGAACAGCCGGTTCGGCAACGTCCTGGTGGCGATCCGCGAGGATCCGCTGCGCACCGAGCTGCTGGGCTACGACGTCCGCAGGTACCAGCTCGTCGCCTTCGTCATCGGCAGCTCGCTGGCCGGGCTGAGCGGCGTGCTCTACACGGCATGGGGCCAGTTCATCCCGCCGGCCTCCATGGGCCTGCCCGCGGCCGCCATGCCCATCATCTGGGTCGCCTTCAGCGGCCGTCAGGACCTGACCGCGACGGCCATCGGCACCTTCCTGCTCCTGCTGATGTTCCAGACGATCACCGTCTACAGCCAGCAATATGCGCTGATCCTCATGGGCTTCCTGCTGCTCGCCACCGTGATGCTCATGCCCGCAGGCTTCGTCCGCGGCATCGGGCTGTGGCTGGCCCGGCCGGGCCGGCGCGGCCAGGCCGGCAACGGAGCGACGCGATGACGGCGCTGCTCGAGACCCGCGCCGTCAGCAAGCGCTTCGGCGGACTCGCCGCCGTGTCCGACGTCGACTTCGAGGTGGCGGTCGGCGAGATCCACTGCCTGATCGGTCCCAACGGCGCCGGCAAGAGCACCCTCTTCAAGCTGGTCGCCGGCACCTATCCGCCCTCGGCCGGCGAGGTGCTGTTCGGCGGCGAAAACGTCACCCATCGCAAGCCCTACGAACGGGTCGAGCGCGGCATGAGCATCAAGCTCCAGGTCCCCAGCGTGTTCCGTGAGCTGCCGGTCGCCCAGAACCTCGAGATCGCCCTTCAACGCAAGTCGACGGGGCCCGCTATGGAGCGCGAGAAGGCCCGCCTGCTGGAGTTCCTGCAGCTGCAGGAGGACGCGGCGAAGCCGGCCGGCATCCTCTCGCATGGCCAGCAGCAGTGGCTCGAGATCGGCATGGCCCTGGCATTGCAGCCGACGCTCCTCCTCCTCGACGAGCCCACGGCGGGGATGTCTCCCCAGGAAACGGAGCGAACCGGCGACATGATCAAGCGCCTCAATGCGGAAGGCATGACCATGCTTGTCGTCGAGCACGACATGACCTTCGTGCGCCAGATCGCGCAGCGCATCACCGTGCTGCACCTGGGGAGGATCTTCGCCCAGGGCAGCACCGACACCATTATCGCCGATCCGAGGGTCGAGGAGATCTACCTGGGCAAGGGCCATGGGCACTGACCCCGTCCTCGGCGTGTCGGGGCTGCACGCCGCCTACGGCAGCACGCCCGTCCTGCGCGGCATTGACCTCGCTGTCGGCAAGGGCGAGATCGTCAGCCTGATCGGCCGCAACGGCGTCGGCAAGACCACGACCATGCGCTGCCTGATCGGCCTCCTGCCGGCCACCGCCGGAGAGATACGTCTCCTGGGACAGCCGGTCACGACGCTGCCGGCCGACGAGCGGGCCCGACTGGGCATGGGCTACATCCCCCAGGGCCGGCAGGTCTTCCCGCGCATGACCGTGGAGGAGAATATCCGGGTCAGCCTGCTGGCAAGTCCGGCGAAGGACCGCCGGCTGGTCGACCTCGTCTATCAGTATTTCCCGATCCTGAAGGAGCGGCGGCGGCAATCGGCCGGCACGCTGAGCGGTGGGCAGCAGCAACAGCTCGCGATCGGCCGCGCCATGGTCGGCAATCCGCGGCTGATGCTGCTCGACGAGCCTTCGGAGGGCATCCAACCCTCGATCGTCCAGATGATCTGCGACGTATTGAAATCGATCCGCGACCAGCTCGGCACCACGATCCTGTTCGTCGAGCAGAACCTCGACACGATCATGGCGATCAGCGAACGATGCTACGTGATCGACAAGGGCACGGTGGCCGCCGAGATCGGCCAGGACCAGCTGGCCACGAGCGACGTGGTGCGGCAGCACCTCCTGATCTGACGCGCCCTACCTCAGCAGAAGCAGCCATCCGACCGCGACCAGCATGGTGGCCAGCGACACCGGAACGCCGGCACGCGAGAACTCCAGCAGCGAGATCGGCGTACCGCGCCGGGCGGCCTCCTCGGCGACGATGATGCCGGCGAGGCTGCCGAACACGACGATGTTGCTGGCGAAGCCCGTGCCCAGCGCCATCGCTGCCCCGATCAGCTCGGGGTCGGCCGCCTGGATGTAGGGCATGACCAGCAGGACCGCCGGATTGTTGCCGACGATGTCGCTCACGACCGAGATGGCGACGAAGAGCGCCAAGGGATCCTTGAGGTCGAGGCCCCAGTCCGCGAGATGGCCAAGCGCCTGCTGGGGCAGGCCGGTCGTGGCGAAGGCGGCGTTGACGACGAACAGCCCGCCCAGCAGCAGGATCAGGTCGCCGTCGACGTGCTTCATGACGTCGGCCGACGAAATGCGCCGGTTGAGCAGCAGCAGGGCGCCGGCGGCAAGGGCGATCAGGTCCCGTGGCCAGGTCGTGAAGCAGAAGGCGGCGATGACACCCAGCGTCACGATCGCGGCCTTGAGCGTCTCCGCACGGTCGAGAGGAATGCCGCTGGCCGCCACGGGAGGGCCTGCCGCTTCCGGTCCTAGCGTCCAACGCCGCCGGTAGAGCACGACGATCACCGCCCAGACCGGCACCAGCGACAGCAGGGAGGGCGCCAGCGCCGCGCGCATGAAGCCGACGAACGACAGGTCGAGGCCCTGGGCGATGATCATGTTCTGCGGGCTGCCGATGACCGTGCCGGCCGAGCCGACATTGGCGGCAAAGGCGAAACCCAGCAGGAAGGGCGTCGGATTGAGTCCGCGCGCCAGGCAGAGCTGCACCAGCAGCGGCACCATGGCGACGACGACGACATCGTTCGTCAGCACGGCGGAGAGCAGTCCCGAGGTGGCGACCATCACCGCCAGCAGGCCGGCCGGCGAGAGCGGCAGCGAGGCCGCCCGATCGGCGACCCAGGCATAGAAGCCGGATACCGCGAAGGCGCCGGAGACGATCATCAGCCCGAACAGCAGGGCGATCGTCGGAAAGCTGACCGACGCCCAGGCGGCATCGGGCGAGATCCTTCCGAGCACCAACATGGCGATCGCGCCGAGCAGCGCCGCGCCGGTGCGATCGACACGGAAGCCGGGCAGCCGGCCCAGGGCCATGGCCACATAGGTCGCGAAGAATACCGCGAGAGTAAGATCCATTGCGCCGTCGCGAGATCAACCGGACATCACTGTTGGGCCGCCTTGTGGTACGACTTGCGGATCTTGTCCAGATCGACCGTCGGCTTCGGCATCTTCAGCTTCATGCCGGCAAGCGCCTCGCAAATGATCTGCGACACCGCGAGATTGCGGAACCACTTGTGGTTAGACGGGATGACGTACCAGGGCGCGACGTCCGTCGAGCAACGCTGCAGCATCTCCTCGTAGGCGGCGACATAGTCGTCCCAGTAGGCCCGTTCGGTGTAATCGCTTTCGCTGATCTTCCATTGCCGGGCGGGATCGTCCAGCCGCTGCCTAAAGCGCTCGAGCTGCTCCTCCTTCGATATCCACAGGAAGAACTTCAGGATCGTGGTTCCGCTGTCGGCGAGCAGCCGTTCGAACGCATTGATGTGATCGTAGCGTTTCGCCCATTGCTCCTTCGGCACGAGCTTGTGGACGCGCACCACCAGCACGTCCTCGTAGTGCGAACGGTTGAAGATGGCGACCTTGCCCAGCTCCGGCGCATGACGGTGGACACGCCACAGGAAGTCGTGGCCGCGCTCCTCCGCCGTCGGCTGCTTGAAGCCCGTGACGACGCAGCCCTGGGGATTCATCGCATCGATAACGTGCCGGCAGACGCCGTCCTTGCCCGCTGCGTCGATGCCCTGCAGCACGATCAGCAGCGAATGCGCCTTCTCGGCGTAGAGCGTGTACTGAAGCGCGCGGAGCCTGTCGAGATGCTCGGCGATCTCCGGGGCTGCCTTGTCGGCCGATTCGTGGTGGCCGTGGAAGGCGGGATCGATGTCGTTCAACCGAACCTTGCTGTCCGGAGCCACGATCAACTGGTGTGCATAGCTCATTCTCGTTCCATCCCGTCGGCATAGATCTTCATGCGCTCTCGGCACATGGCTCTTGATAGCGAGGAACCCGGCACCGCCAACCTTGCAGGATCGCAGATCCGGATGGTCGCCCTGATGCCATCGTGTGTCAGCCGTTGACCTGGATCAACGCGCCGGGGCTGGGCGCGGACGACCCGCTCGCTCAGTCCTGAAGGACGTAGGTGCCGGGCGCATCGCAAAGCGCCGGCAGACCGCGCTCGGGCCTGCCCATGGACGGCGGCGGCGGCACAAGCTCCCCGGATCGTGCCCCCAGCCAATCAGCGAGGGCCGGCCACCACGACCCCTCCTGCAGCGGTGCCGTCGCCAGCCAGCTCTGCGGGTCCACGTACCGGTCCTGCGCCCCCTTGTGCATCAACCGGTAGCGGCGACCCGGATGGCCGATCTCCGAGACGATACCGGCATTGTGCCCGCCATTGGTCAGCACGTAAGTCACGTCGGTGTCGGCGAGCAGGTGGATCTTGTAGGTCGACTGCCAGGGCGCCACGTGATCCCACTCCGTGCCGACCGCGAAGATCGGCACGCGGATGTCCGTCAGGGCCACGGCCCGGCCGCCTACAAGATAGCGGCCTTCCGCCAGGTCGTTGTCGAGAAACAGGCCGTGCAGATATTCCGAATGCATGCGGTACGGCAGGCGCGTCGCGTCCGCGTTCCAGGCCATCAGGTCGCTCAGGGGTTCGCGCTCGCCCATCAGGTAGCGGTGCAGCATCATCGACCAGACAAGGTCGTTGGACCTCAGCATCTGGAAGGCACCTGCCATCTGCTTGCCGTCCAGGAAACCCTCTTCCCACATCATTTCCTCGAAGAAAGTGACC
>Ga0182792_1001836_pt1 | contig 16198 bp, 10 predicted proteins | sample Passage237B_FD_130497 | JGI IMG/M metagenome (GOLD analysis project Ga0182792, IMG submission 130497) | Cellulose adapted compost microbial communities from Newby Island Compost Facility, Milpitas, CA, USA - Passage2 37B (version 2) (version 2) ...
AAATGTCAAAGAACAAATGTTGTTAAACTTGTTTGATGCAAAAAGTTAACGCATCAGTACTAAGTTCTGAATATAACGTATCGAAACAATAAAATAACGGAAATGGTCTCCATAAATCGAAGGAACGGGTTGCTTTTGGCTGGGACGATGCTCTTGGCCGGTTGCACCTCACAAAATCAGGGTACAACACAGCAGGGGAATGTTTTCGGCAAGGACAGCGTCGCCACTTGTGTAGCCCATGGTATCCCTTCTCGGGCGGCAGCAATTGCGGAATCCAAGACGTTGCATAGTTTTCTTGGTGCCGATGATGCCCCCATGATTTATATAGCTGGGGGGACGTTCCGGATGGGATCCGATGACTTTGCTGATGCAAGTCCCATGCACGAGGTGACGGTAGATGGGTTTTGGATGGATGAACATGAGGTGACCAATGGGCAGTTTGCCCGTTTTGTAGCCGCTACAGGTTATCAAACAGTAGCCGAACGACCACTAGACCCCAAGGATTTTCCTCACGTGCCGCTTGATGCGTTGCAGCCTGGATCGGCGGTATTTACACCTCCGAATCAGTTGGTTGGGCTTCACGACCACCTCCAATGGTGGCGATACGTGGCGGGAGCGAATTGGCGGCAGCCTGAAGGCCCGGGAAGCAGCATAAAGGGGCGAGAAAATGAACCGGTGGTACACATCGCTTACGAGGATGCAGCGGCCTTTGCCAAATGGGCGGGCAAGCGGCTTCCAACCGAAGCAGAATGGGAATATGCGGCACGGGCGGGGAAACCTAATACCAAATATTACTGGGGCGATGAACTGAAGCCAAAGGGTAAATGGGTGGCGAATGTCTATCAAGGTAGTTTTCCCGTGAAGGATGCTGCCGAGGATGGGTATAGTGGAGTGGCTCCAGTCAAATCTTATCAACCTAATGCGTTTGGCTTGTACGACATGGATGGCAACGTATGGGAGTGGTGTTCAGATTATTACCGGCCTGACTATTATAAAAATAGCCCTGCAAAAAATCCCCGAGGCCCTGCCGATAGCTATGATCCAATGGAGCCTGAGGCAGTGAAGCGGGTGCAGCGGGGAGGATCTTTTCTCTGCAATGAACAATATTGCGAACGATATATCGCTGGCAGCCGCGGCAAAGGAGAAATCAGCAGCGGAAGCAATAATTTAGGATTCAGGTGTGTAAGCGATGAGCCGCCACCGAAGGGTTAGGCACTGCTGAGTCAGACGGTTGCCAGATAGCGAAAAAAAGTAGGAGCGCCTGTGGGCCAGGCACTCCTTACTTACTAACCCAATTGTAAACCTAATATATATGAAGAGAGAAATTTAAATCAATCCGCATGCTCAGGCCATTCGAAGAACTGCCGGATTCGCTGGAAGTCGTGATGCAATTCAACAGCTGAACCGAAGACAAGGAGCACGGGCCCTGTATTGTCGATGCCCTTTTCTTCCGCCACTTCCTCAATCGTATTCACCAGGCCTACAGCTATCTTTTCATTGGCCATCGAACCATTTTGAATAACGGCAGCCGGTAGCCGACCCTTACCTGCTTGCTGGTATAAGGCAACGATTTCGGACAACCGGTCGTAACCGAGCAATACTACGACCGTCGCCCGGCTCTGTGCCGCATCGCCTAATTCAGGGGATAAATTGCCTTCGCTGTCTGTCCCAGAGAGTACCCACAGGCTCTCACTGAGCCCCCGGTGCGTTACGGGAATTCCCTGTAGGCCAGGTACGGATATGGCACTGGAAATACCTGGAACGATATCGGTTTCGATACTATAGGATGCAGCATAGTCCAACTCTTCATAACCTCGGCCAAACACGAACAAATCGCCGCCTTTTAAACGGACCACATGTCCGAAATTCAAGGCGTAATCCACCATCAGTTGGTTGACCACATCCTGTGAGAAATTTTCGTCGCCCGATGGATTGCCCACATAGACCTTGATGGATTCCTGGGGGGCATAGTCCAAAAGACGTTCATCAACCAATGCATCGTATAAAATGACGTTGGCCCCTTTTAAAGCCTTGACGCCTTTTATGCTGATCAAATCAGGATCGCCAGGCCCGGCGCCTACAATGGTGATTTTTGGTTCGATATACTGCTTTCCCGTTACCGTTTCTGTCAGTGCCATATTGATATTTTGATGCGTATTGTTTCTTAATCGAAAGGCCTCTTCGAATTTCCGTTTGTGTCGAAGAGGCCTTTCCTGTTCCTTCCGTGAATCTTGGTAAGCATCTTCAGCTGCGTGAACACATTTTCCGCATACACCTATAGGCGTCGTACTTGAAGATTGCCCTATCTTGATTTGTTATCACCATGGTGCAAAGATATATAATGTCTACTTATTAAGTAGATTATTTTTAAAAATATTTTAAATCTAGCTGTAATATGTTGATTTTCAGTTTTATATTTTTATAGCCTTGTTAAAGGCGAGTATAAAGTGCAAGTTGGATGATGTGCAGAAATGTATGAGGTGCTGTGTTCCGGACGAGTAGCTGATTCATGTAGCCGACTTCTGCGTCATATTGGCGAGAAAATCGATACCCTGCAGCAGTGTAGAAACGGTTCTGGTCGAACACGCGTCCATTGAGGGCGGTCTTATTCTGAAGATTAAAAAAGAACTCGTTTTGAATGGATGCGAATGCGCCTTGGTCAAACTGTTCTTTCAGAGACCGCTTGATGGGGATAATGCCCCTGATGAAATACCGTCCACGTTGTGTAAAAATGGTTTCATCCGGTCGTTTGAGGAACCGCTGTTCCGTCCGTAAGCGGTGCTGTACGGCAATATCCCATAGTTTTCCGCTGATGAGGTATTGTTGCCAGATACGGTGTTCGGATAGCCGGTGGGCGGCTGCTGGCAGCTCGTGGGTTGCCAAGGTGGTGGCGTATCCCAAAGAGGCTGTTTGCCGTGCATTGACATAATAGTTAACACCCGGCCTGATGAGCAACATGGAACTGGTTTGCCAATTCTTTCCAGCCCTGAACTGTACGTCGTTGTTCATTCCCCATCTTTCGCTAAAACGTACATTGTTAAACCATGCTGCCCAAGTACCCAGTGCATGGTCCTGGGCGTTACAGGACCGAGGAGACAGCGCAAGGACCGAAAAGGCAATGAAGGGAATAATCAAGTGTGTTAATCGTAGATTGGTCATTGTTTGCAACTAATTAAGCGAAATAGTTTTGCGGCTTAATATAGCAAAAAGAGGCGGTCTTTTAAAAGACCGCCTCTTTTGTGGCATTGTAAGGACGTATTCACATAGTCGCCGTCTTAGCGATTGTCTGCGAAAATCAGGTCAAATCAAAGCGATCAAGGTTCATCACTTTGTTCCATGCCGCTACAAAGTCCTTTACAAATTTCTCTTGGGCGTCCGCACTTGCGTAAACCTCTGCCAATGCCCGAAGTTCCGAATGCGAGCCAAAGATAAGGTCCGCACGAGTTGCAGTCCACTTCGGTTCACCCGTTGCGCGGTCGCGCCCCTCGAATACTTCTTTGTAGTCATCAACCGTCCGCCAAACCGTTCCCATGTCAAGCAGGTTCACGAAGAAATCGTTGGTAAGTATTCCCGGCCGTTGGGTGAATACGCCATGTTTCGCACCATCAAAGTTCGCATCCAATACGCGCATCCCGCCTACCAGGACGGTCAGTTCTGGAGCGGTCAGTGTTAGCAATTGCGCTTTATCGATCAGCAATTCTTCCGTTGATACCGCATACTTGGTCTTCAGGTAGTTGCGGAAGCCGTCGGCCACAGGCTCAAGCACCGCGAAAGATTCCACGTCTGTTTGCTCTTGCGAAGCGTCCATACGGCCGGGGGTGAAAGGGACCGTGATATCATGGCCAGCGGCTCTCGCTGCCTTTTCAACGGCTGCGCAGCCTGCCAATACAATGAGGTCTGCCAGTGAAACCTTTTTACCATCGGCTTGCGCATCGTTAAACCTGTTTTGGATTCCTTCAAGTGTCTCCAGCACTTTCGTTAGTTGGGAGGGGTTGTTTACTTCCCAATCCTTTTGGGGAGCTAATCGAATACGTGCGCCATTTGCTCCACCGCGCTTATCCGAGCCACGGAAGGTGGATGCCGAGGCCCAAGAGGTGGACACTAGCTGGGCTACCGGCAGTCCGGATTCCAATATGGTGGCTTTCAATGCGGCAATGTCATTGCCATCGATCAATTCGTGGTTGACTGCCGGAATAGGATCTTGCCAGATTAGTTCTTCTTCGGGAACTTCGGGTCCCAAGTAACGTGTGCGTGGTCCCAAGTCGCGATGTGTCAGCTTGAACCAAGCACGGGCGAAAGCGTCCGCAAACTGGTCTGGATTTTCAAGAAACCGCCTGGAAATTTTTTCATATTCCGGATCGAAGCGCAGGGCGAGATCCGTGGTCAACATGGATGGCGCAATCCGTTTTGAGGGGTCATGCGCATGCGGCACCGTGCTGGCACCCATGCCATGCTTCGGTTTCCATTGGTGGGCACCGGCAGGGCTCTTTGTCAATTCCCATTCGTAACCGAATAGGTTCCAGAAAAAGTTGTTGCTCCATTTCGTCGGTGTGGTTGTCCAGGTCACTTCCAAGCCACTGGTGATGGTGTCGGCGCCTACGCCTGTGCCAAAGCTACTCTTCCAGCCGAGGCCTTGCTGTTCGATATCAGCGGCTTCCGGTTCCGGACCTACAAGGGAAGCGTCACCGGCCCCATGTGTTTTGCCGAAAGTGTGGCCACCGGCGATGAGCGCAACGGTTTCTTCGTCGTTCATCGCCATGCGCTTGAAGGTCTCGCGAATGTCATGGGCGGCCGCAATCGGATCGGGGTTGCCGTCAGGCCCTTCCGGGTTGACGTAGATCAATCCCATCTGTACGGCGGCCAACGGGTTTTCCAGGTTGCGCGAGTGGATATTTCCATCTGCAGAATCATCAGACACAAGCACGGCACCTTCCTTTTCAACGCCTTCGGAACCCCGGGCATAGCGTTCGTCGCCGCCCAACCAGGTTTTCTCGGCACCCCAGTAGACGTCTTCGTCTGGCTCCCAGGTGTCCTCTCGGCCACCGGCGAAGCCGAAGGTTTTGAATCCCATGGATTCCAAAGCAACATTGCCGGCGAGGATAAGTAGGTCGGCCCAGGATATTTTTTGTCCGTATTTCTGTTTAATTGGCCAAAGCAGCCTGCGGGCTTTGTCGAGGCTGACGTTGTCGGGCCAGCTATTGAGCGGTGCGAACCGCTGTTGCCCACGGCCCGCTCCGCCACGTCCATCGCCTATCCGATAGGTGCCGGCGCTATGCCAAGCCATGCGGATGAATAGTGGCCCATAATGCCCAAAATCTGCTGGCCACCAGTCTTGCGAATCGGTCATCAGTTGATGGAGATCTTGTTTCACTGCATTCAGGTCAAGGCTCTTGAATGCCTCGGCGTAGTCGAACTCCTTATCCATGGGATTGGACAGGGGAGAATGCTGCCGAAGGATGTTTAGTCTTAGTTGGTTCGGCCACCAGTCCCGGTTTTTTGTGCCGTCACTGCCAACTCGGTGTTTTTCAGTTGCTCCATTATGAAATGGGCATTTGCTGATGTCATTGGCGTTGTTGTCCATGGATTTAGTTTTTAGTTGTTTAATCGAGCTAACTATTCGTTCACTCAAAGATAAGGATAAGTAACCGAGGATATAAAATCATAAAAAACAATAAGGTATAGGTAAAATTTATCGACTGGCTTATCTGCAATAAAAATTGATGATTTTTCAGGTCAATTATATTATCCATGTGTTCAGTTATTTTCGCAAAGCCATTGACCGTTTAGGGAAACCGTTATCTTTATCCAATGATAAACCAATAGAGAACATCATGTTTCGCAATTTCTTGAATTTAGGGATTTGGATTGCTGCCACTGCGATTGCATGCAATCCGTCGAACGGCCAACTGCAAGATGAACCTGTTCCTTATGGCCCCATACCCACGGAGGCCCAACTGAACTGGCATGAGCTAGAAATGTATTGCCTTATCCATTTCACCCCCACGACCTTCCAAAACAAGGAATGGGGGTTTGGCGATGCTCCGGCCGATTTGTTCAACCCACCGCGTTTCGATGCCGACCAGATTGCCGAGGCTGCAAAATCTGGGGGATTCAAGGGACTGATATCGGTAGCCAAACACCATGACGGTTTTTGTCTTTGGCCCACGAAGACAACCGACTACAATATTTCCAACAGTCCGTGGCGGGATGGAAAGGGTGATATGGTCGAGGAATTTGAGCGGGCTGCCCGCGGGCAGGGCTTGCAATTCGGCGTCTATGTGTCGGCGTGGGACCGCAACCATCCGGAGTATGGCAACGAAAAGTATGCGGAAGCCTACCGGGAACAGCTGCGCGAACTGTATAGCGGATATGGCCAACTATTCACCAGTTGGCACGATGGTGCCAACGGGGGCGATGGCTACTACGGCGGGGCCAATGAAATGCGGCGGATCGACCGTTCCACCTACTACGAGTGGGAAGAGAAGACGTGGCCCATCACCCGGGAGATGCAACCCACGGCGGTAATCTTCAGTGACGTCGGTCCGGATATCCGCTGGGTGGGCAACGAAAAGGGTATCGCGGGAGAGACTTGTTGGGCCACGTTCACGCCGATTGCCCCGGACGGCGGTAAGCCCGCCCCCGGCCATATAGATGATCGGTTTCTGGGAAGTGGACAGCGCGATGGCAAGTATTGGATTCCCGCTGAATGCGATGTGCCGCATCGGCCCGGTTGGTTCTATCACCCTGAACAGGACCATCAGGTCAAAACCCCCGATCAGCTTTTTGAGCTATACCTCAAGAGTGTCGGCAGGGGTGCGGCATTCAATTTGGGATTGGCCCCGAATACGGATGGCCTGTTACATGCCAACGATATTGCTTCCCTAAAGGGACTTGGCGAGAAATTGGAAAGGACTTTTGCGGAAAATCTCGCTCAAGGGGCCACATTGCAAGCATCCAATATCAGGAAGGATGACACCAAACATTTCGGTCCGACCAACCTGCTGGATGATGACCGCTACAGCTATTGGGCCACGGATGACGAAGTGACTTCACCCGAATTGGCCATTACGTTGAAAGCGGCGGCCACGTTTGACCTTATCCGTCTCCGGGAAAACATCAAATTGGGCCAGCGCTTGGATAGCGTGTGGGTAGACGTTTGGGAGGATGAGGCGTGGAGACCGCTGGCCATGGCTACCAGTATCGGATCGAGCAGGATTATTCCATTGGAGAAGCCGGTGACCGCCCAACGCTTGCGCCTGCGCTTGTTCGCGCCGGTCGCCGTGGCGTTGAGCGATTTCGGCCTGTTCAAGGAAGCCGAGGTGGAATACGCCATCGGCGAAACGGAGCGTAAGGCGGTTGACCGTGCGGCCTGGCAGGTGGTGGACAACGGATTTTCCGGCGGGGATCCCGCGTTGGCGGTAGATAAACAAAAGGAGACGTTTTGGCTTACCGGGGAGGCAAAGCTGCCGCAAGGTATCACGGTCGATATGGGGCAATCTCAGGCTATTACCGGATTTGGCTATCTTCCCCGACAGGATGGCAATGCGACAGGGTTGGTGAGCCGTTACGAATTTGCCGTCAGTGCGGACGGTACAACATGGGAGTCCGTGGCAAGAGGGGAGTTTTCCAACATCGTCAACAACCCCATCGTGCAATACGTAAACTTCGGTAAGGAGGTGCAGGCACGATATTTCCGGTTTACGGTCGAGGCTGTGGCCAATGCATCAAGTGATCGCGCAACGGTTTCTATAGCTGAGTTTGAGGTATATCGTAACTAAAAAACGTATACATGAAATACGTTGGGTTTGTAAGTTTATTCATCTATTTGTCTTTAGCGCTTTCAGCAAAAGATTCGTTAACGCTTTGGTATGACCGACCAGCAAACATATGGGAGGAGACGCTGCCACTGGGCAATGGCCGTTTGGGCATGATGCCCGATGGCGGCGTTGCCAGCGAGAAAATCGTGCTGAATGAGATTACGCTCTGGTCGGGTAGCTCCCAGGATCCCAACAACTACAATGCCTACAAGAGCGTGGCCGACATCCAAGGGCTGTTACTGCAAGGACGCAATGACGAGGCCGAAAAGCTGGTGAATGCCAATTTTGTGTGTGCAGGGTTGGGTAGTGGCCATGGCGCGGGAGCCAACGTGCCGTACGGTTGTTACCAAACCCTTGGAGCGCTGCTGATCCAATACGATTACCAGCCAGGTCAAGTCGAGCGCTATCGTAGGGAGCTCGATTTGCCAACGGCGATAGCGACGACAACCTATCATGCCGGAGGTATCAACTACCGGCGTGAATATTTCACGTCTTTTGAAGGAGATGTAGGGATTGTCCGGCTGACAACCGATGGTCAGGAAGCCTTGAGCTTTTCGGTGTCGCTAACCCGGGAGGAAAATGCAACGGTAGCTATGGTGGGCGATGAATTGCAGCTCTTCGGCGCATTCAACGACGGCCATGGCGGTAGCGGAATGCAATACATGGCCCGTGTGCGCATCCAACACTTGGGTGGTAGGCTGATTGTGGAAGAAAATACCCTGCGGCTCATCGGTGCGGATGAAGCCATGCTGTATTTTTCGGCGGCTACGGATTTCCGTGGTAACCCGCACGAGCGTCACTCGGCGGCATTGATGGACCAAGCGCTGAAAATGCCCTACGAAAAACAGAAGGGAAGCCATGTTTCAGCCTTTCGACAACTGTTCGATCGGGTATCGTTGGATTTGGCGGGGCAAACAACGATGGATGTCCCCACCGACGTGCGATTGAAAAACTTTTTCGACAACCCTGCCGAAGACAACGGTATGGTTGAGCTGTATTTCCAATACGGGCGATACTTGAGTATCTGCAGCACCCGCCCGGGATTGTTGCCTCCCAACCTGCAAGGGCTTTGGGCACATCAGGTACAGACACCATGGAACGGGGATTACCACCTGAATATCAATGCGCAGATGAACCATTGGCCCGTAGAGGTGGGCAACCTGTCGGAGTTGCATGAACCGTTTATCGACCTGATTAAAGCCGTTGCCGAAGCCGGTAAGAAGACCGCCAAAGCATATTACAACGCGCCGGGATGGGTATGCTATATGATGACCAATGTGTGGGGGTATTCGGCTCCCGGCGAGCAGGCATCGTGGGGTTCCAGTACGGCATCAGGCTGGCTTTGCAACCATCTTTGGGAGCACTATCTTTTTACGAAAGACACTGCTTATTTGGCAGAAGTCTTCCCGGTGCTAAGAGACGCAGCCGTCTTCTACCACCATACGCTGATTCAGGAACCCCGGAATGGCTGGCTGGTTACGGCACCATCAGTTTCACCCGAGAACGCCTTCCTCATGCCTGACGGCAAACGGGCGAGTGTAGTAATGGGACCTACGATAGACAACCAAATCGTCCGCGAGTTATATGGCAGCGTGATTTCCTCAGCAGAGATACTCGGCCTGGACGATGATTTTGTGGATTCCCTGCGTATCAGTTTAGCCCATTTGCCACCACCCGTGCAAGTGGGTAGCGATGGGCGCGTGATGGAATGGCTGGAAGAATATGGAGAGCCGGAACCGCAGCATCGCCATGTATCGCATCTATATGGATTGTACCCCGCGGCGTTTATCTCCCCCCAAACCACGCCCGAATGGGCGGAAGCGGCGAAAAAGGCCTTAGCTGTGCGTGGCGATGGCGGAACGGGATGGAGTCGTGCATGGAAAATCTTGTTCTGGGCGCGGTTACAAGACGGCAACCATGCATTGGAAATCCTGCGTCAATTGCTCCGGCCTGCATTCGGCAGCGAGACGACGTACAGCGGCGGCAATGCAGGGACTTATCCAAACTTGTTCTGCGCACATCCGCCCTTCCAGATCGATGGCAACTTCGGGGGTGCGGCCGGCATCGCCGAGATGCTGTTACAGAGCCATGCCGGATTCATCCATTTACTACCTGCCCTGCCGGATGCTTGGAAGGATGGTGAGGCGAAGGGGTTGAAAGCACGGGGGAATTACACCGTGGATATGAAATGGCAAGATGGCCAAGTGGTAGACTACCGTATCTATTCCCCCTTCGGTAAGCCCGTGGATGTATTGGTCAATGGGGAAGTAAATTCTTCCATCCAACCAAGTCGCCGATGATTTTTTCCAATTGGGCAGCAGCCACCCGTTCCTGCTCCATGCTGTCGCGATGCCGTAGGGTCACCGTATCGTCTTCCAATGTTTGGTAGTCAACGGTGATGCAGAACGGAGTTCCGATGGCATCCTGCCTACGGTAGCGTTTGCCGATTGAATCCTTTTCGTCATATTGGATAGGATAGTCGATCTTGAGCCGGTTGAGGATTTCCCTCGCTTTGTCAGGCAGCCCGTCCTTCTTGGTTAGCGGTAATACGGCGGCCTTCACGGGAGCCAGTGTGGGATGGAAGTGCAGCACCGAACGGGAATCCGGTTTGCCTTCCGTACTCAAATCCTGTTCCTCGAACGAATTGCAAAGCACGGTGAGGAAAAGCCTGTCAAGCCCGATGGATGTCTCGATGACATAGGGTATATAATTCTGGTTGATTTCGGGGTCGAAATACTGCATCTTCTTGCCCGAATATTTTTGGTGCTGGCTGAGGTCGAAGTCCGTCCGCGAATGGATACCTTCCACCTCCTTGAAGCCAAACGGAAATTCATATTCGATGTCCACCGCTGCATTGGCATAGTGGGCCAGCTTCACGTGGTCATGAAAGCGGTATCTCGCCGGGTCGCCGCCGATAGCCAGGTGCCATTTCAACCGGGTTTCTTTCCATCGCTCATACCATTCGAGTTCGGTACCGGGGCGCACGAAAAACTGCATTTCCATCTGTTCGAATTCCCGCATGCGCATAATAAACTGGCGGGCGATGACCTCGTTTCGGAATGCCTTGCCGATTTGTGCGATGCCAAAGGGGATTTTCATCCGGCCGCTTTTCTGCACGTTGAGGAAATTGACGAAAATGCCCTGGGCCGTTTCCGGACGCAAGTAAACGGTTTCGGCATCTTCGGCCGAAGCTCCCATCTGCGTGGAAAACATCAGGTTGAATTGCCGTACGTCCGTCCAGTTTCTGGTACCGGACAGGGGGCATACGATCTGATGTTCTTCGATGAGGGCTTTGAGCCGTGGCAGGTCATCGGCATTCAGCGCTGCGTCAAGGTCGGCTTGCAACTGCTGGGCTTTGTCCGTTTTGCCATCGGCTTCGTAACGCGCGATTTTGTCCTCTATGAGCTGGTCGGCACGGTAGCGCTTTTTGGAATCCTTGTTGTCTATCATCGGGTCGTTGAAGCCATCCACGTGGCCCGAGGCCTTCCATGTGGTGGGATGCATGAAAATGGCCGCATCGATACCCACGATATTTTCATGGAGTTGCACCATGGATTTCCACCAATAGGTCTTGAGGTTATTCTTGAGTTCGGCACCCCATTGCCCATAGTCATATACGGCGCTCAAGCCGTCGTAGATTTCGCTTGAAGGAAATACAAAGCCATATTCCTTGGCATGTGAAATTACGTTTTTGAAGAAATCGTCCGTCTGTTTGCTCATAAGACGGCAAACATAGCCAAAATGCTTCGCATTCGCGAACACATCTGCACAAAAAATAGATGCTACAATCGCTGTTGCGCGGCGTAATCAACCAAAGCAAACAGGTATTGGACGGCGTTGTCGAAACCATCCGGTGTTTGGGCTACAAACTCGCCGGAAATATGGTTGCCTTTTATTCCGTTGGATTTAAAATAGAAATTGCCCATGGAACCAAATAGCTTGTTGAATGCGATATACCGATCGAGCGAGGCCAGTTGTTCCGTCGGGATTTCTGCCGATAATTTCTTCGCGCTGAGGAGTCCCGCGAATTTATTTTTGGTGAGCAACTTTCGGGCATGCCGATCGATTTTGCCCCGGTAACTACCTGAAGCGATCGCTTGGAGTTGGTCGGCCGAGGTGCCGATAAAGACGATGCCATTCTTGCGCGTAAGCGAGAGCTGAAAGGGCAAGTCCGTATTTACTAATTGGTAAGCACCGTTTTCTTCGGCCAGGTATCCCTTTTGGGTGACATAAGTCATCACCTTTCCGTAAAGGGCCTCATCGTCTGACGAAAACATGAACAGAAAGTCAGGGATGGTTTCCATCTTGGTTTTTTCCACCTCCTGGTAGTTATAATCGTCATCATACTCATAGCTGATGTACGGTACTTCCTGCTCGGATATGCCGTTCAGCACAAATAAGGCATCGCCTTTGGCGACATTGGCGATGGCTCCCTCGTCGAGAATGAGTGACAGCAGTTCAGCACCTAGGTCGATATCGTCGGCATACTGCGCGAACAATCCGCCATAGGTATCTTTCATCAACTTAGGCAGCTCTTCCAGGTAAGCCTTGGTGTCCATGGCGATGGAAAAGAAACCCACCGCATCCTCGGTATTCAGGTAATTGAGGAACTTTCGATTGAGTTTGCGGCCATACATCCGCTTGAAGCTTTTCGCCATATCGTCATCCAGTTCCATGGTCGATTTCAGCTTGAAGCCTTCCTTGTCGGCGAACAGGCCAACCTGTAAACTGCCATAATAGCTGAATAATTTCCCTGAAGAGCGGAACTCGCTTAGTTCCGGAAGCAATGCGGTGTAGATGGATTCAAAGCTGGGTATCCAAGCCGATACCAATGCATCCTTACTTAGTCCGGCCAGGTAGGAACGGTTGGTCAGCACGCTTTGTTCCGGCAATCGCCCGAACAAAGCCGAGGCATACTCCCCTGCCCATTCCGCCGCCAGTTGCTGTTTTATCGCCTGGTCCGCGGCGTAATACGTATCATAGGGATTCCCATCGTCGGCCGTGGAGTCCGAAGCATAGTCATCGGCTTTCCAATCGATGGTATCGGCGATGACCGGAGGGGCGATGGCATCCGCACTATCTACCGCTACGTCGGGGTCTTGGTTGTAGTAATCGTAATAACTGTAGTTGGTCAGCCCGTACCGGTCAGCCACCTCCGCTCGCTCAAAGTAGCCGTTCACCAGCGTGGTGCCGGTGATGGCCAACATGTGGCCGTCCCAAGCGAAGACCGCGCTATCCCCAGAGATTTCCTTGCTGAAGCGCTTGTGGCCATTGTGCTGATGTACAAATTCATCTGCTGCAAAGTGTTTCTCGAAGGCATAGACATCCGCGATAGGCAGGAGGAAACAGAAGTACGTGACACTATCGGTAAGCGTGGTGTAGAAATAGGAAGTACGGTCGAGTGCAAAGCCGAAATCGGCGATTCCCCGTATTCCATCTAAACCGGCTTGCTGTGCCTTTTCAACGATGGCTTTGCCCACGGTCGTTGCGTTGAATTCATCCACACTGATTAACTCGAAGAAGTGGGCGGTCTGGATATTCACTACGGCAAAAGCATCGTGAGGGATTTTCTGGGCAAGATCCTGTGCATTTACCGAAGTAGTCAACGCAAGGCATACGGCAGCAAATAATCTGTTCATGGGCTAATTAGCTAATGTGATGTGATTGGTCATGTTTTGTCTTCCTTGGATAAGATCCAGCACGGCATGCTGCAGCATTACGGCTTTTTTGGAAGCAGCCAGCTTGGCGGATTTGTTACTTTGCGAAACCACCGTGCGGTCGAAACGATAGATACTGGTATAGGTGGCAGACTTGAAGATTTCCTTGTCTGTCTCTTTCAGCTTATCGAATGCTGCTTTGGCGTCCGGCTCGTGTACATACATTCGGCTGAACGTCCGGGTATCGCCCCGGTAGGCGTATGAAGATTTGTTGGAAGGCTTGACTTTCATTTCCTCAAAAATCCTGTTTGAGATGCTATTGAGGTTACCTACGTCAGCAAAGGAAAAGCTTATGGTGGCAACGAATTTGTCGAAATCAATGGTATGCTTCACATCGGATACACCTTGTATTTGTTTCAATTCCGCGGTTATTTCGGCCAAATGATTTCGAATGTCTATTTTCGAAGGGACTTTGTAGCTATTCACGCTATCGAGCAGCATGATGGAAGCCAGCTTGGTTTTGCTTTGGCTGAGGTTTGCCGTAAAGATGGCCGTGCCGGAGCCATCCTGTTTGACCGTCACATCCTCGATAAGCTGGAAGCACGAGGTAAACAGCGTGATGCATGGCAGCAGGAGTATCGGTCGCAATCCGTTCATCTTTCGTTTCTTAAATCCCATTTTGTGCGGTGAGTGCATATACGGCAAAGGAAGCGAGCCAATGTTCGCCCATATAATCGCCGCTGGCCACGTTGGGCAGCGCTGTTTCCAGGTGCATCTTCGCTAGATCGAGTAGGCGTCTTTCGTTTGCACCCGCATGCCGGGCGATGCCGTACAGGCACCAAGCACGGCTGAGGTTCAACCCATCGAGGTGTACGAGTTTGCCGTCGGTGCGGTCGCTTACTGTTCCCGGTTCAAGATGGAAGGATTTCTTGAACAATTGCGGAAGGAATCTCCTGATCCATTTCCGGTATTCAGCAGCGGGTAAAATCCGCCACATCAGGTCCGCTTCTTCCAAACATGGGCTGAGGAAGTCGGCGCCACCGGGCTCCCAACCCAGCGGGCAGGCGGTATCTTGAGCGTAGAAGCGCCTCGCCGTTTGGACGATAACGTCCAACAGCGCCGAATCGCCTGTCTGCGTAGCGTAGTCATATGCCAGCCGCAGCCCAAAAGCCAGATTCGAATGCTCACCCACGCGGATGGCGTAGTTCATCTTGGGCAAGTATTCTTGGTAAGAACGAGACATGAGGTCGGCCAAGGGCTGGAGATTTGCGCTCAACGATTTACCCAATGGGTCATCCCATGATAGCAGTTCAGCTTGCAATTGCAGCAGCCAAGCCCAACCATACGTGCGTTCAAAACTCTTGTTCAGCCCTTGGAATAGCCGCGCTTCGACGGCAATGTTCGCTGCGCTAAGGTTTTCGCTTAGCTTCGACCTAATCTCAGCCGCCTCCGGCAGTTCGGGGAATAACTTCAGCAGGCGCACCAACATCCAATGTCCATGTACGCTGCTGTGCCAGTCAAAGCAGCCATAAAAAGCGGGATGGTAATCGATCGGTGCTTGGATCAGCGACGAGTCGATGAAAACGACACCCGTCTTGTACGGATATTCCTGTTGCATGCAGTGAAGCGGCAGTTTCGCGAGGTGCGACGCTCCCGCCAGTGTCAGGGAGAGTTTGTCTCCGCTAGTTTCGTAGTGGGCAATAGCTTGGGCGTTACTGGTTCGAACTGCCAGCATCATGCACAAAAATATCAGTATCCGCATATTCATCCTATCCGAGGGCAAAGGTAGGATTATGTTACGAATTGCTCATCGGTAGCATCTCCATCCCGTTTGTTGGCCTCGTAGATGCGAACGGTGATGAGGAAATAAGACAGCAACAGCGGCCCGTATACCAGCCCCATGACACCGAAGAGCGGGATGCCGATGATGACCCCCACAACCGTGATGATGGGATGGATATCACCCACTCTTTTGGCGATAATCAAGCGCAGTACATTATCGATGTTGATGACCACGACAAAGCCATAAATCAATAAGCCAATGGCGGCTACGTTATCCCCCTGCGTAAAGGCGTAGATGGCCGCCGGGACGAAAATGAGCGGTGGGCCAAGTAACGGCACAAAAGCGAGGATGGCGCATATGACGCCCCAAAAAAGCGCATCGTGAAAACCGAAAATCCAAAATCCCAGCGACAGTGCACCGCCTTGAACCAACGCGATGAACGTCTGTCCGATGACATTGGAATACGTGATGTTGCGCAGTTCATGCCCAAAGCGGACAGCATTCTCGATTTTGAACGGGGAATAGCGGAGCAAACCTCGTTCGAAGCTCCTGAAATTGACAAAAATGAAATACAGCAGGAAATACATGACCGTAATGTCCAGGAAAAGCCCCGCTGCGCCGCTGAGCAAGGAAGTGAGCAGCCCTCCGAGGTAAGAGGCGCTTTTCTCCAATTGTTCCTGCAGCAGGTCTGGCTTGCCCAGTTTGTCGCCAGCGTACTCGTTAATCGTGTTTACGGTGTTTTTTATCCATTCGGGGTTCTTGATCAGCGCCACGATTTTGTTGGTCAACATGGTGCCGATTCCCAGAAAGGGCAATACGATGATGAGGAAAGAGACCACGATTAGGATAATGGCTACTATCGGCCTTCGCCACTTGAGCCGCTCCACCATCCAGATATTGGCAGGCCTGAAAATGGTGTACATGACCATGGTTCCCAGCAA
>Ga0182792_1001839_pt1 | contig 16193 bp, 21 predicted proteins | sample Passage237B_FD_130497 | JGI IMG/M metagenome (GOLD analysis project Ga0182792, IMG submission 130497) | Cellulose adapted compost microbial communities from Newby Island Compost Facility, Milpitas, CA, USA - Passage2 37B (version 2) (version 2) ...
CACGCTACATGGACAAGGTCAAGAAGATCGGCCTTCACGTCTTCTACAGGACCCACAACGGCGGCTGGAACTGACCCGCATCCAGCTCGGCCGGCGCAGCGCTTGCCGCCAGGCTGCCGCGCACTTTCTCCGGCGGCCTGCTCCGGGAGAACAGGCGCTCTTTGTCGCACCATCGTAAGCCATTGATAATGCTTGTGAAAATCCACCGGATTCTCGACGCTGGCGCGGGTTGACTGCGCAAATGCCCCTCTCTATGTTGCGCTCGCTTTTTGAGCGGGCAGCCGCTGGCCTGCCGGCCGGGTTTGGAGGTTCCAGTGTCCAACCGGGATCAGCCTGACGATCTCGATCGTCGGCGCAGCGATCTTGAACGGGCGCTGGCAGCCAAGAGACCCGAGCGGAGGGAAGCGGGCGAGGGCACCAGGACGAGCGGGCTGGCGGGCATGAGCGTCGCGCTGCGGCTGTCCAGCGAGTTCATCGCAGGTGTCCTTGGTGGCGCGCTCATCGGCTGGGTGCTCGACGAGCTTGCCGGCACAGGTCCGTGGGGGTTGATCGTCTTCCTCCTCCTCGGCTTCGCGGCGGGCGTGTTGAGTGTGTTGCGGTCGGCGGGACTGGTCCAGGAGATCGGCTCCCGGCTTCCCAAGAACGACAGGGACGAATGACGTCTGCGCTGCAATGGCCGCGGACATCGCAGGGGTAGAACGTGGAGCCAGACAAGGTCGATCCGATCCACCAGTTCCATCTCGTCGAGTGGATTGAGATCCACGTCGGCGGGTTGAACTTCTCCTTCACCAATTCCGCGGCCTTCATGGTCCTCAGCGTGGTGCTGTCGGGAGCCTTCCTGCTTCTGACGACTTCGAGCCGCGGCCTGGTTCCCGGCCGGCTCCAGTCGATCTCGGAGATGCTCTACGAGTTCGTCGCCTCGATGCTGCGCGACGCGACCGGCCCGCACGGCGCCAAGTTCTTTCCGTTCGTCTTCGCCATCTTCGTGTTCGTTCTGATGGCGAACATGCTGGGTCTCTTCCCGTACTTCTTCACCGTCACCAGCCATCTCGTCGTCACCGTCGCACTGGCGCTGCTGGTATTCGTGATCGTCATTGTCGTCGGGCTGTGGAAGCACGGCTTCCATTTCTTCAAGCTGTTCGTGCCCTCCGGCGTGCCGCTGGCGCTGATGCCGCTGGTGGTGGCGATCGAGATCATCTCGTTCTTTACGCGGCCGGTCAGCCATTCGGTCCGTCTGTTCGCCAACATGCTGGCTGGCCACATCACGCTGAAGGTCTTCGCCGGCTTCGTGGTGACGCTGAGCGCCAGCTTCGGCGCGCTCGGCGTTGTCGGGGCCATCCTGCCGTTCGGCATGACGGTGGCCCTGAGCGCGCTCGAGATGCTCGTCGCGTTCCTGCAGGCCTACGTCTTCGTGATGCTCACCTGCATGTACATCAACGACGCCCTCCATCCCGGCGGGCATTGATCACCGGCGGGCAACCGCCATTCCCATCCTGCTGAACCAGCGAAAGCCATACAGGAGTCAAGGACATGGAAGCAGACGCAGCAAAGCTCATCGGCGCGGGTCTTGCCGCAATCGGCACCGGCGCGGCCGGCATCGGCGTGGGCAATCTTTTCGGCCAGTTCCTGCAGGGTGCGCTCCGCAATCCCTCGGCCGCCGACGGCCAGTTCGGCCGTCTGATCTTCGGCTTCGCGGTGACCGAAGCGCTCGGCATCTTCGCACTGCTGATCGCGCTGCTGCTGCTGTTCGCCGTCTGATACGCGCAAGCTGCTGACTTGGGCCGCCCGCGATCGGCGCGGGCGGATCGGATTCCGAAGGTCTGGTCATGTTCGTGACAAACGCATTCGCGCAGGAGCACGGCGCGGAGACTGCCGGCGGGGCAGAAGCCACCCACACCGCCACCGAGGCGGCGCATGGCGCGGGGCACGCCGACGTCTTTCCGCCCTTCGACCCCACACATTTCCCGTCGCAGCTCCTGTGGCTGGCGATCACCTTCGGGCTGTTCTATCTGTTCCTGAAGCGGACGGCGCTGCCGCGCATCGGCAACATTCTGGAGGTGCGGCGCGACCGCATCGCTCAGGACCTCGACCAGGCTGCCCGGATGAAGGACGAGGCCGACGCGGCAGTCGCGGCCTACGAGCAGGAACTCGCCGAGGCGCGCCGCAAGGCCAACGCCATCGGCCAGGAATCGCGCGACAAGGCCAAGGCCGAGGCTGAGGCCGAGCGCCGCAAGGTGGAAGCCAAGCTGAACAGCGACCTTGCGGCCGCCGAGGAACGGATCGCCTCGATCAAGCAGACGGCCATGAAGGACGTCGACAAGATCGCGACGGACACGGCCGCGGCGATCGTTCAGCAGCTGCTGGGCAGCCGTGTCGATGGCAAGGACGTTGCTGCCGCCGTGAAGTCGGTCGCCCGGTAAGGAGACGCCAAATGGACTTTACAGCCTGGGCCACCGTATGGGCGACGGCCGCATTTCTGGTCCTGATCGGCATCTTCCTTTACCTGAAGGTGCCGGCCATGATCGCCGACGTGCTGGACAAGCGCGCCGAGCGGATCCGCAACGAGCTGGAGGAGGCCCGCCGCCTGCGCGAGGAAGCGCAGCAGCTGCTGGCGGAGTACCAGCGCAAGCGCCAGGAAGCGGAGAAGGAGGCGGGCGAGATCGTTGCCGCTGCCGAACGCGAGGCGAAGCTCCTGGCGGAGGACGCCGAGCAGCGTACGCGCGACTACGTGGTGCGGCGCACTGCGATGGCCGAGCAGAAGATCGCCCAGGCCGAGCAGGAGGCCGTCAACGAGGTCCGCGCTCGCGCCGTCGACATCGCGGTCGAGGCGGCCAGCAGGATCCTGGCCGACAAGGTGGACACCAGGGCGGATGCCGCTCTCTTCAAGGCCGCGCTTTCGGACGTGCGCTCGCGGCTGAACTAGACAGCGGCGAAATCTCTGCCTGAAGCGCCGCGGCCCCGCCGCGGCGTTTTTGTTTGCACCCTGCGCGGTCGCGGAATGGCGGCTTGGAAGGGGGCTGCCGAGGTGGGGCTGCTCAGGTCAGCAGCGGTTCGTCGAAAGCGACTTCGGTTTCCCTCAGCAGGCCGAATGTCATGCGATGGATGCGCTGCAGCCGGCCATGCGCCAGGATCGCCTCGCGGTGCACCTCGGTCGCGTAGCCCATGTGCCGCGAGAAGCCGTAGGTGGGATGGATGCAGCAGGCCCGCGTCATCATGCGGTCCCGGGTGACCTTCGCGATGATCGAGGCTGCTGCGATCGACTGCGATATCTGATCGCCCTTGACGACGGCCCGCGCCGGACAAGGCAAGCCGGGCGGGATGTCGCGACCATCGGCGAGCGCCAGCGCCGGCGTGACGGCGAGGCCGGTCAGCGCGCGCCGCATTGCCTCGAGGCTTGCCCGCAGGATGTTGATGCGGTCGATTGCCGCCGCCGACAGCGAGGCGACCGAGATTGCCACGGCTGTTGCCGAAATTTGCTCGAACAGCTTCTCGCGCATCTCGGCTGTCAGCCGCTTCGAATCGTCGAGCCCTTCGGGAATGCGCCTCGGATCGAGGATGACCGCGGCTGCCACGACCGGGCCGGCAAGCGGCCCGCGCCCCGCCTCGTCGAGCCCGGCCACCGGCCATTGCCCGGCGCGCCGCGCCCGCTTTTCCAGCGAGAAGTCAGGCCGCTCGGGCAGCGCAAAGAGAGTGGGAGAATCGGAAACCGGGCGAGCCATTGGCGGCGATTACTCGCACCGGTTCCGATTCTCCGCAAGGCCTTCCCGACCTTCGGGGCGGGCTCGGGAAGGCGACGACCGTCGGCATCAGGGGACCAGGGGAACGCCGGACGGATTTGAGTCGGCCACGCCGAACGGCGCGGCGGCATCCTTCAGAGGAGGGCGAGCTGTTCTCCCTGACTGTTGGGCGAGCGAAAGAGATCGGTCCTCAGCTGCCGCCGCTCGGTGTTGAGCCCGAGACGCTTGGCGGCGAGCTCGAAGCGGCGCCCGATCTGCCAGGCGTAGGGGCCTGTGCCGCGCATCCGCTTGCCCCATTCCGAATCATAGTCCTTGCCGCCGCGCATCGAACGGACCAGCGACATCACGTGCCGGAACCGGTCCGGATAGTGTCGCAGCAACCAGTCCTTGAAGATCGGACTCACCTCGAGCGGCAGCCTGAGAATGACGTAGCCGGCCTCCTTCGCGCCTGCGGCGGCGGCCGATTCGAGAATGCGCTCGATCTCGGCATCGTTCAGCCCGGGTATGACCGGCCCGATCATCACCGACGCCGGCACGCCGGCCTCGTTCAGCGTGCGCACCGCCTCCAGCCGCCTGGTCGGCGTCGAGGCGCGCGGCTCCATGGTGCGTGCCAGCCTGCGGTCGAGCGTCGTCACCGACAGTGCCACCTTGGCCAGCCCCTTCGCGGCCATGCGCGACAGGATGTTGATGTCGCGCAGCACCAGCGCCGACTTCGTCACGATGCCGACCGGATGGTTGTGCGCCTCCAGCACCTCGAGGATTTCGCGCATGATCCGCCAGTGCCGCTCGATCGGCTGGTAGGGGTCGGTGTTCGTCCCGATCGCGATCGTTCGCGGCTGGTAACCCTCCTTGGCGAGCTCCCGTTCGAGCAGCCGCGCCGCATCCGGCTTGGCAAAAAGCCGGGATTCGAAATCCAGCCCCGGCGACAGGCCCATATAGGCATGCGTCGGCCGCGCGAAGCAGTACACGCAGCCATGCTCGCAGCCGCGATACGGGTTGATGGAGCGGTCGAAGGAGATGTCCGGCGATTCGTTGCGGGTGATGATCGTGCGCGGCCGCTCGACCTGCACTTCAGTTTTGAAGGGCGGCAGCTCCTCGATCGTCTCCCATCCATCGTCGAAGACCTGACGCGATGTCGGCTCGTACCGGCCGGACGGGTTGATCGCCGCACCCCGGCCGCGACGGCGGTCGAAGCCGATGCGGACGCCGCTCTCCTCGATGATGGCATTGGCCATGTTCGCGCCTCCATGCTTGAAGGCGGCAATGTCGGCACGGGCGATCTGTTCCATTGCGAACTCCGGAAAAGCGGCTTGATTCGCTGCCCTCTTGATGAATCTATTCCTATTGAGGAGATGAGAACAAAGCAAGAACTTTTTTGCCTCCGCCCCCAAGCTGGCCTGTCGGGGTGCATTGGGCTAAAGGGGCGCATGCTGTCGGCGCTGATCGAAACTCGCAACGACGAGGAGGGCTTGGCTCGCACGCTGGCGTCGCTGGTAGGCGCTGCGGTGGAGGGCGTCCTGCGCGACGTCGTCGTCTGTGACCGCGGCTCGACCGACCACACGCTGCTCGTGGCTGAACATGCCGGGTGCGTCTGTTTGGCCAACGCCAGGATTCTGGCAGGTATCGGCCGCGCAAAGGGCGACTGGCTGCTGATGCTACGGCCGGGAGCCCGGCTCGACGGCGACTGGACGGAAGCCGTCCTGCATCATGTCGGACAAGCCGTGACGCCGGCGCGCTTCTCGCGTGCTGGAACCGGCCTCCTGTCCCGCATCCTGCCTGGCCGTCGCACCCTGGCTGACGGCCTGCTGATCACGAAACGCCAGGCACTCTCCCTGGCGAGCCGCGGTTTCGATGCAGAGACACTCGCCCGGCGCGTTTCGGCCATGCCCCTCAACGCCCGGATTCATGCGGCGCCGAACGGCAGCGCAGGCCGCTGAAAGCTAGGCACCCTCACGATAGAGCGGCGTGCTCAGATACTTCATGCCGCTGTCGCACACGACCGTGACGACGGTCGCGGACGGCCCGAGCCGCTTGCCCAGCTCGATCGCGGCGACCAGATTGGCGCCGGTCGAGGTGCCGGCAAACAGCGCTTCGGTCCGCGCCAGTTCCCGCGCCATTGCCATCGCTTCCTCAGTCGAAACGGTGGCGATTTCGGCGGCGATGCCGGATTGCCACAGAGGCACGACGAAGCCGGCGCCGACGCCCTCGATCCGGTGCACGCCGGACCTGCCGCCCGAAAGCACCGCCGATTCCTTCGGCTCGACCGCGACAACCCGTACGGACGGCGCCAAGGCGCGCAGCCGTTCCGAAATGCCGCGCACGCAAGCAGCTGTGCCGGTGCTCTGCACGAAGGCGTCGATGCGCCCGCCTGTCTGCTGCCAGATTTCGTCGGCCATTGCGTGATAGGCGCCGAGCTGGTCGGCGTTGTTGAGCTGGTCGGTCCAGAAGGCGCCGGTGCGCTCCACGATTTGCCGCGCGGCCTCGATCATGTTGCGCGTCAGCGCCTCGTCCATGCCGCCGCCCCGGCTCGGAACGATCGTGAGGCGGGCGCCGAGCGCCGCCATGTGGCTGCGCTTTTCCGCGCTGAATGCGTCCGACGTGACGATATCGAGGCCATATCCGCGCGCCGCGCAGACCAGCGCCAGCGAAACGCCGGTGCTGCCGCCGGTGTATTCGACCACGTGGCCGCCAGGCTTCAGCCGGCCGTCGCGTTCGGCGGCCTCGATCATGGCGAGCGCCATCCGGTCCTTCATGCTGCCCGTCGGGTTGATGCTTTCGATCTTGACCAGGATGCGCGCGCAGTCTGTCGGAACGATCCGCTTCAGCTCCAGCAGCGGCGTCCCGCCGATGAGCTGCAGCACGGAGTCGCCGATCTTTCGCGGGGCGTCCATCGCATGTCTCCGATTGTGTTGCGGCAGATTATATGCATATACATGCAAATGCCCCCGAGCAAGCAGACCTCGCCCAAATCTCTCGTCTCCGACGCCCGCACCGTGCTCGACACCTGTGCGGGCGTCGCCGCCCGGCTCGTCGCCCGCCGGATCACCCGCTTCCTGGAAACGCAGATGCAGGGTGCCGGCATGAGCCTGGCGCAGTTCATGCTGATGGCGCACATCGCCTCGGCCCGGGACGACACGATCGGCGCCCTCGCGGCGCAGACCGAGCACGATCAGTCGACGCTGTCGCGCAATCTGAGGGGGCTGGAGCGCGCCGGGCTGGTCGAGATTACGGTCGCGCCGGAAGATCAGCGGCGCCGCGCCGTCTGGCTGACGGAGAAGGGCGCGCGCCGGCTCGAGGCGGCGATTCCCATTTGGCGGCAGGCGCAGCAGGCCCTTGCCGAGGCGATCGACACCGGCGCGGTCCGCGATCTGGCGGCCGTCACCGGCGCGATTGCGGAGCCTACCCGCCCGCGCCGCGTTTCAGGTGCTCGTCGAGACGCGGCATGATTTCCACGAAGTTGCACGGCATGTGCCGGTAGTCGAGTTGCGCCTTCAATATGCCGTCCCAGGCATCCTTGCATGCACCGGGCGAGCCCGGCAGCACGAACACGAAGGTCGTCCCGATCAACCCGGCGGTCGCCCGCGACTGGATCGTGGAGACGCCGATCTTGTCGTAGGAGATGCGGTGGAACACCGCCGAAAAGCCGTCCATCCGCTTGTCGAACAAGGGCTCGAGCGCATCCGGCGTCACGTCGCGGCCGGTGAAGCCTGTGCCGCCCGTCGTAATGATCACGTCGACAGCCGGGTCGGCGACCCAGCCCCGCACGACCTGGCGGATCGCGTCTGCGTCGTCGCGCACGATCTCGCGGGCAGCCAGCCGGTGGCCCGCCTGTACGATGCGCTCTGCCAGCGTGTTGCCTGACCTGTCGTCGGCGAGCGTTCGCGTGTCGGAGACGGTCAGCACCGCAATGCCGACCGGAATGAACGGACGTGTCCCGTCAATGCCCGACATGATCTGCCTCGGAAGGCCGGCTCGCGGTGGCGACAACCCACCAGCCCGGCCGTGCTTCTGAAATTCGCCTGGCGGCAGCCTGGGCCGCCTCCGCTGTCTCGAATATACCGAAACAGGTCGCGCCGGAACCGGACATGCGCGCCACCAGCGCGCTCTCGTGATCGATTGCTTCGAGCACCTTCGAGATCGCAGGCTCGATCGAAATGGCCGGCGCCTGCAGGTCGTTCCGCGCCTGCGCCAGCCAATCGACGAGCGAGTCGAAGTCAATGCGGGCGGGAAGCCCGTCGAGCGGCGCGTTCTCGCGTTGTGCGAGCGCGTTGAACACCGCGGGCGTGCTCACAGGCACGCCGGGATTGACCAACACCAGCGGCAATCTCGGCATCGAGCCGGCCGGTTCGATCTGCTCGCCGGTTCCGCGCGCAATCAGTGGGTGCGCTGCAATACACATCGGCAAGTCCGCGCCGAGGGGTTCTGCGAGCGTCATCAGTTCCGATTGCGAAACCTGCAAGGCCCAAAGCTCGCACAGGGCATGAAGCGTGGCTGCCGCGTCGCTCGAACCGCCGCCGATGCCGGATGCGGGCGGGAGGTTCTTTTCGAGTTCGATCCGCACCGGGTGTCGTGCCGACTCCGGGAAATTCTTTCGCAGCAGATCGCGAGCGCGCAGCACCAGATTGTCACCGTCCCGCGGAACGCCCGCCGCGAACGGGCCGCTGACGACGAACGCATCGATGCCCGAGGGAGCGACGCGCAGGCGGTCGCCCAGTTCGGTAAAGACGACGAGGCTTTCGAGGAGGTGATATCCGTCGGCCCGCCGACCGACAACGTGAAGCGCAAGGTTCACCTTGGCCGGCGCGAGGCGATGCTGGCTCATGCCGGCCTTGTGTGCTCAGTCCTTCGCCAGCCGGTATTCCCCGGTCTTGGGATCCTTCACCAGCGTCCCCTGCGAGCCGGTCTGCCGCTCGCGCTCGGCGCGCCGCACACGTGCCGTCACCCGTTCGGCTTCCCTGACGAGGGCGCGGTAGCCAACGATGGCGGCAACGGCCAGGATCATGAAGAAGATGATCTGCGGCATCCGTTTCTCTCCCATCCGGGCGGCCAGGCCCGGCAGCTCACTTACTCTACGCCCCTTTGCCGGCTGTTCAAAGGCCGTAGCGCGCCCACAGGGCCCGCTCCTCGAGCGCCTCCATCCCGCCGGCCACTGCCGCTTCGGCGATCCGGTCCGGCGTCAGGCGCCCGCCCGTGCCGAATGGGCTGAACCGGCCGAACAGGCCGCGATGCTGGGCGATCAGCTTCAGGCGGGTCTTTTCGCCGTATCGGCTTTTCAGGAACGAGCGCATGTCTCCCAGGTGGTCCACGAGGCCGAGCTCCTGCGCCCGCATGCCGGTCCAGAACATGCCGGTGAACAGGTCGGGGTTGTCCACGAGCTTCGTCCCGCGCCGCTCCTTGACCAGGTCGATGAACGTCCTGTGGATGTCGAGCTGCAGCGCTTTCAGCAGCGCCACGTCCTCCTTCTTCTCCGGCTTGAAGGGATCGAGAATCGACTTGTTGTTGCCGGCGGTATGCACGCGCCGCTCGATGCCGGCCTTCTTCAGGAGCTCCGGAAAGCCGAAGCTCGCCGTGATCACTCCGATCGAACCCACGATGGAGGAGGGGTCGGCGATGATCTCGTCGCCGGCCGCGGCGATCATGTAGCCGCCGGACGCAGCCACGTCCTCGACGAACATCAGCACCGTCTTGTTCTTCTCCGCGGCCAGGTCCCGGATGCGCTTGTAGATGAGACGCGACTGTACGGGCGAGCCGCCCGGCGAATTGATTGAAATGGCGACGGCCGGTGCGTCCGGGTACGAAAACGCCTTCTGCAGAAGCGCGGCAGTCGATGCCAGCGACAGACGCGGCTGGAACTGGGTGCCGGCGGCTGCGATCGTTCCGTGCAACCGGAGGACCGGAATCGTCGGATTCTTGGAACGCAGCGATTTCGGAAGCAGGCGGGAAACGGGGTTTTGCACGAACGGGCAGTCTCCGGTGGGTGCATTCCATTTAGGAATTCGCGCCGAAAGCGCAATCCCGCCGCGCTTCAGTCGTCGAACAGCGATGCACGGCCGTTGCAGACGAGGTCCGCGCGCGGCGCATGACCGTGGCCCGTCGGGCCGTGCAGCACCAGGGGAGGGTGAAGCGACAGCGCCTTTCGCGAGCCGCGCACCGCGCGCACGATCACGCGGATCGCCGGCTGGTCGACACGCGGATGCACCGGCACGATCTCGACCCCGCCGAACCGGCCGCGCAGGGCGTCCAGCAAGGCTGGCAACGATACCGGCCGAACGATCGCGGCAACGCCGCCTCGCGGCTTCACGATCGCGGCCGCCGTACGCACCCATTTGTCCAGGAGGTCGCCAGCCATCACATGCGCCTGCTGCTTCAGCGCGTCCGGGGTCGATCGGTCGTGCGCGGGGTTGAATGGCGGATTCATGATGGCGAAGTCGAACGCGCCGTCGCCGAGCCCCGCGGCGCTCCGCGCGGGGCCGGCCAGCGAAACGTCGGCTTCGAGCACCTCCGCCCGGCCAGCCAGGTGGCTGTTCTCGTCGAGCGCGATCGACTTGCGCGCGAAGGCCGCCATCTCTGGCGATTTCTCCACCAGCAGGACATAGGCGTTCGGACATCGCGAGGCGACGGCCAGGCCCGCCGCGCCTGCGCCGGCCCCGAGATCGGCAAGGCGTCCGGCAAAGCTGCCCGGGACGGCTGCTGCCAGCATCATTGCATCCATGCCCGAGCGGTGGCCCCTGCCTCTCGGCTGCACCACGCTGAACCTGCCGCGATGGAAGGCATCGACGGTCTCGGTATCGGCGCCAGCGCCGGCCCGACGCAGTGCCGTCGGTGAAGTCATCCTTCCCTGATCTCGTGCGCGATTCCGGCATCGGAAAGGATACGCCGCGCCTGCTCGAGATCCTCCGCTGAAACCATGACCCGCCGCTGCAGCACACCGATCGAGCCTTCCATCACGCTCATGTTCTGATCGGCGACGAAATGCGCTATGCCCGCGTCCCGCAGCAGAGCTTCGATGAACGAAATGACGACAGGGTCGTTGGTGCGCACCAGCTCGATCATGGTGTCGAACGTTGCAGGTCGGCCCTTGCTTGTAAACTGATCACGCATTGCGTGCGTCGAAAATCGCCCTTGCCCCGCGGGCAGGGCGGACCCTAGAGTCCGCGGCACCCGCGAGCGGCGGATGCCGCGTTAATCAGGAGTTGCGAATTGGGCGTTGTGTTAGCTCTCGGCGACGGTAAGCGCGAGCCTGCATCGATAGCCGGCCTTGTTGCCTTGACCCGTACCGACATGTTGCGCGTGAACGAGCTGATCCTTTCGAAGGCCGGCTCCGAAGTCGAGATGATCCCCGAAGTCGCCAACCATCTGATTTCGTCGGGTGGCAAGCGGCTGCGACCGATGCTCACGCTCGCGGCAGCGCAGATGTTCGGCTACGAAGGCGATCACCACGTCAAGCTGGCGGCCAGCGTCGAGTTCATGCACACGGCCACGCTGCTGCACGACGACGTGGTCGACGAGAGCGGTATGCGGCGCGGCAAGCGCACCGCGCGCATGATCTGGGGCAACCAGGCGAGCGTGCTCGTCGGCGATTTCCTGCTCGGGCAGGCCTTCCGCATGATGGTCGAGGTCGGATCGCTGGACGCGCTCGACATCCTGTCGGCCGCGGCGACGGTGATTGCCGAAGGCGAGGTGATGCAGCTTGGCGTCGCCAAGAATCTGGAGACGACCGAGGACGACTACCTGCAGGTGATCCGGGCCAAGACGGCGGCGCTGTTTTCGGCTGCGGCGGAGGTCGGACCTGTCATTGCCGAGGCGGCAAAGGCCGACCGTGCCGCGCTCCGCTCCTATGGCACCAATCTCGGTCTGGCCTTCCAGCTCATCGACGACGCGCTCGACTATGGCGGCAACGTCAAGGACCTCGGCAAGAACGTCGGCGATGACTTCCGCGAGGGCAAGGTGACCCTGCCCGTCATACTCAGCTATCGGCGCGGCACGGCCGAGGAGCGTGCCTTCTGGACGGCGGCGATCGAACAGGGCCGCAACGGCGATGCCGAGCTGGAGCAGGCCCTTGCACTGATGAACCGCTACGGCGCGATCGGCGACACCATCAACCGTGCCCGCCATTTCGGCGAGATCGCCCGCGATGCGCTGGCGCCGCTGAAGAAGTCGCCGCACAAGTCGGCGCTGCTGGAGGTCATCGACTTCTGCATCGAGCGCGTGACCTGAGGCCGCGCGGAGTTCATTTGCATCGGGGGGCTCTTCCCCGGCGTCATGGCTTTCCGGTTGTGGGATCACCGCAAAAAGGCCATGCTTGCGCGCATCATGGACTTGGCGGCTGGAGTCGCCTCGGGCGCTCATCGGGAAGGGACATGATGCGGCGAAAGACGAACAATCTTGCCTGGGCTCTCGCTCTGTCGACGATGCTCCCCATGCTGCTGGCGCCGGCGCACGCCAGCCAATCGCCCGACGGCCAGGCGTCGAACAACCTGAGGATCAACACGTTCTCGGGCGCCTATCTGGCCGCGCAGATTGCCGAAGCCGACAACGATCTCGCCAGTTCGGTCGCCTTCTACGAGCGCGCGCTCGCCTTCAATCCGGACGACGACGGTCTCAAGCAAAGCGTCCTGCTGGCCCTCATCGCCACCGGCCAGTTCGAAAAGGCGCTTCCGTACGCCGAGCAGCTCAAGACGGTCCCCGATGTCGAGCGCTTCTCCCGCGTCGCGCTGGCGATCGATGCGTTCCGCAAGCAGGACTACGTCAAGGCGGAGTACTGGCTGAAGCTGGCGCTCGAATCGGATCTCGACCGCCTGATCACCGGCATCATGACCGGCTGGGCGAAGCTCGGCCAGGGCGACGCATCGGGCGCCATCGAACAGGTCGAAGGACTGCAAGGTCCTCCCTGGTTCGACATTTTCGTGAGTTTTCACAAGGCGCTGATCGCCGTGCAGGCCGGCGACGACGAGGCCGCGACCGAAGCCTATGAAGCCGTGATGAACAACCCCGCCTCAGCCGGCGCCGCACCCGATACGTTCATCCGCGCCGCCCGGTCCTATGCGCGGTACCTTGCCGGCAAGGGCGAGAAGGACAAGGCGCTGGAGGTGCTCGACAAGGCCGACGAAGTCTTCGCCGGGCGGCTGCAGATCACTGCGACGCGTGCCGCCATCGAGGCAGGCAAGGAAACGCCGCCGCTGGTCTCGACGCCGGCAGACGGCGCATCCGAAATCCTGCTCGACCTCGGCGCGGCCCTGAACCGCGGCGGCGGCGAGGCCTTCGTCAGGCTCTATCTGCGCATGGCACTGGCATTGCGGCCCGACAACGATGCCGCGCTGATGCAGCTCGCCTCCGTTGCAGAGCAGATGCAGAACCCGGCCGAGGCGATCGAACTCTACCGAAAGGTGTCCTCCGATTCGCCCGTTTTCCGCATCGCCGAGCTCCAGCTCGGGCTCAACCTGGCCGATCTCGGCCAGGAGGAAGAAGCCGTTGCCAGGCTTCGGCAGGCGCTGGCGGGAGACCCCAACGACATGCGCGCCTACCTTGCGCTCGGCGGCGTCTATCAATCGCAGAAGAATTACCGCGCCGCGGCGGAGGTCTATGACCAGGCCGTTGCGCGCCTGGAAAATCCCGGCCGCACCGATTGGAACGTCTTCTACCAGCGCGGCATCGCCTACGAACGGCTGAAGGAGTGGGACAAGGCGGAACCGAACTTCCTCAAGGCGCTGGAGCTCTATCCGGATCAGCCCCAGGTGTTGAACTATCTCGGCTATTCATGGGTCGACATGAACATCAAGCTCGAGGAAGGGCTCGACCTGATCAAGCGCGCCGTCGATCTGAGGCCGAGCGACGGCTACATCGTCGACTCGCTCGGATGGGCCTACTATCGGCTCGGCCGCTACGAAGACGCGGTGCGCGAGCTGGAGCGTGCGGTTTCCTTGATGCCGGGCGACCCCATCCTCAACGACCACCTGGGCGACGCCTATTGGCGCGTCGGCCGCAAGCTGGAAGCGCGCTTCCAGTGGAGCCATGCGCGCGACCTCGATCCGGAGCCGGATGTCCTGGCGAGCGCGGAAAAGAAGCTGGCCGAGGGCCTGCCGCCGGAGAAGGGGACGTCGCTGGCTGTCGAACCGGCGGTCAAGGTGCCTGAGCAGCCGAAGCCGAAGGCCGACGACGACAGGACCTGACGAAGGGCGCGGTCCTTGACGCTGGGCGGCCCGGCCAATAGGACGGGCGGACCCGGTTCCATCTCTCAGGACGCCCATGCCCGCCGATCTTCCGGAGCACATGCATCCGACCCGCTCGTTCCAGGGCCTGATTCTGGCCCTGCAGAACTACTGGGCCGAAAAGGGCTGCGTCATTCTTCAGCCCTATGACATGGAGGTCGGCGCCGGCACCTTCCACCCGGCAACGACCCTGCGCTCGCTCGGTCCCCGTCCGTGGAACGTTGCCTACGTTCAGCCCTCGCGTCGCCCCAAGGATGGCCGCTACGGCGAGAATCCCAACCGGCTGCAGCACTACTACCAGTATCAGGTGATCCTGAAGCCGAACCCGCCCGACATCCAGGAACTCTATCTGGCGTCGCTTTACGCGATCGGCATAGATCCGCTGCTGCACGACATCCGTTTCGTCGAGGATGACTGGGAAAGCCCGACGCTCGGCGCCTGGGGGCTCGGCTGGGAATGCTGGTGCGATGGCATGGAAGTCTCGCAGTTCACCTATTTCCAGCAGGTCTGCGGCATCGAATGTGGGCCGGTCTCGGGCGAACTGACCTACGGCCTCGAGCGGCTCGCAATGTACGTCCAGGGCGTCGACAACGTTTACGATCTGAACTTCAACGGCCTCGAAGGCGACCGCAAGGTCACCTACGGTGACGTCTTCCTTCAGGCCGAGCAGGAATATTCACGGCACAATTTCGAGTACGCGAACACGGACATGCTGTTCCGCCATTTCGAGGACGCCGAGCGGGAATGCGAGGCGCTGCTCGCGGCGGGCGCGCCACGCGCGGCCAATGGACTCCACCGCCTCGTCCTGCCGGCCTACGACCAGTGCATCAAGGCAAGCCACGTCTTCAATCTGCTCGACGCCCGCGGCGTGATCTCGGTGACCGAGCGGCAGAGCTACATCCTGCGCGTGCGCAACCTCGCCCGCCAGTGCGGCGAGGCGTTTCTCCAGACAGAGGCAGGCGGCGCAACCGCGGCGGCGGCGTGATGGCGAAGACCCTGCTCCAGATGGCCGGCGCCGACCTGACGCCGCCGAAGCTCGGCGATGCGGCGCTGGTGGTGATCGACGCGCAGCGCGAGTATGTCGACGGTGCGTTGCCGCTGCCGGGCGTCGAGCCCGCGCTCGACAACATCGCGAAGCTGCTCGCGGCCGCGCGCAAGGCGGGCAGCCCGATCGTCCACGTCCAGCACCGCGGGCGCCCGGCCGGCCTGTTCGACCCCGAGAAGCCGGCCTTCGAACTGGCGCCGCAGGCGGCAGCCCGCGACGACGAGGAGATCGTCGGCAAGGCCCTGCCCAACGCCTTTGCGGGCACCCGACTGAAGGACGTGCTGGATGCTGCCGGCGGCAAGCGGATCGTGCTGGCCGGGTTCATGACGCACATGTGCATCTCGTCGACGGCGCGCGCCGCGCTCGATCTGGGCTACCAGACGGCGGTCGCGGCCGATGCCTGCGCCACGCGCGACCTGCCGCGCACGGACGGCGGCACGATTTCGGCAGCCGACCTGCACGAGGCCGAACTCGCCGCGCTGGCCGACCGCTTCGCGATCGTCGCGACCACGGCTGAATTCATCGGCTGATCGAAATCGTCGATGTCATGCGAATGGCGCGATCTCCCTGGCCGCGCCTGCATCGATTGCAAGCATCTGGATCGAGGTATTGGACATCGTCTGCAGCGCGCGGCGAATGCCCGAGAGATGCCCGTGTGAGACGAAATGGACCGTGAAGCACGTTGCGAGTGCGATGATCTGGAGCGATTTCGAAGCGGTCCTCATTGTCGTCGTCCCTGCCTCACCCTCTTGGGTCGCGCGGCGCACCGAAAAGGTTCATTCCATTGTCGCCATCGCCGCTGAACCGGCCGTGGCCGCCCCGTTCATCGGGCGTTTAGGCGCGCGCGAGCGATGCCGTGCGGGCGGCCTGATGCGCCTGCCGCGCTTCATGCTGTCTGGCTGTTGCTGGTCTGCTCAAAGGACGCGGGAGGGGCGGCCGATCCGACAGGGGAGGGAGAATTTGCCGCTTGGGCCTGCCGCTCCCGCAGCGTGACAGCGGCGGGCGAAGTTGCTATGCCGCGCGCGACAAGCTCCGCGCCAGAGTCCCCAATGCCTCATCTGCTTCTCGAACTTCGCACCGAAGAAATTCCCGCCCTGCCGCGCGACCGCAGCGCCGCAGGCGCGAGGACGCGCACCAGGAAAACCGGCATGCGGGCGGAGCTGAACTGATGCCCGATCTGCTTCTCGAACTTCGCAGCGAGGA
>Ga0182792_1001840_pt1 | contig 16193 bp, 15 predicted proteins | sample Passage237B_FD_130497 | JGI IMG/M metagenome (GOLD analysis project Ga0182792, IMG submission 130497) | Cellulose adapted compost microbial communities from Newby Island Compost Facility, Milpitas, CA, USA - Passage2 37B (version 2) (version 2) ...
CGCCAAGCGCGAGCAGGCAGACGGCCGTCACCGGCAGCACGATCCAGTTGATCATCTCCCAGCCCCAGCTGTTGTAGACCTGCCCTGCCATGAGCGATCCAAACGCGACGGACGAAAACAGCACGAAGTCGTGGAACCCCTGAACCTTGCCCTTCTCCGAAGGGCGGTAACTCTCGGCGACGATCGCGGTGGCGCCGATGAAGCCGAAGTTCCAGCCCAGACCGAGCAGAACAAGCGCGGTCCAGAACTGCCAGAGCTGGATGCCGGAGAGCGCCACGAGCGCACAGCCGGCCAACAGCACGAGGCCGACCGCCACGATCGTCTCCTTGCCGAAACGGGCGATCAGCCTGCCGGTGAAGAAGCTGGGCGCGAACATCGCCATGACATGCCAGGAAATGCCGAGGGTCGCCTCGTCGGTGGTGAAGCCGCAGCCGACCATGGCGAGCGGCGCGCCCGTCATGACGAAGCTCATCAGCGCGTAGCTGCCGACGGCACAAAGCAGCGCGACGGCGAAGCGCGGCTCGAACACGATTTCACCAAGCGCACGGGCCGGGCCCGTGTCGCCGACCTTGGCCTGCGGCCTATCCCTGTGCAAGCGCAGGAAAGACAGCACGACGCCGCCGACGATCGCGATGCCGATGACGGCAGCGAAGGACCCGGCGAACATCACCGGAGCCAGCGCCTCGCGCGTGAAGATGACGATCTGCGGCCCAAGCACCGCCGTGACGACGCCGCCGGCGAGCACCCAGGAGATGGCACGCGCCTTGAATTCGGGCGGCGCGTTGTCGGCAGCGGCGAAGCGGAACTGCTGCACGAACGAGCCGCCCATGCCGATGACCAGAAGGCCGATCGCGAAAAGCCAGAAGTTGGACCAGTAGAGCGCAGCGACCGCGATGGCGCCGCCAAGGCCTGTGAAAAAGGTGCCGCTCATGAAGCCGTTGCGCTGGCCGATCACCCGGATGATCGCCGCGGCGGGGATTGCGCCGGCCGCCACGCCGACGTTGAAGGCGGTGATCGGCGCCGTCGCCAGCGACTTGTCGGCGGCGAGGAGATAGTAGCCGGCAAGGCCCCCGAGCGATATGGCGATCGGCGCGGCCGAGCCGATGATCGCCTGCGCGGTGGCCAGGATGAAGGCGGTCCTGCGCGCCTCGCGGTCCAGCGTGGCCGTCATGAAGGCCCCCTGCCCTTACCCTCGCCGCGCATGCGTCTGGCCACGCGATCAAGCACGGCGTTGACCAGCTTCGGCTCGTCTTCCTCGTAGAACGCCTTGGCGATGTCCACATATTCGGACACGGCAACCGCCACGGGCACGTCCCTGCGGTGGGTCAACTCGTAGACGCCCGCCCGCAGGATCGCGCGCAGCGTGGTGTCGAGGCGCGAGAGGGGCCAGTCCCCGGGCAAGGCTTCGCGAATGACCGGATCGATCACCTTCTGGTGCTCGACAACGCCCGACAGGATGGCGCGAAACCATTGTGGATCGGCCTCACGGTAGTGCTGGCCGTCGAGTTCCTTGCCCAGCCGGAATGCCTCGTATTCGGCCGCCGTCTCCAGCACGCCGCTGCCGGACAGATCCATCTGGTACAGCGCCTGGACGGCTGCGAGGCGGGCCGCACCCCGCTTGTTGGCAACGCGCCATTTCGGCTCGCTCTGGCCGGGATCGGACAAGGTCACGCTCCGAGCTTCTTTCGCAGTGCAATCATGGTCAGAGCGGCGCGCGCGGCAAACCCGCCCTTGTCGCCTTCGCTGCTGCGGGCGCGCGCCCAGGCCTGCTCTTCGTTCTCGACGGTCAGGATGCCGTTGCCGATCGCCACCGATTCCTCGACGGCCAGGTCCATCAGGGCGCGGCTCGACTCGTTGGCGACGATCTCGAAGTGGTAGGTTTCGCCACGGATGACGCAGCCCAGGGCGACGAAGCCGTCATAGTCGGTTCCGCCTCGCTCGCCGCCGTCGAGCGCGAAGGCGATCGCGGCCGGGATTTCCAGCGCGCCGGGTACGGTCACAACATCGTAGGTCGCACCGGCCTCGTCCAGCGCCGCCCTGGCGCCGTCGAGCAACGCGTCGGAAAGATCGTCGTAGAAGCGGGCCTCGACAATCAGCAGATGAGCCTTCTGCGGGCGGACGGCCGCCCGACCGTGCCTGGAAGTACCAGCCATTGGGGTCTCCGGAAAAGCCCGGTCACTTAAGCCCAACGGACAAAAGGCGCAAGCTCCGGCTGCTGCGCCAGGAACGCTCCTCGCGGGCCTAGTCGCGACCGCCGGCGCCCGAATGCCGTTCGGCTTCGAGCAGGCGGGCCGCGTAGCGGGCCATCGTATCCACCTCGAGATTGACGCGGTCGCCGGGCCCGCGGTCCGCCCAGGTGGTGACCTGCAGCGAGTGCTGGATCAGCAGGACGTCGAAGCGCGTACCCGAAACCTTGTTCACCGTCAGCGAGGTGCCGTCGAGCGCGACCGATCCCTTCGGCGCGATGAATCTGGCCAGATCGACCGGCGCCTCGAGCGTGAAGCGCATGGCCTCGCCCTCGTCCTCGCGCGCCACGATCGTCGCCGTGCCATCGACATGGCCCGAGACGATGTGGCCGCCAAGCTCGTCGCCGATCTTCAGGGCGCGCTCCAGGTTGATCCGCGTGCCGAGCTTCCAGTCGCGCACGGTGGTGAGCCGCAGCGCCTCCTCCCAGGCCTCGACCTCGAACCAGCGTGCGTTCGATCCCGACTCGGGAAGCGCGACGACCGTGAGGCAGACGCCGGCGCAGGCGATCGAAGCGCCGATGGCGATGGCGGCCGGATCGTAGGCGGTTTCGATGCGCAGACGAATGCCCTCGGCAAGAGGGCGGACATCGCTGACGGTGCCGATGTCGGTGACGATGCCTGTGAACATCAGCGCTCCCTCGACCATTCCTCGAAAAGGTCGTCACCGTAGCGGGCCTCGCGGCGTAGCGCGAAGCCTTCCGGGATCGCGCCCCGTCGCACGGGTGCGGCGATGCCGTCAGCGCCGATTGCGCCCGGGCCCGTGAACAGCGCGATCCGATCGACTAGCCCCTCCTCCAGAAACTCGCGCGCCGTCTCGGCCCCGCCCTCGACAATCAGCGTGGAGATGCCGCGGGCGGCAAGGTCCTCCAGCAGCTCAGGAAGAGCGACCCGGCCGTCGAAGGATTCGGCTGCAAGGAACTCCACGCCCAGATCCGCAAGCACCCTGCGCCTGTCCTGCACTGCGTCGTTCGATGCCGCAAGCAGCACGGGCACCTGCCGCGCCGATTGCACCAGCTTCGCAGCCGGCGGAAGGCGGGCCTCGCGGTCAAGCACAATGCGGGCAGGCGAGCGCCGCTCCAATCCTGGCAGGCGGCAGGTCAATTCGGGGTCGTCGGAAAGCGCGGTGCCGACCCCGATCAGGATGGCGTCGTTCTCGGCGCGCATCAGATGCACCTGGGCGCGCGAAACGGGGCCGGTGACGGCGACCTGCCCCTCTCCCTTCCTGCCGATCATGCCGTCGGCCGAAACGGCAAGCTTCAAAGTCACTTGCGGGCGCTTCTTCACGGAGCGAGTCAGGTATCCGGCCATCAGGTCCGCGGCTTCGTCGGCCAGCACATTCTCGATGACCTCGATGCCGGCGGCGCGCAGCAGCGCGTAGCCCTTGCCCGAGACGCGAGGGTCCGGATCGCTCGCAGCGCCCACGACACGCGCCACGCCGGCCGCAATCAGCGCCTCCGCGCAGGGCGGCGTGCGGCCGTGGTGGGCGCATGGCTCCAGCGTCACATAGGCGGTGGCGCCGCGGGCGAGTTCCCCCGCCTCGGCAAGTGCCTGCGGCTCGGCATGCGGGCGGCCGCCAAGCGCCGTGACCGCTGTGCCCACGATGTATGGCCCTGCGCCGTCATCCCGTACGATGAGGGTTGCAACGGACGGGTTTGTCGCCGTCAGGCCGAGATGTTTTCGAGACAGGCGGATGGCGGCCGCCATGAAGCGGCGATCGAGCGCAGCGTCGGAGGGCGCGGGCATGGCTCAGCCGGCCTCTTCCTCGCCCTTGAGCTCGCCGAGCAGTTCGTGGAAATCCCGCGCCTCGCGGAAGTTGCGGTAGACCGAGGCGAAGCGAACGTAGGCCACGTCGTCCAGCGATTTCAGCGCCTCCATGACGAGCTCGCCGATCCGGTCCGAGGGAATTTCCGTCTCGCCGGAGCTCTCGAGCTGGCGCACGATGCCGGTCACGGCGCGCTCGACCCGCTCGGGGTCGACATTGCGCTTGCGCAGCGCGATGTCGAACGAACGCATCAGCTTGTCGCGATCGAACGGCACCTTGCGGCCGCTCTTCTTGACCACCATGAGGTCGCGTAGCTGCACCCGCTCGAAGGTGGTGAAGCGGCCGCCGCAATCAGGGCAGACGCGGCGCCTGCGGATCGCCGCGCCGTCCTCGGCCGGACGCGAGTCCTTCACCTGCGTGTCGAGCGATTGGCAATAGGGGCAGCGCATAGGGTCCTAGTTCAAGTGCGGCGCGATCAGGCTATCCCAAATACGGATAGAGCGGGAAGCGGTCCGTCAGCACCTGCACCTTCTTCTTCACCGCCGCCTCGACCGCCGCGTTGCCCTCGTCCGAATTCGCCACCTTGAGGCCGTCCAGCACCTCTGCGATCAGCTTGCCGATCTCGCGGAATTCGGCCTGGCCGAAGCCACGGGTGGTGCCGGCAGGGGTGCCGAGCCGGATGCCCGAGGTGACGAACGGCTTTTCCGGGTCGTACGGGATGCCGTTCTTGTTGCAGGTGATGTTGGCGCGGCCGAGCGCCGCCTCGGCGCGCTTGCCGGTTGCGTTCTTGGGCCGCAAGTCCACCAGCATGAGATGGTTGTCGGTGCCGCCGGAGACGATGTCGAGCCCGGTCTCCTGGAGGCTGGCCGCAAGCGCCTTGGCATTGGCAACGACGGCAGCCGCATACGACTTGAAGGAAGGCTGCAGCGCTTCGCCCAGCGCCACGGCCTTTGCCGCAATCACGTGCATCAGCGGTCCGCCCTGAAGGCCCGGAAACACCGCCGAGTTGATCTTCTTCGCGATCTCCTCGTCGTTCATCAGGATCATGCCGCCCCGGGGGCCGCGCAGCGACTTGTGCGTGGTGGTCGTCACCACATGCGCGTGCGGCAATGGCGACGGATGCACGCCGCCCGCGACGAGGCCGGCGATGTGGGCCATGTCCACCATCAGCCAGGCGCCGACCGCATCCGCGATCTCGCGAAACCGCTTCCAGTCCCAGATGCGCGAATAGGCAGTGCCGCCGGCCAGAATCAGCCTGGGCCTGTGCTGGTGCGCCAGACGCTCGATCTCGTCCATGTCGAGCAGGTGGTCGTCGCGGCGCACGCCGTAGGAGACGACGTTGAACCACTTGCCCGACATGTTGACCGGCGAGCCGTGCGTGAGGTGGCCGCCCGAATTCAGGTCGAGCCCCATGAAGGTATCGCCCGGCTTGAGAAGCGCGAGGAACACGGCCTGGTTCATCTGCGAACCGGAGTTGGGCTGAACGTTGGCGAAATTGCAGGAGAAAAGCTTCTTCGCCCGCTCGATCGCCAGTTCCTCGGCGATGTCGACGAACTGGCAGCCGCCGTAATAGCGCTTGCCGGGATAACCCTCGGCATACTTGTTCGTCATGACCGAGCCCTGCGCCTCCAGGACGGCGCGGCTCACGATGTTCTCCGAGGCAATCAGCTCGATTTCGTGGCGCTGGCGACCGAGTTCGGACCGGATCGCGCCGAAAATCTCGGGATCTGCTTCCTCCAGCGGAGCGGTGAAAAAAGTGTCGGCCTGCGCCGGATCGGCGGTCGCTGTAGCCATTGTGGGTCAACCCTTCGTGATGTGGGAGGGGCGTGCGAGCGGGCGCTTACCACGCTTGTGGGCTTCGCGCCAAGCATACGACGAAGCGAAATCGCCGGTTTGCGCCGCGGAAAACCGGGTCGCCCTGGGGAAACGCTCCCGAATCCGCGCCCATTGCTCTCGTAGAGATGTCGAGCCTGCCCGCGGACGTATCATGGTCACGAGGGTGTTCCAAAACACCCGGAATTCGGTCTATATGCCCGGCTCAAGGGCCAGCGACGCATGGCCCGACATAACGAACGGGAGACTCCAATGTTTAGCAAATCGACGTTCGCGGCGGCCTTGCTTGCCGCGACGATGCTCAGCGGCGCGGCAAGTGCGAAGACCTTCGTGTATTGCTCCGAAGGCTCGCCGGAAGGTTTCGACCCCGGCCTCTACACGGCCGGCACCACCTTCGATGCCGCCGCTCACACGATCTACAACCGGCTGCTGGAGTTCAAGCCGGGCACGACCGAGACGGAGCCCGGGCTCGCCGAGAGCTGGGAAATCTCGGATGACGGCCTCCACTACACCTTCAAGCTGCGGCAGGGCGTCAAGTTCCAGACGACCGACTTCTTCACGCCGACCCGCGACCTCAACGCGGACGACGTGATCTTCTCCTTCGAGCGTCAGCTCAAGGCCGACCATCCGTGGCACCAGTATGTCGCCGGCGCGGCATGGGAATACTTCAACGGCATGGGCTTCCCGGAGCTGATCGATTCGATCGAAAAGGTCGACGACATGACCGTTCGCTTCAACCTGAAGCGTCCGGAAGCGCCGTTCCTGGCAAACGTCGCGATGCCCTTCGCGTCGATCATTTCGAAGGAATACGCGGACAAGCTCGATGCCGACGGCAACAAGCAGATGCTGAACCAGCAGCCGCTCGGCACCGGCCCGTTCGAGTTCGTCGCCTATCAGACCGATGCCGTGATCCGCTATCGCGCCCATGAGGACTACTGGCGGGGCAAGCAGCCGATCGACGATCTCGTCTTCGCGATCACGCCCGACGCTTCCGTGCGCTACCAGAAGCTGAAGGCGGGCGAATGCCACCTGATGCCGTTCCCGAACGCCGCTGACGTCGAGCAGATGAAGGCCGATCCGAACCTCAAGGTGATGGAGCAGCCCGGCCTCAACATCGCCTATCTCGGCTACAACACCCAGCAAAAGCCGTTCGACGATGCGCGGGTGCGCAGGGCACTGAACATGGCCATCAACGAGCAGGCCATCGTGGATGCGGTGTTCCAGGGCGCAGCCCAGGTGGCGGCCAACCCGATCCCGCCGACCATGTGGTCGTACAACGAGGAGATCGAGGACGATCCGTACGATCCCGAAGCCGCGAAGAAGCTGCTCGAGGAGGCCGGCGTCACCAACCTGTCCATGAAGATCTGGGCAATGCCGGTGAGCCGTCCGTACATGCTCAACGCGCGCCGCGCGGCGGAGCTCATCCAGGCGGACTTCGAGAAGATCGGCGTCAAGGTCGAGATCGTGTCCTACGAGTGGGCCGAGTATCTGGAGCGCTCCAAGCCCGTGGATCGCGACGGTGCCGTCATTCTCGGCTGGACCGGCGACAACGGCGATCCGGACAACTTCCTCCACACCTTGCTCGGCTGTGACGCAGTCGGCGGCAACAACCGCGCCCAGTGGTGCAACGAGGAGTTCGACCGTCTCGTGACCGAGGCCAAGACCAAGACGGATCAGGCCGAACGCGCCGAGCTCTACAAGCAGGCACAGAAGATCTTCGCGGAAGAGGCGCCGTGGGCCACGCTCGACCACTCGGTGTCCTTCGTGCCGATGCGCAAGGAAGTGCAGGGCTTCGTTCAGAGCCCGCTCGGCGACTTCGCCTTCGAAGGCGTCGATCTCGCCGAATAACTTTCGACACTTCCAAATCGAGGCGCGCCAGCCAGCTGGCGCGTCTCATTTTGCATTGAACGCCTGTGCGCTATTTAGCTGACTGCCCTGGCTGCTGGAGATCGGACGCATCATGCTTCGATTTGTGCTAGCGCGGCTTGCCGTGCTGATCCCGACGTTTCTCGGCGTCTCGATCATTGCATTCTCGTTCATCCGCATCCTGCCCGGCGATCCGGTCATGCTGATGTCCGGGGAGCGCGTCATGGACCCCGAGCGCTACGAGCAGATCCGGCACCAGCTCGGCTACGACAGGCCTCTCCTCGTTCAATATTTCGACTATCTGACGGACATACTCACCGGAGACTTCGGACAGTCCATCGTTACCCGCCGCTCGGTGCTCGACGATTTCCTGACACTGTTTCCCGCGACGCTCGAACTGTCCATCTGCGCCATGCTGATAGCGGTCGCGCTCGGCGTTCCGGCCGGGGTGTTCGCGGCCATCAAGCGCGGTTCGTTCTTCGACCAGACCATCATGGGCACCGCACTCGTCGGCTATTCCATGCCGATCTTCTGGTGGGGCCTGCTGCTGATCATCCTGTTTTCCGGCATCCTCGGCTGGACGCCTGTGTCGGGACGCATCTCGCTGATGTACTTCTTCCCGCCCGTAACCGGATTCATGCTGATCGACTCGCTGTTGTCCGGGCAGGCGGGCGCGTTCAAATCGGCCATCTCCCACCTCATCCTGCCGTCAATCGTGCTCGCCACCATCCCGCTTGCCGTGATCGCGCGCCAGACGCGCTCGGCGATGCTCGAAGTGCTCGGCGAGGACTATGTTCGCACCGCGCGGGCGAAGGGGCTTTCGCCGTTCCGCGTCATCGGCATCCATGCCCTGCGCAACGCCATGATCCCGGTCATCACCACGATCGGGCTGCAGGTCGGCGTGATGCTGGCAGGCGCGATCCTGACCGAGACCATCTTCTCGTGGCCCGGGGTCGGCAAGTGGATGGTCGATTCGGTGTTCAAGCGCGACTATCCGGTCATCCAGAGCGGCCTGCTGATCATTGCCGGCATCATCATCCTGGTGAACCTGGCGGTCGATCTGCTGTACGGCCTCATCAATCCACGAATCAGGCATTGAGGCGGGCGATGACCGATTCCAGCGTCGACAAGCAACTGGCTCCGGGCGAGGTTTCCGCGCGCCGGCAGGTAATCACCGAGTTCTGGTTCTATTTCGCCGAGAACCGGGGGGCGGTGGCCGGGCTCATCGTCTTCCTGCTTCTCGTTGTGGTCGCGCTGTTCGCTCCGGTGATCGCCCCGTTCAGCCCTGATCTGCAGTTCCGCGAATCGGTGTTGCTTCCCCCTGCCTGGCAGGAAGGGGGTACATGGCGGTTCCTGCTCGGAACCGACCCTGTCGGCCGCGACATGCTTTCCCGCCTGATCTACGGTTCGCGCTACTCGCTGTTCATCGGCGTGGTGGTGACCACGGTGGCGCTCGTCGTCGGCATCGTGATCGGACTGATTGCCGGCTATGTGCGCGGCTGGCTCGACACCGCGATCATGCGGCTGATGGACATCATCCTGGCATTCCCGTCGCTGCTGCTCGCCCTGGTGCTGGTGGCCGTGCTCGGGCCGGGCCTGACCAACGCGATGATCGCGATCGCGCTGGTTTACCAGCCGCATTTCGTGCGTCTCACTCGCGCGGCGGTGATGTCGGAAAAGGCGCGCGACTATGTGGTGGCGGCGCGAGTCGCCGGCGCGGGGCCGCTGCGGCTGATGTTCCGCACCATCCTGCCCAACTGCATGGCGCCGCTGATCGTGCAGGCGGCGCTGTCGTTCTCCAACGCCATTCTCGATGCCGCCGCGCTCGGCTTCCTCGGCATGGGCGCGCAGCCGCCGACTCCGGAATGGGGCACGATGCTTGCCGAGTCGCGGGAATTCATCCTGCGCGCCTGGTGGGTCGTCACGCTGCCGGGGCTCGCCATCCTCGTCACCGTGCTCGCCATCAACCTGATGGGCGACGGGCTGCGGGACGCGCTCGACCCGAAGTTGAAGCGGAGCTGAGCCGATGGCGCTGCTGGAAATCGAAAACCTCGTCGTCGAATTCGAGACCGCGACTGGTCCGTTCAGGGCGGTCGACGGCATCTCGCTTCATGTCCACGAGCGCGAGGTGCTGGCGATCGTCGGCGAAAGCGGCTCGGGCAAGTCGGTGTCGATGCTGGCGGTCATGGGGCTGTTGCCCTGGGTCGCCAAAGTCAGCGCCGAGAGGATGGTGTTCGACGGCAAGGACCTGCTGGCCATGGATGCCAAGGCACGGCGCGAGATCGTCGGCAAGGACATGTCGATGATCTTCCAGGAGCCGATGGCGAGCCTCAACCCGTGCTTCACGGTCGGCTTCCAGATCGAGGAGGTACTGCGCTTCCATCTCGGGCTGGATCGGAAGGCCCGGCGGCGGCGGGCAATCGAGCTGTTCCAGGCGGTCGGCATCCCCAATCCCGAGGAACGGCTCTCCTCCTTCCCGCACCAGATGTCGGGCGGCCAGTGCCAGCGCGTCATGATCGCGATGGCGATCGCCTGCAACCCGAAGCTCCTGATCGCCGACGAACCGACGACGGCGCTCGACGTCACGATCCAGAAGCAGATCCTGGACCTGCTGATGACGCTGCAGGCCGACCACGGCATGGGGCTTATCATGATCACCCACAACATGGGCGTGGTCGCAGAGACGGCGGATCGGGTGATCGTCCAGTACAAAGGACGCAAGGTTGAAGAGGCCGACGTGCTGTCGCTCTTCGAGAACCCCCAGAAGCCCTATACGCGCGCCCTGCTCGCTGCATTGCCCGAGAATGCGACGGGTGACCGGCTGCCGACGATTGCCGGGCTGATGGAGGAAGGCGAATTCATGACCACGGGACCGAGGTAAGCAGAGAGATGGGCGAGACCGTCCTCGAAGGGCGCGACATCAAGCGCGACTACATCGTGCCCGGCGGCCTGTTCCGGCAGGCGAAGGTGGTGCATGCGGTCAAGGGCGTCTCCTTCTCGGTCGAGAGCGGCAAGACGCTGGCGATCGTCGGCGAATCCGGCTGCGGCAAGTCCACGCTGGCACGCATCATCACCCTGATCGACCCGGCGACCGCGGGCGAGCTCTATCTCGACGGGGCAAGCGTGGATATCTCCAAGGGCCGGCCCCGGCCGGAACTGCGCCGCAAGGTGCAGATCGTGTTCCAGAATCCCTACGGTTCGCTCAATCCGCGCCAGAAGATCGGCGACCTGCTGATGGAGCCGCTCGCGATCAATACCGGCATGCCCTATGGCGAGCGCCGTGACCGCGCGATGGACATGCTGCGCAAGGTGGGGCTGGAGCCGACCCATTTCGGCCGCTACCCGCACATGTTCTCCGGCGGGCAGCGCCAGCGCATCGCGATTGCGCGCGCGCTGATGCTCAACCCGCGCCTCTTGGTGCTGGACGAGCCGGTATCGGCGCTGGATCTATCCGTGCAGGCGCAGGTGCTGAACCTGCTGGCGGACCTGCAGGACGAGTTCAAGCTTGCCTACGTCTTCATCAGCCACGACCTGTCGGTCGTGCGCTACATCGCCGACGACGTGATGGTGATGTATTTCGGCGAGGCGGTGGAATACCGCAGCCGCGACGAAATCTTCGCCAATCCGCAGCACGACTACACCAAGACGCTGTTCGCTGCCACGCCGCGCGCGGACGTCGAGAGCATCCGCAGGAGGCTCGAGCGGCGCGGCAAGCTGCCCGCCGCCTGAGAATTTCGGCCTCTTACAGGGTGCTGGACAGCTGCAGTTCGTCGACGCCGTCCAGTCCGTAGATATCGTCGCGGAAATGCACGACGGCGTCGCCGGTCGACCAGGCCGAGATGTAGACGAAATAGACCGGAACGGGGACGGCCAGCTGGACCGGCGTGCTTTCGCCGGTCTTGATGGTCTGCTCGAAGCGCTGGCGATCCCAGCCGTCGGTCTCGCGCAGCAGCCAGGTGACGAGATCGCGCACGTTCTGCACGCGTACGCATCCGGACGAATAGAACCGGTCCAGATCGCTGAACAGGTTCTGCTGCGGCGTGTCGTGCATGTATACCGCGTGCTTGTTGGGGAAGTTGATCTTCACCGACGACATCGCGTTGATCTTGCCCGGATCCTGCCGGAAGCGCAGCTTGGCCGCCTCCTCGGTAGACCAGTCGATGGTCAGCGGATCGACCTCGTTGCCCTTGGAATCGAGGATATGGATGTTGTTCTTGGACAGGTAGTCCGGGTCCTGGCGGACGAGCGGGATGATGTCGCGCCGCACTATCGATTCGGGCGCGTTCCAGTACGGATTGATGATGATCTCGTTGATCCTGGAACTCAGGAGCGGCGTCTGACGATCGACCTTGCCGACCACAGCCGTGTGGCGCAGCGCGACGCGGCCGTCCTGGACCGCCTCGATCTGGGCGGCGGGGATGTTGACCATCACGAAACGCTGGCCGAGGTCTCCTGCGGTCAACTCGCGCAGGCGCACCAGGTTCGTCTGCAACTGCTGCAAGCGGACATCGGCGCTGACGTTCATCGCGGCAAAGGTGTAACGGCCGGTCACACCGTCGGCCGGCAAACCGTGGCGCGTCTGGAAGCGCTCGAGCGCTGCCTGCACGTAAGAATCGAAGGCCGGGCTGATACCTGCGCCGGGGGCGAGGTCACCGGAAACCATCAGCCGGCGGCGCAGCACCTCTACGTCGGGGTCGATGACGCCGAGCTTCAGCTTCTTGGTGGCTGGAACCATGGGCCAGCCGCCGCCGGCGACGAGGCCCTGGTAGGTGCTGATCGCCTGCTCGAGGTAGAACACCGTTTCCTGGCTCAGGATCGGCAAGGTCGAAGCCACCCTGTCGCCGACGCTGACGCGCGCATCGAACTGGTTGTTCCAGTCGCCCCGGCGCGGCGTGTTGAGGAATTCGTCAATCACCGACTGCGCAAAGGCAGGCGAGGCGGCTGCGGAAAGGGCGACCGCTCCCGCGCCCGTCAGAAAGCTCCGGCGTTTCAGGGACATCGACCCACCTCCGTTCGCAGGCCCGACCGTGATATCGGGCCGGGTCCATCAAATCAACGCAAACATCGGCAGACACCCCCTCCCCGCCCGCGCCTGCGCAGCGCGGAGCAGCTCGGCTGAAAGACTCGCTTCACCGGGGAACGGGGCCGGCCGCCGCAATGCACAAGGCGAAGCCATCCGAATATGGCGGCAGCATGACGGGCTGTCGCCGCAGAGGTCGCGGCGGGGATAACAACCCCGTGAAAGGCGAGAAAACCGGCGCCACCGGCGCCGGTTTGCCACAGTCCGCCTGTCCCGCGAGGTCCCAAGCAGGACCGGCGCCGGCACATTTCCCGGGCTACATCCGATAGGCGATGGTGTCGTTCCAGAAGCGGTCCAGCCGCTGGAGCGCCCGGTTCATCTGCCGGAACTCGTCGCGGTTGATGCCGCCGACCTGCTCGATCGAACCGACATGGCGCTCGTACAGTCGACCGACGATATCCGCGATCTCCTGGCCCTTCGGCGTCAGGCTGACGCGAACGGAACGACGGTCGACGCGCGAGCGCTGGTGGTTGATGAATCCCAGCTCAACCAGCTTCTTCAGGTTGTAGGACACGTTCGAGCCGAGATAGTAGCCGCGCGAGCGCAGCTCGCCGGCCGTCAGCTCGGCATTGCCGATGTTGAACAGCAGCAGCGCCTGGATGGCGTTGATGTCGTTGCGGCCCTGGCGGTCGAACTCGTCCTTGATCACGTCGAGCAGCCTGCGGTGCAGACGCTCCACGAGCTGCAGGGATTCCAGGTAAAGCGAACGGATCGCATCCTTGTGATCGTCGTTCGCAACGGGGGCGGATTTCGCCTCCTGACGCGAAGTCATCATTGCTCTTGCCTCTCGTTTGACGCCCGGTGATTTTTTGTCTTTCACCTTGGCCGCGACCCTATCGAATGCCCCTAAAATTCGACTTAAACCTCAGCCTTAACAGGCGGTTATGGAAGGCCGCATGCAAAAGAAGCTAAACGTGGAGTTAACGCGCGGAGGCCGGCGCGGCGGCGTCAGTCCTCGCCGAGGCGTCTGCGCCGATGCCCCCCAATGAAGAGGGCGATGCGAAAGACGACGAACAGCGCCGCGGTCAGCCCGTGCAGGGCGAGCACAGTCGGCCGGTGGCCGAACAACTCGGGAAAGCCGAGATACATGATGGTTTCGGTCGCGGCGCAGATCACCCAGATCACCGGCCCCCAAGAGGCAACCATCCAGAGGCCGCTCGCCGCCAGTGGGTAGAGCGTGGCGAGCGACACGGCAGCCACCTGCCAGTGGACCGGCATCAGGTCGAAACGCCACAGGTCGCCGGGATAGTAGCCGACGAGCCGGGTCCAGTAGAGCAGGCCGAACACCAGGCAGCAGGCGGCGACAAAGCGGTGGAACCAACCGTAGGCGATCTCGAACGACGAGGCTCTGAGCTGCGGCCCGGCCATCGCGTCCCCCGCCGTCATAGTTGGAGTTCCTCCTCGCCCAGCGGCGCAAAGTAGGCGTCGGTCGCGGCGGCGTCGACCTCCTCCAGTCGCGCCGGACGCCACACCGGGGCATTGTCCTTGTCGATGACGGCCGCCCGGATGCCCTCATAGAAGTCCGGGCCTGCAAGCATCCGGTTGAGGATGCGAAACTCCATCTTCATGCATTCGGGCATTTCGAGTGCGGCGCCGGCCACGATCTGTGCGAAGGCGACGTGCAGGCTGGTGGGCGACTTCGAGCGGAGCGTTGCGAGGGTTTCGGAAGCAAACGGATCGTCGGCCGCGGCCGATTCCAGGCTGGCCACGATATCCTTCAGCGAGCCCAGCGAAAAATGCTTGTCGATCGCGAACCGGCGCGCTTCGTCGGTCTCGCGCGGCGGCTTTTCGCAGACGGCCGAGAGGGCGGCGTCGGGCTCCCCCGTTTCGGCGATCTGTTCGACGAGGCCCGCGAGCGCTTCGGAACGCACCGCATGGGTGGCAAGCCCGCACCAGAGCTGGTCGCCCCAGCGGATGCGGGTGCCGGTCAATCCGAGATAGAGTCCGAACCCGCCCCTGAGCCGGGAGAGGAGAAAGCTGCCGCCGACATCCGGAAAAAAGCCGATGCCGACCTCGGGCATGGCGAAGACGGCATTCTCCGTCACCACGCGATGCGAGCCGTGATAGGAAACGCCGACGCCGCCTCCCATCGCGATGCCGTTGACGAGCGCGACATAGGGCTTGGGATAAGCGGCGATCTTGGCGTTGAGCCGGTATTCGTCGGCGAAGAAGCGCACCGGCGGCTTGCCGGCCATGCCTGCCCTGTAGATGTCGACGATGTCGCCGCCGGCCGAAAACGCCCTGCCCTCGGCCTTGATGATGACGACGCGCACGCCGTCGTCGCCAAGCCAGGCGTCGAGCGCGCGCTCCAGTGCCAACACCATCGGATGGGTCACGGCATTGAGCGATTTCGGACGCGTCAGCGTGACGATGCCGGCGAGCCCCCTGCGCTCGAAGCGGATGTCGTCACCACCGCCGAAATCCAGACTCACGCTACCCTCCAGAATCCGTTCGAGCTTGTTACGAACCGGTGCGTGGAGCGTCAATGCAGACGCGGCCGTGCGCCGCCTTTGTCCCACCCAAAGGCGCGTGCTATGAGGCCGTGGACTGGAGCAAGCTCATGAACCGCATCACCCGACCCGTGCCCGCCAACACCCGCAGCGTCGACGAGATCACCGGCGGCCGGAGGCTCAGGCGCATGCGCAAGGCCGACTGGTCGCGCCGGCTGGTGCAGGAAACCCGGCTGACGGTGGACGACCTGATCTGGCCGGTGTTCATCATCGACGGCGAGAAGCGGCGCGAGGAGATCGCGGCCATGCCGGGCGTGTTCCGCGTCTCGGTGGACCTGCTCGGCGCCGAGGCAGAACGGGCGGCCAGGCTCGGCATCCCGGCGATCGCGACCTTTCCGAAGGTGGATGGCGCGCTCAAGGACCAGACGGGATCGGAGATCCTCAACGCCGACAATCTGATCAACCGCGCGACGCGGGCGATCAAGGCGGCGGTGCCGGAGATCGGCGTCATCACCGACGTGGCGCTCGACCCGTTCACCAGCCACGGCCATGACGGCATCCTGCGCGACGGCATCATCGTCAACGACGAGACGGTCGTGCAGATCGCCCAGGCCGCCGTGCTGCAGGCGGCCTCCGGAGCCGACATCATCGCGCCGTCCGACATGATGGACGGGCGCATCGGCGCGATCCGCGACGCGCTCGACGCGGCGGGCTTCCAGGATGTCGCGATCATGTCCTACGCGACCAAGTTCGCGTCCGCCTTCTACGGGCCCTATCGCGAGGCGATCGGCACGCAGGGCCTGCTCAAGGGCGACAAGAAGACCTACTACATCGACCCGGCCAACACAGACGAGGCCATGCGCGAGATCGAGCAGGATCTCGCCGAGGGCGCCGACATGGTGATGGTGAAGCCCGGTCTGCCCTATCTCGACATCATCCGCCGCGCCAGGGACGAA
>Ga0182792_1001841_pt1 | contig 16187 bp, 10 predicted proteins | sample Passage237B_FD_130497 | JGI IMG/M metagenome (GOLD analysis project Ga0182792, IMG submission 130497) | Cellulose adapted compost microbial communities from Newby Island Compost Facility, Milpitas, CA, USA - Passage2 37B (version 2) (version 2) ...
ATACCCGGATGGAATGAACTGAGTGCACAACAAAAAGAGCTGGCTTACTACCTGTATGAAGCCGCACTTGCTGGTCGAGACATTATCTACGATCAGAAGAGTAAGTACGGTTTGTTGCTACGCAAGACATTGGAAACAATGTATGGAACCTACCAAGGTTCAAAGGATGCTTCCTGGAAACAGTTTGAAGACTATTGCGGTCGTTTTTGGTTCAGCAATGGTAACCATCATCACTACAGCAATGAGAAGTTCTTTCCTGATTGCAGGAAGGAATATTTTACCGAAGTGCTCATGAACAGCGACACCACCCAACTGCCTAAGGAACCGAATGAATCGGTTGCAGCATTTGCAAAACGCGTGGTTACGCTGATTTACGATCCGAAGGTAGAGCCCAAAGTGGTGGATCTTCGTCCGAACGCGGACAATGTGAAACTATCTTCAAACAATTTCTATGAAAATGTCACTCAGAAAGAAGTAGAAGATTTTTACGCGCAGTTCGATACAAAAGGCGACGCACCAAGCTGGGGCTTGAACAGCAAGACGATGAAGGATAGCACAGGAAAAGTGGTAGAGCGTGTTTGGAAATCTGGCGGCATGTATGGCGCCGCGATCGACAAGATCATCTACTGGCTCGAAAAGGCTGCAAACGTAGCAGAAAACGAACAGCAAAAGAAAACTTTGCAACTGCTGGTGCAATACTACAAGACAGGCGATCTCAAAACTTTCGACGACTACAGCATTGAGTGGGTGAAGGATACTACGTCTCGCATTGATGTAGTGAATGGTTTCATTGAAGTGTACCTGGATGCGATTGGTAAGAAGGGAAGCTTTGAAAGTGTACTGTCGATGAAAGATATGGAAGCAACGAAACGTATTGCTGCCATCGCAAAACAGGCACAATGGTTTGAAGACAATTCACCTTTGATGCCTGAACACAAAAAGAAAGAGGTGAAAGGTATCACTGCTAAAGCTATCACGGTGATTGTTGAAAGCGGCGATGCAGCCCCAAGTACACCAATCGGTATCAACCTTCCGAATGCAGACTGGATTCGCAAAAATCACGGATCAAAATCTGTTTCCCTGAGTAATATTATTCACTCATACAATGTTGCCAGCGCGAAAGGCGGTATGCTCGATGAGTTTGCAGTGAACGATACTGTTAAAGAACGCGCGAGAAAATATGGAAATCTCGCTGCCGATCTGCATACCGATATGCACGAATGTATCGGTCATGCCTCGGGACAGATCAATCAAGGTGTAGAGACTACAGACAAGACCCTGAAAAACTACGCTTCTACCCTTGAAGAGGCTCGCGCAGATCTTGTAGCGCTTTATTATGCTATCGATCCGAAGCTGGTGGAAATCGGTGTAGCTCCAAGTGTTGAAGTGGGTTATGCAGAATACGACAGCTACATGATGAATGGTCTGATGACACAGCTCACTCGACTGAAGCCCGGTGAACACCTTGAAGAAGCTCACATGCGCAATCGACAGCTCAATGCAAGGTGGGTATATGAAAAGGGGAAAAAAGATAATGTAGTTGAGTTCGTAAAACGCGACGGAAAAACTTATGTGCGCGTAAATGACTACAACAAACTGCGTACGTTGTTTGGCGAATTACTTCGTGAGATTCAACGCATCAAATCGGAAGGTGATTATCAGGCGGGTAAAAATCTGGTGGAAACCTATGGTGTAAAAGTTGATCCGGTATTGCACAAAGAGGTATTGGAGCGTTATGCAAAACTGAACGTAAAACCTTATCGTGGCTTTATTCAACCTAAGCTGGTACCGGTGATGAACGGCGATAAGATCACTGATGTGAAAGTTGAGTATCCTACGAGCTTCTTCCAGCAAATGATGGAGTATGGCAAGAATTATTCTTTCCTGCCGGTGAAAAACTAAATCTTAGTCTATATGTATAAAGTCCGCCGAATGGCGGACTTTATTTTTTGCTCTTAAATTATCTGCGATATCAGCGTATTTATCTTATTTCCTCATCAACGCAAATTCCAGCACTTCGTCCATCTCCGAAACATAGTGGAACTTTACGCCCTTGATATAGGCTTTGTTGATCTCTTCTACGTCCTTTTCATTCTGTCTGCAAAGGATAATGTCTTTTATACCGGCACGTTTTGCCGCCAGCACCTTTTCTTTGATACCACCTACCGGCAACACCTGTCCACGAAGTGTGATCTCCCCGGTCATAGCCAGATAAGGGCGCACCTTTCTTCCAGTAAATACCGATGCTAAAGCAGTAAGCATTGTCACACCTGCGCTGGGCCCATCTTTAGGCACTGCACCCTCCGGCACGTGAATATGCACATTCATTTCCTCAAATTTCTCTGCAGGTATCTTCAATTTCGAAGCATGCGCCTTTAGATAAGACAGCGCAGTGCTTGCACTTTCTTTCATCACATTACCCAGATTCCCGGTTAGTGTCAACCCTCCTTTACCTTTAGACAAACTGCTTTCTATGAAAAGTATATCACCGCCTACATACGTCCAGGCAAGGCCCACAGCCACACCGGGAGGGTGTCCTTTAGTATAGATCTCATTACTGAACTTTGGCTTACCCAGCACTTTCTGAACCTGCTCTGGTGTCACCTGCGGTGCAATCGTTTCATCCATTGCTACTTGTTTTGCGATAGAACGCATTACCGCAGCCATCAGCCTGTCGAGCTCACGAACGCCTGACTCACGGGTATATTCCTGAATCAGTTTTACAATTGCCTTCTCCGAGAAACGCAACGGCACATTGGAAAGTCCGTGCAACTCTTTCTGTTTCGGTATCAGGTGCCGTTTTGCGATCTCTGTTTTTTCCTCCAGCGAATAACCGGTAAGCTGGATTATCTCCAGGCGATCACGCAACGCAGGTTGAATATCGCTCAGTGTATTTGCGGTAGCGATAAACAATACATGCGACAGATCGTATTCCAGCTCCAGATAGTTGTCGTAAAAAGCATTGTTCTGCTCCGGATCAAGTATTTCCAGCAATGCAGAGCTGGGATCGCCGCGAAAATCCTTTCCGATCTTGTCTATTTCATCGAGAATAAAAACAGGGTTGGAAGATTTTACTTTGCGCAGCGACTGAATAATGCGTCCGGGCATAGCGCCGATATACGTTTTGCGATGTCCGCGCAATTCACTTTCATCATGCAGCCCACCGAGGCTTAGCCGAACATATTTTCTGTTGATTGCATTGGCGATGCTTCTGCCCAAAGAAGTTTTACCGATTCCGGGAGGTCCCACAAAACAAAGTATGGGCGACTTCATATCTCCCTTAAGCTTTAGCACAGCAAGATATTCGAGTATTCGATCCTTGATCTTGTCCATGCCGTAATGGTCATTATCGAGGACCTTTTGTGCACGTTTCAGATCGTACTTATCTTCTGTGTATGCCTCCCATGGAAGATCGAGAATTAAATCAAGGTGGTTGTAGATAACGGAATAATCAGGCGTGCTGGGATGCATCCGCTCCAGCTTCTGAATATTCTTGTTGAACAACTCACGGGCTGCTTCTGTCAGTTTTACTTCTTCAGCTCGTTTCTGAAGATCGCGTAACTCGCGTTCATTAGGATCGCCGCCAAGTTCTTCCTTAATACTTTTCAGTTGTTGCTGCAGAAAATATTCGCGCTGCTGTTTGTCGATCTCGCCTCGGGTTTTATTGGCAATTTCGTTTTTCAACTCCGCCATCTGCAGTTCCGCCTGAAGTAGTTGAAACAGTTTTTCTGCTCGCACTTTTACATCATCTTCTTCGAGCAATGCCTGTTTCTCGGTGAGCTTGGCATTGATATTTGATGCTACAAAATGCATCAGGAAGGAACGATGTTCGATATTGCGAAGAATGATACTCGTCTCGTTGGGAATGTTAGTACCTAGTTGCGCTATGCGTTCCGAATGATCTTTGATCGAGGACATCAGTGCTTCGAAGGCAGGATCATTTACCGGGAAACGATCTTCGAGATACCTGATGCTTGCAGAAAAGTAGGGTTCCGTTTCCAGGAAGCGTTCTATGGAAAAACGCATTCTGCCCATGATAAAAACAGTGATGTTGCCATCGGGCATTTTTATATGTTTTACCACTTTGGCAAGCGTTCCTATGCGGTACACATCGTCAGGTCCGGGATCATCATGGTTTCCGTCTTTCTGCGCTACCACACCAATCCACTTACCCGACTTTTGGGCATCAGCAATTGCCTTTACAGATTTTTCGCGTGCTACAGTTATCGGCAGTACCACATTGGGAAACAATACCGTGTTTCTCAAGGCTATAATAGGAACTTCGGTCGGCAGGCTACCTTTCTCGTCTTCGTTCATTTCATCTTCTCCGAGCGGTACAATGGGCATAAATTCCATCTCCTGTTCAGACTGACCAAATAACATATCAATCATCGATTTCATTGCGGACATTATGACAAATATTCCTCTGTCGTAGTTTTTAAGTAGTTAAAGGTAATGGTCAATATTGATGCCAGTGGAAAACAGACTGTAATTTTTGCAGCCATTCAAGCTACCTTAGCTTTATTAAAACAACCCTTATGAAAAAGTCCCTGCTGCTAATCGTTGCTTTTGCTACTCTGTGCCTTGCAGATATATACGCACAAACCAACGCTGATAGTGCCGGTTCACTTCTAATGGAAAGCCCTGTAAAAAGAAGGCTATATACAGGAAACGGGCTCGATTTTGCCATGCTTTCCACTGCTTTTGTATCTAAACCCGGAAGCGGAACCGAATTGACTGTACCTCGGTTTACGGCAGTCATAAATCTGGGTTTTACCTTTCATTACGACCTCAACGACAAATTGGGTCTGATAAGCGGTCTTGGCATTAGAAACATGGGATTTATTGAGAAAGCTAATGGCTTCACGGTTAAAAGACGAGTTCTTTCGCTGGGTATTCCGCTCGGCATCAAGGTTGGCGACCTGCGCAACAGAAACTTTGTCTTTGGCGGAGCAGGAATCGACTTGCCATTTCATTACAAGGAAAAGGGCTTCAAAAACAGAAAAGACAAAGGAAAACACAGTGAGTGGTTTGGCGATCAGACACCTCGTGTAATGCCGTTTGTATTCGTAGGACACTCTTGGGACCCGGGCATCACATTGAAATTTCAGTATTATCCCGGCAACTTTGTAAATCCGGATTATGCACAGAAAATGCTAACGGAAGAATATGAATATCCGTTCTCCGGACACAAAGTGAATTTGTTGTTGCTGAGTCTTGGCATCGATATTCAATACGGAAAATACAAACTGCACGAACGAGAATATCAGGAATCGAAAAAGAAGCGCGATCAGAACAAACTGATGTAATTATTTCAGCACTTCCGCCAGCTTGCTAGCCAACTCTTCACCGCGCAGATCGCGGGCTACAACCTTTCCTGAAGGATCAACCAGGAAGTTTGCAGGGATCGACTCTACACCGTAATCACGGGCAGCTACCGATTCCCATCCCTGAAGGTCGCTGATGTGTGTCCAGGTAAGTTTGTCACTTTCGATAGCAGCCAGCCACTTGTCACGATCTCTGTCGAGGGAAACGCCGAGAATCGTAAAATTTTTGTCTTTAAAACGGTTGAATGCCGCTACCACATGAGGGTTTTCGCCACGACACGGCCCGCACCATGATGCCCAGAAATCTACAAGTACATACTTCCCTTTCAGAGAACTAAGTGTCACCTGCTTGCCATCTGTTGCCGGCAGCGAAATTTCCGGTGCTGTAGTACCAACTTGTACACCTTTTACAACCGGACGCGATAAACCTGACATCATCTCATCTACCCGGGCAGAAAAATCTTTGGCAAGTTTGCTATCGGGGAAACGCTTCGAAAGAGACTGGGTAAATATTTGAAGAAATTGTCCCTCTGCCGCCGGATTCAGCATCTGCGCAGCGAAAATGGCATTCGGAAGATAAGGCGTCGTATCAGCATACTGTTCTATGTAGTGTGTGAAATCGACGTTCATTTTGCGCAGATCTTCCTGGGCTACCCGAAGCATACTGTCGTTGCCGCGCGCCTGAAATGTGTCGAGCACGATGGACATGGTGTTGAAATCGCGAAGGTGCTCGCGAACGGTGATTAGGAATTGTCTCAATGCTTCCGAGGATGCTGAGCCCGAAACAGAATATGCCTCCAGATTATCCCAATCAGCGTTAATCTTGAGTGTACCCTTTTCTACTGAAAGCAGAATAAACTGATTCTCTCTGAAGCGCAGGCGATAAAGACCTGGTTCCGGTGCTACACCACTTAACTCAAAACTGCCATTTTTGTCGCTGGTGGCAGAGTCGATAACCACCGCATTATGAATTCCTAATTCTTCCAGCACAACCGTTTGCTCCGGCATGTTACGGATCTTGCCCAAAACGGTGAACTTGTTTTCCTTATTCCCGCAGGAAACGACAAAGCTGACTACAAAAAGCAAAGGGAGTAAATATCTGAAACCCATCGAAGCCTGAAAATTTTTCGAGTGCAAACCTAGTTAATTATTTGCGTTCAATTGTCGGACTAAACGTTAATACTTGAAAGCGCATTCCGCAGCACCGGATCTGATAACTCATTCATTTTCTGCTCCGTTGAGTTTCAACATTCGTCCGCACCTTAGTGAGAAGGCAGATACCCTGCCTTATTCCTCATTTACATAAACGCGCTTTACACGCTGAGAGATACCGGTCATGATCTCATACGAAATTGTCCCCGCCCATGCGGCCAGCGTTGTGATGGGCAGATCGTTGCCAAAAACTACTACCTCATCTCCCTCCTTCGCCTCAGGTATGTCTGTGACATCTATCATACACATATCCATACATACGACACCAATAAGTTTTGCCTCTTTGCCGTGTAGAAGCACATGAGCCTTTCCATTGCCTACTGCGCGCGGATAACCATCTGCATAACCGATACAAATGGTAGCAATGCGTTTATTGGTACTTACGGCGCCTTTTCGTCCATAACCTACCGTATCTCCCGGTGCTACAGTCTTTATCTGTGCAATTGTCGTCCGCAGCGTACTAATTTGCTTCAGTTTTGACTGCAACAAGCCACTGCCATCTATACCATACAGCCCCAGTCCGATGCGAACCATGTCAAAATGAAGGGAAGGATGTCGCGCAATGGCCGCACTGTTGCACAAATGCCGCAGCGGCCTGTATCCCAGTTCCCCGCAAAGTTTATCGCTCATCTGCCGGAATCTTTCAGCCTGCTCTTCTGTAAAGCTATCAAGTGTGGGATCTTCGCTGGCGGCAAGATGGCTAAAAATACTTGCTACGCTGATGCTGGCGTTGTCTTTGAGCGTATGGATAAGTTCGTCCAATTCCTCAGGCACAAATCCCAACCTATGCATCCCCGTGTCGAGTTTAATATGCACAGGATAGGAATGGGTCTGAAGGGTATTTGCCATGCTGAGAAAACTATTGAGCGAATGCATACTGTATATCTCCGGCTCCAGTTTCCAGGCAATCATCCTGTCGAATGACATGACATCCGGACTCATCACCATAATAGGCATTGTAATACCGGACTTTCTGAGGCTAACGCCCTCATCGGTGTAAGCGACTGTCAGGTAATGCACACCTGAGAACTGAAGCAGATGTGCTATCTCAAAACTACCACTACCATAAGAAAAGGCCTTCACCATAGCCATCGTCTTGACCTCTCGCTTCAATTGCGAACGAAAAACATTCAGATTGTGAGTAAGCGAAGAAAGGTTGATAGAGAGTACTGTCTGATGAACCTTCTGTTCGAGCAGACGGCCTATTTTTTCAAAACGGAAAGTACGTGCGCCTTTGAGCAACACCGCTTCATTTGTGAAACTGAGCAAGTGGAATTTTTGCAGAAATTCTTCTGTTGTTTTAAAAAATACGGAGCGCAGTTTCTTGTTATTCCTGAAAAACGCGCGGTGTCGGTACAGAGAAGGGCCCACACCGATGAAGCGTTGAATGTTCCTTCTTCCTACTGCTTCTGCAACTTCTTCATATAATACAGCATCGGACTTTCCGATCTGCAGCATATCAGATAAGATAACGGTGTGTTGCTTATGTTGCCGTTGCTGTCCAAGAAAATCAAGAGCAATCTGCAGCGAAGTAAGATCAGAATTGTAGGTGTCGTTGATGATGGTACAGTCGTTCACCCCATGACGCAACTCAAGACGCATCGCCACAGGTTGCAGCGTTTGCATTCGTTCTGCTGCAAATTGAGAAGACTTGCCCAGCAGCAACAGCAGACACCAGCAGTGTATAGCATTTTCCACGGATGCAGGATCGCTAAAGGGGATAGAAATGCTGTGATTTTCATCTTTGTATATCCCTTCTATCAAAGCGCCGCCTGAATTCTTCTCTATTCTGGTAATTTGTAGATCAGCGTTGTGTTTCCGCGACCAGGTAAAAAGTTCAAGAGAATAATCCGCTCTTTTCAGTTGATTCCGGTATTGTACGATGCACTCATTGAGTTCAGGGTAATCGCTGCAATAAATGAGTTTTCGGGCATTGCGAAACAACACCAGCTTTTCATTTATTTTTTGACGCAGGTTTAAAAAGCCCTCACTATGCGCCTCGCCTATATTCGTAAAAATGCCAATCTCGGGCTGAATGATCTTTTCGAGATATTCCATTTCACCGGGTTGCGAAATTCCTGCCTCAAAGACGGCAAGGTCCAGGTCGGGTTCGAGCAGCCACACCGACAGCGGCACGCCAATTTGCGAGTTATAACTCTTCGGACTTCGCACCATGCGGTATTCCTCGCAAAGCAACTGGTAAAGCCACTCCTTGACAATTGTTTTCCCGTTGCTTCCGGTAATTCCTACGACTGGGATGGTAAACTGCCGCCGATAGCTGATCACTATTTGCCGAAGCGCCTGCAGCGAATCTTTTACAAGGATAAAGTTCGAAGCGGGGTATTGCTGCACATCTACCTGCTGATGCACGAGAAAGTTGCGAATACCTTTTTCATAAGCTGTTGCAATATAGCTATGTCCGTCGCGGCGGGGGCTGGATAAAGCAATAAACAATGCATGTTCCGCATTCCGGATTTTCCGACTATCGATGATCAGGTCTTCGATCATTGTGTTTTCGGATAATGATAGCCAGACACCCTGACTCCATTTGTGTATCTCCTCTATGCTTACCGTTGCCATGTAAACCTCAAATGTAAATAGTAGTATTTAATCAATAAAAGACGAAGACCGCATAAAGCGGTCTTGTGGTTATTGTTTTTCTGCCGGCAGGCCCATCATAGTCTGCGCCTGGTCGGATTCATAAAACTCATAGGCACGCCGGAAAAACTTGTCGAAAGTAAAAGCCTGCAACAGCACAGTATCTTTTCCACCATTGATCACACCATAGAACCGGTCAATATCATAGTCGTCCTCATCAGCTGTAGCCAGATTTTTACTTCTTTTATTCAAGGGCATCTTAAAGATTTGGATGTGTTGCTTCCATCCATTTTTTGCTACAACTTCCATATCGCAAAATTTGGGCACAGAAGCGATAATTGAATCCATGTCTTCAATGCCGTTGAGATAGCCCTCCGCATAGATATCGGTGAAATACTTCTGGTAAACTTTTGCTCTTCGCTCGTTTAAAGGCGTAGGAAAGTTTAGGTTCGGATCAACTCTTACCTGCGGCTTTTCTTCACTGTAGTCAATCGTAAATGAGTTGAGTGGTTCTTCCGTATATCTGATAGAAAAGGACTTAACCTGTTCCGGCGGCAGGTTGATCACAGTTCGATCGCGCCAGTCCGTAAAATCCGTTGAGTAGTTGGGTGTGAGATAACCATGAAAGTTGGGTATCTGCACAACATAAGGTCTCTTGGCTCCTTCCTGCAACATGTAAGTACCTGAATAATTGTATGCGGCTTTACCGACATAAAAGGCATTGATCTTATTTCCGCTTCGATCGTACAACTCTACCTTAACGGAACTTCCCGCAAGTGCTTTGATCACACTATTATGCTGACTTTCGGAAACAGGATATAATGCCTCCTGTTGCCTCAGCGTTCGTAGCAAACCGTTTACGTTTGACATTCTTGCCTTGTAAACTCCATTTAATATCCAGCCGGAATCTGTGCGCTGCAACGTGATGGATTCACCATTGGTTTTAGCAAGAAACATCTTTCCGATCCTGCCAGTATCTCTTATGGTAAAAGCCGCTTCGGTCTTACGGAACGGAGTTTTTTCACTCAATACAAAATAGTAAACCCCTGCGCCGAGTATCACCAGCAACAGCAGGTATATGATTGTCTTTCCCATGTCGTGTTTCTTTAATTCACTAAGCCTTTACTGCATAACGCCGTTTCCTGAAGAAAAGATAGGCGGATGCGAAGATGAGCACTAATACGATCGGCACACCAACGTTGATAAACTGCCACTTCAACTCTTCGTCTTTCGCTCGTTTAGTATCAAGCAATCGAAGTTTCAGATCCTTGTTTCTTGCCTCCAGAAGGCTGTTAGGGTCTGTGAGATATTCCAGACAGTTAAGAATAAAATTTTTGTTCGCAAAAAGAGATTGTGTGTACTCCCAGTAACCCATCTCCGAGAAGCCCCGTGTACGAGACATACCATTGAGCATGATATCGCCATCTGCAATCACGATCATGCTGTTAAAACTGTCTACATGAGGTTTGAAATGGTACTTCAGAGAATCTCTGAGCAAGTTGAGAAAGGAAGCAGGCATCCTGTTGTTGAACAGTGAGTAAAACTTCCCCTCTGCCAACACTGCAGTAGGACGGTAAGGATTTTTAAACAGCTTCGGATCCGGATTATAACGAACCATACTCAGGCTTACCCTTGCAGGATGTGCAGTGGAACGGCTATAGTTCGATGATGTCAACAGGATTGTTTTATAAATCCCTGCATTCTTCATTGTGTCAATACTGCTCACAAACTGCCCCATGATCGCGTCCATATTATGTACAATCGGATGCTTGGAGGTCGGGGTAAAAATCGGTAGGAAAGTCCATGGACGTAACTCTATCTGAGGCTGACCATTTCCCATGGTGCCGGTGATCAGCGGAATCTGATTACACTGCACATCTTCAACCAAATCATAGTTGATCCTGAATCCGTACTTAAAAAACTGATCATCCAGATTAAGACCATAATCTTCGGTGATAAATTGTCCTGTTTCCTGCAACGTGTCAACAGGTGTGCGCAGCATATCGACTGCCCACAACACACGACCACCGTGCATGATAAACTGATCTATCTTAAACTTATCTTTCTCATCGAAAGGCTGTGTAGGCTTGTTGATGATAATGGCACTGTACACAGCATCATTGATCCGGTATTCCGCCGTAAGATCAATTGTGTCTACAAAATAGTGCTGTTTCAATGTTTGAAAAAGATCCCAGGTATGTGGTCCTAGCTGCTCTCCGTGCCCCATAATGTAGCCCAATCGCGGCTTGGCAGCTTTTTGCAGCTTATGGATGGCACTTGCAAGCTTGTATTCCAGCAGCGACTCGGAATAGTTAAGTACTTCCAGCGGAGTCATCCCGAGGTGGTTCTCCAGCAGCTTAACTGCCTGGTGGCGACCTCTGTATTGCACGAGCGCATAAGGATAAATGATTTGCTCTGAAGAATTGTCGCTTCCGCGCACATTCAGACTTACCGGTTCCACACCTTTTTCATAAAGCGACTTGGCAATCTGAGCCTTCTCCGATTCTGAACGTCCTTCAAACGGGTCGGTAAAGCGGAAGATTAGTCGTCCACCGGCATATTCCTTAAACGACCGAAGACGTTCGCGGGTTGCTTCACTAAGACGCTGAAATCCTGCAGGAAATTTCCCTTTGAGATATACGTCCACCACAGCGACATCTTTCATGTCTTTCAGCATTCTCTTGGTAGCGTCGGAAAGTGTAAAACGCTTTTCGTTCGTGAGGTCAAAACCTTTGTGGTAGTAAGATGCGAGAATATTTACAAGCACAAGGATCGCCGTCATGATCAACAGACGGATAACTGCCTGGCGTTGTTGCTGCTTTCTTTTCTGTGATGCGTTGGTCGCCATGTCTTTTAATCTTGCTTAGCGGTATCCCAGGTACGACGGTTTAGTGATAAGCGGGTGAGGGAAACGAAGAGGATAATCAGTGACAGAAAGTACACTACGTCGCGCGTATCAATCACTCCTCTGCTAATGGAATCATAGTGAAAAGACATTCCTATCATACTCAGATAATAATCAATGCCGGCAGTAAACGCGGGAATTCTACTCAACGCTCCAAAGCCGCTATACAATATATAACAGGCAAAAAGTGATACCAGAAAGGCTACTACCTGATTGCTTGTCACCGAAGAACAAAACACGCCTACGGCGGCATAACTGGCAGCCAGAAATAACAAACCGATGTATGAGCCGATGATTCCACCCGTATCTATATTATTTTCTACAGCCGAAAGACTGTCAATTGTCACCACATAAATAAGTGTAGGCAGCAGGGCAAATACCACCAGCATCAACGCAGCAAAATATTTTCCCAGAATGATGTCCAGATCGCTCAACGGTTTTGTCGACAGCCACTCAATGGTGCCGCCGCGAAATTCATCAGCAAACGACCGCATCGTTACAGCGGGTATCAGTAGCATCAGCAACCAGGGAGCCATCGAAAAAAACCGATCGAGTGTAGCGTAACCATAACCCAGTATGCTGGTATCCGGAATGATCCATAGAAATAAGCCACAGGCTATCAGAAAAATAGAAATAGCCACATAACCCACTATGGAACTAAAAAATGAATTGATCTCTTTGACAAATATGCTCCGCATTGGGAAAATCCTCTGTTGGAAGGGGATGGCAAATATAGCAAATGGAAGCAGCTTTTAACCTGTTCAGGAACTGTTAAAGCTTTTAACAGAAAGGGCTTACGGGTATATTTTGCAGGTGGTATCGTCTATATTTGGCGCAAATACAAAGGGCTCCTGAAAAAAGTCAAGAAATATTTTTACAATACCAAGACGCTTCGGTTTGAGAAGCTCGAAGTACCGCTGCATATCAAGTTGCTGCGGGTGTTGGGATTTATTTCTGCTGCTATCGTTACCGCACTGATCATCGTAGCCATTGCCTTTCGCTTCCTCGATTCGCCCAAAGAAAAACAAATGCGTCAGGATCTGCAGACAATGCAGGAGCGGTATGTATTGATGCAAAAACAAATAGAAACACTGGGAGAAAATATTGCCCATCTGGAAGATCGTGACGACTATATCTACCGCTCGATCTTTGAAGCGTCGCCGCTACCCGACAGTATTCGACTTGGCAAAAAATATAGCTCCATAGATTGGGAGCAATACAAATTCAAAAATACTGAAGAACTTATCCAGGAAATGGATAAAGAAATTGCTGGTCTGAAACACAGGATCGACCTGCAGCGTGCCTCATACGATACGCTGGAAAAAATGGTACAGAGCAAGGAGAAGATGCTGGCGTCTATTCCTGCCATTCAACCGGTTTCCAATAAAACGCTGGACCATGTTGCTTCCGGTTTCGGTTATCGCATAGACCCTATCTACAAAACCCCGAAAATGCACACGGGGCTGGATTTTGCAGCTGCCATGGGCACGCCTATCTATGCCACTGCCGACGGCATAGTCTCAGATGCAAGTTTCGACGACGGAGGCTATGGCTACCATGTGATCGTAAATCATGGCTATGGCTATGAAACCTTATATGGTCATATGGCTAAGATAAAAGCGCGCAAAGGAGAACGTGTAAAAAGAGGTCAGGTAGTGGGCTGGGTAGGAAGTACCGGCAAAAGCACCGGTCCACACCTGCACTACGAGGTGATACGCAATAAACACAAGATCAATCCTGTCCATTTCTTCTTCAACGACCTATCGGCAGCAGACTATGAACGTCTGGTGAAGATAGCTGCTGCTAACAACCAGTCTTTCGACTAGTACTATTCTTAAAATAATTTTCCCTGATTATCCCTTGCAGGTTGTGTAAACGGATGTTCGGTTACCTTATCCTCGTTCATGATATGCAATACCTGCCATCCCTGTAACTTGAGGTAATCAGAAACCAATGCGCGATGGCAGCGCCACCAGACAGCTTCTGAACACATCATAGCTGTAAAACTTGTCAATGCCAATACTTCGAGTTGTCTTACTGCGGTGAGAAAATCATCAGTTTCCATATAGTCGGCGTATCCGCGAAAAGATGTATTCTTCCATATTGTATTTTTTGAATCAGGGCGTGGTTTTCTCCTTCCTCCCAAATCGCGCAGATGCAGGTAAGCAATTCCCGCCGATATCAGCGAGTGTTCCAGCTCAGGCTTATTGAATTGAGGATGTTTGGCGGAGCCTGGATATGCGCGAATATCTGCCAGTGTCTTTATCTGGAACGACTGCAACAAAGCTACAAACTCGCTGATCGGCCTTGTAGAGTGCCCGATGGTCCAAATAGTTTTTGTGATTTCAGCGCTTGTCATGCCATGGTTTTAATTACACCGAAAACTAAACACTAAATTTGCGCCATGCGGTTCCATATTATTCTGTTTGCTTTTGGCTTATTACTTACTTCCTGCGCCGAAACAAGGATTCATGAAAAAGAAGAAATAGGCAAACATTTTACAAAGTACGGTATCACCGATGCCTGCTTTATCATGCGCGACCACACTCACGAAGAAATCTATTATTTCAATCAGGAACGCTGCATCAGACGTTTTTCTCCTGCTTCAACCTTCAAAATCTTCAACTCACTGGCTGCGCTGGAAAGCGCAACTGCACCGGACGATAAATATTTGATTCCCTGGGACAGTGTGGTACGCCTCCCCGAATGGAACAAAGATATGACCCTGCGCGAAGCCTTTAAGGCGAGCAATGTAGGGTACTATCAGGAACTGGCAAGACGTATTGGCAAGGACTACTTGCAGCATTATCTGGATACGGTTCAGTATGGCAACAAGAGAATCGGACCTAAAGTGGCCGAGTTCTGGCTTAATGACACCTTGCTCATCTCTGCAGACGAGCAACTGGGCTTTGTCAAAAAACTATACTTCGATGAACTACCTTTTTCTGAACGCTCCCAGCGTATTGTGCGCAGCATGATGCTGCAGGAAGATACTCCTGATTATAAGTTGTATTATAAAACGGGTGTGGGTATCAGCGGCGACTCAACTGTCTACTGGGTCGTGGGATTTACGGAGAAGATCGAACGGGTGAAGGAGCATGAAAAGTCGATGAATAAAAGCAATATTCGCAACTATCCTTTCTTCTTTGCACAGAATTTCAGTATACCCAGCAACGATACGTCCCAGGACTATTTAAAACTGCGTATCGCTATTCTCCGGGACATACTCACCGACCTGGGGGCCTTGCCGCATATACAGGAAAACCGAAAAGATTAAAAAAGCTGTTTTAAAACATTGTACACTACCTGGGGTTTGCCCAATGTGTAGAAATGTAGCACCGGAACCTTGTTTTTCAGCAGATCGCGACATTGCATCAGCAGCCATTCTTCGCCTACTTTCTCACAGTCGCTTTCATTCTTCGCCTTGAGCATTTCCTTACACAGGTCAACCGGCACCTCAACATTAAAAATGGAAGGAATCATACTCAATTGGCGCTTGCTGGTAAGCGGTTTAAGCCCCGGTATGATCGGAACTTTAACGTCATTTGCATCGCAGCGTTTCAGAAACTGATAGTAATGTTCATTATTGAAGAACATTTGTGTGGTAACATAATCTGCCCCTAAATCAAGCTTCCGTTTCAGGTAGTAGATATCAATATCAGCATTGGGTGCCTCGAAATGCTTTTCAGGATATCCTGCCACTCCGATACAGAAATCGGTCTTTACTCCGTCCATAATATCTTCCTCGAGATACTTGCCATTATTCAATGAAATAATCTGTTGCACGAGGTCTTCAGCATAGCGATGTCCATGCGGATGTGGGGTAAAGAATTTCTCATTTGCGGCAGCATCCCCCCGCAGGGCAAGTACATTTTTGATACCCAGAAAATGCAGATCTATCAGCGCGTTTTCGGTTTCTTCCTTGCTAAAACCACCACAAATAAGGTGTGGTATCGCTTCTACTTTGTACTTGTTCATGATCGCAGCACAAATTCCCACAGTACCCGGGCGCTTACGAATCTCCACACGTTCGAAGCTTCCGTCCGGACGCTTTTTATACACCTGTTCCGCTCTGTGATAGGTGACATTAATGAACGAAGGTCCAAACTCCATGAGCGGATCGAGATGGTTGTAGATCGACTCTA
>Ga0182792_1001842_pt1 | contig 16185 bp, 14 predicted proteins | sample Passage237B_FD_130497 | JGI IMG/M metagenome (GOLD analysis project Ga0182792, IMG submission 130497) | Cellulose adapted compost microbial communities from Newby Island Compost Facility, Milpitas, CA, USA - Passage2 37B (version 2) (version 2) ...
CCGGGCGCGGCGGTGCGGCGTTGTCGCCCTCTCCCCCCGCCCCCCACCCGTCGAGCGGGAAGTCCCACGGGGCGCCCCCCCCGACCGCCAGCATCGGCCTGAAGCGCCGCATGCCGCGCCTCCGGGAAGAGAACGCCGCCTGGAAGTCCCAGCCCCGGACATCCGCCGGCGCGTACTGGACCCGGACGTTGCTGGCCAGCGCGCCCCGGCAGTGCTCGCAGCCCGGCACGCGGACGTCCACCGCGCGGACAGCGCCGCACCGCAGGCACCGAAAGGCATCGGGCCGGCTCATGCGAGCACCTTGAGCGCGCCGTCCTCGCGGTGGAGCAGCTCGACGCCCTCTTTTCGGACGACCACGGTGTTTTCGACCTGGAGACCGCACCAGCCGAATTCGTAGTACGGCGTCTCGACGCACATGACCATGCCCTCCTCGATGACCTGGTGGTTCGCCTCGGTCAGGTCGGGCATGTCGTAGCCGTCGAGTCCGATCCCGTGGCCGACATGGCTTCTCGCGTAGTGCGGGATCCCTGATTGGCGGGTCGCCTGCATCGCGACCGCGTAGACCTCCGAGGCGCGCACGCCCGGACGGATGGCTTCGAACGCCGCGATCACGCCGTTGTGCAGGGCCTTGTGATAGGTCTGCACCTTCCTGCTCGGCTCGCCCAGCACGGCGATTCGCGCAAGATCGGCGCGGTAGTGCCGGTATCGCCCTCCCGCATCGAAGCGGATGACGTCCCCGCGCTGCAGCCTGGCCTCCGACGGATAGACGTTGGGCATGGCTGTCCGCGCCCCGAAGCCGACGCAGCCCAGCACCGGCGTCCCGTCTCCCTCGACGGTCGTCCTGTGGAAGGCACGCGCCATCTCGATCTCGGTGATGCCTGGCTGCGCGAGCTTCAGGGCCGCGTCCACGGACGCCTCGGTGATCGTGGCGATGCGGCGCAGCCGTTCGATCTCCGTCGGGGTCTTGACCGCGCGGATCTCGCGGAAGAGCTTCATGGCCGGTACGAGCTTCGCGTCCGGCAGGGCCCGCTTCAGTTGCTCCCAGTGACCGGGCATGAGCCCGAGTTCATCGACCGCCAGGGTCGCCTTGTGCAGGCCGGCGGCCTGAAGCGCCTTCAGCAAGGCGGCGAGCGCGTCCTTCTCGTCCGGTTGTCCGCACAGGTCGAGCAGCCTCGCGTCCGATTCGCTCAGGGGCGCGTCGGCGCGGTCGACGTGGAAGAACCCGTAGCGGGAGACGTTGCGGACCCAGACGTCCTGCTGGTCGACGAGTTGGTCGAGCAGCGAGGTCGGGGCAATCACCCGCGCGGCATCGAGGTCGGCGATCGGCAGCAGCACGTGGACCTGGGGGCCGCGCCGGATCCATTGCGACAGCGCCCAGTAGCCGCTGGCGTAGGTGACGTTCTCGGGAGACGTGGCGACGAACGCATCGATTCCGTCGCGCTTCGCGATCTCAAGGAGGCGCGGCCGGTTCAGAAGGAGTTCCATGGGATGGCTGGCTAGTGGGTTTGGGGCTTGAACGGGACGCGGGCGCTCGTATCGTGGACGCGCTCGTCGAGTGGCAGGTCGCTCGCGTAGCCGAGTGCGCTGGAGCAGCGTCTTCCCGCCGAGAGAACCATCTCGGCGATCGCCGGCCATTCCTTGGGTCCGCGTTGCGCCTTCAGGAACGCCACGCTGATGGCAGCAATCACGATGCCGTCCTTGTTCCGGACGCTGGTGCCGATCGAGGCGACGCCGAGATCGTTCTCCTCGTCGGCGATCGAGTAGCCGCGCCTGCGCGTTTCCTCGAGTTCGCGCTGCAGGGCGCGGACGCTGGTGATGGTTTGCTTGGTGCGCGCCGGATAGGGGGCCGGCCCGAGCACGGCTGCGGCCCGATCCGTCGGCAGTTCGGCGAGAAGGGATTTGCCCAGCGCCGTCGCGTGCGGCGCCAGGCGCTGGCCGGCCTCGGCCCGGATGGCGATCGCGCCGTGGCTCTGCACCGTGTGGAGGTACACGACGGCGTCCTGCTGGATGACGCCGAGGTAGCCATTCAACTGATGGTGCTCCGCGAGGAATCCGAGCTCCTGCGATGCGGTGACGTAGAGCGTGTCGCTGCGGACCATCGAGGAACCCAGGGCCAGCGCCCGATAGCCGAGCCTGTACTTGCGCGTTTCCGGCTCCTGCTGCAGGTAGCCGGCCTCCATCAGGGAGTTCGCGAGCCGCTGTGCGATCGAGGGGCTGATCTGCAGGAGCCTGGCCACTTCGCGGATGCCCAGCGGCTGCGCGCTCTCGTTGATGGCGTCGAGGAGGGCGAGCCCCCTCGACAGGGATTGGTTGGTTGACATATGTTCCTATAATCGGTACAGTGTGCCGATAAATGAAATTGTGCGGCTTGTTGCCGGCAGCCGTCAAGGCCTGCCGGTCGAGGCGCGTCCGTCCTCTTCAGGGCAGATGCGTCTCCTGGAGAAGCCCTTCGACGAGTTCGCGGCGCCTTCGGCGTGACTGCGGTGTCCGTCTTCCGTGAAATGGAAAAGAAAAGGGCTCCCGCCGAAGCGGGAGCCCTTCCTGTTTTCTTGTGCTCAGCGCGGAGCCAGCTTCACCAGCCCGTTGAGCACCTGGTCCAGACCGCCGAAGACGGAGATCCGGTCGATGCGCTCGGAGATGCGCTCCAGCGTCTCCAGCTCCTTCAGGCGCAGGGCGACGGGGTTGTCCTCCATCACCTTGGCCGTGTTGAGCAGCGAGCGCGTGGCGGCGGTTTCCTCGCGCCGGCGGATCACGTTGGCCTCGGCCGACTTGCCGGCCTCGACTACCTGCGCCAGGATGGTCTTCATCTCGCCGGGCAGCACGATGTCCTTGACGCCCACGCCGTCGAGCGCCAGACCGAACTCGGCCAGCTTCGAGCGCACGTGCGCGGACACCACCTCGTCGATCACTGTCTTGTTCTCCAGCAGCTCGTCGAGCGTGCGCGTGCCGACGGCGGCGCGCAGACCGAACTGCAGTTCGCGGTACAGCTGCTCGGCCGGCTTGGCCAGTTGGGCATGGGCCTGGAGCACGTCGGTGTAGCGCCAGGTCGCGGCGAGGTTCAGGCGCAGGCTCACCTTGTCCTTGGTCAGGATCTCCTGGCCGCTCACCTCCATCGCCTGCAGGCGCAGGTCGACCAGTTCCACCGCGATGCTGCGGCCGAACTTCCAGAAGGCGTAGCTGCCCGCTTCGAGCAGACGCACGACCTTGCCGTCGATGGTCAGCAGCGCGGCGCCGCGGTCGGGCACCTGCACCTGCAGCACGCCGGCCAAGCCCGTCACCGGGCGCTGGCGCAGTTGCGTCTGCGTCAGGCGCTGCGCCAGCTCGCCAGACAGCTGGGGATCTCCCGCGATGTCCACGACCTCGACGCGCACGTCCACCAGGCCGCGCCAGTACAGGCGCCGCGTCGCAGGCGGCAGGATCTCGACCAGCACGCCGTCCTCGTAGCGCAGGCCGGCCTGCGTTTCGGACAGATCGGCGCGCACGAACTCCTTCGCCACCACCTCCGGCTCCCTGGCCATCAGGTAGTCGGCGATCGGGTGCGCGAACGCGGGCTGCTCGAGCGCGAACTTCTCCACCGAGAGCGTGTCCGCGAGGCTGAAGAGGCGGTGCGCGCCCGGCGCCAGGACGCGCTCGAAGTCGCCGTTGCGCAGCAGCAGGCCGCGCTCGTTCTTGCGGATGGTGACACGCTTGAATTCCATGTTGTTCTCCTTGAAAGAATGGCCCCCACGCTCCCCCGCTGCGCGAGGTCCGCTGCCCCTCCGAGGGAGCGTGTTTGCCTTGGGGCGGCCCGGCGGCAAAAGCGTGTGTGTGTGTGTGAAAAAAGGTGCCGTTACAGGGGCACGGCGGGCCCGCGCTGCCAGAGCACGGGACCGCGGTGCGCCGCCGCCCGGACCGAGGTCGTGGACGGCTGGCTGGCCGCGGGCGCGAAGCTCCGCATGGCGCCGGCACGGGACCGGGCCGCTGACACCGGGCGCACGCGCCGCTTGCGCGACACGCATCCGATGCGTTCGGCGGGTGGTCTTTCGACCGTTCATGGTCTTGGAGCAGGAGTCGAACCTGCGACAGACGAGTTATTGGCTCGTTGCTCTACCCGACTGAGCTATCCAATGGAAAGCGATGCCGGGATTCGAACCCGGATGACACACCATGTCATCGCGCTTCCTTCGCTGCAGGCCAGGGCGGCACGTTCGACGCCGACGGTCGCGAGACCGGGCATCGCACGCCGGCGGGGCTTGGGAACCCCGACCTGTGAGCGCATGGCCTTCCACGAAAGAACCAGTGCGCGGCGCACCGAGCACGGGGCTCAGTGCAGCCGCGAATGTTTGGGCAGGCGCGCTGCCAGCCACTCGTGCACGTCGGCGCGGATGCGGCGGCCCTCCAGCAGGAAGGCCTCGTAGCGGCTGGGCACGTAGGGCAGGTACACGAGCGGCATGCCCGCCTCCTCGGGCGTGCGGTTGGCCTTGCGCGCGTTGCACGCGGCACAGGCCGTGACGAGGTTCATCCACGCGTAGGTGCCGCCGCGCGAATCGGGCACGATGTGCTCGGCCTGCAGATCGCGCGTGTCGTGGACCTCGCCGCAGTAGGCGCAGGTGTGGCGGTCGCGCCGCAGCAGCTTGTGCTTGGTCACGCCGACGGGCACCTCGAACAGGTTGACGCGCGCATGCCCGCGCACGGCGATGATCGGGTGCACCTCGATGCGCGACTGGCGGCCCGTGACGGCGTTCCAGCCGCCGCGCAGCACGGCCAGCGGGCTTTCGCCCTCGGCCCAGGCCACCGAATCGGTGGTGTAGTGCAGCGCCGCCTGCTCGAGGGTGATCCAGGCCTGCGGCGTTCCCTGGATGTCCAGTTGCAGGACGGTGGAATGCATGATGATCTCCTTTGAATATGAGGCGGCGCCGCGCAGGACAGAGCGTCCGTGGCTGCGGCTGAATGCGAGTGGGTGGGGTGCGCGAACGGAATCGAACCGTTGTCGGCGGGACCACGACCCGCAGCTCTGCCATTGAGCTACGCGCACCACGAAGCCGGTCGCCCGCACGCGCTGGTCGAGGTTCATGCGCGCGTCGAACCCGAGCCTTCGAATGAAAAGCCCGATGTCCTCGACCACAGGGCGAACGAGACGCAGTGGTTTGGCACGCGCGGAAGGGGTCGAGCCTTCAATCGCTGGTTTTGGAGACCAGTGCTCTGCCGGTTGAGCTACACGCGCAGGAATGAAGCGTTGGTCTGAGTGGCAGGATTCGAACCTGCAGCCTCCTGCTTCCAAGGCAGGCCGTCTACCTGATTGACATGACACCCAGAGAAAAAACTGGTGCCCCAGGGGAGAGTCGAACTCCCAGAATTCCGCTTCTAAGGCGGACACGTATGCCAGTTCCGTCACCGGGGCTTGAAAGGTCCATTTCGGTTGTGCCCTCACGCGATGAGCCGCGCGCCAGGCGCGCGGCTCCGCCGACATCGCTGCACAGGAGTGGTCCACGTTCCTGCACATCCCGCCAGACCGTCCACGCGGCTGATCTCTGGCGGTGGGGTGAAGACACACCCGAAATGGCGCGGGCGCCGGGCCGAGGCCCAGGGCCCGCGCGATGTGCGGGACGATGGGCCGGTCCAGTGGCCGGCCATGCCCCGCGGCAGGTTGTTAATGAACACCGCTGCAGCAGGCGCTGCGGCGCCGCGCGGCACGATCACCGCACGGGCAGGCCAGGACGACGCATGGCGCTGCAGGGTTGGAGCGGCACGCCGCTCGGGTTGAAAACAAAAAGGCCCGGAACCTTGCGGTGTCCGGGCCTCTGCTGAAGAGAGCTTGGGAGGTGCGCGCGTCTACGCGCTCCCTCCACCCGGCAGCACCTGATCCTCGTACGCGCCAACCCACAAGGTCGCTTGCAGGGTGTGCGCAGGGCTCGGGTGCAGATGGCACATCGGCTGGTTGCTGAGGACGCCGCCAAACGCGACGCGCACGAGCGCCCGGCCCGATGCGGGGCGAATGCTGGTGAAGGTCAGTGCGCTTTTCACGATGGGTCCCAAGGATGCTGATGCGGTTGAAATCTGTGCGGCCGAGGCCGCGATGGAGGCCGCACTGTAAATAGTCTTTACTGTCGCGTCAACGGGGCCGACAATCTTTTTTTGCCTCGTTGTCGTTTTCGCACAGTGCTCCACCCCACCGTCACGCGCCGCCGCAATGCGCTGCTTCTCCATCGGCGCTTCCTGGAGGAGGCCATCGCCGCGGGCCTGCCGGCCAAGGGGCTGGACCAGGCCTTCGCGAAGAAGCTGGAGATCTCGCCCAGCATGTGGAGCCAGATCAAGAGCGCCAGGCCGATCGGCGACACGCTGGCGCGGCAGATCGAGCGGCACTGCGGCGTCGACGCAGGCTGGCTCGACCGGAAAGATCTGGCCACGGACGCGCCCGATCCGGCGGAGGAGCGGTTCATCGCCGCCGCACGACAGGCGTGGCGGTCGGCCAATGCCAAGGGGAAGCGGGAGCTGAGCCGGCGGATCCGGGAGCCGCTCCTTCCAGGGGGCGCATGAGTTGCAGCGGCTGTGCCGAGCCCATATGGCGCTTGCTCACGCGGCAGGCAGGCGTTGCTTCACGCGCACCAGGCCTGGCTTGCCGCCTGGAGCGATGCGCCATGTGCGTGCCGCCACCGCTGCTCCGCGCCGGGTGCGATGCGCGAGCATCTGCAGGACGGCCATACCCGGCTCGACCTCTCGCACTTGCCCGCTCGCGAGCACGCCGTCGCTGAATTCCACCAGCCATTCATCGCCTGGTGACAGGCGCGCTTCGGAGGGCGGGTCGAGGCTGCGCAGCAGGGCGCCCGGATAGAGGTGGGTGTTGTTGGCAGAGAAGCGCCAGAGCATGGGAGCCTCGGGTCATGACTGGGACATGCCCGGCACCCTAACCGATTCATGAACAAGCCCCCAGGCATCGCGTCCCCCTGATTCTGCGGCGCGCGGGGCCGGGTCGGGTGGCGGCTTGTCAACGGGCCGGGTGCCAATACGGCGAGCGTGGTGCCTTGGTCGCCGGGCAGCCCCTCGGAGGCGCCTTGAGGACTCTGTGCCGGCCTTTCCGGCAATCAAGCCAAAATGGCCCCCATGGCCAACATCGCATCTGTTCTCAAGTCCGAGATCGCGCGCGTGGCGCGCAAGGAAGTCCGCGCAGAGCTCGAGAGCCTCAAGCGGGCGAGCACGCAGCACCGCAGCGCGATCGCGCAGTTGCGGCGGGAGGTCGCCGATCTGCACAGGCAGCTCAAGCAGGCGCATCGGCAGGTGGCCAGCGCCTCGCGCGCGTCGGCCGCCAGCGGCGGCAGCGGCGCGTCGGATGGAACGCCACGGCGCTTCAGCGCGGCGCGCCTGGCCGCGCACCGTGCCAAGCTGGGCCTGTCGGCGGCCGACTACGGCCGGCTGGTGGGCATGAGCGGCGCGACGATCTACCTCTGGGAACAAGGCAAGTCGCGGCCGAAGCCGGAGCAACTGCAGCGGCTGGTCGAAGCGCGTACGCTCGGCCGCCGCGCGGCGCTGGAGCAACTGGCGCAAGACCGCTGAAGGCGGGCCGCTGCGCGGTGCGGGGCCGAGCCGCGTGGCTCGGGCCCCGCTCTTCTCTTTCCGATAGCTAGAAAGTGAAAGGCTTTCCCATGTCCGAGAACTGGAAATTCGAAACCCGGTCGGTGCACGCCGGCTACTCGCCCGAGCCGACCACCAAGGCCGTCGTGCCGCCGATCTACCAGACGGTGGCCTATGCCTTCGACAGCGCGCAGCACGGCGCCGACCTGTTCGACCTGAAGGTGCAGGGCAACATCTACACGCGCATCATGAATCCCACGCAGGACGTGCTGGAGCAGCGCGTGGCTGCGCTCGAAGGCGGCATCGCCGCGCTGGCGCTGGCCTCGGGGCAGATGGCGATCACCTATGCCATCCAGACCATCACCGAGGCGGGCGACAACATCGTCAGCAGCACGGCGCTGTATGGCGGCACCTACAACCTGTTCGCGCACACGCTGCCGCAGTTCGGCATCAACGTGCGCTTCGCCGACCACCGCGACCCGGCCAGCTTCGGCAAGCTGATCGACGAGCGCACCAAGGCGGTGTTCGTCGAGTCGCTGGGCAACCCGGCCGGCAACATCACGGACATCGCCGCCGTCGCCGCCATCGCGCATCAGCACGGCGTGCCGCTGATCGTGGACAACACGGTGCCCTCGCCCTACCTCCTGCGCCCCATCGAGCACGGCGCCGACATCGTCGTGCACTCGCTCACCAAGTACCTGGGCGGCCACGGCACCAGCGTGGGCGGCGCCATCGTCGACTCGGGCAAGTTCCCCTGGGCCCAGCACAAGGAACGCTTCCGCCGCCTGAACGAGCCCGACGTGAGCTACCACGGCGTGGTCTACACCGAGGCGCTGGGCCCGGCGGCCTACATCGGCCGCGCCCGCGTGGTGCCGCTGCGCAACACGGGCGGCGCGATCTCGCCCTTCAACGCCTTCCTGATCCTGCAGGGCATCGAGACGCTGGCGCTGCGCATGGACCGCATCTGCGACAACACGCTGCGCGTGGCCCGCCACCTGAAGGCCCACCCGGCGGTGCGGTGGGTCAACTACGCCAGCCTGGAAGACCATGCGGACCATGCGCTGGCGAAGAAGTACATGGGCGGCCGCGCGAGCGGGCTGCTGACCTTCGGCATCGGCGGCGGCCGGGCGGAAGGGGCGAAGTTCCTCGACGCGCTGCAGCTCTTCACCCGGCTGGTCAACATCGGCGACGTGCGCTCGCTGGCCACGCATCCGGCCTCCACCACGCACCGCCAGCTCTCGCCCGAGGAACTGGCCAAGGCCGGCGTGAGCGAGGAGACGGTGCGCCTGTGCGTCGGCATCGAGCACATCGACGACCTGCTGGCCGACCTGGACCAGGCGCTGGCCGCGGCCGGCCGCTGAGCGCGCCGAAGGCCGCCGCCGCGCCGTCGTTGCCGGCGCACGCATAGATCGCATCGCCGGGTGCCGTCGGCCGCCCGGCCCGCAAGAGATCCGCTGTCCCATGGCAGCGGATCTCTTTTTTGTTTCTTTTCAAATAAAAATCACTATCATTTACAATTCTTTCACAGGGCCGCTCTTTCTGCTTATGCAGGGGGCGGCCTTCCGTTTCCACATCCACCACACCGCATCACAGCTGCAATGAAGAAGAAGAGGGTCCACACACTGCCGCACGCCGCGGCGCCTGCCGCGCTGAAGGCGCTGGCCGCCGGCATCGCGATGGCCATCCCCGCCCTGGCGATGGCCCAGGCCGCCGCCACCGACACCCTGCCTGCCGTCCAGGTGGAGGCTGCCGGGCAGAGCGAGACCACCGAGGGCACGGGCTCGTACACCACGCCCGGCCCGTCGCGCACGGCCACGCCGCTGGGCCTGAGCCTGCGCGAGACGCCGCAGTCCGTGTCGGTGGTGACGCAGCAGCGCATCGAGGACCAGGGCATGCAGACCATCTCGGACGTGGTCAACAACACGACGGGCGTGTACCTGAACCAGTACGAGACCAGCCGTGGTCAGTTCACCGCGCGCGGCTTCGACATCAACAACCTGCTGATCGACGGCGTGCCCACCACCTGGGAGCAGCCCTGGAGTTCGGGCGAGATCTTCAGCAGCCTCGCCATGTACGACCGCGTCGAGGTGGTGCGTGGCGCGACCGGCCTGACCACGGGCGCGGGCGACCCGTCGGCCGCCATCAACCTGGTGCGCAAGCGCGCCAGCAGCAAGGTGTTCACCGGCAGCGTGGAGCTGGGCATCGGCTCCTGGAACGAGCGCCGCGGCCTGTTCGACATCTCCACGCCGCTGAACCAGGCCGGCACGGTGCGCGCGCGCCTGGTCGGCGAATATTCCAAGGCAGACAGCTACATCGATCGGCTCGGCAAGGACAACGGCACGCTGTTCGCCACCTTCGAGGCGGACATCGGCCCGCGCACGCTGCTGACGATCGGGGCCGGGCGGCAGAAGACCGACTCCCGCGGCCCGATGTGGGGCGGCCTGCCGGTCTGGTATGCCGAGGGCGTCCAGGCGAACTGGCCCCGCTCGACCTCGACCGCGGCGAACTGGACGCGCTGGAACACCAGCTACAACACCGTCTTCGGCTCGCTGGAGCACCGCTTCGAGAACGACTGGAAGCTCAAGCTCAGCTACAACCGCAGCGACCGCAAGGCCGACTCCTACCTGTTCTACCTCTACGGCTACCCCAGCCTGTTCACCGGCACCGGCGTGGGCGGCCTGCCGGGTTCGTACGACGTGCGCACGCGCCAGGAGGACTTCAGCGCGCAGGGCAGCGGCAGCTTCCGGCTGTTCGGCCGCGAGCACGAGGTGGCCTTCGGCTACGCGAACTCCAGGCAGAAGTTCAACGCCTACGCGCGCGAGGCGCTGCCGACGGCCGGCATGGACATCAACTTCAACTTCTGGGGCGGCGCCTATCCCGAGCCGATCTGGAAGCCCTTGTCCTACTACGGCAAGAGCCGGACCCAGCAGGAAGCGGTGTACGGCGCGGTGCGCCTGAGCCTGGCCGATCCGCTCAAGCTGATCCTCGGCGCGCGCGTGACCAACTACCAGCGCCGCGGCGACGAGGCCTACAGCAGCCCCTACCGCCTCAAGTACAACAGCGAGGTGACGCCCTACGTCGGCCTGGTCTTCGACGCCACCAAGGAGCTGTCGCTCTACGCCAGCTACACCGACATCTTCCAGCCGCAGAACGCGCGCGACATCCGCGGCAACTACATCGAGCCGATCAAGGGCAAGAGCCTGGAGGCCGGCATCAAGGGCGAGTTCCTCGACGGCCGCCTGAACGCCTCGGCGGCGGTGTTCCACATCAAGCAGCAGAACCTGGCGGTCGAGACCGATCAGACCATCCCGGGCATCGGCGGCATCCCCGAGACGGCCTACCGCGCCTCCGACGGCGCGACCAGCAAGGGCTTCGAGTTGGAGGTCTCGGGCGAACTCGCGCGTGGCTGGAACCTCAGCGCGGGCTACACGCAGTTCCGCCTGAAGGATGCGCTGGGCGAGGACGTGAACACCGTCTATCCGCGCAAGACGCTGCGCCTGTTCACCACCTACCGCCTGTCGGGCGCGCTGAGCGGCCTGACCGTCGGCGGCGGCGTGAACTGGCAGAGCGGCACCTACGTGAACGCCAGCAATCCGTTCGGGCTGACCCAGCGGGTCGACCAGGGCGCGTTCGCGCTGGTGAGCCTGATGGCGCGCTACGACTTCAACGAGCGTCTGTCCGCCCAACTCAACATCGAGAACGTGACGGACAAGAAGCACTACGGCATGTTCCCGGCCTACGGCCAACTCACCTACCTGCCGCCGCGCAACGCCTCGCTGACGGTGAAGTACCGCTTCTGACCGCGAAAGCGGCGCCGGCGGCTCAGCCCGGCCCCAGGCTGCGCTCGCCGGGCAGCAGCGCGCCGGCCTCGATGTCCGGCTCGGACTTCAGCCGCTCGTACAGCGGTGCGAAGTCCGGCGCCGTCATGTCGAACAACTGGTCGAAGCTGTCGATGACGAAGTAGGTGCTCTGGTAGCTGTCGATCTTGTAGCGCGAGCGCATGGTGCGCACCAGGTCCAGCGGCAGCCGGTGCGGCTGCGGGCTGCGCACCGCATGCTGCAGCTCGCCGACCGAGCTGAGGATGCCGGCGCCGTAGGCGCGCAGGCCCTGCGGCTGGCGGATCAGGCCGAACTCCACCGTGTACCAGTACAGGCGCGCCAGCTTCTCGCCGGCGCCCAGGTGGTGGGCCTTGATGCCGCCCTCGCCGTAGCGCTGCACGTAGTCGGCGAAGGTCGGGTCGAACAGCATCGGCACGTGGCCGAACAGGTCGTGGAACACGTCGGGCTCGACGATGTAGTCGAACTCCTCGGGCCGGCGGATCCAGTCGGTGACGGGGAACCGGCGGTTCGCCAGCAGCTGGAAGAAGGGCAGCTCGGGGATCAGCCCGGGCACGGCCACGATCTCCCAGCCAGTCGCCTGCCGCAGCCGCGCGTTGATGTCCTGGAAGCGCGGGATGCGGTCCTTGGCGCCGAGCGAGGGCAGCGCCGCGATGAAGGCGTCGCAGGCCAGCCCCGGCAGCTGCGCCGCCTGGCGCTCGTACAGGCGCCGGTAGGTGTCGTGATCGGCGTCCGTGTAGCTCGCGTAGTCCTGCGGGCAGGTGTAGTCCGCCTGCACCTGGCCGCCGCGGGCGTAGTCGCCGCGCGGCGGGGGCTCCGATTCGCCGTAGACGGCCGGAGTCGGGCTGCCGGTGTTCATGGTGATGGCCGGACCGCCCGCCTCACTTGGCGGCGCTGAGCACGCCGCGGCGCATCTGGTCCAGCTCGATGCTCTCGAACAGCGCCTTGAAGTTGCCGTTGCCGAAACCGTCGTCACCCTTGCGCTGGATGAACTCGAAGAAGATCGGCCCGAGCTGGTTCTCGCTGAAGATCTGCAGCAGCAGCGCGTCCTTCTTGCCGTCGATCAGGATCTTGCGCTTGTGCAGTTCCTCCACGTTCTCGCCGTGGCCGGGGATGCGCTTGTCGACCAGCTCGTAGTAGGTGTCGATGGTGTCCAGCAGCGTGACGCCGTTCTCGCGCAGCTTGTCGACCGTCTTGTAGAGGTCGTCCGAGCCCATCGCGATGTGCTGGATGCCTTCGCCGTGGTACATGTCCAGGTACTCCTGGATCTGGCCGGGCTGCTCCTTGCCTTCCTCGTTGATCGGGATGCGGATCTTGCCGCAGGGGCTGGTCATCGCCTTGCTCTTCACGCCGGTGACCTGGCCCTCGATGTCGAAGTACTTGATCTCGCGGAAGTTGAACAGGCGCTCGTAGAAGTCGGCCCACTCGTTCATGCGGCCGCGGTGCACGTTGTGCGTCAGGTGGTCGATGTAGGTCAGGCCGTTGCCCTCGGGCGCCAGCGCCTCCTCGGCCGTCAGGCCCGGCAGCGCCTCGAAGTCCACGTCGTAGAAGCCGATGTTGCCGATGTCGCCGGGCTTGGCGCCGTTCTTGCCGCGCCAGCGGTCCACCAGGTAGATCAGGCTGTCGCCGATGCCCTTGATGGCGGGGATGTTCAGCTCGCCCGGGCCGGCCTTGTCGGCGAAGCCCCAGGCGCCCAGCGACACGGCGCGCTCGTAGGCGGCCTTGGCGTCCTGCACGCGGAAGGCGATGGCGCACACGCTGGGGCCGTGCTGGCGCGCGAAGCGCTGGGCGAAGGAGTCCGGCTCGGCGTTGACGATGAAGTTGATCGTGCCCTGGCGGTAGAGCAGCACGTTCTTGTGGCGGTGCTTCGCGACGGCGCGGAAGCCCATGCGCTCGAACACCTTGCCCATGGCGGCCGGATCGGGGGCGGCGTACTCGATGAACTCGAAGCCGTCGGTGCCCATGGGGTTGTCCCAGGGCTGGAAGGCGGGGGTGGTGTCGCTCATGAGGGTGTCTCCTGCGTCGCGCGGATGGAAGGGATGGAAAAAGGGGATGGCAGGACTGTAGGGGCGCCGGGGATCAGTTTTTCTGCGTTTTCAAGCCTGTTTTCGATGTTGAAAGCAGAAAAAGTGCAAAATCCATCGGATGGATGCACTTGACAAGCATGATCGCCTCATTCTGCGCATGCTTCAGGCGGACGGCCGTGCCACCTACGAGCAGCTGGCCGAGCAGGTCAGCCTGTCGCCCAGCGCCGTGCTGCGGCGGGTGCGGCGGCTGGAGGAAAGCCGCGTCATCGACCGCTACGTGGCGCTGGTCAAGCCCGAAGCCGTCGGCCTGGGCCTGACGGCCTACCTGAACGTGCGGCTGGAAAAGCACACCGAAACCCACAAGCGCAACCCTATGGACCTGTTCCGCGCCAGCGTACAGACCTGGCCCGAAGTCGTCGAATGCGCTGCCCTCACCGGCGAGATGGACTATCTGCTGCGCGTCGTGGTGGCCGACATGGCGCACTACAGCCGCTTCATCATGGACACCCTGCTCAAGCACCCCAGCGTGCAGGACTGCAAGACCAGCTTCGTGCTCGACCGGGTCAAGGCCACCACCGCGGTGCCCGTCTGAACCCCGCCGCGAGGGTTGCGCAGGCGCCACGGCCGATGGCATTTCGGCCCGCAAGCCGGTAAAAGCACGCACTGCGGTGACATTCCGATGTCACTTCGGCTTGTAGGTTTAGGGAAAACCCTTATATTCCCCCCATGCTTCCTGCACGGACCTTCCTGAGCACGGCGCTGGGCGTCGGCGGCTTCCTGCGCCCGCCGGTGGTGGCGGCGCAGCCCGCCGCCGCACCGGCCCGCGCGCCGGCGCCGGTGCTCGTGCCGATCCGCTCGATCGGGCCGCGCGAGCGCGGCCGCATCCGCCAGCACCTGCTGGGCCTGTCCGAGCGCGACCGCTACCTGCGCTTCGGCTACGCCGCCTCGGACGAGCAGATCGAGCGCTACGTGAGCGGGCTGGACTTCGAGCGCGACGAGCTGTTCGGCATCTACAACCGCCGCCTGGACCTGATCGCCATGGCGCACCTGGCCTTCTCGCCCGACGAGGCGCACGGCGACTGCGCCGAGTTCGGCGTGTCCGTCTCCGAGCACGCGCGCGGGCGCGGCTTCGGCGCGCGGCTGTTCGAGCGCGCGGTGGTCTCGGCGCGCAACGAGGGCGTGAAGATGCTCTTCATCCACGCGCTGAGCGAGAACACCGCGATGCTGAAGATCGCGCGCAATGCCGGGGCCACCGTGGAGCGCAGCGGTTCCGAGTCCGAGGCCTTTCTCAAGCTGCCGGAGGCCACCTTCGACAGCCGCATGAACGAGATCGCGCTGGACCACTTCGCCGAGGTGGACTACCAGCTCAAGACGCGTGCCAAGCAGTTCTGGTCCTTCCTGGCCGGCCTGCAGGAGGTGCGCAGCGGCGTGCGCGCCGCGCGCGACCAGTCTTCGCCCTGAGGCGAGGGCGGCGGGCGCGGTGGCGGCGGCCGCCGGCCATCCGGTATCCTTGTCCTTCCGCAACTACCGCCCCCCGCAGTGGCAGACCCCCACCCTGAGCGCGCGCCCGGACCGGTCCGGGAGGACAAGCGCAGCTTCCTGCAGAAACTCGTCGAGTTCATCAACCCCGGTCCCGATTCCCGCGACGAGCTGATCGAGACCCTGGCCGATGCCGAGGACAACGAGGTCATCGGCGCCGAGTCCCGCGTCATGCTCGAAGGCGTGCTGCGCATGGCCGACATGACGGCCGGCGACGTGATGGTGGCGGCGCCGCGCATGGACCTGATCGACATCGACTCGCCCTACGACGAGCTGCTGCACCTGGTCATCGACACCGCGCACTCGCGCTTCCCGGTGTACGAGGGCGACAAGGAAAACATCATCGGCATCCTGCTGGCGAAGGACCTGCTCAAGCTGCAGCGTTCGCCGGAGCTGAACATCCGCGCGCTGCTGCGCCCGGCCGCCTTCATCCCCGAGAGCAAGGGCCTGAACGACCTGTTGCGCGAGTTCCGCGGCAACCGCAACCACCTGGCGATCGTGATCGACGAGTTCGGCCGCGTGGCGGGCCTGATCACCATCGAGGACGTGCTCGAGCAGATCGTCGGCGAGATCGAGGACGAGTTCGACGAGGAGGAGGACGAGGGCGACATCTTCGGCCTGGCCGACCACACCTACCGCGTCAGCGGCGACACGCCGCTGGAGCGCGTGGCCGAGGCCTTCGGCATCCGCTTCACCGAGGAGCAGGAGAGCGAGGACTTCGACACCATCGGCGGCCTGGTCGCGCACGAGATGGGCCACGTGCCCAAGCGCGGAGAGCGGCATGCGGTGGGCGGCTTCGACTTCGTCGTGATGCACACCCGCGGCGGCGCGGTGCGCTGGTTCAAGGTGTCGCCGGCGCGCGGCGACGACGCCGCGGATTGAGGACGGCCGCGCTGCGCACGCTGGGCTTCCTCGTCGCCGGCCTGCTGCAGGCCGCATCCATCGCTTGGCCCGTCGGCGGTCGCCCGCTGTGGTGGCTGCAGCTGCTGTCGCTGGCGCTGCTGTGCGCGCTGCTCGATGCCGAACGCGCCGCCGGCGCCCGCTGGCGGCGTGCCGGCCTGTGCGGCTGGCTGTTCGGCACCGCCTGGCTGGCCGCCAGCTTCTGGTGGCTGTTCATCTCCATGCACACCTACGGCGGGCGGCCCCCGCCGCCGGGGGGGCCGGGGGGGGCTCCCCCTGGGGGGGGGCGGGGGGCGGTCCTCCGCGGGGGCCCCCGCGCCCTTCTCCCCCCTGCG
>Ga0182792_1001846_pt1 | contig 16145 bp, 16 predicted proteins | sample Passage237B_FD_130497 | JGI IMG/M metagenome (GOLD analysis project Ga0182792, IMG submission 130497) | Cellulose adapted compost microbial communities from Newby Island Compost Facility, Milpitas, CA, USA - Passage2 37B (version 2) (version 2) ...
CACGGGGCGGCGGGGTCGCCCCCCGCCCTTGCGCATCGGGCCGAGGAGTTTGGTGCCCCCGCCCGGCAGGCGGCCCGCGCCGCCCGCCGCCAGGCGGATCGCCTCGTCGATCGAGGCGGCGCGGCCGTAGCTTACGGGCATCATGGTGCGCGCTCCTGCGCGACCTGCAGGATCGCCTCGATGATGCCGTTGTGCGCACCGCAGCGGCAGAGATTGCCGCTCATGCGCTCGCGCACCTCCTCGCGTGAAAGTTCGGCAGGCGCCGTTAGGTTGGCCGTTACGTAGCTCGGCACGCCGGCCGCGATCTCGCGCAGCATCGCCTCGGCCGCGCAGATCTGGCCCGGCGTGCAGTAGCCGCACTGGAACCCGTCATGCTCGATGAAGGCCGCCTGCAGCGGATGCGGGGCCTCGGCGCTGCCCAGCCCCTCGATCGTCGTGACCGACCGGCCGTCCGCCTGGACCGCCAGCGTCAGGCAGGACAGCACGCGCGCGCCGTCGACCAGGACGGTGCAGGCGCCGCAGGCCCCCTGATTGCAGCCGACCTTGGTCCCCGTCAGCCCCAGCCGCTCGCGCAGCAGGTCGAGCAGGGAGACGCGCGCATCCTCGGGCGCGGCGACCTCGGTGCCATTGATCCTGATCGCCATCGTCGTCCCTCCGCGAGTAGGCCCCGGAACGCGTCAATCGCGCCTGGCGGTGAAGGTAATACGAAGTTCGTACTATTCAATCCTCGTTCTGTACGATTTTCCCCATCATGCGGATCAGGGTCTTGCGCTCGGCGGGCGAGAGCGGATCGAGCATCCGCCGGTAGAGGTCGCGATAGGCTGCCGCGATGGCATCTGCGCGGACCTTGCCGCCGGCCGACAGCCGCAGCGCCACGGCGCGCCGGTCGCCTTCCGGGCGATGGCGCTCCAGCAGGCCGCGCTTGACCAGGCGGTCGGTGGACGAGGAGATCGTCGTGTTGGGCACGCCCAGGAACCGGGCCACGTCGGTCGGGCCGCAGCCGGGGTGCTGCGCCACGTAGAGGAGCGTCTGCTTGTCGAGCTCGTTGAGCTGCGGTTCCGAGCCGACCGCATCCAGCAGCTTGTAGCGCCGCGCGAACGCCTCGAAGGCAGCGCCGAGGCTGGCAAGCTCGTCGTCGGTCGGCGTCTTCATGAAGACCCGATACCGCGCCGTGGCGGCGGATGGCCAGACGGATGGCCAGACGGCTTCCGTGTTTCCGAGCAACCGCAGGCCCTCGCGGTTGTTGCCATTTGGCATCATAGTAACCATATTGGGCCAAACGGAGAAGCATTCCCGTGACTCTTCTACAGCCCATTCCGACGGCACCGGCCGAGTTCTCGCCGGCGCCGATCACCGACGAGGAAGCCGCCGCGACGTTCCGGGCGGCGCTCAATCTTTTCCACCGCTGGGAACTGTCCGACGACCAGGCCGCCACGCTGCTCGACATGCCGGTCCGCACTTTCCGGCGCTGGAAGGCCGGCGAGGTCGGCCGGATCGACCGCGACGGCAAGGCGCGGCTCTCCAACCTCATGGGCATCCACAAGGCGCTGCGCCTCATCTTCACCGATCCTCAGCGGGGCTATGCCTGGATCAAGGCGCCCAACGCGGCCTTCGCCGACCGCACGGCGCTCGACGTCATGCTGGGCGGGGAATTGACCGACCTGATGCGCGTGCGGCGCTATCTCGACGCGGAGCGGGGCGCCTGGTGATCGATGCCTCTGCGTTGCCCGTCTCGCGCGTCGACTGGCGCGATGCGGTGCGGATCATCCGCAGCCGCTTCCCGCCCATCGACCTGTTCGAGGACATCGCCGACCCGGCCGACTGGCCGCTGCTGATCTCGGCCGAGCAGAAGACCAACCCGCGCCTGATGGAGAATGTCGGCAATCTCGACCTGGTGCCGCCCGAGCGGCGCGTCGGCGGGCCGGGCGCGAGCTGGCTGATGGCGCCGTTCGTCCATGTGAGCGCCGACCGCCCCAGCCGCTTCAGCCGCGGCCGCTTCGGCATCCTCTATGCCGCGCGCGACTTCGAGACCGCGCTGATCGAGACGGTCCACCACCACGCGCGCTTCATGGCCCGGACGAACGAGCCCGCGGGATGGACGTCGCAGTTCCGCGAGATCGTCCTCGACATAGGGGCGGATCTCCACGACCTGCGCGGCGGCGAGCCGGCCTGTGCCGCCGCGCTCGATCCGGACGACTATGGCGTCGCCCAGGCGCTGGGCGAGCAGCTTCGCGCCAGCGCGTCCGAAGGCTTGGTCTATCCCAGCGTCCGCCGCCCCGGTGGCGACTGCGCCGGCCTCTTCTGGCCCGACCTCGCGTCCAATCCGCGCCAGGGCCGGCACCTCGACTATCACTGGGACGGCGCACGCGTCGATTTCTTCCGCGAGCCCGGAAGCGGAACGGTCTACCGGATCACTTGAGGGCGACGGAAGACGATCGTCAGTGGCTTTAGTGATCGTCGCCACGGGAATCAACCTATAGATGCAGTTGAACAGGTGCTGTGTTATTTCTGGTTGCGGCGGCGTCAATAAGAATCGCCACTTCGCTAGGGAGCAGCCATGACGAAGGAACTTTTGCGATACAATGTCTTCGTTGTGATGGCTTCGTTTGCAGCACTTGCTGTCGTAGCTATCGGATCCAGAGTCGTTTCGCACTCGGATAGCGGGTTTCAGGTCATCAAGGATATCGTCCCCCTGGCTATCGCCATCGGTGCTGCGTACCTCGCTTACTGCTTTCAGCGGCGCCAAGCGTTTCTGGTATCGTTGCGTGATCTTTGGAAGGAATTTATTGAAGCTAAGGCTGAGCTCGTCGAATACACGCACAACTCCGAGCCAGATCAGATGGCCTTCGGCAAGGCGCATCGAACGCTGTCAAAAGCTATAGACGCCGTGCGCGGAGTTTATCGGAATGTTGGAGAAACTGACGAAGCCGTTGGATTGTACCCCTTCGAGCCGCTTCACGACATGCGTAGGGCTCTGCAGCAATTGGGTTGGGTTGAAAGTACGCCCGAGAAGCGCACAGAGGCGCGTCGACGCGTGATACAGGCTTGGAATGCCCTGCGCTGGGCCTTCCTGCAAGAATTCTCCACGCCCGAGCCTCGTCATCCGATTACGAGGCGTGATGCAGCAGACCCGCGGCGCATGACGTCAACCATCAGTGCACAAGCGGAACTGACCAGCTGACAGATTTCTCGCTTGTCGCTGTGCCTAGCAAATATGGGTAATCCGACAGCCGTCGGCACGCCGGCAAACGAGATCGTGATGCAGCAATAAGATGTGGTAGTTGCCATAGGATGAAGCGCTGGAAAGCGCCCAGAAGGCCCTTTTGTCTGCATGTGGGCCGGCGCGGTTGCGCTGCCTGGGAGGACACAAATGAAGATCACCGACGTCGCCTGCCACATCCTGCAATGCAAGGTCGACAAGCCGTTCGTGTCGGCGCGCGGCTGGGTGTACGGCACGCGCTCGACCTGCCTGGTCGAGATCTCGACCGACGAGGGCATCACCGGCTGGGGCGAGTGCTACGGGCCGTCGGCCGTGGCGAAGACCTTCATCGACACCCAGTACAAGGCACGCGTCGTCGGCCGCGACCCGTTCGACGTCGAGGCCATCTGGGAGGACCTCTACAACCGCATCAAGGACTACGGCACGACGGGCATGGCGATCTCGGCGATCTCCGGCATCGACATCGCGCTGTGGGACATCATGGGCCGCGCCGTGGGCAAGCCCGTGCACAAGCTGATCGGCGGCGCCTACCGCAGCGAGGTCGTGCCCTACGCCACCGGCCTCTACTTCATCGACATGAACCGGCTGGTCGAGGAGGCGGTCGAGGAGGCGCTGGCTTTCAAGGCGGACGGCTTCCGCGCCATCAAGATGAAGATCGGCCTGGGCGACCTGAAGCTCGACGCGCGGCGTGTCGCGGCGGTGCGCGAGGCGATCGGGCCGGATGTGCAGCTCGCCGTCGACGCCAACCACTGCTTCACGGTGCCCAACGCCATCAGGCTCGGCCGCCTGCTGGAGGAGCACGACATCCTGTGGTTCGAGGAGCCGATCAGCCCCGAGGACCATGACGGCTATGTCGAGGTGACGCGCGCCCTCGACATGGCGGTGGCGGGCGGCGAGAACGACTTCACGCGCTGGGGCTTCCGCGACGTCATCGCGCGCAAGGCGATGGACATCGTGCAACCCGACCTCTGCGCCGCGGGCGGCTTCTCGGAGTGCCGCAAGATCGCGACGCTGGCCAGCGCCTTCGGCGTGGAATGCGTGCCGCACGCCTGGGGCTCGGCGATCGGGCTCGCGGCCACGGTCCAGTTCCTCGCGGCGCTGCCGGACCAGCCGCCGGCCTTCCGGCCGATGCCGCCCATGCTGGAATTCGAGCAGACACCCAACCCGCTGCGCGACCACTTGGCGACGGCGCCGATCGAGCAGAAGAAGGGCCTTGTGGCGGTCCCCACCGGCCCCGGCCTCGGCATCGAGATCGATCGGGAGGTGCTGAAGAAGTACAAGGTGGGCTAAGCGGGCGGCGCCGGCGCGCTGCCCATCACGGGCTTGAAGGGACCAATTTCACCCCAACCATCAAGCTCCTCTCCCTCGCCAGGGGGAGAGGCTGAGTGAGGGGGGCTCACGATCGCGGCCGCCGCTTTTCGGTCGCCCCTGCGGAGCGCAAAAAGTACTGGAGCCTATACTTCAGTATTGTATGTTCCAGAACATTGGTTATAATCCTTCGCGGCGAGGGAGCGTGAAGAATGAAGATCGTCGACGTCAAAGCCTATCCCACCAGCTTCCGCGTGCCCAAGGACCGGCAGGTCTCGCTGGGCATCGGGACCATGACCAAGCGCGACTGCGTCATGGTGAAGGTGACCACCGAGGGCGGGATCGTTGGCTGGGGCGAGAGCCATCACGCGCGCTCGCCGGGCAGTATCGGCCATCTGATCAACACCACGCTCAAGGGCTTTGTCGTCGGCATGGACGCCGGCGACACGGTCGGCATCTGGGCGAAGGTCTACAAGTTCCAGCTCGGCAGCCACGGCATGGGCGCGGCGACCGCCATGGCGCTGAGCGGCATCGACCAGGCGCTGTGGGACATCAAGGGCAAGGCCGTGGGCTGGCCGCTCTACCGGCTGCTGGGCGGCAGCAACCGGCCGGTGCCCGCCTATGCCGGCGGCATCTCGCTGGGCTACCAGCCGCCCGAGGCGCTGGTCGCGGAGGCCGTGCCGATGGTGGAGGCGGGCTATCGCGCGCTCAAGCTGCGCATCGGCGACACGGTCGCCAACGACATCGCGCGCATGACGGCGGTGCGCCGCCACTTCGGCGAGGACATTGCCATCCTGACCGACGCCAATACCGGCTACACGGTGGCCGACGTGCGGCGCGTGATGCCGGCGATGGACGAGCTGGGCATCGGCTGGCTGGAGGAGCCGTTCCCGGCGCACGACCATCGCTCCTATGCCCAGGCGCGCGGCTTCGGCCGCACGCCGCTGGCGGCCGGCGAGAACCACTACACCCGCTTCGAGTTCCATCGCGTGATCGAGGACGGCAGCATCACGATCCTGCAGCCCGACCTGTCCAAGAGCGGCGGCGTCACCGAGGTGCAGCGCATTGCCGCCGCTGCCTCGATGTGGAAGCTGCCCATCCATCCGCACAGCTCGATGACCGGGCTGAACCATGCCGTGTCGATCCACTTCCTCGCGTCGATCGACAATGGCGGCTATTTCGAGGCGGACCTCTCCGTCGCCAACAAGTTCCGCGACGAGCTGGGCAGCACGCCGTGGAAGATCGGCAAGGACGGCTGTGTGCGCCCGCTCGACGGGCCGGGTATCGGTGTGGAGATCGACGAGGATTTCCTTGTCGCGCACCCCGTGATCGAGGGGCCAGGCTACGTGTGACCCCGCTGCAACGCCGCGGGAACAAGATCGATCGCTGCACGCCAGTGTGGGAAGCGCCACAGAACCGTGGTGCCGGGCTGCTACTGATCGCGCGACAGCGCAAGGGTGCAGTCCATGAACAACGGTTCAGTCTTCTCGACCTTCTTCCGTCCGCGCAGCCGCGAGGCCAGCGCGGCAGCCGAACTGTTCAATGCGGATCAGCCGATCCGTCTCTCGCCGGTCGTCTCGGCGGAGGAGCTGCCGCCCGGCTTCGAATCCGTCCTGCGCGTCGAGGTGCTGGGCTATCGCGAGCGGCTCACGACCCTCGATGGCCGCCGGCTGCGCGTGCAGGAGCCGATCTGGACGCTGGTGCCGAAGGAGTCGTGACGGCCGGCGGGCGACGCTACGACAGGCGCTCTTCGACCCAGCGCGCCCAGGCGACGAGGCCGTCGTCGGCGCCGTGCGGGCCGACCAGCTGCACCGACAGCGGCAGGCCGAACGGTCCGGTGTTGAAGGGCAGGGCGATGCAGGGCGTGCCCAGCAGCGTCCAGAAGCGGTTGAACACGGGGTCGCCGGTGCTGCCCAGGCCGGCCGGCGCCTCGCCGCGGGCGGACGGCGCCAGCAGGACGTCGAACCGGCTCCAGGCCTCCTGCAGCCCCGTCACGGCCATGCGCTTGAGCTTCAGCGCGTCGGCGTGCTGGCGGGCCGTCACGGCATCGCCGTCGGCCATCACGGCCTGCATGACGGGCGAGAAGAGATGAGCGAAGCGCGCACGCTCGCGGGCATAGGACTGTGTGGCCTCCCTGGTCATCACGCGGTTCTGCGCCTCGACGAGGCCCGACCAGTCGGCTGGCGTCTGCCATTCGCGCACGGTGGCACCGGCGGCGCGCAGGGTGCGGACCGCCTCCTGGATGTTCTTCCTGTTGTACGGCTCGGCGAGGTCCCACCACGGCGTGCGGACCAGGCCGATGCGCGGCGGCGCCGGCGGCGGGCCGGCCGCCTCGTGGCCGTAGGCGGCGCGGATCAGGGCGAGGTCGTTGGCCTCGCGGGCGAAGAAGCCCAACGTGTCGAGGCTGGGGGCGTAGGCCTTCACGCCGCTCATGTCGGCCCAGCCGAACGTGCCCTTGTAGGCGACCACGCCGTTGAAGGCGCCGGGCCGGATCACCGATCCCGCTGTCTGCGTGCCGTAGCCGACCGTCGCCATGCCGTCGGCGACCGCCGCGGCGGAACCCGACGAGGAGCCGCCGGGCGTGTGGCGGACATTGTGCGGGTTGTGCGTCTTGCCGGCATGGCCGCCGGCGAATTCAGTGGTCACCGACTTGCCCAGCATGATGGCGCCCGCCTTCACGAGCTGCGTCACGCAGGCGGCATCCTTGCCGGCGACGTGGTCGCGATAGATCGGCGAGCCGCAGGTCGTGGGCAGGATGCGGGTCGAGATGATGTCCTTCACGGCGAGCGGGACGCCGTGCAGCGGGCCGACCGGCTTGGCGCGCCTGTCGAGCAGGTCGGCGCGCTTGCGGGCGCCGTCCGGATCCAGCGCCTCCCAGGCATGGACGTCGCCCTCGCGCGCGGCGATGCGGTCGAGGCAGGCCTCGACCAGGTCGCGTGCCTTGAGCCGGCCGCGGGCCATGCGCAGCACGGTCTCGCTGGCCGACAGGGTGTTGGGCGATCTGGCCATGCGTTGCTCTCCCGATCAGCTCTTCCGGCCGAGCCCCTTGATCTTCTCGCGGAAGGTCTGGAACGCGACATACAGGCCCGGGATCACGAAGATGCCGAGGCACGAGGCGGCGATCATGCCGCCGAACACCGCCGTGCCGACGGCGCGCTGCGTGGCGGCACCGGCGCCCGAGGCGACGACCAGCGGCACCAGGCCCAGGATGAAGGCGAAGGAGGTCATCATGACGGCGCGGAAGCGCAGGCCGGCCGCCGTGGTCGCGGCCGTGACGATGTCCTTGCCGTGCGCGCGCTCCTCCATCGCGAACTCGATGATCAGGATGGCGTTCTTGGCGGCCAGCGCGATCAGCACGACGATGCCGATCTGGGCGTAGATGTTGTTGTCGAGGCCCGCGACCCAGAGCGCCAGCACGGCGCCGAACAGGCCCACGACCACGGAGAGCAGGGCGGCGATGGGGATCGCGGTGCTCTCGTAGAGGCCGACCAGGAAGAGATAGGCGAACACCACGGCGAGGCCCAGGATGAAGCCGGTCTGGCCGCTCGCCGCCTTCTCCTGCAGCGCCGTGCCCGTCCATTCGTAGCCGTAGCCCGCCGGCAAGGTCGACCTGGCCAGCGTCTCCATTGCGGCGATTGCGTCGCCCGACGAGTAGCCCGGCGCCGGCGCGCCGTTCAGCACGACGGAGCGCAGGTTGTTGTAGCGCACGACCGAGGAGGGGGCGGTAGTGAGGTCGACGTTGGCCACGGCCTGCAGCGGCACCAGCTCGCCGTTCGACGAGCGCACGCGGACGCGGAAGATGTCGTTGACCGTGCTGCGGTCGGCGGCATCGGCCTGCACCTTGACCTGCCAGGTCCGGCCGAACAGGTTGAAGTCGTTGGTGTAGGAGCCGCCCAGCGTCGTCTGCATCGCCGAGAAGATGTCGGAGATGCCGACGCCCAACGCCTGCGCGCGCTCGCGGTCGAGCTTGAGGTTCACCTGCGGCGTCGCGGCGCCGTAGGTCGTGAACACGCCGGCGAGCTGCGGCACCTGCTGGGCCGAGACCATCAGGCCGCGCGCGACGGCAGCGAGGTCGGCGGGCGGGGCGCCGGCCAGCGACTGCACGACGAACTCGAAGCCCGACGAGTTGCCCAGCCCCATGATGGGCGGCAGGTTGAAGGCGAAGACGTTGGCCGACGCGATCTGGGTGAAGGCGGCGTTGAGGTCCTTCAGGGCCTGGAACACCGACAGGCTCGCGTCCTTGCGCTCGCCGAAGGGCTTGAGGCCGACCACGACGAGGGCGCGGTTGGGCAGGGCGAGGCCGTCGATCAGGCTGTAGCCGGTGACGGTGAAGACGCTCTGCAGCCAGGGCCGGCCCTCGATCGTCTTCTCGACCTCCTCGATCGAGGCCAGCGTGCGGTTGGTCGAGGCAGCGTCGGGCAGCTGGACCTCGGCCATGAAGGCACCCTGGTCCTCGTCCGGCAGGAAGCCGCTGGGCACCAGGCTGCCGATGCCGCCGGTCGCCGCCGCGAAGCCCACGACCAGCAGCAGGGCGACGAGGCCGCGCCGCGCCAGAGGCGTCACCAGGCGGACATAGCCGTCGCGGCTGCGGTCGATGCCGTTCTGCAGCCAGGCCATGACGCCGCGCGGCTTCTTGCGATGGCGCAGGATCAGCGAGCAGAGCGCGGGCGACAGCGACAGGGCATTGATAGCCGAGATCACCATCGACACCGACACCGCCACGGCGAACTGCTGGTAGAGCTGGCCGGTGATGCCGGGGATGAAGGCGGTCGGGATGAACACCGACAGCAGCACCAGCGTGATGGCGATGATCGGGCCCGTAACCTGGCCCATCGCCTTCTCGGTCGCCTGTGCCGGCGTGAGGTCGGGCTCGTGTTCCAGGATGTGCTCGACGGCCTCGACGACGACGATCGCGTCGTCGACCACGATGCCGATCGCCAGCACCAGCGCCAGCAGCGAAATGGTGTTGGCCGAGAAGCCCAGCGCCAGCATGACGGCGAAGGTGCCGATCAGGGCCACCGGCACGGCGATGATCGGGATCAGCGTCGCCCGCAGGTTGCCGAGGAAGACGAAGACCACGATCGAGACCAGCACGAAGGCCTCGATCAGCGTGTGCACGACGCTCTCGATCGTGGCCTCGACGAACACCGTGGTGTCGTACATGACGTCGTAGGAGACGTCGTCGGGGAAGCGCGGCTCCAGATCCTTCAGCGCCTTGCGCACGCCCTGCGCCGTGGCCAGCGCATTGGCGCCGGGCAGCTGGTAGATCTGGATGCCGGCGGCCGGGCTGCCGTTGTAGCGGCCGACCGAATCGCTGGTCTTGGCGCCGAGCTCGACGCGGGCCACGTCCTTGACGCGGACCAGCGCACCGTCGGACTTGGCGCGCACCACGATGTTCTCGAACTCCTCGACCGTGGCCAGCCGGCCCTGCGTCGTGATGTTGAGCTGGAAGCCCACGTCGTCGAGCAGCGGCGCCGCGCCCACCAGGCCGACCGCGGCCTGCACGTTCTGCGCCTGCACCGCCTTGACCACCTCGTCGGCCGTGATGTCGAGGCTGGCCATGCGGTCGAGGTTCAGCCAGACGCGCATCGAGTAGTCGAGCGCGCCGAACAGCGTCGCATCGCCGACGCCCGGCACGCGGCGCAGCGTGTCGAGCAGCGTGATGGTCGAGAAGTTCGACAGGAACAGGCCGTCGCGGCTGCCCTTGGGCGAATAGACGGCGACGACCTGCAGCAGCGCCGAGGATTGCTTCTTGGTCGTCACGCCCAGCCGCTGCACCTCGGGCGGCAGCAGCGCCAGCACCTGGTTGACGCGGTTGGTGACGTTCACGGTGTTGAGGTCGGGATCGGAGCCGACCTCGAAGCTGATGCTGAGCGCATAGCTGCCGTCGCCGCCCGACGTCGACTTCATGTAGAGCATGCGCTCGACGCCGTTGACCTGGCTCTCGATCACCTGCGCCACGCTCTCCTCGACCGCCTGCGCCGAGGCGCCGGGATAGGTGGCGGTGACCCTGACCTGCGGTGGCACGATGTCGGGGAACTGGGCGACGGGCAGAACCGAGATCGCCAGCAGGCCGGCGATGGCGATGACCGTCGAGATGACGAACGCCAGCCGCGGCCGGCGGATGAAGAGCGAGGAGATGGTCATGGCGCTATTGGCGCGGCTTGGCGGGCGCCGCCGGCATCGGGCTCGGGTTGACCGTCATGCCCTGGCGCACGCGCTGCTGGCCCTGGACGATGACCTTCTCGCCTTCCTTCAGGCCCTCGGTGATCGCCAGCAGGCCGTCGCGCGCGACGCCGGTCTTCACCCGCTTGAGCTGGACGACGTTCTTGTCGTCGACGACGAACAGGTAGGGGCCGGTCTGGTCGATGGCGATCGCCTGCTGCGGCACAGCCACCACCGTCTGCGGCTTGTCCTCCTCGAGCAGCACCCGCACCGTCTGGCCGTCGGTCAGCAGGCCCTGCTTGTTGTCGAAGGTCGCGCGGATGATCTGGCCGTCGGTCTTGGGATCGACCGTGACGTCGATGAAGTCGAGCTTGCCCTTCTCCTTGTAGAGGCTGCCGTCGGCCAGCCGCACCCGAACGCTGGGCGGGTCGCCGATGCTGGCGTCCCGCTTGGCCTCCAGGAGCTCGCGCTGGGTGACCGGGAACAGCACGCGGATCGGGTCCTCGCTCACCACCGTGGCCAGTACGCCGGTGTCGGGGCCGACGATGTTGCCCGGCGACACCACGGCGCGGCCGATGCGGCCGTCGATCGGCGACTTGATCTGGGTGTAGGAGAGCTGGATTTCGGCGTCGCGCAGTTGGGCATTGGCGTCTTCGAGCTGCGCCTTGGCCTGGAGCTGCTCGCTCAGCCGCTGGTCGTAGGTCTGCTGCGTGCCGGTGTTGCTGCGCAGCAGTTCGGCGGCGCGCTTGAGCTGCAGGTCGGCGTTGTTGAGGGCGGCCGTGGCGGCATCGCGCTGGGCGACCTTCTGGGCCACGGCGGCCTGGTACGTCTCCGGCTCGATCGTGAACACGACCTGGTCCTTCTTGACCATGTCGCCGTCCTTGAACAGGCGCGGTCCGAGGAAGCCCTTGACCCGGGCGCGCAGCTCGACCTTGTCGACGGCGGCGGCGCGGCCGATGAACTCGAACTGGTCGGCGATCGGCAGCAGCTCGGCGGCCTGCACGAGAACGGCCGGCGGCGCGCCCTGCTGGGCCGCTGCCGGCCCCGCGGCGCCGGTCGCGACCAGACATGCCACGACGAGCGCCATCCATTTCGAGCGCTGCTCACTCATTGCCTTCGTCCCCGCCCATAGTACCCTTGCAAGACTGCCTTAATTCCATGGGACGGTCACGGCAATTCCGGGACCGCGCAGAAAGGAGGACACAAGCGATGATGCGATGGGTCGTGCTCGCGATATCGTTGATGCTTGCTGTCGCATCGCCTGCGGCCATGGCCCAGACTCGCAGCAGCTTCGCCAATCCGGCCGAGTACGATTCCTACAAGGCGGCGCTGGCGACGCGCGATCCGGCCAAGCGGGCCACGGCGCTCGAGGTGTTCATCGCCTGGTATCCCGGCAGCGTGCTGCGCATCGATGCCCACGAGCAGGCGATCGCGGCCTGGAACGCCGCCGGCCAGCCGGCCAAGGCCGATTTCGTGGCAGGCAAGCTGCTGCAGCTCGAGCCGGACAACGTGCGGGCGCTCGCCAACCGGGTCTATATCACCCGCACCAAGGCGGTACAGGGCGATCGCGCGGCGCTGGCGCCCATGGTCGAGGCGGCGCAGCATGGTCTCGCCGCGCTCGACAAGTGGCAGAAGCCGGCCAATCTCGACGACGCGGCATTCGCGCGCGCACGGGAGCAGTTGAGCGCGGTGTTCAACGGCGCGCTGGGCTACGCGGCGCTGCAGGCCAAGGACTACGACAAGGCGCGGCGCTACTACCGCGAGTCGGTGGCAGCCGAGCCCGACAGTCTCCAGGACGTCTACCAACTCGCCGTGGCGCAGCTCGAGGGCACGCCGCTCGACGCGCTGGGCTTCTGGTTCGCGGCCCGCTCGATCGCGCTGGCGCGCGCCGCCAAGAACGATGCGGCCGCCGCCGACATCGACCGCTACGTGCGCTCGCGCTATCGCCTCTATCGCGGCAGCGAGGAGGGCTGGGACGAGCTGCTGGCGCGCGTCGTCGCGGGCGAGCGCGCGCCGCCCGGCGGCTTCGTGAGGTCGATCCCCAAGGCGCTGACCTCGGCCGAGCTCGCGGTGCAGATCATGGAGGAGAACGAGCCCGGCGACCTCAGCTTCGCCGACTGGGTCCTGATCCTGCGCCACCGCGACGCCACGCCGGCCAACCGCGCCGCCGCCGACCGGCTGTGGCAGGCGATCGCCGACCGGCAGGAAGGCGGCGCCACCCGAATCAAGATGAACGTCAAGGTGGTCTCGGCCACCCCCGACATCATCGAGGCGGCGATCACGGAGGAGGCGCAGGCAGGCAACATGCCGGAGCTCTATATCGGCATGGCGCGCCCGCTGGCGCCGCTGCCGGCCGTCGGCTCGAAGATCGCCATCATCGGCACGCTGACCGATTATCGCCCGCAACCCTTCATGTTCTCGATGACGCGTGCGGAGCTTGCGCCGGAATCGCTGCCGGTCGCCGGCGGACAGTGCGCGGATCCGCGGCCCAAGATGTGCACCCGCGAGTACCGGCCGGCCTGCGGCGAGCGCCGAGACGGCACGCGTCAGACCTACGGCAATGCCTGCACTGCCTGCAGCGACCCGGAGGTCGTGACGCAGTCGGCCGGCGCCTGCCCGCAGTAGCGCATGATGGTCGATCCATGACGGTCCGCACGGTCGAGCACGGCACGATCCGGCTGGAGCGGCGCTACGAGGCATCGCCGCCGCGCGTCTTCGCGGCCTGGGCCCAGCCCGCGGCCCGCGCGACATGGGACGTGCCGGGTCGCTGGATGATCGCCGAGCAGACCTTCGACTTCCGCGAGGGCGGCCGGGAACGCAAGCGCTTCGGGCCGCGGGACGATCCGCGCTTCCTCGCCGAGACGCTCTATCTCGACATCGTGGCGGACCGGCGCATCGTGTTCAGCTACGTGCTGTCGGCGCGCGGCACGCGGATCTCGGCGTCGCTCACCACCGTCGAGCTGGCGCCCGAGGGGCCGGACACGAAGCTCCTGCTGGTCGAGCAGGTCGCCCTGCTCGACGGCAACGACACCGCCGCCCGGCGCGAGGAGGGCCTCTCCTCGATGCTCGACAAGATCGGCGACTTGCTGGCCGCCGCCCCGGAAGCGGTCGTTAGTGCGCCATCAGCAGCGGCACGCGGCAGGACGAGATGACCTTGCCGGTGGCGCCGCCCATGCCGAGGAAGCTCAGCACCTGGCCGCGGCCGTAGGCGCCCATCACCAGCAGGTCGGCCCCCTTGCCGTGGGTGTAGTCGAGCAGGGCGCGGCCGCGAGCCCGGCCCGACACGGCGCCGGGATCGATCGCATCGATCGCGACCGTGATGCCATGCCGGCCAAGATTGCGCGCGAGATAGGCCGCACCCACCTCGTCCGGCGTCGTCCCGACCACCAGCAGGGTGATCTCCGAGGCCTTGGCCAGCACCGGCAGCGCATACTCGACGGCACGCGCGGCCTGGAAGCTGCCGTTCCAGGCCAGCACGACCTTCGGGAAACCGCCGGTGCCGGGATTGGGCGGCGCGATCATGACGGCGCGGGCGCATTCGTAGATGGCCGCCTCGACCGTCGCCGGCGCCACGTTCTCCGGATCGGCGCCGGGACGGCCCAGCACCAGGATATCGGAGCAGCGGCCCATCGCCACCATCGTGTCGAGCGTCGCCGTCTGGGCCGCGGTGTAGGTTGCGCCCTTGATGCCGCCCAGGACCTCGTTGTAGAGGCGCTCGCTCTCCTTGGCGCGCGCCTCGAGCCGCTCGTCGTCGATGTTCATCACCAGCGGCATCGCCTCGCCGCTCATGGCCAGTCCGCCCACCATGCCCCCCGCCGGACCGACCGGCAGATGCAGCGCATCGACGGCACCGTCGAACAGCGCCGCCATGCGGGCCGCCAGCTTGAACGACATGCCCGCATCCGGCCCGCCTTCGGACACGGCCAGGATTGACTTGAACATCGGGTAAACCCCTCCCCAGGACGACGAAGGCGCGATTAAGAAGCGCTCCCGTGCGACATGCAAGCCGAGACTTGGCCGCTATTTCGTCGCCGCGATCTCGCGCTGGCGGATCCAGTGGATGAAGGGCAGCGCCGCCAGCACCATCCAGAGCTTGCCGACGATCTGGCCGGCCAGGTAGTCGAGGCTGCCGAAGGCCAGCCACAGGAACAGGATGCTGTCGGCGACCAGTCCGACGAGACTGCTGGCCAGCACCGCCAGCACGAGGCCACGCGACTGCAGCGGCGTGTAGACGGCGAAGTCCGCGAGCTCGGACAGCAGGAAGGCGGCGGCCGAGGCATAGACCAGCGGCGGCGGCGCGACCGCGCCAGAGAGCAGTGCGCCCGCGACGATGGCCGTCAGTGCCGCGGCGCGGCCCAGCTTGCGCTGCACCATGTCGCGCAGCACCAGCGCCAGACCGATCATCAGCACGCCCGATGGCGCCATCAGGGGAATGTCCTTCGGACCCCAAGGCCATACCGGCACGAGGCAGGGACCGTGCGGCGGCGCGCAGACGGTCCCCACATGCCCGATCATCCAGTTGGCGGCGGGGATGCAGGCGATGAAGCCCAGGAGGTAGAGGATCGCCTCGGCTTTCTTGCGCGGCGTGGAGAGCGGTTCCGGCAGCATGGGCGCGCTCCTAGCAGGTCTGCGGGCCGGCGGGAACCCGACGCGATGCCGCTCGCGATGCGGCGGGCCTGCGAAAATGTTCATCTGAGATGCGCAAATTCGATGTGGCGCTCGCCTCGCACAAGTGATGCACTCTGCGGGACGGAGAACGGGCGAGGGCCGCTCGGAGCATCGTCGATGGAGGGCTCAGGCCTGCACCCTTCTCCGTGCGTTGCTTGCATTCGACTGCTGGCAGAGGAGGGAACGATGTTCGTCTCCGATATTCTCGTTCAGAAGGGTGATGTCGTGTTCTCGGTGGCGCCGGGCACATCCGTTGCGGAGGTGGCGAAGCAGCTCGCCGCGCGCCGCATCGGTGCCGTGCTCGTGCTGGACGCGGACCGCACGGTGCTGGGCATCGCGTCCGAGCGCGACGTCGTGCGCGCGCTCTCGGCCCATGGCGCAGGCATGCTCGATCTCGGCGTCGAGCAGGTCATGACCCGCGGGGTCGTGACCTGCGATCCCGACGATTCGATCGAGGAGATCATGGAGGTCATGACCCGCGAACGCTTCCGCCATCTCCCCGTGGTGCGGCGCGGCGAGCTGCTGGGCCTGATCTCCATCGGCGACGTCGTCAAGGCGCGCATCGAGGAGACCCGCCACGAGGCGGAGGCCCTCAAGGCCTACATCGTCGCCGGCTGAGCCGTCACGCCTTCGCCGACAGTTCGCGGCTGGTCACCAGCGTGACGGCCCCGTCTCCGTCGAGGAGGGGCTTTGGGGGGGGGGAGAAAGGCGCCACCGCCGCCCGGCCGCTGTGGCTGTCCCTTGGGGCCTCGGCGCTGGAGCGCCCCTCGGGCGCGGAGCCGCC
>Ga0182792_1001851_pt1 | contig 16110 bp, 15 predicted proteins | sample Passage237B_FD_130497 | JGI IMG/M metagenome (GOLD analysis project Ga0182792, IMG submission 130497) | Cellulose adapted compost microbial communities from Newby Island Compost Facility, Milpitas, CA, USA - Passage2 37B (version 2) (version 2) ...
AGGACGGCGAGCCGGCGGATTCCGAGCGCGCCATGGCGCAGGCCGGGCCGCGGGCTGCCGTGGCGCTTCACCGTGCCGCGGACCAGGCGCTCATGGGTCTCGCGCCGACCGCGATCATGGTCTCCGACACCATGCCGGAGCTGCAGGAGTACATCGAGCTCGCCCGCGGCTTCGAGCCCAAGGATGCGCCCTACCTCATGAACCATCGTGGGCATCTGATGTTCGTGAAGCCCGAGGAGAAGCGCTTCGTCACGGCCGAGCTGATCGCCGCCACGACCTTCACCGCCACCGAGTCGGAGATCAAGCGGCGCATCGATGCGCTGCGGTCGGCGGGCTACACCCAGTTCACCATCCAGCTCGTCCCCGGCCAGGAACACGCCCTCGCCGACTGGGCCCGCATCCGCAAGGCCTTCGCCTGAAGCCGTTCCCGCCCGATGGGCATCCCATGACCCCTCCGCCCCTTCGGGGCACCTCCCCACGCAAGCGTGGGGAGGCATCCGATCTCGTTCCTCCCCAACAGAGTTGGGGAGGTGTCGCCGTCATACGGCGACGGAGGGGTCATGGGCTGATCACAAAGGCGACAAATCTGTCACATAGCCCCCGTCGTCCCGACCCGAGCGAAGCGGAGTGGAGGGACCTTCCCTCGACAATCCGACACCTGATCGTTGACGCAAGGTCCCTCGGCTTCGCTCGGGACGACAGCAATCGGCAGGCGACAATCACAGCCCGCCGAACAGCCGGACCAGCGTATCGATGAAATGAGTTTCGCGATGAACTTTAAAGATGTCTTCGTGAGCTGCACCAATGACCGGACCAATGAAGATCGTCTACAAAGTCACTTGGCCGAACGGGAGAATTTATGTCGGTAGCGATCTGACCGATTCAATTGCCTACTTCGGTAGTCCAGACCAGAACTTATCGAGCTTGACTTTCCGACACGCGAAGCACGGCGAGACATAATTGTCCGGCGAGAGATTCTCTGGGAATCGGAGAGTGCCTCACATTCCGAGGTGTTGCGCAAAGAGTACGAACTGATCGTTGCACTTCGCGCGAACGACCCAGCCGTAGGATACAACAAGAAGCCCAAACGCGTCGAAGTGCCCCCGTCGTCCCGACCGGAGCGAAGCGAAGTGGAGGGACCTTCCCTCGACAATCCGGCGCCTGATCGTTGAACCAAGGTCCCTCGGCTTCGCTCGGGACGACAAGAATACCCCCGTCGTCCCGACCGGAGCGCAGCGAAGCGGAGGGACCTTCCCTCGACAATCCGACGCCTGATCGTTGAAGCAAGGTCCCTCGGCTTCGCTCGGGACGACGGAGTACCTCGAAGCGAAGTGGAGGGGGCCTCCCCTCGACGATCAGCCGCCCGATCGTTGAAGCGAAGTCCCCCGACTTCGCTCGGGACGACGGAAGAAGATCACAGCCCGCCGAACGGCTGGATCACGGTCTCGGCGAAGCGTGCGAGGCTCTCCTCGAGGTTCGGCATGAACGCCCCGACGGGGAGGACGATGCGGCCGATGCCCTGGCGCCGACGCTGCTCGATGGCGGCCTCCGGCTCGACCGTCGCGCTGGGCAGAAGGTCGGGACAGCCGGCGATCATCTCGATGGCGGCCGGATCGCGCCCCGCTTCGGCGGCAGCGCGCCGTGCCACGTCGAACAGCGGCAGGGTGTCGGCCTGCGCGCCGATCGACGGGAAGAAGCCGTCGCCCAGCCGGCCGGCCCGGCGGGCCGCCGCTTCGGAATGGCCGCCGACCACGATCGGCACGCGGCCGACCGGCTTGGGATTGCAGCTCACCTCGCGGAAGTTCACGAACTCGCCCTGGAAGCTCGCGCCGTCCTCGGCCCACAGCGCTCTCATCGCCATGACATACTCGTCCGCGCGCTTGCCGCGGCGCTCGAACGGTACGCCCATCGCCGCGAACTCCTCACGCAGCCAGCCGACGCCGATACCGAGCTCGAAGCGGCCGCCGCTCATGTAGTCGAGGGTGGCGACCTGCTTGGCCAGCACCAGCGGATCGCGCTGCGGCAGGATGATCACGCCGGTCAGGAAGCGCAGCCGTGTCGTGACCGCGGCGGCATAGGCGATCCAGATCAGCGGATCGGGAAAAGCGCCGCTGCGTCCGACCGGCAGACGGCCGGTCGGCGAATAGGGATAGGTCGTCGTGTAGTTGTCCGGATACACGACGTGGTCGACGGCGAGGACCGAGTCGAAGCCTGCCTGCTCGGCCAGGCGCGCGAGACGCGCCGCGCCGGCGAAGCCCGGAAAGGTGTTGTTGCCGAAATGCAGGGAGAACTTCATCGACCGCCCCTCACCAGCCGAAGCCGCGACGGATGCGCGCCGCGGTTTCGAGATGCCGCTCATGATCGCCGGCGAAGCGCAGCACCAGGTGGGTGACGCCGGCATCGACGTAGGACTTCATCCAGGCCGCCGCCGCCTCGGGCGTGCCCGCGAAGCTCCGTTGCAGGCGCCGAGTCTGCATGGGCTCAACGCCGTAGTAGCCGCGCAGGAAGGTGTTCAGCGTCTCCTCGGCCTGCCGGGCATCGTCGTCGATCGAGAGCGTCACGTACATCGCGGCGGTGAGCGTCGAGGGATCGCGGCTGGCGGCCTTCGCCGCCGCGACCACCTCCGCCCATTCCTTCGCATAGTTCTCCGGCAGCGCGGAACTCGGGAACCAGCCGTCGAACAGCCGGCCGGCACGTTCGCGCGCTGCGGTGACCGCGCCCGCCACCCAGATCGGCGGACCGCCCGGCCGGTGCGGCGTCGGCCCGAGCACGCTTTCCTTCACCGTCCAGCGTCCTTCCTTGCCCTTGGGCCAGGTCACGGGCTTGCCGCTCCACAAGGCGCGGCACAGCGCCATGCCTTCGACCAGGCGTCCGACCCGCTTGTCGAACGGCACGCCGGCCGCCTCGAACTCCGCGCGCACGTTCGGCACGTCGGGTGCGATGCCGACTCCCAGGATCACCCGCCCTTCGGAGATGCGGTCCAGCGTGGCCACCTGCTGCGCCAGCACGACGGGGTTTCGCAGCGCGGGCAGGAGCACGGCCGTGCCGAGCTCGGCCCGCCGCGTGCGGGCCGCCACCGCAGCCAGCAGCGTCAGCGGGTCGTGCCGTGGCCGGGCCAGCAGGGAATCGCCCGCCCAGAGGGAATCGTAGCCGAGGCTCTCGGCGCGCTCGGCCAGCGCCAGAAGCGGGCCCGTCTCGTCGCGCCCTTCCATCACCCGCTCGCGCGTCGGCAGCAGGTATCCCAATCGCGGCATGGCGTTTCCTCTCGGCTGATCTATTGTTGGCCGCAGTGTGCGCGTCTATCGGAGGAAACGACAATGAAATTGGGCCTGGCGATCGGCTATTCCGGCGCGCATCTGGACGTCCCCGTCGAGCTCGTGAAGCGCGCCGAGGAGCTGGGCTACGATTCGGTCTGGACGGCGGAGGCCTACGGCTCGGATGCCGTGACGCCGCTCGCCTTCCTCGCCGCGCATACCAGGCGGATCAAGCTCGGCACCGGCATCATGCAGCTCGCCGCCCGCACGCCGGCCAACGCCGCGATGTCGGCCGCCACCGTCGATGCGATGGCCGGCGGTGGACGCTTCATCGCCGGACTCGGCGTCTCGGGTCCGCAGATCGTTGAAGGCTGGTACGGCCAACCCTGGGGCAAGCCCTACTGGCGCGTCCGCGACTACGTCGCGATCATGCGCAAGATCTTCAAGCGCGAGGCCCCGGTCACGCATGACGGGCGCGAGATCGCCCTGCCCTACAACGGACCTGGGGCGACCGGATTGGGCAAGCCGCTGAAGTCGATCCTGCACATGAACCCTAACATCCCGATCTATCTGGCGACCGGCAACGAAGCCACAGTGAAGCTCACGGCGGAGGTCGCCGACGGCTGGCTGCCGATGGGCTTCGTGCCCGGCGCGATGGAAGAATACCGGCCGTGGCTCGAGGAGGGCTTCCGCCGCGCCGGCAACGGCAAGAGCTTCAAGGACTTCGCCATCGTCGCTTCGGTGCATGTCGAGGTCGACCACGACGTGAAGGCGGCGCTCGCTCGGCTGAAGCCCGAGGTCGCGCTCTATGTCGGCGGCATGGGCCACAAGACCAAGAACTTCCACAACGACATCATGGTGCGGCGCGGCTTCGGTGACGCCGCACAGCGCATCCAGGAGCTCTATCTCGCAAAGCGCAAGGATGAGGCCATCGCCGCCGTGCCGGACGAATGGGTCGACATGAAATCCCTGGTCGGCCCGCCGGCGCGCATCCGCGAGCGCTATCGCGCCTGGGAGGATTGCGGCGCCGACACGATCAGCGTGCGCTCGCGCCAGCCCGAGGCCATCGAGGCCATGGCCCAGGCCGCCCGCCTGAACTGACTGCCTGTCGACGAACAACGCTCAACCACAGGAGTGCCACCATGAAGATCGGAGTCTTCGCCACCTTCATGTCGCCCCTCGCGACACCGCAGATGATCCGCGACTTCGGCCGCGGCGTGGAGAATCTGGGTCTCGATTCGATCTGGATGGGCGAGCACGTTGCCCTGTTCGACAAGAACACCTACGGCTATCCCGGCTCCAAGGACGGCCGCATCCCGGTGCCGGACGGCGGCGGCATGCTGGACGTCACCGCCACGTTCGGCTTCCTCGCGGCGGCGACGACGAAGCTGCGCTTCGGGACCGGCGTCGCGCTGGTGCCGCAGCGCAACCCGATCTACACGGCCAAGGAGATGTGCACCCTCGACTGGCTGTCGGACGGCCGGCTCGACTTCGGCATCGGCGTCGGCTGGAACAAGGAGGAGGTCGAGGCCTGCGGCTATCGCTGGGAAGACCGGGGCAAGCGCTGCGACGAGTTCCTCGAAGTGATGCGCCGCCTGTGGACCGAGCCCGTCGTCGACTTCCAGGGCAAGTGGGTGAAGTTCGAGACCCTGCGGCTCGATCCCAAGCCGATCCAGAAGCCGCACGTCCCCATCATCGTCGGCGGCTACGCCGACGCCGCCTTCGACCGCGCCGTGCGCTTCGGCGCCGGCTGGTACGGCTTCAATCTCGACCCGGCGCGCACCAAGCAGATGCTGGGCAAGCTCGACGCCGCGTTCGCCAAGGCAGGGCGCAAGCGCGGCGGCGACTACCAGATCATCGTCACGCCGCCGATGAACGCGACGTCCGACACCGTGAAGGAGTACGCAGCGCTCGGCGTCCATCGCCTGGTCGTCAACCTGGGCAGCCAGCGCCCCGAGAAGGTCGATCAGCGGCTGCCGGAGCTCGAGCAGTTCGTGAAGGCCGCCGCTTAGGCCTCGGCGCCCGCGAGGCCGAGACGATACACCCGGTCGGCCGTGCCGCTGAAGATCGCCTTCTTCTCGTCGGCCGACGCGCCGGCGGTCATGCGCTTGAAGGCGTTCCAGAGCGCGGCCGATCCGATGCCCATCTTCTCGACGGGGAAGTTGCTCTCGACCATGCAGCGATCCGGCCCGAACAGGTCGATGCAGGTCGCGACGTACGGTCCCCAGTGCCGCGCAAGCTCCTCGGAGGACGGCGGTACAGGCAGCTTCATGTAGTCGTAAGCGGCGAGCCGCATCATGACGCCGCCCAGCTTCACCGAGACGTTGGGACATCGGGCGAGTTCCGTCATCGACGCCTTCCAGCGTGTGAAGACCTCGTCCTTCTTGCCGGCATAGGGACCGTAGCCCAGCGGACCGCCCATGTGGCACATCACGATGGCGGCCTCCGGAAAGGCACGCGCGAGGTCGACCGCCTCCGGCAGCTGCGGATGGAACAGCCAGGCGTCGAGCATCAGGCCAAGCTTCTCCAGCCGCTTCATGCCGGCGCGCACAGTCGCATCGAGATAGAGGCCCGGCGCCGAGACGCCGTGGCTATTGCCGATGACGGGATCGGCGTCCCACCCGGCCGAGTAGCGGATGCCGCGGAAGCGCCCGCCGCCGGCGGCGATCTGTGCCTCGAGGACACCCGCCACGCGGTCGCCCAGCGCCAGATCGGCATAGCCCACGATGCCGCGGCAGATGCGCGTCGCGCCGTAGCGGCCGCTGTCGCTCATCGCCGCGACACCCGCGACGAACTCGACCTCACCCACCGGCCGCATCTCCTCCGGCCCGCGGGCGCGATACATCGAGCGGCATTCCTCGAAGACGGTCGCGACCACGTTGTGGCCCGTGCCGAGATCCGCCAGCAGCTCGTCGAGCAGATAGCGGTAGCCCGGCATGTCCCACAGGTGATGGTGGGTATCGACGATCGGCAGGTCCGGCTCGAGGATGGGCTCCGGCGGACTCTTCGCCAGCCAGGACTCGTCGGGCCGGAAGATGCGGCCGAACGCGGTCGGCGCCTGGGGATCGCGCGCCGCCTGGAACATCGACCCCAGGGAAGAGACCCGTTCGGCCATGACCTGCCTCCGCTGTCAGATGACCTTGCGCACGACGTGGTGGCGATTGGTTGTGTAGGGCCGCACCTCGGTCGGCCAGCGGCCCTTCTCGACCGCTTCCGCCCACTCCTTGCTGAGCAGGACGTCGGGGCTCTCGAGCTCGTAGATGGCGACGTAGGTCGGCGCGCCGGCGCCGTCGAGAACCTTGCGCTCGCCGCCGATGTTGAAGGCGGCCGGCTCGGTCTTCAGGCGTGTGATCGCGCCGACGCCCGGCACCTTGGCCAGCAGCGGCACGTGCTCGGTGTCGTAGACCTCGTTGAACAGCGCCTCCTTGTCCTTCTGCACGTCCATGCTGACGACGAACAGGTACTTGGTAGCGATCGACATGGTACTTAACCCTCCTGGCTGACCGGCTAGGATAGCCGCTGTTGCTCGGCCAAGGCCAGCAAGGGAGGAATGCCATGAAGATCGGAGCCGTCATGTTCTTCACAGCGGACTCGATGCAGCCGGCATCGCTCGCCCGTGCGCTCGAGGAGCGCGGCTTCGAATCGCTGTGGGTGCCCGAGCACACCCACATCCCGTCATCGCGCAAGACGCCCTATCCCGCCGGTGGGCCACTGATCCGTCCCTATTACGAGATCATGGATCCCTTCCTGGCGCTGAACACCGCGGCCGCCGTGTCCACGAAGCTGAAGGTCGGCACCGGCATCGCGCTGGTGACGCAGCGCGACCCGATCGTGACGGCCAAGATGGTCTCGACGATCGACCAGCTCTCCAACGGCCGCTTCCTGTTCGGCGTCGGCAACGGCTGGAACCAGGACGAGATCGAGAACCACGGCACGGACTTCGCCAGCCGCCACAAGCTGGCGCGCGAGCGCATCGAGGCGATGAAGGCGATCTGGACGCAGGACGAGCCGGCGTATCACGGGGAGTTCGTGAAGTTCGACCGGATGAAGCAGTGGCCCAAGCCGCGCCAGAAGCCGCATCCGCCGATCATCGTGGGCGGCGCCTTCCCCTTCGCGGCGCGCCGCGCCATCCGCTACGGCGACGGCTGGATCCCGCGCGCCGACCGGCTGGAGAAGGATGGGGTGGGCGTCGTCATCGACAAGTTCCGCGCCATGGCGACGGAAGCCGGCCGCGACCCGGCGAGCCTGCCCATCACGATCTTCCGCGTCCCCGACGAGCTCGACCGGCTGCGCTTCTGCGAGGAGATCGGTGTCGACCGCGTCACCTTCAGCCTGCCGGCCGAGAAGGAGGAGAAGCTGCTGCCCATCCTCGACCGCTGGGCCGAGCTGCAGCACCGGCTGGGGCGCTGACGATGGTCCCGAAGTTCGGCATCGCGCTCAGCTTCCAGGTCCATCGTGGGCTGGGCGAGGCCTGGGACACGGCCTACCGCGAAGGCCTCGAGCTGGCGCGCGAGGCCGACCGGCTGGGCTTCGAATCGGTCTGGGCCAGCGAGCATCACGGCGAACCCGACGGCTACTGCCCCTCGCCCGTCACCGCCTGTGCAGCGCTCGCCGTCGCGGCACCGCGCTGCCGCATCGGCCAGGCCGTGGCGCTGGCGCCATTGCACGGCCATCCGCTGCGGCTCGCCGAGGACCTGTCGGTGATCGACAACCTCTCCGGCGGCCGGGTCGAGATCGGCCTGGGCCAGGGCTATCGGCCGGCCGAGTTCGAGGCGTTCGGCTGGAACTACCGGACGCGCACGCGGGCCTTCGAGGAAGCGCTCGACATACTGGGCCAGGCCTGGCGCGGCGAGCCGTTCGACTATGACGGCCGGATCTACAAGGTGAAGGGCGGGCTGCTGCGGCCGCCGCCCTTGAAGCCCGGGCCGCTGCCGCTCTGGGTCGGCGCGGCCGCCCCGAAGGCGCGGGCACGGGCGGTGCGCTACCGCGCCGGGCTGATCGTGGCGCCGCTGATCGAGCTGCAGCATCTCGGCCGCCAGATCCGCTCCTTCGACGAGGAGGCCGAGCGCCAGGGCGCCGGCACGCTGCCGCATGCGCTGATGCGCGAGGTGCTGGTGGGCGATTCGCCCGCCGACGCCATCCAGCGGCACCAGGCCGGGCTCGATCTCGTCTACCGCGTGCAGTACGCGCCGGAACGCACCGGCCAGACCTACATCGACGCGGCCACCGGCGAACGCAGGCCGATGACCAGCGACCATCCGCATTACCTCTCCGAGGCCTTCCTGCAGGACCGCTGGTTCCTGGGCACGCCCGCCGACATCGCGGCCAAGCTGGCCGAGTGGCTGCCGCGCGTGCGGCTGGAGCACTTCATCTTCCAGGGCCGCCAGCCCGGCCAGTCGCTGCGCCACGCCGTCGACAGCCTCGAGGCGATCGCCCGCGAGGTGCTGCCGACGGTGAGAGCAAAGCTCAGTTGATGGGATCGAGCACGACGACCGGGATCTCGCGGTCGGGCACCTTCTTCTGGTAGTCCTCGTAGGACGGCCAGAACTTGTTGGCCTCCTCCCAGAGCTTGGCGCGCTCGGCGCCGGACGCGGTGCGGGCGCGGACCTTCAGCTTCTCGGTGCCGACCTGGATCTCGACCTCCGGGTTGGCCAGGATGTTCTTGTACCAGCCGGGATGGTCCGGCGCGCCGCCCTTGGAGGCGACGATGAAGTAGCTGTTGCCGGTCTTGCCGTAGAACAGCGGGAACAGGAACTTCTCGCCCGACTTGCGGCCCGTGGTGGTCAGCAGCAGCGACGGCACGGTGCGCGGCTCCATGCCGGGGAAGTTGGCGGTGTACAGGTGGCCGTCCTTGCCGCCGCTCTCGAGGTAGCGGTGGGTGTGGTCGACCATCCATTGCGGCATGTTCGGGGCGAGCTTGGCGGACATCGGCAACTCTCCTGGAGGCTCAGGTGAAATTGAGCTTGAGGCCGGGCGTCGGCCACGGCGTAACGCCGAGCCGGCCCGAGTCGGAGAGGGTTATATAGGCAGTCCGCCGGTCCGCGCCACCGAAGCAGATGTTGGTCGGATAGACGTCGGGCACCGCCACCTCGCGCACGACGGCGCCACCGGGCGAGAACTCGGTGATGCGGCCGGCATGCAGCGTCGCCACGGCGATGTTGCCGTTCTCCAGAACGGCCAGGCTGTCGAAGCGCGCCAGCCCCGGCACGCCGCCGATCACCCGCCCGGCATGCGCGGCATGGCCACCCTTCGCCGCCGCGATCCGCCCCGGCCCCTCGATGTCGAAGGCCCACAGCCGCGCGCTCTCGGTGTCGGCGACATAGAGCACCTTGCCGTCGGGCGACAGGCCGCAGCCGTTGGGGCTCAGCAGCGGATAGGCGAGCGCCACGATCTTCGAGCCGTCGGGCAGCGCATAGTAGAGCCCGCCATGGTCGCGATGGCGCGCGTAGCGCTTGCCGAGATCGGTGAAGTAGAAGCCGCCGTGGGCATCGAACACGAGGTCGTTGGGCGCGCTCAGCCGGTGGCCGTCGCACTCGGCATAGAGCGTCGTCGCGGCGCCCGTCCTGGCGTCGAGCCGCTGGATCGAGCCGCCCTTGTAGCCGGCATGCGCGCCCTGGCTCATCGACATGCCCTCGACGTAGCGCGCGCCGCCGTTGTTGCAGAGATAGAGCGCGCCGTCGGGACCGAGCGCCAGCCCGTTGGGACCGCCGCCGCAGTCGGAGAACAGCGAGACCGCGCCATCGGGCGCGACGCGCGAGCAGCGGCCGTTGCGGATCTCCGTCAGCACGACCGCGCCGTCGGGCATGACCACCGGGCCTTCGGGGAAGCCGAAGCCGGTGGCCAGGATCTTCACCGCGTCCGCCGCCATCACGCCGCCTTCGCCGTCGCCGCCGGCTTCCAGGACTTCACGACCGGCAGCACCTCCTTGGCGAACAGCCTGAGCCCGCGCTCGGACACCTCGTAGGGCGTGCCGCCGAAGCGGAAGGAGACGTTCATCTGGAAGTCGCCGACCACCTTCCGCCGCTCCTCCAGCCCACGCAGGATCTTGTCCGGCGTGCCCCACGAGGCCGCCTGCATGAAGCCGTTCACCGCACCTTCGAGGCCGCCCTTGCGCGCGATCTCGGCCTTCTGCTGGTAGGCGTCGTAGCCCTTCACCGTCTTGAAGTGCTCGCCCAGGAACTCGTAGTGGTAGAAGTTGCTCTCCACGAACTTGCCCTGGTACTTGCGCGCCTCCTCCTCGGTCTCGGCGAGGTTCGTGCCGCAGACGCAGAATTCGGTCAGCATGATCGTGGGCGGCTCGGTGCCGTGATACTTGCGGTGCAGGGTGCGGCCCAGCTCGATCTGCGGCACGCGCATCTCCCACGGCCGGTCGGCGAACATCACGATGTGCGCCCCGAGCTTGGCCGCCGAATCCACGGAATCCTCGCTCGAGGCCACGGCGTAGATGCGGCCGTCGAAGGAGTGCTGCGGCCGCGGCCGGATCTCGACGCGCGGCTGCTTGTAGTACTTGCCGTCGCCCTCGATGAAGCCGGTCTTGAGCGCATTGATGATCATCGGCGCCGCCTCGTCGAAGCGGCCGCGCGATTCGTCCATGCTGAGCCGGAACGCCGCGAACTCGCGCCGCGCCAGCCCGCGCCCCAGCCCGAGACGCAGGCGGCCGTTGCTCAGCAGGTCGAGCACCGCCGCATTCTCCGCGACGCGCAGCGGATCGTGCCACGGCACGATGACGGCCGCCGTGCCGACATCGATGTCCGGGCACAGCGCCGCCAGATGCGTCATGAGATGGATGTTGTCGGGAACGAAGGAATAGTCGTTGAAGTGGTGCTCGGCCGACCACAGGCAGTCGAAGCCCAGATCCGCCGCAAGCCGCGCGAGGCGGATGTCCTCCTCCCACACGCGCCGGTCGGGACAGTCGTCCCAGCCATAGCTGGCGAAGATCATCATCATGCCGACATCCATGAGGCATCCTCCCAATCTCTCGTTTGGGAAATGCTTTCACGGGCCAGCCGGCCCCGCAACCCTGCGCCGCCGGCGAGACCCGCAGGGCGATGCGGGTCATTGCCCCGCCTGCCGGCGCAGGTCGGCGATGTCGCGGGCGGTCACCTGCGCGGCGCCGTTGCCGAAATGGGCGCTGACATAGTTGGCGACGGCCGCGATCTCGGCGTCGGAGTAGATGTGGCCGAAGGCCGGCATCGAGATCGCGCCTTCCGGCGAGAGTCGGTGCGTGCCCGAGATCACGATCTGCGCGACGTTGGTCGCGCTGGGATCGAGCACGGCGCGCACGCCGGCGATCTGCGCGAAGGGCGTGATCGCGTCCTTGCCGGTCCAGCCGTGGCAGCTCGCGCAGGCGCCTTCGAAGACGCGCTTGCCGCGCGCATCGGCGACGGTGCGGTCCCTGTGCGAGGCCGGCAGCGCGGGAGCTGGACGCTCGGGGATCTCGGTCGAGGGGAGCGGCGGCATGCTGCGCAGATAGGCGACCAGCGCGCGGGTGTCGGACGGCACGAGATGGCGCAGGCTGTGATCGACCACCTCGCCCATCGGGCCGGATGCCGTGCCGCGGCCGACGGCATGGCCGGTCGTCAGATAGGAAACGATCTCCGCATCGCTCCAGCCGCCGATGCCCGAGCCCTTGTCGGACGTGATGTTGTAGGCGCGCCAGCCCGCCGCCACCGCGCCGGCGAACTTCTCGCGGTTGTCGAGCGCGAAGGCCAGGTTGCGCGGCGTGTGGCAGTCGCCGCAATGGGCCAGCGCCTCGGCGAGATAGGCGCCGCGGTTCCACTCCGGGCTCCGACCCTCATCTGGCCGGAAGCGCTGGTCGGGATTGAACAGCGCCGACCAGAAGAACATCCCCCAGCGCTGGTCGAAGGGGAAGGCCAGCGTGTTCGGCGGCGGCACGGCACGCACCGCCGGCAGGCTGAAGAGATAGGCCTTGATCGCCAGCACGTCGGCGTCGGTCATGTAGGTGTAGGAGGTGTAGGGCATGGCCGGGTAGAGCCGCGCCCCGTCGCGCCGCACGCCGTCGCGCACGGCGGCCAGGAACTCCGCATCGCTGTAGGCGCCGATGCCGGTCTCCCGGTCCGGCGTGATGTTGGTCGAGTAGAGCGCGCCGAACGGCAGCTTGAAGGCGAAGCCGCCGGCGTACGCCCGGCCGCCGGGCGCGGTGTGGCAGACCATGCAGTCGGCGGCGCGCGCGAGATACTCGCCGCGCTTCACGACGTCGGCCTGCGCCAGCTCCGGCGGCACGCCCGTCGGATCGGCCGCGCGATAATCGGCCAGCGCCACGCGCTTGCCGCCCGCGAAATCCATCGGGCCTGGACCGACGAACCAGACCGTGGCGCCGCCGGCGACGAGCACCACGACGAGCGCCACCGCCACCAGTCCGACGGCAAGCCAGCCTTTGCGCGTCATGACTTCCTCCGCGTCGCGAGCAGCGACCGGTCGATCGGCAGGCGGCGCAGCGCGACGCCGGTCGCGGCATAGATCGCGTTGCGCAGGGCCGGCGGCCCGGCCGCGGTGCCGGTCTCGCCGATGCCGCCTGGCGCCTCGCCACTCTTCATCACATGGACCTCGATGGGCGGCACCTCGTCGATGCGCAGCATGCGGTAATCGTTGAAGTTGGACTGCTGCACGCGGCCGTTGCGGATCGTGACCTCGCCCCACAGCGCGGCGGTCAGGCCGAACACCAGGCCGCCCTGGAGCTGGGCGGCGACGGTGTCGGGATTGACGGCGATGCCGGTATCGACGGCGCTGGTGACGCGGCGCAGATGGACCGCGCCGTCCTCGTCGACCTCGGCCTCGACCACGGTGGCGATGAAGCTCGCGAAGGCCGGCTGCACGGCGACGCCGCGGCCGACCCGCGGCGGCAGGCTGCCGCCCCAGCCCGACTTCTCGGCCACCAGCTCGAGCGCGGCGCGCAGGCGCGGCGTGCCCTGCAGCATGTCGCGGCGGAAGGCGACGGGGTCCTTGCCCGCCTTGCGCGCCAGCTCGTCGACGAAGCATTCGGCGGCGAAGACGTTGTTGTTGGGGCCGACGCCGCGCCAGAAGCCGGTCGTGAGCCCGGGCGGCTCGACACGCACGTACTCCACGTGCAGGTTCGGGATGTCGTAGGGCAGGTCGACGGCGGCGTCGACGGCGTCGAAGTCGATGCCGTTGGTGAAGGCGGGCGGGAACCAGCGCGCGAGCACCGACGAGCCGGCGACGCGGTACTTCCAGGCGGCGATGCGGCCGTTGGACAGCGAGGCGGAGATCACGTCGCGATAGACCGGACGGTAGACGTCGTGCCGCATGTCCTCCTCGCGGCTCCACACGACCTTCACCGGCCCGTCGACCTGCTTCGCGATGCGCACGGCGGCGACCGCCATGTCGGGCTCGAGTCGCCGGCCAAAGCCGCCGCCCAGCCAGTGATTGTGCACCGTGACCTTCTCGACCGGCAGGCCGAGCGCGGCCGCAGAGGCCGACTGCACGCGCGAGATGACCTGGGTGCCGATCCAGATCTCGCAGGAATCGCCCCGCACGTGCGCCGTGCAGTTCAGCGGCTCCATGGCGGCATGGGCGAGCAGCGGCAGCTCGTAGTCGGCCTCGACCCGCTCGCCCGCAGCGAGGCCCTTGGCGACGTCGCCCACCGACTTCGCGACCACGCCGTCCTGCGTGCTGGCGGCGCGCAGCTGGGCCCAGATGTCCTCGGTGGCCAGCGTCGCGTGCGGGCCCTCGTCCCAGACGATGTCCAGCGCGTCGAGGCCCTTCTTCGCGGCCCACATGTGGTCGCCCACGACGGCCACGAGATCGTCGAGCACGACGACCTGCCGCACGCCGGGCCGCTTCAGCGCCGGCGCGGGATCGCACTGCCTGACCTTGCCGCCGAACACCGGCGAGAGGCGGAGCGTCGCGAACCTCATGCCGGGCAGCATGGCGTCGATGCCGAACAGGGCCTTGCCGTCGGTCTTCTCGGGCGTGTCGAGGCGCGGCAGCGGCTTGCCGATCAGCGTGAACGCCGACGGATCCTTCAGCGTCACCTGCGCCGGCGGCGTCTGCGCGGCGGCGGCCTTCGCGAGAGCGCCGTAGCCCAGCGTGCGGCCGCTGGGCGGATGCGTCACCACGCCGTTGGCGGCCGTGCAGCTCGCCGGCGCGACCTGCCACTGCTGCGCGGCGGCCTGCACCAGCATGGCGCGCGCGGTGGCGCCGGCCTTGCGCAGCGGCTCCCAGAAGGCGCGGATCGAGTTGGAGTTGCCGGTCACCTGGATGCCGAAGGCGGGATTGCCGTAGAGCTTGTCGTCGGGCGGCGCGTGCAGCAGCGCGACCTTCGAGAAATCGCCGTCGAGCTCCTCGGCCAGGATCATCGCGATCGCGGTGTAGACCCCCTGCCCCATCTCGACCTGGGGCATCACCAGCGTCGTCGTGCCGGCCTCGTCGATGCGGATGAAGGCGTTGGGCGCGAACTTGCCCGCCGTGTCGTCCGGCGGCTGGTTGGGCTCGTTGGCCGCGCGCACCGGGACGTGGAACGCGAGAAGCAGCGTGCCGGCGAGGCCCGACGACAGCAGCGCGCGGCGGGAAAGCGCGTTCACGACCGGCTCCCTTCCGCGGCCTTCTTGATCGCGGCGCGGATGCGCACATAGGTGCCGCAGCGGCAGATGTTGCCGGCCATGGCGGCGTCGATGTCGGCATCGTCGGGCTTCGGCGTGGCGGCGAGCAGCGCGGCGGCCGACATGATCTGGCCCGACTGGCAGTAGCCGCACTGGATGACCTCGAGGTCGAGCCAGGCCTTCTGCACCTGCGCGCCCGCGGGCGTGGCGCCGACCGCCTCGATGGTGGTCACCGCGCGCGCGCCGACGGCGCTGACCGGCAGCACGCAGGAGCGGACGGGATGGCCGTCGAGATGGACGGTGCAGGCGCCGCACTGGGCGATGCCGCAGCCGAACTTGGTTCCGGTGAGGCCCAGCATGTCGCGCAGCACCCAGAGCAGCGGCATGTCGGCCGGCGCCTCCACGCTCTTCCGCTCGCCGTTGATGGTGAGGGTGACCGCCATGAGGGACCTCCGATCGGCTGCATTTCCCGTCGTTTTCCTATCCCTTCTCCGGCGGTGGCGTATTGCCGGGCTGCCGCGGGGTTGCCGGAATGCACGCCGGCAGGGAGCGTGCAGCCCATGACCCCTCCGCCCTCGTCTGACGAGGGCACCTCCCCTTCGCGGACTCCGCGAAGGGGAGGAAGCTGACGCCTATTCCGCGGCGATCTTCATCGGGTTGGCCGCGTCCAGGGCCTCGGAGAGGCGCGGCGGCGACATGGGGAGGTCGGTCATGCGCACGCCGGTGGCGCGCGCGATGGCGTTGCCCACGGCGGCGGTGGGCGGGACGATCGGCACCTCGCCGACGCCGCGCACGCCGTAAGGATGCGTCGGGTTGGGGACCTCGACCAGGATGGTCTCGATCTTGGGCAGGTCGGAGGCGACCGGCATGCGGTAGTCGAGGAAGCCCGGATTATCGAGCCGCCCCTTGGCGTTGTAGATGTACTCCTCGTTCAGCGCCCAGCCGATGCCCTGCACCGCGCCGCCCTGGAGTTGGCCCTCGACATAGGAGGGATGGATGGCGGTGCCGACATCCTGCGCCGCGGTGTAGCGGCCGATCGTGACGATGCCGGTGTCGTGGTCGACCTTGAGGTCGACGACATGCACGCCGAAGCCCGGCCCCGCGCCCGTGACGTTGAGCTGTGCATGGCCGTTGATCGGTCCGCCGGTGCGGCCGGCCTGGGCCGCGATCTGGGCGATGGTGAGCGGCTCGAACTCGCCGACATTGGAGCCGGCGGGCTTGGCCATGCCGTTCTCCCAGGTGACGGCGTCGGGATCGACCTTCCAGATCTTGGCGGC
>Ga0182792_1001853_pt1 | contig 16100 bp, 11 predicted proteins | sample Passage237B_FD_130497 | JGI IMG/M metagenome (GOLD analysis project Ga0182792, IMG submission 130497) | Cellulose adapted compost microbial communities from Newby Island Compost Facility, Milpitas, CA, USA - Passage2 37B (version 2) (version 2) ...
CACCTGCGCCAGGCCGATCCGCAGCGCACCGTCATCATGGTGCAGCCGCAGAACGAGCCGGGCACCTACGGCAGCGTCCGCGACTTCTCGCCGCTGGCGCAGCGCGAGTTCGAGCGTCCGGTGCCGGAAACGCTGCTGCGCAGGCTGGGCAGGCAGCCGGGCACCTGGCGCGAAGTGTTCGGCGCGGACGCGGACGAGTTCTTCCACGCCTGGCACATCGCCCGCTACATCGACCAGGTGGCCGAGGCCGGCAAGGCCGAGTACCCGCTGCCGATGTACATCAACGCCGCGCTGCGCGGGCCGTTCAACCCCGGCCAGCCGGGCCAGTACGCCAGCGGCGGGCCCACCGACAACGTGCTGGACGTGTACAAGGCCGCCGCGCCGCACATCGACCTGCTGGCGCCGGACATCTACATGCCCGAGTACATGCACTACACCACGGTGCTGGACCGCTACTCGCGCCCGGACAACCCGCTGTTCGTGGCCGAGACCGGCAACCGCGGGGAATACGCGCGCTATTTCTTCTCCGCGCTGGGGCACCAGGCCATCGGCTGGTCGCCGTTCGGCATCGACTACACGCGCTATTCCAACTGGCCGCTGGGCGCCAAGGCGATGAACCCGGAGACGCTGGAGCCGTTCGCGCTCAACTACCGGCTGGTGGCGCCGGCCGCGCGCGTCATCGCCCAGGCCAGCTTCGAGGGCCGCGTGCACGGCACCGCCGAACAGCCGGGCGAGCCGGTGCAGCGCTTCCCGCTGGACGGCCGCTGGAACGCGGTGGTGACCTACGGCGTGCCGCAGTTCTGGTTCCAGGGGCAGCCGCCGGGCAACCCCGAGCCGGTGGGCGCGGCGCTGATCGTGCAGCTGGGGCCGGACGAGTTCCTGGTCACCGGCATCCACGCGCGCGTGGAGATCGTGGCCGCCGACCCGGCCGTGGCCGCGCGCCAGATCTACGCGTACGTGGACGAGGGCACCTACGACGCCGACGGCCGGTGGCGGTTCCACCGCCGCTGGAACGGCGACCAGACCGACTACGGGCTGAACTTCTCCAGCGCCACCCAGCTGCTGCGGGTGAAGCTGGCGACCTATTGACGAGGGCGCGCGAGCGCCGAGGAAGGAGTGGCGAAATGCGAAAGATGAAATCCCGGTGCCTGCTGGCGCTGGCCGCGGCGCTGCCGCTGGCCGCCGCCGCGCAGGAAGTGGAGCGGCTGGCCGACGGCGTCATCGTGCGTCCGGCCGACGCGGGTGCAGCCGACGTGCGCCTGCAACTGGTGAACGCGCGCATCGTGCGCGTCAGCGCCGACCCGGACGGCGATTTCCAGCGCAGCCCCAGCCTGATGCGCGCGCCCGCCGCCGGCGCGGCGCCGCGCTTCACGCTGGAGCAGGGCGCCGACGCCGTGCGCCTGGAGGCCGGCGGCATCGCCGCCGAGGTGGCGCTGGCCGACGGCAGCGTCCGCTTCTTCGACGCGCAGGGCCGGCCGCTGCTGGAGGAGACGCCCGGCGCCCGCACCTTCGAGGCGGTCCGCTTCGAAGGGCGGCCCTACTACAGCATCCGCCAGCGCTTCCGTTCGCCCGGCGACGAGGCCTTCTACGGCACCGGCCTGCACCAGCAGGGCTGGATGAACCTCAAGGGCCGCGACGTGGAGCTGCTCCAGCACAACATCGACAAGGCCATCCCGTACCTGCTGTCCAGCCGCAACTACGGCATCCTCTGGGACAACAACTCCATCACCCGCTACGGCGACCCGCGCGGGCTGCGCCCGCTGCAGGAAAGCCTGCAGGTGTACGACGCGCAGGGCCGGCCGGGCGCGCTCACCGCGCGCTACTCCATCGACGGCGCGGAGAAGGTGGTGCGTCGCGAGGCGGAGATCAACTACCAGTACATCAAGGACCTGAAGAACCTGCCCGGCGAGGGCTGGAACACGGCCCAGGGCGGCCGCACCCAGGTGGTGTGGGAAGGCGCCATCGAGGCGCGCACCGCCGGCCGCCACACGTTCTCGCTGTACAACAGCGAGTACGCCCGCGTTTTCGTGGACGGCAAGCCGGTGATCGACCGCTGGCGCCAGAACTGGAACCCCTGGCACCACGAGTTCGCGCTGGACCTGCAGCCCGGCACCCGGCACCGCCTGCGGGTGGAGTGGGACGCCATCGACCCGTCCTACATCGCGCTGCTGCACCGCGACCCGCTGCCGGCCGAGGAGGCGCGCGACCTGTCCATCTGGTCCGAGGCCGGGCAGATGATCGACTACTACGTCGTGGCCGGCAGCGACGCCGACGAGGTGATCGCGGGTTACCGCCGGCTCACCGGCAAGGCGGTGATCCTGCCCAAGTGGTCCTACGGTTTCTGGCAGAGCCGCGAGCGCTACAAGACCCAGGCCGAGCTGACCGGCGCGCTGGACGAGTACCGCCGGCGCGGCCTGCCGATCGACGCCATCGTGCTCGACTGGTCCTACTGGCCCGAGGATGCGTGGGGCTCGCACGACTTCGACCCCAAGGCCTTCCCCGACCCGGACGGCATGGTCAGGCACGTGCACGACCGCAATGCGCAGATCATGATCTCGGTGTGGCCCAAGTTCTATCCCACCACCGCGCACTACAAGGAGCTCGACGCCAGGGGCCACATGTACCGGCGCAACGTCGAGGTGGGCGAGCGCGACTGGATCGGCCAGGGCTATCTCAACTCGTTTTACGACCCGTATTCGAAGGAGGCGCAGGACATCTTCTGGCGCCAGGTCAACGAGAAGCTCAACAGCCGGGGCTTCGATGCCTGGTGGCTGGACGCCAGCGAGCCGGACCTGCACAGCAACATCGACATCGGCGAGCGCAAGGCCCGCACCACGCCCACCGCGCTGGGCCCGTCGGTGGAGTACTTCAACTCCTATCCGCTGGTGCACTCGGAGGGCGTGTACCGCGGCTCCCGCGAGGTGGACCCGGACAAGCGCGTGTTCATCCTGTCCCGCGCGTACTTCGCGGGCCAGCAGCGCGCCGCGGCCGCGTTCTGGAGCGGCGACATCGTCCCGCGCTGGGAAGACCTGCGCGAACAGATCTCCGGCCTGGTCAACGCCTCGATGGCCGGCGCGCCCAACGTGAGCTTCGACATCGGCGGCTTCTCGCCGGAGAAGCGCTACGAGAGCAAGGACCCGGCGCACCTGGCGGAGTGGCGCGAGCTGAACCTGCGCTGGTTCCAGTACGGCGCCTTCGTCCCGATCTTCCGCCTGCACGGCCAGTTCCCGTACCGCGAGATCTGGGAAATCGCCCCGGAAGGGACGCCGCACTACGACAGCTTCGTGCACTACCTCAAGCTGCGCTACACGCTGCTGCCGTACGTCTACACCCTCGCCGGCGACACCTGGCATCGCGACGGCACGCTGCTGCGCACGCTGGCGATGGACTTCCCCTCGGACCCGAAGGTGCGCGACATCGCCGACCAGTACATGTTCGGGCCGGCTTTCCTGGTCGCGCCGGTCACGCGCTTCCAGGCCACCCGGCGCCCGGTGTACCTGCCGGCGGGCACCACCTGGATCGACTTCGAGACCGGGCGGCGCCACGCCGGCGGCCAGACCATCGAGGCCGCCGCGCCGCTGCAGCGCATGCCGCTGTTCGTGCGCGCCGGGTCCATCGTGCCGCGTACCGTGGTGCAGCAGTACGTGGACGAGAAGCCGGACGCGCCGCTGACCATCGAGGTCTACACCGGCGCCGACGGCAGCTTCTCGCTGTACGAGGACGACGGCCGCAGCTACGGTTACGAACGCGGGCAGTCCAGCCGCATCCCCCTGGCGTGGAACGAGAAGACCGGCGAACTGGCCATCGGTGCGCGCGAGGGCGCGTACCCCGGCATGCCCAGGGAGCGCGAGATCCGCGTGCGCTGGATCGACGGCCCGCGCGCGGACGCCGGCACGCTGGAGCCGGCCGCCGACGCCACCGTCCGCTACACCGGCGCGGCCGTGACCGTGCGCCGCCCGCGCGGCTGACGGCAGGGCAGGGCACGCACCGGCGCGGCCGGTGCGTGCGCCGGCCGCCCCGACACTTTCCGCAAGGACGAGACCGATGCGCCTGACCCGACGCGAACTGCTCAAGGGCACCGCGGCGGCCCTGGCCGTCGCCGGCAGCGGCAGCGCCGGCGCTGCCGCTGCCGCGGAACCGGCCGCCTCCACCGGCGTCCCGGCGGCGGGCGCCGCACCGGACGCCGGCGCGGCGCTCACGCTGTGGTACCCGCGCCCGGCCACGCAGTGGGTCGAGGCCCTGCCGCTGGGCAACGGCCGCCTCGGCGCGATGGTGTGGGGCGGCGGCCGCTCCGAGCGCCTGCAGCTCAACGAGGACACGCTCTACGCCGGCCGCCCCTACGACCCCACGCCGCCCGGAGCGCTGGCCGCGCTGCCCGAGGTGCGGCGCCTGCTGTTCGCCGGCCGCTACGCCGAGGCCGAGGCGCTGGCCAACGCGCAGATGATGGGCCGGCCGAAGAAGCAGATGCCCTACCAGCCGCTGGGCGACCTGCGACTGGACTTCCTCGAGATCGCCGAGCTCAACGGCTACCGCCGCGAGCTGGACCTGGACCGCGCGCTGGCCACCAGCACCTTCGAGGCGCGCGGCATGCAGCACACCCGGCAGGCCTTCGTCTCCGCGGCGGACCAGTGCGTGGCGGTGCGGCTGACGGGCGACCGGCCGGGGCGGATCGGCCTGCGCATCGGCCTGGACAGCGACCACGCCGAGGCGGGGGTGGAGGCCGACGGCGGGGACGGCCTGCTGCTGCGCGGCCGCAACGGCGACGCCTTCGGCATCGAGGGCGGGTTGCGCTTCGCCGCCCGGCTGCGGGTGCTGCCGCGCGGCGGCACGCTGCGCCGGCGCGACGGACGGATCGAGGTGCTGGGCGCCGACGAGGTCGTGCTGCTGCTGACCGCGGCCACCAGCTTCCGCCGCTACGACGACACCGGCGGCGACCCGGAGGCCATCACCCGCGCGCAGCTGGACGCAGCCGTGCGCAAGCCCTGGGACGCCCTGCTGGAGGCCCACGTGGCCGAGCACCGGCGCCTGTTCGGCCGCGTCCGGGTCGACCTCGGCCAGAGCCCGCCGGAGATCGCCGGGCTGCCGACGGACGCGCGCGTGGCGCGCTTCGCCGAAGGCGGCGACCCGGCGCTGGCCGCGCTCTACCACCAGTTCGGGCGCTACCTGCTCATCTGCAGCTCGCGCCCGGGCACCCAGCCGGCGAACCTGCAGGGCATCTGGAACGACCTGCTCGCGCCGCCGTGGGAGAGCAAGTACACCATCAACATCAACACCCAGATGAACTACTGGCCGGCGGAGGCCAACGCCCTGGCCGAGTGCGTGGAGCCGCTGGAGCGCATGGTGGCCGAGCTGGCCGAGGCGGGCACGGACACCGCGCGGCGCATGTACGGCGCGCCCGGCTGGGTCGTGCACCACAACACCGACCTGTGGCGCCGCACCGCCCCCATCGACGGGGCGCAATGGGGGCTGTGGCCCACCGGCGGCGCCTGGCTGCTGCAGCACCTGTGGGATCGCTGGGACTACGGACGCGACCCGGAGTACCTGCGCCGGGTCTGGCCGCTGTTCCGCGGCGCGGCCGAGTTCTTCGCCGCCACCCTGGTCGAGGACCCGAACACCGGGGCCATGGTCACCGCGCCCTCGATCTCGCCGGAGAACGAGCATCCGCACGGGGCCGCCCTGTGCGCCGGCCCGTCCATGGACGCGCAGATCCTGCGCGACCTGTTCGGCCAGTGCATCGAGATCGCCGGCCTGCTGGGCGTGGACGCGGAGCTGGCGGCCCGGCTCGCGGTCCTGCGCGATCGGCTGCCGCCGCACCGCGTCGGCAGGGCCGGGCAGCTGCAGGAATGGCAGCACGACTGGGACATGGAGGTGCCGGAAATCCACCACCGCCACGTCTCCCACCTGTACGCGCTGCCCCCCTCCAGCCAGATCAACGTGCGCGACACCCCGGCGCTGGCCGCGGCGGCGCGCCGCTCGCTGGAGATCCGCGGCGACGAGGCCACCGGCTGGGGCATCGGCTGGCGCCTGAACCTGTGGGCGCGCCTGCGCGACGCCGGGCGGGCCTACCGCGTGCTGGCCATGCTGCTCAGCCCGGCGCGCACCTATCCCAACCTGTTCGACGCCCATCCCCCGTTCCAGATCGACGGCAACTTCGGCGGCACCTCCGGCATCACCGAGATGCTGCTGCAGAGCTGGGGAGGTTCGATCTTCCTGCTGCCGGCGCTCCCGGAAGCCTGGCCACGCGGTAAAGTCGGCGGGTTGCGCGCGCGCGGGGCGGCCGGCGTCGACCTCGAATGGGAGGGCGGACGCCTGCGCCAGGCGCGCCTGCGCAGCGACCGCGGCGGCCGCTACCGGGTCGAGTACCGCGGGCAGGAGCTGGAACTGGCGCTGGAAGCGGGGGAGGCCGCGGTGCTGCGCTGGGACGGGCGGGGATTGGTGCGCAGCGCCTGAGGCATGAAACTACTGGCCGGCCCGTTGCCGGCCGACACGAACTGGAGAGGGAGGTTGCATGAGCAGTACCACGACCGCCGTACCGGCGGCCAATGACGAGAACACGCGTTTCATCATCCTGATCAGCCTGGTGGCGACGCTGGGCGGGTTCCTGTTCGGCTACGACAGCGGCGTGATCAACGGCACGGTCGACGGGCTGAAGCAGGCCTTCCGCTCGGACGCGGCGGTGACCGGCTTCAACGTCGCTTCCATGCTGCTGGGCTGCGCGGTGGGCGCGTGGTTCGCCGGCACGCTGGCCGACCGCTACGGGCGGCGCACCATGCTGCTGTGGTCGGCGGTGTTCTTCCTCGTGTCGGCCTGGGGCTCGGGCATCGCCACCGGTTCGGCCGAGTTCGTCATCTACCGCGTGATCGGCGGCTTCGCGGTGGGCGCGGCCAGCGTGATGTCGCCGGCCTACATCGCCGAGGTGGCGCCGGCGCGCTACCGCGGGCGGCTGGCGACGGTGCAGCAGATCGCGATCATCTCGGGCCTGTTCGCCTCGTTCCTGAGCAACTGGCTGCTGGCCAAGGCGGCCAGTTCCTCGCTGGCCGAGCTGTGGTTCGGCTATGAGGCCTGGCGCTGGATGTTCTGGGCCGAGATCGCGCCGATCGTGGTGTTCGGCATCGCCCTGCTGTTCATCCCCGAGAGCCCGCGCTACCTGGTGGCGCGTGGCCTGCGGGAGCGGGCGCAGGCGGTGCTGGGGCGGCTGTACGGCGAGCAGGCCGGCACCCGCAAGCTGGCCGAGATCGACGCCTCGCTGGCGGCCGACCACCACCGTCCGCGGCTGTCGGACCTGATCGACCGCGCGCGCGGGCGGGTGCGCCCGATCGTGTGGGTGGGCATCGGCCTGGCCACGTTCCAGCAGCTGGTGGGCATCAACGTGGTGTTCTACTACGGCGCGGTGCTGTGGCAGGCGGTGGGCTTCTCCGAGAACGACGCGCTGCTGATCAACGTGATCTCCGGCGCGGTGAGCATCGGCGCCTGCCTGCTGACCGTGGCGCTGATCGACCGGATCGGGCGCAAGCCGCTGCTGTGGATCGGCTCGGCGGGCATGGCGGTGTCGCTGGCGGTGGTGGCGTGGACCTTCACCACGGCCTCGCTGGACCCGACCGGCAAGCTGGTGCTCAGCGACGCGATGGGCATGGTGGCGCTGGTGGCCGCCAACATCTACGTGGTGTTCTTCAACCTGTCCTGGGGCCCGGTGATGTGGGTGATGCTGGGCGAGATGTTCCCCAACCAGATCCGCGGCTCGGGCCTGGCGGTGGCGGGCCTGGCGCAGTGGACGGCCAACTTCCTGATCACCTGGACCTTCCCGATGCTGCTGGCCGGCATCGGCCTGGCGGCGGCCTATGGCCTGTACACCGCCGCGGCCGTGCTCTCGGTGTTCTTCGTGCTGCGCTACGTGCACGAGACCAAGGGCAAGGAACTGGAGCAGATGGAGGGCTGAGCCCTCGCGGCCCGGCCCCCGCGGCCGGGCCGATCCCCCCGGCCCGGCCGCCGCCGCCGCCGCCGGGCCAAACGAAAAAGCCCCGCATGGCGGGGCTTTTTCCTGTCGCTTCACCGCACCGGATGGCGCTCCCTAGGGGACTCGAACCCCTGTTTTAGCCTTGAGAGGGCCACGTCCTAACCACTAGACGAAGGGAGCGTTGCTGGGTGTTCCCGGCGAAGGCGCGCTAGTATATTCACGCGCCGGCCGGGTGGCAATCCGGCCGGACCAGTCCCGTTCACGGAAGCACGCCCATCAATCCGCAAGCCCTCCCGCAGCCCGTCCTGCGCTCCATTCCCCGCGAGCAGCACCCGATCTCGCGCAAGGACATCAGCCCCAACGCCCTGCGCGTGCTGTACCGCCTGCGCGAGGCCGGCTTCGGCGCGTACCTGGTCGGCGGCGCGGTGCGCGACCTGCTGCTGGGCAGGCATCCCAAGGATTTCGACGTGGCCACCGACGCCACGCCCGAGCAGGTCCGCCAGCTGTTCCGCAACTGTCGGCTGATCGGCCGGCGCTTCCGCCTGGCCCACGTGGTGTTCGGCCGCGAGATCATCGAAGTGGCCACCTTCCGCGCCAACAGCGACGACGGCAGCGGCGACCGCGAGGTCGAGGACGGCCGGCTGGTGCGCGACAACGTCTACGGCAGCATCGAGGACGACGCGGTACGCCGCGACTTCACCGCCAATGCCCTGTACTACGCCATCGAGGACTTCTCGGTGCGCGACTACACCGGCGGCTTCGAGGACGTGCAGGCTCGCGTGCTGCGCCTGATCGGCGACCCGGAAACCCGCTACCGCGAGGACCCGGTGCGCATGCTGCGCGCGGTGCGCCTGGCGGCCAAGCTGGGCTTCGACATCGCGCCGGAAACCGCCGCCCCCATCCCGGGGCTGGCGCCGCTGCTGGGCGAGGCCGCGCCGGCGCGCCTGTTCGAGGAGATGCTCAAGCTGTTCCTGGCCGGGCACGCGGTGGCCAGCTTCGAGGGCCTGGAGCGGTACGGCCTGCTGGGCGTGCTGCTGCCCGAGACCGCCGCGGCCCTGCGCAGCAACCGCAGCGGCGCGCTGCGGCGCATGCTCGTGGAGGGGCTGCGCAACACCGACGCGCGCGTGGCCGCCGACGAGCCGGTCTCGCCCGCCTTCCTGTTCGCGCTGCTGCTGTGGCCGGCCTATTGCCGGGCCCTGGCCGCGCTGCAGGCGCAGGGGATGCAGGCCGAGGAGGCGCAGCGCCGCGCGGCCGACCGGGTGACCCTGCACCAGGTGCAGACCATCGCCTTGCCCAAGCGCTTCTCGCTGCCGATGCAGGAGATCTGGCTGCTGCAGACGCGCTTCGGCTCGCGCCAGCGCAAGCGCGTGTTCCGCCTGCTGGCGCACCCGCGCTTCCGCGCCGCCTACGACTTCCTCGTGCTGCGCCTGGCGGCCTCCGACGGCCACGCGGCCGACGTGGAATTCTGGCGCCACGCGCAGCAGACCTCCGGCGACGAGCTGGCGGCGACCCTGGACGCGGCCGCGGCCGCCGGCGACCCCGAGGCGCTGCCCGCCCGGCGGCGCCGTCGCCGCCGGCGCCGCTCGGCCACCGCAGCCGAATGAACGCGCCGGCGCGCGCCTGCATCGGCCTGGGGGCCAACCTCGGCCACCTGCAGGCGACCCTGCGCCGCGCCGCCGAGGCGCTGGGCGAGCTGCCCGGCACGCGCCTGGTGGCGCTCTCGCGCTTCTACCGCACGCCGGCCTGGGGCCGCATCGACCAGCCGGACTTCGTGAACGCCGCCGCGCTGCTGCACACGACCCTGCGGCCGAAGGCGCTGCTCGACGCGCTGTTGGAGATCGAGCGCCGCGCCGGGCGCGAGCGTGACCCGGGCACCCGCTGGGGCCCGCGCGTGCTGGACCTGGACCTGCTGCTGTACGACGGCCGGCGGATCGAGCTGCCCGGCCTGCGGGTGCCGCACCCGCACCTGCACGAGCGCGCCTTCGCCCTGGTGCCGCTGGCCGAGATCGCGCCGGGCGAGCCCATCCCGGGGCACGGCACGGTGGCCGACGCCCTGCGCACGGTGGACGCGTCCGGGGTCGAAGCGCTGGGCGATGCCTGAGCCGGAAAGCTGCGTGGCGCCGATCGCGCCGGCAGGCGCGGCGAATTGGGCGATAATGCCGCGCTCGCCGAACCGGAAACCCCCATGAGCGTACACGCCGAGCAGAAGCCGTGGACCGTGCCTGCGCTGGCCGAAGCCAAGCGCCAGGGCCGCCGGCTGGCGATGCTGACCTGCTACGACGCCGGCTTCGCCCGCACCCTGGACCGCAACGGGGTGGACCTGGTGCTGGTGGGCGACTCGCTGGGCATGGTGGTGCAGGGCCACGGTTCGACCCTGCCGGTCACCGTGGCCGACATGGCCTACCACACCGCCGCCGTGGCCCGGGTGCTGCGCCAGGCGCTGCTGGTGGCCGACCTGCCGTTCCAGGCCGACGCCACCCCCGAGCGGGCGCTGGATGCCTCGGTCGCGCTGCTGCAGGCGGGCGCGCAGATGGTCAAGCTGGAGGGCGCCGGTCCCAAGCTCGATGTCATCCGCTTCCTGGCCGGGCGCGACATCCCGGTATGCGCGCACCTGGGGCTGACCCCGCAGTCGGTGCTCAAGCTGGGCGGCTTCAAGGTCCAGGGCCGCGAGGAGCAGGCGGCGACGCGGCTGCTGGAGGACGCGCGCGCGGTGGCCGCGGCCGGCGCCTCGCTGCTGGTGCTCGAGTGCGTGCCCTCGGGCCTGGCGCAGCGGATCACCGCCGCGGTGGACATCCCCACCATCGGCATCGGCGCCGGCCCGCACTGCGACGGCCAGGTGCTGGTGCTGCACGACTTCCTGGGCCTGGACAGCGGCCACCGCCGGCCGCGCTTCGTGAAGGACTTCCTGGCCGAGGGCGGCTCGGTGGCCGGCGCGGTGCGCGCCTACGTCGAGGCGGTGCACGCCGGCGCCTTCCCCGACGCCGAGCACGCCTACGCCTGAGCCCGCCATCCGCATGATCGAGACCATCACCGACCTGGAACGCCTGCGCGAGCGCGTGCGCGGCTGGAAGCGCGAGGGCCTGCGCGTGGGCTTCGTCCCCACCATGGGCAACCTGCACGCCGGGCACTACTCGCTGGTGATGCTGGCGCGGCAGTACGCCGACCGCGTGGTTTCCAGCGTGTTCGTCAACCCGACCCAGTTCGGGCCCAACGAGGACTTCACCCGCTACCCGCGCACGCCCGACGCCGACACCAGCGGGCTGGAGGGCGCCGGCTGCGACGTGCTGTGGCTGCCCACGGTCGAGTCCATGTACCCGTTCGGCGTGGAGCTGGCGGCCAGGGTGCACGTGCCCGGCGTGAGCGGGGTGCTGGAGGGCGAGCACCGCCCCGGCCACTTCGACGGCGTGTGCACGGTGGTGGCGCGCCTGTTCAACCAGGTGCAGCCGGACGTGGCAGCTTTCGGCAAGAAGGACTACCAGCAGCTGGCGGTGATCCGGCAGATGGTGCGCGACCTGCACTTCCCCATCGAGATCGTCGCCGGCGGCATCGTGCGCGAGGCCGACGGGCTGGCGATGAGCTCGCGCAACCAGTACCTCACCGCCGGGCAGCGTCCGCGCGCGGCCGAGATCCACCGCGTGCTGCGCGGCATGCGCGAGGCGCACCTGGCCGGCGCGTCGCGCGCCGAGGTCGAGGCGCAGGCGCGCGCGCGCCTGGCCGAGGCCGGTTTCGCCGTGGACTACGCCGCGCTGCGGCGCCCGGACCTGGGCGAGCCGGCCGACGGCGAGCCCGGCCCGCGCGTGGCGCTGGTGGCCGCGCGCCTGGGCACCACGCGCCTGATCGACAACCTGGAATTCTGAGCGCCGCCATCCGCGGCGGCGCGCCCCCGTTGCACGCGCAACCGCTTGCGCGTTGCTACCATCCAAGCCGCAAGAGTCGCCCCCCCGATGCACCTGACCCTGCTGAAAGCCAAGATCCACCGCGCCACCGTCACCCACTCGGAGCTCAACTACGAAGGGTCGGTGGCCATCGACGGGCTGCTGCTGGACGCCACCGGCATCCGCGAGTTCGAGCAGGTGCACGTCTGGGACGTTACCAACGGCGCGCGCTTCACCACCTACGCCATCCGCGCCGACGAGGGCAGCGGCATCGTCTCGCTCAACGGCGGCGCCGCGCGGCACGTGCAGGTGGGCGACCTGGTGATCATCGCCGCCTTCGCCGCGATGGACGAGGCGCAGGCCGCCGCGTTCAAGCCCAACCTGGTGTACGTGGACGCCGCCAACCGCATCACCCACACCAACCACACCATCCCCAAGCAGGCCGCCTGATGACCGCATCCGCTTCCGGTTTCGAGCTTCTCCAGTCCCATGCCGCGCGCCTGGCGCGCACCGGCATCGCCGAACTGCTGGAATCCGAGCCGGAGCGGGTGGACGGGCACGCGCTGCAGGTCGGCCCGCTGTACGCCACCTTCGCGCGGCAACGCTACGACCGCCAGGCCTGGGACGCGCTGCTGGCGCTGGGCCGGGACCGCGACCTGGCCGGCGCGTTCCGCCGCCTGTTCGACGGCCAGGCGGTCAACGTGACCGAGGGCCGCGCCGCGCTGCACACCGCGCTGCGCGGCGACCTCTCGCAGGCCGCGGCCGCCCGCGAGGCGCACCGCACCGCCAGCGAAGTGCGCCAGCGCATGGGCCGGCTGGTCGCCGACCTCGAGAACTGCGACGTCACCGACATCGTCAGCGTCGGCATCGGCGGCTCGGACCTGGGCCCGCGGCTGGTGGCGGACGCGCTGCGCGGCCCGCTGCCCGGCCGCTTCCGCGTGCACTTCGTCTCCAACGTCGACGGCGCCGCCGCGCAGCGCGCGCTGGCCCCGCTGGACCCGGCGCGCACCGCCGCGGTCTTCATCTCCAAGACCTTCGGCACGCAGGAGACGCTGCTCAACGGCGCCATCGTGCGCGACTGGCTGGGCGGCAGCGGGCGCATCTACGCTGTCAGCGCCAACCCGGAGCGCGCGGCGGCCGCGTTCGACATCGCGCCCGAGCGCGTGCTGCCGATGTGGGACTGGGTGGGCGGGCGCTATTCGCTGTGGTCGGCGGTGGGCTTGCCGATCGCGCTGGCGATCGGCTTCGACCGCTTCGGGGAGCTGCTGGCGGGCGCGGCCGAGTTCGACCGGCATGCGCTGGAGGCGCCGCTGGAATCCAACCTGGCCGTGCGCCACGGGCTGACCGCGGTGTGGAACCGCAACGCCCTGGGCCTGGCCTCGCACGCGGTGCTGACCTACGACCAGCGCCTGGCGCTGCTGCCGGCCTACCTGCAGCAGCTGGTGATGGAGAGCCTGGGCAAGCGCGTGACCCTGGACGGCGCGCCGGTGGCCGCGGACACCGTGCCGGTGTGGTGGGGCGGGGCGGGCACCGACGTGCAGCACAGCTTCTTCCAGGCCCTGCACCAGGGCACCGGCATCGTCCCGGCCGACTTCATCGGCACCGTGCGCAACGACGACCCCTACGCCGAGAACCACGACGCGCTGCTGTCCAACCTGCTGGCGCAGACCGAGGCGCTGGCCAACGGCCAGGCCAGCGACGATCCGCACCGCGCGTATCCCGGTGGCCGCCCGAGCACGACCGTGCTGCTGGACGCGCTGACGCCGCGCTCGCTGGGCGCGCTGCTGGCCATGTACGAGCACAGCGTCTACGTGCAGTCGGTGGTGTGGGGCATCAACGCCTTCGACCAGTTCGGCGTCGAGCTGGGCAAGCAGGTGGCCAACCGCCTGCTGCCGGCGCTGCGCGGCCAGTCGCGGGCCGAGGACCCGGTGACCGCGGCGCTGATCGCCCGGCTCGGCCGCTGAGGGCGGCCGTCCCGCGACGCATGCCACCGGACGGCGCTGCGGCGCCGTCCGCGTTTCCGGAGGCCGGGCGGCCAGGAGCGGCGCCCCGCATGGCGGTCCAGCCGCGGCGCGCCGCCATGCGCATCCCCGCCTTCGATGGCAGCGCCGGGGCTGCGGCGACCGGCATGCCCCCGGCGACCCGCGCGACCGCCCTGCGCGAAGCGCGGTCCGCGGCTAACCGTCCGCGCCGCGGCTGCGCAGGTATTCCTGCAGCAGCGCCAGCTGTTCCAGCGCCTCCGGGTGCCCGGCCGCGGCGGCGGCGCGCACCCGGTCCAGGTCGGGGTGGCGCACCACCAGCACGATGTCCTCGCAGCGCGGGCAGAGGTACTCGCTCAGGTCCTCGTGCGGCTCCAGCGTCATCGCGCGGCTGTCGCCGCGCCATTCGCAGGCGGCGCATTCGACGACGCGCTCGCGCCAGCCGGGCTGGAAATAGTCGTCGACGATCTCGGGCATGGCGGCCTCAGCGCAGGCGCTGGGCGAACAGCCAGCGCCACAGGGCGGGGTCGCGGTAGGCCGCGTCCCAGGCGTCGTGGCCGACGCCGGGCAGCTCGGTGTAGCGCACCGGCGCGCCGGCCGCCTGCAGCGAGGCATGCAGCCGGCGCGACTGCGCGGCGGGAACGACCGGGTCCGCGGCGCCGTGGTACAGCCACACCGGCGTGCGCGCCAGCCCGTGCGCGGCCGCGGCGAACGGGTCGTGCGCGCCGGCGACGGCATGCACGTACAGGTCGTCCAGGTCCGGGCGCGTGCCCGGGGCGGTGACGCCGCCGCACACCGGCACCAGCGCGGCGAAACGGCCGGGGTGGGCCAGGGCGAGGGCCACCGTGCCGTAGCCGCCGCGCGACATGCCGGTGAGGTAGGTGCGGGCGCGGTCGCCGCCGAACTCGCGGCTGGCCTGTTCCAGCGCGGCCATGGCCATGGCCGCGGTCCGGCCCTCCCAGGACTCCCCGGCCGGCGACTGCGGGAACACGACGATGGCCGGGAAGTCGGGCTGCGTGCGCAGGTACGGCCCGAGGCCGACCCGCGTCTGCGCCAGGTTGTCGCCGCCGCGCTCGCCCGAGCCGTGCAGGAACAGCACCACCGGCCGCGGCCCCGGCGCGGCCGGCACGAACACGCGGTAGCGGTAGCTGCGGCCGTCGAGCACCAGCTCGCGGGCCAGGAAATCGCCGGACGCCGCCTCCGGCCGGGGCGGCACCGGGTGGCAGCCGGCGAGGGCCAGGCAGGCCAGCGCCGCGGCCAGGCAGCGTGCGAGGCGCGCGAGGGCGCCCGGGCGCGGAAGGGCGGCCGCGGCGCTCATCGCACCAGTACCAGCGTGGCCAGGCCGAGGAAGCTGAAGAAACCCATCACGTCGGTCACCGTGGTCAGGAAGATGCCGCTGGCCAGCGCCGGGTCGAAGCCGAAGCGCCGGATCGTCACCGGCACCAGCACGCCGGCGGAGGCGGCCAGCAGCAGGTTGATGGTCAGCGCCGCCGCGATCACCAGCGACAGCCCGGGGTCGCGGAACCACAGCAGCACGATCAGGCCGAGGAACAGGCCCAGCACCGCGCCGTTGAACAGCGCCACCCGCACTTCCTTCCACAGCAGGGTGCGGATGTTGGACGCGCCCACCTGGCCCAGCGCCAGGCCGCGCACCATCAGCGCCAGCACCTGGGTGCCGGCGTTGCCGCCCATGCCGGCGACGATGGGCATCAGCACCGCCAGCGCGACCAGCCGGTCGATGGTGCCCTCGAACTGGCCCACCACGCCGGCCGCCAGGAAGGCGGTGCCCAGGTTGATCGACAGCCAGATCAGGCGGCGGCGGAACGCGCGCCGCACCGGCGAGAACAGGTCCTCGTCCTCGTCCAGGCCCGCCGCGCCCAGCGCCTGGTGTTCGGCCTGCTCGCGGATGATGTCCACCACGTCGTCGATGGTGATGCGGCCGAGCAGGATGTTGTTGTCGTCCACCACCGGCGCGGAGATCCAGTCGTGGTCGGAGAACTTGCGCGCGACCTCCTGCGAGGACTCGTTGACGTCGATGGCCGGCTGCTCGTCGTCGATCAGGCGGTTGATCGGCGTGGTGTCCTCGTGGGTCACCAGCGCCGCCAGCGGCACCCGGCCCAGGTACTGGTGGCGGCGGCTGACCACGTACAGGTGGTCGGTGTGGTCCGGCAGCTCGCCGCGCAGGCGCAGGTAGCGCAGCACCACGTCGACGTTCACGTCCGCGCGCACGGTGACCACGTCCGGGTTCATCAGGCGGCCGGCGGTGTCCTCCGGGTAGGACAGCACCTGCTC
>Ga0182792_1001856_pt1 | contig 16078 bp, 17 predicted proteins | sample Passage237B_FD_130497 | JGI IMG/M metagenome (GOLD analysis project Ga0182792, IMG submission 130497) | Cellulose adapted compost microbial communities from Newby Island Compost Facility, Milpitas, CA, USA - Passage2 37B (version 2) (version 2) ...
CCGGCGCCCAGCGCGGCCAGGCCGATCATGATGCCGATGGCCAGAACGGTCGAAGCCTGGACGGAAGCGAGGGCGGTCAGTGCGGTTTCCATGGTTTTCTCCGGAACGGATAGCTGAGTTGGTGAAACGGTGGGAACGAAGGGTGAAGCGAATGGGGGAAATCAGTGGCTGTCTTCGGACAGGCTCAGGTACACGATCGACAGCATCATGAAGATGAAGGCCTGCAGCGGGATCACCAGCAGGTGGAAGATCATCCAGCCGAAGCCGAAGACCGCGCCGCCGAGCATGCCCAGCAGGCCGGCGCCGCCGAGCACCCAGATCAGCAGGAACACGATCTCGCCGCCGAACATGTTGCCGAACAGTCGCATCGCCAGCGAGATCGGCTTGCTGAGCCATTCGACGATGTTGAGGATGAGGTTGAACGGCATCATCCACTTGCCGAACGGCGCGGTCAGGAACTCGGCGGTGAAGTGGCCCAGGCCCTTGGCGCGCAGCGCGAAGAACAGCATCAGGAAGAACACGCTGATCGACATGCCCAGGGTGGCATTGACGTCGGCGGTCGGCACCGGCTTCCAGTACGGGACGCCGGCCAGTTCCAGCGGCTTGGCGATGAAGTCTGCCGGGATCATCTTCAGCAGGTTCATCAGCAGGATCCAGAAGAACAGGGTGATCGCGATCGGCGTCACCAGCTTGCTGGTCCCGTGGTAGGTGTCACGCGCCTGGCGGTCGACGAACTCCAGGCAGATCTCGACGAAGGCCTGCCACTTGCCCGGCACGCCCGAGGTCGCCTTGCGGGTGGCCAGCCAGAACAGGAACACCATGAACAGGCCCATCAGGACCGAGGTGACCAGGGTGTCCACATGCAGCGTCCAGAAGCTGCCCTCGCCGACGTGGGCCGTCAGGTTGTGCAGGTGGTGCTGGATGTAGCTGGTAGGGGTCAGATGTTCTGCCGCGCCCGCCATAGGTCCGATTTTCCTGTTCTAACGGCTTGAATTCTTTCCGAGGCCTGGACCGGTCGCTTTTCAGCGCCCGATGGCCAGGGCCAGCACCTGCGCCAGCAGCACCGCGACGGCGGCCAGCAGCATCGGCATGGGGTGCAGCCCCAGGGCCAGCACGCCCACCGCCAGCAGCACCAGGAGCACGGCCCACTTGGCGATCACGCCCGCCAGCAGCCGTGCCACTGCCACACCCGCTCCTTCCACACCCCCGGCCAGTGCGATCCGGGCCGAGATCCAGCCCGCAAGCGCCACCGTCGCGCCACCGTACACGGCGGCTGCGGACCAGAGGCCACCCTTCCATAGGCAGGCCAGCGCAACCAGCGCCACCGCCACACCCTGCCAGGCAATCGCACGACCGGTCTGTCGCCGGCCGGCGGCAACGGAATTCAGCACGGGACAACTACCTGAGGGAGGGGGCGGAGCGGGCGCAGCGAGATGCGCCTCACTGAGCCGCAAAATTATAACAGGCGCTGATTTGCAGGGACAACCGCCAAAGGTCTCAGTCCCGGTGACTGGAACTTTCCGCGCAGCCCACGGTCCGAACAGGCTGCCGGGAGGGCTACTCGTCGGTCCGGACCTGGCACACGGCCCCGCCCTGGCGGGGCCTTTTTGCAGGCTTTGCCGGCACGATGCCGGACATAGCCGCCATCTTGGCCAAGCCGCTCATTGTAGCGCGACTCCCCGGCAGCGGTCCTGCCGCCCAGGCGGCCACCACCGCGCAGCCTTGCGCCCGCAGGCCGGGGCCGCCCCGCCCGCGCGGTTCCAGACGATACGTTTCACGCCTCTTGCGCATGGTGCTCACCGGGCGCGGACCGCGCAGCGCCGATAGTGCAGGGCCCTCCACCTGTAGCGGGCCCACGCATGCGCGCACTCCACACCACCCTCCCCGTCCTCGCCCTGGCCGGACTGTCGGCCACCCTCCCCGTCCTGGCCGCGCCGGATGACCGGTTCAACCTGCGCCTGGGGGTGATGAATGCCTCCGCTGACACCACCCTGTCCGGGGCCACGCTCTACCAGGACCAGCCCTACCGCTTCTCCCAGGGCCTGGACTTCGGCAGCGCCGAGCGGGTGCCGCGGGTGGACGGGGTGCTGCGCCTGGGCCAGCGCCACCGCCTGGTGTTCGACTATTTCGACTACGCCAAGTCCCGCCGCCAGACCCTGGACCGGGACCTGTCCTATGACGAGGTGACCCTGCCGGCCGGCAGCTTCGCCGAGGCCGGCCTGGACTTCCGCCTGGCCAGCCTGGTCTACGACTTCGCCGTGGTCGAGGGCGAGAACCTCAGCCTGGGCCTGCAGCTTGGCGCCGAATGGGCCAAGGCCAGGGCCAGCCTGCGCGCCGAGGCCGGCGAGCTGTCCTGGCGCGACTCGGCCAGCGAGGACGGCTACGCCCCGGTGGTCGGCCTGCGCCTGACCGCCCACCCCGGGCAGCGCTGGCTGCTCAACCTGCAGGCCCAGTACCTGGACGCGGACTGGGGCGACTTCGGCGACTACGACGGCAGCATCAGCCGCGCCAACGCGCTGGCCGAATACCGCTTCAGCGACAACTTCGGCCTGTTCGCCGGCTACGAGTGGTACCGCCTGGACGTGCGCCGCAGCGTGAGTGGCGACGGCCTGCGCGAGGGCATCGTCGGCTGGGACCAGCGCTTCAAGGGCCCGGTGGTGGGCATCAGCCTGGCATTCTGAACGCCGCGGCCCCGCGCCGGCCGGCCAGGCTCAGGCGCCAGGCGCATCCGGGATCGGCAGGCACTCCATGACTTCCACCGCCACCCCGGCAAACAGGGTGAAGTGCGGATGCCCCTCGAACAGGCGCGCAGCCTCCTCGTGCGAGGCGGCCTGGACGATGCAGTAGGCGCCCAGGGCGTTGCGGGTGTCGGCAATGCCGGCCGCCGAGATCGACTTGGTCCGGCCCAGCGGTGCGCCGGGATCGAGGATCGCATCGCGGTGGCGCGCCACCCACTGCCCCCAGGCCTGCATGCCGGCGGCGACGCGCTCGTTGCGGGTGGCCTCCGGCAGCGCGTTCCACGCCGCATTGGCCTCGTCCGAGCCCAGGAAGATTGCAAGGAAGCGTTTCATCGGCCCCTCCGGCATCCATGACAGGGCACAGCCTGCGCCCGTGGCGGCGGGCGCACCAGCGCCGATCGTCGGATGAACAGGAACTCCCGGCCGCTGCGGCCCGGCGGCTCAGGCGCGGACCAGGACCGTGGTATTGCGGCCGCCGGCCTTGGCCTCGTACAGGGCCTGGTCGGCCTGCTGCAGGGCCTCGTGCATGGCCTGCCCCGGACGGGGCACCAGGTGGTGCAGGCCGATGCTCAGGGTCAGCCGGCCATGCGGGGCCTCCGAGCCGGCATGGGCGATATCCAGCGCGGCGATGTCGGCATGCACGGCGCGCAGGATCTCCTGCACCTGGGCCAGGCTGGCCTCGTACCAGACGCAGACGAACTCCTCGCCGCCATAGCGGGCCACCAGGTCCTGCGGACCACGCGCGTGCCGGGCCAGCACCTGGCCCACCGCGCGCAGCACCTGGTCGCCGGCCGGGTGGCCGTAGTGGTCGTTGTAGGCCTTGAACCAGTCCACGTCCACCAGGGCGATGGCCATGGGACGCTGGCGCGCACCGGCCTGCTCCCACAGCGCCTCGACCCGCTCGGCGAAGGCGCGGCGGTTGGGCAGGCCGGTGAGGTAGTCCAGGTGGGCGAGGCCGCGCAGCTGGCGGGTCACCACGAAGTTGCCGCGGCCTTCCTGGTCCAGGATCCAGGCGGTGACGATGCCGATGACGTTGGTGGTGCAGATGAAGATGGTGCGCATCAGCAGCTCGTCGCGCGGCAGTCCGGCCCAGGCCTCGGCCAGTGGATAGGCGATGCATATCGTGGTGCCGCACAGAATGGCCGTGCCAAATTGCATGGCGCCACAGCCGTAGACATACATCAGCACCAGCAGGATGCCTTCGTAGTCCACCGGCATGCCCAGCACCCGGGTGCGGGTGATCAGGGTCACCGCGCCCAGGCCCGCGGACAGGCAGGCCAGCCCGGCCAGCAGCTGCACGTGGTTGCGCCAGCGCGGCAGCCGCACCAGCGACAGCACCGCCAGTGGCGGCAGCAGCATCAGGCCCAGGCGCACGACCAGCACATCGGACAGGATCTGGCGCGGAATCAGGAACAGGTCCAGCACCGCGTACACGCCCAGCACGCAGGCCGCCGCACCCAGTGCCCAGGGCACCCGCTTGCGCAACGCCGCCTCCTGGAACACCCGGTACTCGGCCTCCAGGGCCGGCGCAAAGCGCCGCAGCAGCCCGTGCCGTGCGTACAGCTCCATTGGGTCAACGCCGCCGGGACTACTCGGGAGGGCCAGGGACATCAGCTCGATCGCAGGAAGGGAATACCGCCGACCACGCAGGCGTGGTTCGCCACTGTCGATAGCGGCCACCTCGCCCCCGGCTTGAATCGATACCGCCACAGGCCCTGCCTGCACCACGCCGCCGCCAACGATGGAAAACAGGGGCGGGGAGCCGGGCAGGACACGGTTGCCGCCGTGCATCCGCCATCGCTCCGCCGCTGCCCGCCCGGCGGGCGCAGCGCGCCGACGCCGCGGTGGCGACCGCGGACGGATGCGGCACAGGCAGCGGCAGGCGCCGCGAAGGACACGCGGATATGGCGGCAGGAGCCGGGGGTGAATCGGCCCCCGGTCCTGCCGTGCGGATCGTCCCTTCGCCGGTCAGGCACCCAGGGGTCGCTGGAACTCCTGCCAGAGCGCGTCGCGGATCGCCCGCGCCCGGTTGGCCCGCCAGGACGACAGGAAGAACACCCGGCCCAGCACGCTCAGCCCCAGGTAGGCGATGCCGCCAAACAGCAGCGCCCCGCCCAGGGTGAACGGCGCAGCTGCCAGCATCAGCATGGCCAGCTCCAGCGGCGAGCCGCCACCGGCCTGGAGGGAGAACAGCATCATGGTCAGGCCCAGGCCCAGGCCCAGGGCGACGAGGAACTTGCCCAGGCGGTACATGGGCGGCGCATCGACCACGTTGAGCGACTTCAGGTATTTGACCCACTGGTCCAGGGTCTTGTGCTCGACCGTCTGTCCGGCAGTGAGGTTGGAGGCGAAGACATGGTCGCCGGTGGTCACGCCCTCCACCGCCGCCCAGCCCAGCCGGACCCGGTGCCCCTCGCGGAACTGGAAGGCGGTATTGGCGAAGTGGTAGCAGCTCTCCTGCCCATCCGGTTCGCGCACCCAGAATTCGTTGCGGTGGGTGGTGGTGCTGTGGATCCGCACCGGGGAGACATGCCCGTACACGCCGTTGTGGTAGCCACCGCCACCGCTGCCGTGCACCTGGGTCTCCGCCCACTGCTGCTGCCCGACGATTTCCCCCTCGGCAATGGAAATCCAGAATTTCCTGCCAAACAAAGCCACATGGCGCGTGATCGCCATCATTCCCCCTGTTGTCTGTTCTGTGTCCCGTACACGGGCACGGTGTCAGCACAAGCTAGACGGCGGGCCGATGGCTGGCAACCGGCACGGCTGCGAACCCCATCCCAGTTTCCCGTTCGCCACCCGTGGCGGGCGCATCCCCGCTCCTTCCTTGGCCGCCCAGCCGCCGCGCCCACTACACTGCGGCCATGCCCGAGCCGACCCTGACCGCATCCACGCCCTCCGGGGACGACCCCGCTGCCGCCCTGCAGGCGCGGCTGCACGGCCTGCGCCGGGCCTGGCAGGCGCACCGCCCCGACCATGCCCAGCGCCGCGACGACCTGCGCCGGCTGCGCGCGGCCCTGCTCGCCCGCCGCGAGCAGATGCTGGCGGCCATCGCCGCCGACTTCGGCCACCGCTCGCGGCACGAATCGCTGCTGGCCGAAGGCATGGCCGTGGTCGGGGCTATCGACCACCTGCTGTCCCATCTGCGCCGCTGGATGCGGCCGCGGCGGGTGGGCGCGGGCTGGCGGCTGTGGCCGGCGCGGGCGCAGCTGCGCCACGTGCCGCTGGGCGTGGTCGGGGTGATCTCGCCCTGGAACTACCCGGTCAACCTGGCCCTGGTGCCGCTGGCCACCGCCATCGCCGCCGGCAACCACGTCTTCCTCAAGCCTTCCGAGCTGACCCCGCGCACCAGCGCCTTCCTGCGCGAGCTGCTGGCCGAGGTCTTCCCGCCCGAACGGGTGGCCGTGGCCGAGGGCGGCAGCGAAGTAGGCGCGGCCTTTGCCGGCCTGCCCTTCGACCACCTGGTGTTCACTGGCTCGACCGCGGTCGGGCGCAAGGTGATGGCCGCCGCCGCCGCACACCTGACCCCGCTGACCCTGGAACTGGGCGGCAAGTCCCCGGCCATCGTCTGCGCCGGCTATCCGCTGGAGCGCGCTGCCGCGCGCCTGGCTACCGGCAAGTGGTTCAACGCCGGCCAGACCTGCATCGCCCCGGACTACGTGCTGCTGGTGGGCCGCGGCCGCCGCGACGGCCTGGTCCAGGCCCTGCGCGGGCAGGTGGCCGCGCGCTATGGCGACCTGCGCGGCGAGGCGGCCGACTACACCCGCATCATCGACCCGCGCCATTACGCCCGCCTGCAGGGCTGGCTGGACGAGGCCCGCGCCCGCGGCTGCGAGGTCATCGCCCTGGCCGGGGGCCATGATCCGCAGCGCCGCCTGTTCGCCCCACACCTGGTGCTGGACCCGCCGCCGGACCTGGCGCTGATGCGCGAGGAGATCTTCGGCCCGATCCTGCCGCTGTGCTGCGTCGACACCCTGGAGGAAGCCATCGCCCGGGTGCAGGCACAGCCGCGCCCGCTGGCGCTGTATCCCTTCAGCCACGTGCGCGCCGAGGTGGAGGCCATCCTCGGCCAGGCGGTGGCCGGCGGGGTCACCGTCAACGACACCCTGCTGCACTTTGCCGCCGAAGGCCTGCCGTTTGGCGGCGTGGGCGCCAGCGGCATGGGCGCCTACCACGGCCGCGCCGGCTTCGACGCCATGGGCAAGCAGCTGCCGGTGCTGTGGCAGGCGCGCCGCTCGCCCACCGACCTGCTACGCCCGCCCTACGCCCGGATCAGCCGCCTGGTGGACTGGCTGCTGCGCTGACCGGTCAGGCGCGGCCGCGGCCGGCCATGGCAGGGAGCGCGCTATGCGCCCGGCACGGGCGGCAGTGGCGGTGCGTCCAGCCCGGCGAAGGGATCGGCCCAGGCGGGCAGGGCCTGGATCCGCGCATACCAGGCGCGCAGCGCCGGGTAATCGGCCAGTGGCAGGCGCGCAAGCTCCCAGGTGGGCAGGAAGCAGGCCATGCGGAAGTCGGCATAGGAGATGCCGTCATGCAGCAGCCAGTGCCGGCCGGCAAGCTGCTCCTCCAGCAGGGCGGCGCTTTCGGCAAACAGCGCAAGCCCCTTGGCAACCTCGCCTTCATCCACCGGTCCCAGGCCGTAGCGTTGCCTGGTCACGTACTCGAACTGGACCATGTCGCAGGCGTGGACGAAGTTCTGCTTGCCCCAGCTCAGCCACTGGATCATCGCCGGTTCGTCCGCGCCGCCGCGCCAGAAGTCCGAACCCACCTCGCGCGACAGCCGGCAGGCGATGGCATCGGCCTCCCACAGGCTGCTGCCGTCCGCGTACACCAGGATGGGCACGCGCAGGGAGGGATTGAGCTTGCGGTAACGCCCGGCCTGGCCCGGCGCCAGCGGCGCGGCAAACTCGAACTCCACCGGCGCCTGCAGGTATCGGGCGGTGGCTACCGCCAGGCGTGGATTGGGATTACGGCTGTAGAGCAGCTTCATGCACGCCTCCGTATCGCGGCAATCCCGTGGCCCAGCCCTGCCGGCCCGGCCTGCCGCAGGCCCCGGAGCGGCGGCGCCCGCCTATCTCGCGCCCATGGCCGGAGCATAGCCCGGCAAACGCATTGCGCCCGAATCATGGGCCAGGCCAGGCGGCCGCAAAGCCGCGCTATCCGACGTACGGCACAGCCGCACAGACCGCGGCAATGCAAGGCGCACCCCCGGCCCGTCAGTCCTGTCCGCGACTTGCGGAGGCCAACGTTCTAACCAGCAGGAACCCCTCAAGGAACGATCATGAAACGCAGCGTCGCCGCCTGCCTCCTGCTGGCCTTCACCGCCACTTCGGCAGATGCCCAGGTCAATCCCAGGACCGCCCCCCGCACCCCGGCGGAGAAAGGAACCACCACCGGTGATCGCCAGACCATGACCGCCGCCCCTGGCAAAGACACCCAGCCGGACGGCAAGCCCGGCACATCCTATGCCACCGGCAGTTATTTCTGCGGGGGTTACATCGTCGATATCGGCACCGGCTCGGACAAGGGAACCTGCGGCCCCTCCAAGACCGGCGGCTCGCCCAGCTGCAGCGACGGCAAGAACACGGCCACCTTCAAGTGCGACGGCATACCGGTCTGCCAGACCAGCGGCTCGGGGACCTGCCTCGTCCGTACCCAGAACTGAGCTGGCCAGGCCGGGGCGGGTGGCGGACTGCAGTTCCGCCGCCTGCCGGACCATGCCGGGCCCGGCAGGCGCACGGCTCAGGTGGGCATCCGCCGCGGGGCCACGACCCCATGCGGGCGGGCGCGGCGCTTCATTCGCTGGCCCTGCATTCGTAGCTTTCCGGCGCGGCCACGTCCCCGCCGCGGTAGTGGGCGTGGGTCGGATACGGGCACAGCGGGCGCGCGCCTTCCAGCGCCGCGCCGCGGGCCAGCACCTGGCCGGGCGCCTGGCCCTGCTCCACCCACTCCACCAGCGGGGTGAGCAGGTCGAAGTTGTCGCGCGCGGTGCCGCCGGCGCAGTGGCCCATGCCCGGCACGAAGTAGAACCGCGCCGCATTGGCCCAGGCCTCGGCGCCGTTGGCGGCCTCGGCGCGCTTGAAATAGTCCAGGGTGTCCCAGGCCGAGAACCAGGGGTCGCTGACGCCGTGGAAATAGATCACCTTGCCGCCGCGGCCCAGGAAGGTCCCCAGGTTGGTCCAGCCATCGGTGTCGGTAAGCATCTGCACCGCATCGGCACGCACCCGCCGGGCGGTGGCATCCACGTCCAGGCCCTCGGCCCTGGGCATCACCGCGGCCAGGATGTCCGGGCCCTCGGCCGGCAGGAAACCGGGGATGCCCGGACCCTCGTACACGATGCCGGTGTCATAGGGGTAATCCACGTACAACGGCGTACCGGCCGCATCACGCGGGGCCTTGAACGCTTCCTCCAGCGCGGTGACCTGGGCCTGGCTCAGGCACCCTTCCGCCTTGCCGGCCTTGCACTGCAGCCGCGCCGGCTGGAAGCGGCAGGCCAGCACGTTCTCGATCACGCCATCGGCCAGGCCATCCAGGGCATCGCACTGCTCCAGCAGGCCCTTGAGCACCAGCGCCTTGTCCGCCTTCGGGAACGCCTGTGCCAGCAGCGGCCTGCCCTGCGCATCGCGCGGTGCGGCCTGCATGAAGCGGGTGCGCGCGTGGGCCAGGGCCAGGTTGGAGAAGCCGGTGCGCATGGCCGGCGCGGACACGATGGCGCCGTCGAACAGCTCCGGATAGCGCTGGGTGGCGAGCATGGTCTCGCGCCCGCCGGTGGAGCAGCCGGCCATGTAGGAATGGTGCGGCGGCTTGCCGTAATAGCGCTCGATCAGCAGCAGCGCCGCCTGCGCGGTGGTCCCCACCGAGGCATGGGCGAAGTCCAGGGCGGCGCGCTGGTCCTGCATGAAGGAAGCATCGAAGCCCTCGCCCTTGTGGCCGCTGTCGGTGGAGACCACGGCAAAGCCGCGGGCCAGGGCCGGGGCATCGCCGGCGGCGGTGGTGCCCAGCGGCGGGGCGATGGAGCCGTTGAGGCCGCCGCCGCCCTGGAACAGGAAGCGGCCGTTCCAGCCTTCCGGCAGGGCCAGCTCGAAACCGATGCCATAGCGCACCCCGGCATGGCCGACGCGGTCGTCGATGCGCCCGGAAACCTTGCAATAGGCCGGCAACGCCACCGGCAGCGGCGGCAGGTAGGGCTGGGCCCGCACCGTGCCCGGCGCGGCGGCAGGCACCTGCTCGGCCGCGGTCACTTCCAGGCGCAGGCGCGCATCCTTCAACCCCACCAGCGCCGAACAGGCATCGTGGGCGGCCCGCGCATTGCCCAGCGCCAGGCAGGCCAGGCCCAGCAGGGCCAACTGCTTGTTGTGCATCAATCCCCTCCCCTTACCCGCCCACCATGCGCGGGTGTGCAGGGGGCGATCTTACCCGCGCCTGCGGCGCGTGCAGACCGTGCCCGATCCGGAGCTACCCGCGGCCTTCCGGTCATGTGCCCGCAGACCCGGGTCCCGCCCGCCACCGGACCTGGCCCGCAGGCCCTGTCCGGCCCGGGCACGGCAGCTGCATCCAGTCGCGCGTTGCGCCTGGCGCGGCAGGGCTATGGCGCGTGCGCGGCGCGCTCGTCCGATACCACCTGGCCATCGACCAGGGGGATGGTGCGGTCGCAGGTTTCGGCCAGGCGCGGATCATGGGTGACCACCAGCACCGCGCAGCCGAAGCGGGCGTTGAACTGGCGCAGCAGCTTGAACACCTCCGCGGCGGTCCGGGTGTCGAGGTTGCCGGTAGGCTCGTCGGCCAGCAGCAGCGAGGGCCGGGTGACCAGCGCACGGGCAATGGCCACGCGCTGCTGCTGGCCACCGGAGAGCTGGTCCGGGCGGCGGTCGGCGAACTTCTCCAGGCCCACCGCGGCCAGCAGCTCGCGGGCGCGGTCCAGCATCTCCGCGCCTGGCTTGCCGTGGGCCACCATCGAGGGCATCAGCACGTTCTCCAGGGCGGTGAAGGCGCTGATCAGGTGGTGGAACTGGAACACGAAGCCGATATGGCGCCCGCGCAGCGCGGTGCGCGCCTCATCGTCCATGGCCCGGGTCGGCTGCCCGTCCAGGTACAGCTCGCCGGCGGTAGGGGGGTCCAGCAGGCCGATCAGGTTGAGCAGGGTGGACTTGCCCGAGCCGGACGGGCCGACCAGGGCGGCGAAGTCGGCGCTGTCCAGGCGCAGGTCGATGCCGTGCAGTACCTCGACCTCGTTGGGCTGGCCGATGTTGTAGGACTTGCGCAGCCCTTCCAGGCGCAGGACTTCCTTCAGCTCAGGCATGGCGGATGGCCTCCACCGGGTCCATGCGCGAGGCGCGCCAGGCCGGGACCAGGGCCGCGCCCATGCCGGCCAGGGTGGCCAGGGCCATGGCCGCCACGAACAGCATCGGCTGCAGGTCGATCTCGAACAGCCTGGGGCCGAAGGTGTTGAAGGCCACCACCAGCGACCAGCCGGCCACCGCGCCCACCGCCGAACCCAGCAGGCCCAGCACCGCGCCCTGGATCAGGAACACCCGCAGCATCTGCCGGCGGCGGGTGCCCATGGCGCGCAGGATGCCGATCTCGCGAGTGCGCTGGGCCACGCTCACCGCCAGCACGCTGGCGATGCCCAGCGCCACCGACACCGCCACGAAGAAGCTGATCATGTTGGTGGACATGCTCTGCGAGCTGAGCGCGTTCATCAGCTGGGCGTTAGACTCCATCCAGCTCTCGGCCTGCAGCCCGGTCAGGCCGCGGATGCGCGCGGCGGTGGCATCGGCGGCAAACACGTCTTCCACGGTCACGTCGATCACCGTCACCCCGCCGGGCAGGGCCAGCAGCGACTGCGCCTGCTTGAGGTCCACGTAGACATAGCGCTCGTCCAGCTCGCGCACGCCCAGCTCGAAAATGCCGGCCACGTTGATCACCGCCTCGCGGCCATCGCCCGCGTCCAGGCGCAGCTTGCTGCCGGTGCGCAGGCCCAGGTCCTCGGCCAGCTGGCGGCCGACCATGCCATTGCCCGACCCCACCTCCAGGCGCCCGGTGACCAGGTTGTCCTGCAGCGGGATCACCCGCAGGTAGCGCGCCAGGTCGATGCCGACCAGGGCCACCGACTCCACCGCCGCGCCGCGGCGACCAAACGCCGGACCGGACACCACCGGCGAGACCGCCTTGACTCCCGGCAGGCGCTCGATCACGTCGCGCACCTGCTGCCAGTTGTCGATTGGCCGCAGCGACTGCGGACGCGGATCCTCCAGCAGCAGCTGCACCGTGCCCGGCGGGGCCGGCGCGATCCGGTTCACCTCGCGCGGGGCCTCGATCCGGATGTGCGACTGGGTGCCCAGGGTGCGCTCGATCAGGTTGGACTGCAGCCCGGAAATCAGCGCCACCACGAACACGATCACCGCCACGCCCACCGCGATCCCGAACAGGATCAGCAGCGACTGCGCGCGGCCATGGCGCAGGAAGCGCAGGGCGATGGTGGACTCGATCCACATGGCTCAGTTGGCGATCGGCGCGGGCAGGCTGCGGTCCTTGCGCGCCGCCCCGGCCGGTGCGGCCGGCATGGGCTGGGCCCGGGTGCGCACCCGCGTGCCCGGCTGCGGCCGCTCGCCGGGCGGCCTACTGCCCACGGCCAGGACCACGTCACCGGCCTGCAGTCCCTTGGCCACCTCGGTCATCGCCAGGCCGCGCAGGCCCAGCTCCACCTCCACCGCCTCCACCTTGCCGCCGCGCACGCGCAGCACCTGGCCGGACTGCCGCCCCGGGTCGTCATCGAGCAAGGCGTCGTTGGGCACCACCAGCGCCTGCTCGCGCTCGCCGGTGAGGATGGTGGCGGTGACGGTCATGTCCTCGCGCAGGAAGTCCACCGACGGGTCGATGCGCAGGCGCACATCCACCGTGCCGCGGGCCGGGTCGATCGCCGGGGCGATATGGTGGACGGTGGCCTTGAAGCGGCGCCCCGGCCAGGCATCGGCCTCGCACACCGCGTCCTGTCCAACCTGCAGCCGCGACAGGTTCTTCTCGTCCAGCGGCAGCAGCAGCTCGCCGGGGTTGTCGCGGGCCAGCTCCAGCAGCACCTGGCCCGGGCTGACCACGTCGCCCGGCTCGACCCGGCGCACCAGCACCGTGCCGGCCACCGTGGCCCGGATCACCGCCCGCTCCAGCGCCGCCTCGGCCGCGCGCAGCTGCTCCAGCGCCTGGGCCTCGCGCGCGCCGCCGCTGAGCGCGGCCGCCGCCAGGCGCGCCTGCTCGGCCGCGGCCCGCGCCGCCACCACCGCCTGCTGCGCCTGCTCGACCATCTCGCGCGAGACCAGCTGCTTCTCGCCCAGCTCGCGGCGACGGGTCGCCTCGCGCTCGGCCTGGGCCAGCTGCGCCTGGGCCTGGCGCAGGCGCGCCTGCGCATCCGGGCGCTCGGCCTGGCGCAGCGCCTGCAGGGCGGCTCGGGCGGCATCGCGCTGCGCCTCCAGGTCGTCGGCGCGCAGCACCACCAGCACATCGCCGCGGGCCACCCGGTCGCCTTCCATCACCCGCCGCTCCAGCACCAGGCCGGAAATCTCCGCACCCACCTCGACCCGCGACAGCGCGGCCACCCGGCCGGTGGCCACCACGTTCTGGACCAGGGGCCGGGCCGCGACCTCATAGGCCGGCACCACCGGGCCACGCCAGCGCGCAAGGCCGGAAACGACCAGGAGCACGGCGACCAGCGCGCCCCCCAGCCAGATCCATTTGCGTCGCCACGTGTGCTCGGCCATGACCTCTCCCGGTGATCAAAGGCCTATCTTCGCCCCGGCCCCGCGAAGGCCACAACAAGCCGCCCCGGCGCGCAGCGCCCTGGCGGTACCTGGTTGCAGGAGACGGCCAGCGCACCCCGGCCGCCAGGCCGCTTACAGCGCGCTGGGCATCCAGCCCTTCTCGGTCTTCTCGAAGGTGCGCCAGACGTAGCGCTCCACGCCGTCACCCACCTTGGCCTCGTCGCTGAAGGCCAGCGACTCCATGTGCCGCCAGGCAATGATGAACGCCATCCGCCGCAGCTCGGCCTGCTCGGGGGCGTCGGCACTGTTCCAGAACTCCAGGCAAGACTCACAGCCGCCCACCAGGCGGTCACGCCGCGCCACGAAGGCGTCGGCCTGGTTGTTGACCCACTCGTTGGCGGCCAGCGACAGCTGCCAGTGCGTCAGCGTGTCCTCAAGCCCGGACAGGTCGAATGCGGAGGATTGTGCCTTGCGGGCCGATCCGGCCAGCTCCGCGTGCAGGTTCTCGGCCGCGGCCAGGATCACTTCCGCATACGGCCGGGTCAGCTGCAGCCGGTAGCTGTAGGTGATCCGGTAACGGTTGGCCGAATCCGGATCGACCTGGCCATTGGCGCGCTTGAAATCGGCGATCTCCAGCCCTTCGAGCAGATCGGTCTCGGCCTGCTGCCGCAATGCCGGTTCGGCGACCCTGTCGCCTGGACGGTCCCCGCCGCAGCCGGTCAACGCCACCACCAGGAGGGCCATCAGGGCCGCCACATGCTTCACTTGCTTCACAACTACACCTGTACGGAACATCACTGCGGCCGGACGACAGCAGGGCCGTCCTATCGACAGCACGGCGCGGAACTTTAGGCCGGATGCAAAACCGCGACCCGGCCGCGCCTTGCCTGCACCCAGGCCCAGGACAGCAGGAAAGCGGCACCCGGCAAGCCCTCAAACGCTCGCGTCCTGCAGCCGTTTGCACCCGGCGCGCCGCTCCAGGTGGAAACACAGCAGGCCAAAGCCGATGAACTCAGCCCCGGCAAACAGGCCAAACCTCAGCGGCGGACCCAGCCCCGGGCGCAGCACCGCCCGCTCCGGCCGGGCCGGATCGTAGGACACGGCCACCTTCCGCCCCGGCGCCAGTCCGGCCAGCATGCGCCTGGTGCCCTCCAGGTCACTGGCCAGCCGCACCCCGGCAAAGTACAGCCGGTCGGCCTCGTAAGGCCTGCCGCTGACCCAGTACCGGTAGCGGACCTCGGCCACATGGGTCCGGCCAGAACGGCTGGAACCGGCGATGGCCGACTCCAGCACCACGCCCTCCGCCTGCGGCCAGGCGCGCGAGGCCAGCGCGTAGTAGCCCGCATGCAGGCTGCTGCCCAGCAGCGCCAGGCCCAGGACGATGAAGACCGAAATGAAGATGCGCTTGAGGACTTCCACCAGGCCTCCGGAACCGGGGTCGGAGTGGAAATCCTGGCTGGCGGACGCGCTGCCACCGACATCCCGGCACCACCCCTCAGCCCAGGACGGGCGGCGGATTCCCGGGGGAGGAAGCTTCCATGGCAAGGAAGCCACGCATCGAACTGCCCGGCATGGCCCGGCACGTCATCCGGCGCGGCAACCACCGCCGCCCGGCACCCCATGGGCCACGACCGCTTCCGCGCCGCCATCAATGCGGCTGGGCCATTGCCCGGCCGCGCAAGGGCGAGCACCCGAACAGAGGGCTTAGGGCCGCTGAAGACCCGACTCTGCCCCCGGTTGCCGCATGCGGCCCCAGGCATGGACCACAAACGGCAAGGGTATGCCCACCCAGAACATGGAGAACATCCACAACCCCGCCTCGAACAGCTCCTCCGGGCCATGCCTTGGCGCCAGCCCGGCCGGGACGCAGATGTGATCGTCAAAGCTGTAGATCGCCGTGCCCAGCGCCGGCACCAGCGCGTACAGCACACAGGCCAGCAAGGCCCAGGCCCAATGCGCGTATCCACCCTTGCGTACGCACCGCACAAGCGAGCCGACAAACCCCAGGCTGACCGGCAGGGCGATCAAGCCCCAATAGATATAAGCACCCAGACCGTGCATCTCTCCATCCCTGGCAAAACCGCACGGCATCCGTGGCCGCACGTGTATTCCGTTGCCGGCGCAATCATTGCGCCGCCGAAACCGGGGCGCTTTATAGCACATGGCGGCAGCATGGACGAAAGAGAACCGGGGACAGAGCCGCTGTCCAGGCCAGCCGACACCTGACGCGCCCCGCAAGCGCGCCCAAACAAAGGGGCCAGAGCCGAAGGAAACCCGACTCTGAGCCCTGTTTTCCAGCACTCTGGCCTGTGACTCAGGCCCACGCACTGTGCAACGGCGGCCTCAGCCTTCGATGCCCATCCTGGCCTTGACCAGCTCGGCCGACTGCGCGCCGTGGCGGTCATACGGACGGGTCAGGAAGTACTTGTCGGCCGGGAAGCCGGCCGGCAGGACCTTCTTGTCCAGGGTCACCAGCACCTCGCCGGTGAATCGCCCCGTGTTTCGTAGACACCTTGCAGCCATAATCCACGGCAGCAGCAGGAGTGTCCATGAGCAGCAAGCGGTACACGGAAGAGTTCAAGGTTGAAG
>Ga0182792_1001858_pt1 | contig 16069 bp, 7 predicted proteins | sample Passage237B_FD_130497 | JGI IMG/M metagenome (GOLD analysis project Ga0182792, IMG submission 130497) | Cellulose adapted compost microbial communities from Newby Island Compost Facility, Milpitas, CA, USA - Passage2 37B (version 2) (version 2) ...
AGGTTGGGCGGAACGGGGCGCGGAATCTGTCCACGCGAAGATGCCGCAGCGAGCCAAGCGCGGCGGCCGGGTTCCTTCGCGCCCCCCTCTGTCCTGCCGGACATCTCCCCCACACGGGGGGAGATTGGCTGCCATCAGGCGCGGCCCGCAGCACGGCAACCCTCCCCTCGAGGGGGGTGAAGCCCTACCGCAGCTCCCGCCTCAATATCTTCCCGACGGGCGTCTTCGGCAGTTCGGTGCGGAACTCGATGTGGCGCGGGCGCTTGTACCCGGTGAGGTTCTGGCGGCAGAACTCCATGATCTGCTCGGAAGTCAGGTTCGGGTCCTTCTTGACGATGTACAGCTTCGGCCCCTCGCCCGAATGCTCGTCCGGCACGCCGACCGCCGCCACCTCGAGCACGCCCGGATGCTGCGCCACCACCTCCTCGATCTCGTTCGGATAGACGTTGAAGCCCGAGACCAGGATCATGTCCTTCTTGCGGTCGACGATCTTGATGAAGCCGCGCTCGTCCATGAAGCCCATGTCGCCGGACTTGAAGAAGCCGTCCCTGGTGAACGCCTTGGCCGTCTCGTCAGGCCGCTGCCAGTAGCCGGTCATTACCTGCGGCCCGCGGATGCAGATTTCGCCGACCTCGCCGATCGGCACGTCCTTGCCGTCGTCGTCGCGGATCGCGACTTCCGTCGAGGGGATCGGCAGGCCGATCGTGCCGGTGAACTCGCCCGAACCGAAGATGTTGGCCGTCACCACCGGCGAGGTTTCCGACAGCCCGTAGCCCTCGGCGACCACGCAGCCGGTGAGTTCCTTCCAGCGGTCCGCCACCGGCTTCTGCACCGCCATGCCGCCGCCGAAGGTCAGTGCAAGCTTCGAGAAGTCGAGCTTGCGGAACTCCTCATTGTTGAGCAGTGCGTTGAACAGCGTGTTGAGGCCGGGGAAGACGTTGAACGGATGCTTCTTCAGCTCGGCGACCAGCGAGGGAAGGTCGCGCGGATTGGGGATCAGGATGTTGTGCGAGCCCTGCTGCATGCCGGTGAGCGCGTTCACCGTCAGCGCGTAGATGTGATAGAGCGGCAGCGCGCAGACATAGGTCAGCCGCTCGGGCCGCGGCTTGTCGAGGAAGGCCGTCTCCACCCAGATCGCGTTCTGCGCGACGTTGGAGAGCACGTTGCCGTGGGTCAGCGTGGCGCCCTTGGCGACACCGGTTGTGCCGCCCGTATATTGCAGGAAGGCAACGTCGTCGTGGCCGACATCGGCCGGCCTGAACGTCTTGCCCGCCCCCACCGCGAGCGCCCGCGAGAAGGTGACGTGGCCGGGGATCGACCAGGCCGGCACCATCTTCTTCACGCGTCGCACCACGAAGTTGACGATGGCGCCCTTGAGCGAGCCGAGCATCTCGCCCATCGAGGCGACGATGACGTGCTTGACCGAGGTGTTGGCCTTCACCGCCTGCAGCGTGTGGGCGAAGTTCTCCAGGATGACGATGGCCTCCGCGCCCGAGTCCTGAAGCTGGTGCTGCAGCTCGCGCGGCGTGTAGAGCGGATTGACGTTGACGATGATGTAACCGGCCCTGAGCGCCCCCATCAGGGCGACCGGGTATTGCAGGATGTTGGGCATCATCAGCGCGATGCGCGCGCCGGGCCTAAGGCCGATCGACTGGAGATAGCCCGCGAACTGGCGCGACAGCTCATCGACCTGCGCGTAGCTGAGCGTCTTTCCCATGCAGGTGAAGGCGTCGCGGTCGGCGAACGTCTTGCAGGCCGCCACCAGCATGTCGCCGATCGACTTGTCGGCGAGCGGGCCGATCTCATGCGCGATGCCGTTCGGATACGTCTTCAGCCACGGCTTGTCGGCATAGGTGGTCTTGCCCGCCCTGGCGGCGGCCGGCTTCGCGGCACGCCTCGGCCCGGACGCGGCTGCGCCCTTTGGAGCGGGCTTGGTCGTGCTCCTGTCGGCGGTCGACTTGCCCGCGGCGAGCTTCGCGCGGGGAGCCTTGGCAGGCGTCTTTCCGGTCCGGCCCTTCGCAGGCGCTTTCGCAGCGGCTGTCTCTGCCGCGGCCGGCTTTGCCGCAGCGCGCCCCCTGGCAGGCGCCTTGGCCGCCGCGGCCGGCTTCGCGCTCGCGGCAGCCTTCGCAGCGGCCCGCTTCGCCCCCGTCGCGGTCTTTTCCCCGGTCATGGCAGTCTTCGCGGTCGCCTTGCCCGCGCCCTTGCTGGTCGTTGCCTTGGCCAATTCGTCCTCCCTCGCAAAAGGTTGGCCTGAGATCCGGCCTGGCGCAGGCCTTGCCGCCCGCCACAGGCCGCATGCGGGCTTTTCCGTCGGCTATCTAGGGCCAGCGCGCGGTGCCGCGCAAGGCCGCGCGGGCGCGACCACGTGCGACTACTGGCCGTATCCGGAGTGGCCGGTGAGGAACTCCGCCTCTTCGGCCGTGGTGGCGCGGCCGAGCGCCCGGTTGCGGTGCGGAAACCGACCGAAGCGGGCGATGATGTCGCGGTGTTCGATCGCGTATTTCAGGCCTTCCTCGTTGCCGAGTCCGCGGAACAGTTCAACGCACCGCTCCTGGTCGGCGAGTTCCTCGGAATGCATCAGCGGCATGTAGAGGAACTGCTTCTGCTCGGCCGGCATGTCGCGGTCGAAGCCGGCCTCGACGGCGCGGCGCGCGATCTTCACGGCCAGCGCGTCGGTGGCGAAGGCGTCTGGCTGCTTGCGGAAGAGATTGCGCGGGAACTGGTCGAACACGATCACGGCGGCGAGTGCCGTGAGCGGTTCGGAGTGGGCCTCCGCGGGCGGCGATTGCTTCAGCCGAGCGTACAGCGGCGCGAAACGTTCGCGGATGAGAGCGTCGGTCTCCGGCTTTCCGCTGTACCAGTCCTGTGGCGTGAGCTCCTTGAACCAGAAGTCCAGCACGCTGTCCCGCCAATCGAGCGCCGTCATGTCGTTGCCTCCGTGAGCTTTCATGAGCTTGAGGAAAGGGGTGGCGAGGTCAAGCCGGAAATCGGCCAGTCCGCCGCGCTCGATGCGCGCCCGGTTCTGCTTGCGGCGATCCGGATGCACTCGGGATTTACCATCTATGCTGGCTGAATTGACTAGTCCCCCCTTTTACATGCAATAATGTCCATGTTAAGGGGTGTGCAACCAGGACTTGCGTTGGGCGGGGGAGTAATGGGCATCCGGCGTCTGCTGACGAGCAGTCAGCTATTGGCTGCAGTCTCGCTTGTTGTTTGTAGCTGGGTTCCGGCCTCGGGAATGACCCTGCGCGAGGCGGTCACCGAAGCGCTGACGACCAATCCCGAAATCCTTCAGGCCGCCGAGAACAGGGAGGCGCAGGAATTCGAACTGCGCCAGGCGCGCGGGCTCTACCTGCCCACGCTCGATCTCGAAGGCTCCATCGGCATCCGCCGGCTGGACAGCCCGACGCGCCGCTCGCTCGGCACCTCCGGCAACGAACTCTACCCGATGGATGTCGGGCTCACGCTGCGCCAGACGCTGTTCGACGGCGGTGACCGCCGCTCGCAGGTCCAGCAGCAGGCGGCGCGGGTCGACGGCGCCTCCTTCCGGGTTCTCGAACGCTCCGAGGCGGTCGCGCTTGCCGTGACCCAGGAATACCTCGAGATTCTGCTCCAGAGCGAGATCGTCAAGGCGGCACGCTCCAACGTCGGTTTCCACCAGCATATTCTCGGCGACATCAGCCAGAGCGTGGCCGGCGGCGCGCTGACCGAGGCCGACCGCATCCAGGGCCAGGAGCGTCTCATCTCGGCCAACGCCAGGTTGCAGGAAGCGACGGAGGAACTCGAGGCGGCGAAGATTCGCTTCCTGCGGCTGGTCGGGCGGCCGCTCGGCAATGCGTCGCATCCCGGCTCGATAGCCAAGACGCTGCCCAGGAGTGTCGAGGCGGCCATTGCCGCCGCGCGCGAGCACAACCCGCGCATCGCGGCCGCCGGTGCAGACGTCGACGCCGCCGACGCGCAGGTGCGCGGCGCCGATTCGCCGTTTCTGCCGAACATCTCGCTCGAGGGCACGGCCAGGGTCGGCAGCGACATTGACGGGGCGACCGGCTACACCACGGATCTGCAGGCACGCGTCGTGGCCCGCTGGAACCTCTACCGCGGCGGGCGCGACCTCGCCGCCAAGCAGGAACGCATCCGCCGCGCGGGCGAGCAGCGGCAGGCGCTGGCGGTGATCCACCGCGAGGTCGAGGAGATCATTCGCGATGCATGGAACCAGCGCGCCAAGCGCGCACAACTGGCCGCCATGCTGCGCGACCAGGCTGTCACCAACGAGCGACTGGTCGCCTCGTACCGCGAACAGTTCCGCGTCGGCGAGCGCTCGCTGCTGGATGTGCTCAGCGCCCAGAACACGCGCTTCAACTCGGCCGTGCTGTCGCAGACGGCTGCCTACGCATCGCTGTTTGCCGAGTACAAGCTGCTCGCCGCGATGGGCAGGCTGGCCGAGACGCTGAGCGCGCCGACGGTCGGGCAGGGCGAAGCATACGCCCGCGAGGAGTTCCGCGTGCCAAGCGCGGAAGCGGCGCCCGACTACAGGCGGCTGCCGTCGCGCCAGGTTTCGGGCGCGCCCCTCGACCTGCTCGCTCCGGTGCAGGACAACTAGCGCCCGAGGGGCGGCGGCCGGGTGCTCGACATCAACAGATCAGCTGAAATCGGCGCGGCCGATTTCAGGGCCGCATTCCAGATCGTGTGCGCCTATCTCGGCCGGCCGAGTTCACAGACGGTTCTCTTTTCGGGGATACCCGACAGCGAACTCGACCAGCCGGATTTCGATTCGGTCGACCGCCTCGCCCGCCGGCTCGGGCTTTCGGTCCAGGCCGGCTCGCGCAGCAGCCTGAAGGCGGGCAATATCGATTTCCCGGCCATTGCCCTGTTTGCGGATGGCAGCGCACAGGCGCTGCTCGAGCGTACGCCCGAGGGCGGCATCGTATCCGGACTGACCGGCTCGAACGAACACGCGACGGTCCTGTCCGTGGAAACGCTGCTCGGCCGCGAACTCGTGGCGATCTTCTGCTTCTCGCTGGTCTACGGCAACGCCGCTGAGGACCCGACGGTCGGGCAGGCGCCGGTGATCGAAAAGGCGCACTGGCTGACCAGCACGCTCGCGCCGTTCTGGCGCACCTACCTGCAGGTCGCGGTCGCGGCTCTCGTGATCAACCTGATCGCGCTCGCCACGCCTCTGTTCACGATGAACGTCTACGACCGCGTTCTGCCCAATCAGGCGATATCGACGCTTTGGGTTCTCGTCATCGGCATCACCGTCGCGCTCGTCTTCGACCTGACGCTGAAGTCGGCGCGCGCCGCGCTCATCGACTATGCCGGACGCAAGGCCGACATCCGGCTGTCCTATCTTTTGTTCGACAAGGTGTTGAACTCGACGCTGGCTTCGCGCCCGTTCTCGACCGGCGAATACGCCAACCGCATCGGTCAGTACGAGTTCGTCCGCGAGTTCTTCACCTCCAACACCATCTCGGTGCTGATCGACACGACCTTCGGCTTCATCTTCCTGCTGGTCATCTACATGATCGCCGGCTGGATCGTGCTGGTTCCAGCGACCGCCTTCCTGCTCGCGCTGGCGATCGGCATCGTGGCGCATCGCAGCGTCGGCAAGCGCATCGCGCAGGCGGCGAACGAGTCGGCCCAGCGCCATGCGCTGCTGGTCGAGTCCATCGCCACGCTGGAGACGGTGAAGGCGTTGCGCGCCGAGGCCTCGCTGCTGCGCCGCTGGCACGAACTCAGCAAGATTTCGGCGCGCACCAGCGAGCGAATCAAGGAGGTCTCGGCGACCGCTGCGAACGCGACGCAGTTCGTGCAGCAGCTGGTCACCATCATGATCGTGCTTGCCGGCACCTATGCGTTCGCAGCCGGCGACATCTCGATGGGCGGCATCATCGCGTGCGTCATGCTGTCGAGCCGGACGGTGGCCCCGATCGGCCAGATCGCCATGACGCTGGCGCGGCTGAGGCAGGCCATGCTTTCGCTGCGCATCCTCGACAAGATCATGGAGCAGGAGGAGGACCGGCCGGCGAGCGTAGGCTTCGTCAACCGGACCGTGTCGCGCGCAAGTGTCGCCTTCCAGGATGTGTGCTTCGCCTATCCCGGAAGCGACCAGCAGGTGTTGAACGGGCTCGCCTTCTCCGTGCGCGAGGGCGGGCGCGTCGGCATCATCGGCCGCATAGGGTCGGGCAAGACCACCATCGGCCGCGTGCTGGGAGGACTCTACCCCGTCTCCTCGGGCCGCATCCTGCTCGACGGCATCGATGTGCGGCAATACCACCCGGCCGAGGTCAGGAAGGCGGTGGCGGTCGCGGGTCAGGCGGCCGACCTCTTTTCCGGCACGGTCAAGGAGAACCTTCTGATCGGGCGCCCCGACGCCACCGACGAGGAGATCCTCGAAGTGTCGCGGCTGACCGGCGTCGACAGCTTCGTCTCGCGCCACCCGCGCGGCTTCGACATGCCTGTCGGCGAGCGCGGCAGCCAGCTTTCCGGCGGCCAGAAGCAGGCGCTGACCATCGCCCGGCTGCTGTTGGCGCGCCCGCGCGTCATCTACCTCGACGAACCGTCGGGAGCGATGGACCTCGCGAGTGAACGCCAGCTCATCGAGAACCTGAAGAAGAGCTTCGCCGCCGACGTCACCGTCATCATCTCCACCCATCGCTATTCCATGCTCGAGCTGGTCGACCGCCTGATCGTCATCGATCAGGGAAGGGTGGTCGCCGACGGCCCCAAGCAGCAGGTGATCGAGGCCCTGCAGCGCAATGCCCTGGGGAATGCATCATGAGAACCGGTGTCGACAGGCCGCCGCTGCTCGCCAGGCTGGCGCTGGCATTCGTCGTGCTGTTCTTCGCCAGCTTCGTGGCCTGGGCGGCCGTCGCGCGGGTGGACGAGATCGCACGCGGCAACGGCAAGGTCATTCCGGTATCGAAGACCCAGGTGATCCAGGCAAGCGAGCCGGGGGTCGTCAGCGAGATCGCGGTCAAGCTCGGCCAGGTCGTCAAGCAGGGCGATCTGATCGTGCGGCTCGACGACACCACGATCGCCTCGACGCTCGGAGAATCGCAGGCGAAGGCCGCCGCGCTCGAGGCCAAGATCGCGCGCCTGCAGTTCGAGATATCGGGCGGCTTCGAGGGCGACTTCGCCTGTCCGCAGGAGCTTGTCCGGTCGGTGCCGCGCATCTGCGAGACCGAGAGCGCGCTGTTCGAATCCCGCCGCGAGAACTTCCGCAACAAATACGCGGTGCTGGAAGCCCGGCGCACCCAGCGCGTGCAGGATCTGGCCGAGGCCCAGACCAACATCGCCCAGCTCGAGAACGTGATCGCGGCGATGACCAGGGAGCGCGACACGATCAAGCCGTTGGTCGCGAAGCGCCTGCATGCGGAAACCGACCTCCTGCGCATGGAGACGCAACTCGCCCAGAAGAACGGCGAGCTGGCAGTCGCCAGGGAGAGCCTTGTCCGCCTGCGCGCGGCGCTGAACGAGGCGACGCTGCAGATCGGCGAGCTGGCGCTTCAGTTGCAGCAGGACGCCAAGAACGAGCTGACGCAAGTGCTGACCGAGTTCGCAGTGATCGAGGAGACGATCCGGGGCGCCAGCGACCGTGTCAGGCGGACCGATATCCGCTCGCCGGTGGACGGCATCGTCAACACGCTGGAGGTCAATACGATCGGCGCCTACGTGCAGCCGGGGACGGTGATCGCCGGTGTCGTGCCGACCTCCGACAAGCTGCTGGTCGAGGCGAGGATTTCGCCGCGCGACGTGGCTTTCGTGAACCGCGGCCAGCCCGCGTTGGTCAAGATCACCGCCTATGATTTCTCGATTTATGGCGGCCTGGAAGGCGAGGTGGTGAACGTTTCGGCCGACAGCCTCGTCGACGAGGAAAACAAGGAAACCTACTACCAGGTGCTGGTGGGCACCGAGCAATCGACGCTGGAGCGAGACGGCAAGCAATACGCGATCATGCCCGGCATGGTGGCCAGCGTCGAGATCATGACCGGCCAGAAGACGGTGCTCGATTATCTGCTCAAGCCGATCAACAAGGCACGCAGCGAAGCATTGACGGAGCGCTGATCGTGGCACGTCGCGCAACGGCACAAAACATCCCGCAAGAGATGGAGACCGGCTCCATGCTCGCCGCGGAGCGCGGCGAGGAACCGGCCGCCGCCCAACCGGCACCGGAGCCAGGCGACGGCGAGCCGGTGTTCCGCGTGGTGATGGCGCGCGGCGGGCGCAAGGGCATCAGGCTCGAGCGCATCTTCTGGCGTGTGGTGTCGGATCTGGCGGCTGCCCGCCGGGAAACGCTGGGCACGGTTGTCGCAGACGCCGCCGACAATGTCCCTGCGAACGGCAATCTCGCCTCGACCCTGCGCGTTCAGGCGGCGCGGTGGCTGCAGGACCGGCTGACGGAGCTGGAACGGCTGACGGCGGCCGAGAACGTCTATTCGATCGTGCATGCAACGCCGTCGCCCGCCTTCGTGCTCACCGCCGACAAGCGGATCGTGCGGTACAACCAGCCGTTCCTGAACTTCCTCCAGGCACGGCTGCTGGCCAGCCAGTCGCCTGACCTGATGCGGGCCGTGCGGCTCACGCTCGACCTGCACGTCGAGCAGGTCATCGAACAGCTGTTGCAGAACCCGAAGCTACCCGTCGCGACGGGCTTTGCGCTCGGTGTCTCGGACCGGCGCGTGCGCGGCCAGGTCAAGCTGGTGCTCGCGCCAACGCACGAGGCCGCGATGGTGATAGCCTACATCGTCCAGGCCTGAGTGGCCGGTGGAGCGGATCAGAACGGACCGCGCGCACCCTGCGGCGGGAAGCCGGTGCTCCAGGCAGCGGCGAGATCGGAACCTTCGCCCGGGGCGATCGTGTTGAAGCCGGCTGCCTGCGCAACCATGGCCTTGCCGCCGGTGCGCTTGCCGTAGATGTAGCCCCGGCCGGCGCTGACCGAAAACAGCGGTGTGTAGTCTGGCAGCTCGGCGTCGCGTCGCAATTCGGCCTGCAGGTTGTCGAGGATGTAGGCGCCTTTGCTGGTCTGCACGGCAAGGATCGCGTGATAGACGCGGCGCGCATCGTCGCGGATCACCACGACCGACATGCTTTTCGATGGAACGCCGGCTTGCGCCAGCACCGCCATCTTCAGGATGGCGTAGTCCTCGCAGTCGCCCATGCCCCTGTTGAGCGTGGCGCTCGGCTCGGCCCAATGATCCATGACGCCGTAGAGATCGCTGTCGCGGCGATAGTTGATCAGCCGGTTGACGGAGCGGTTGACCGCGGCCAGCAGTTCGAGGAACGGCCCGTCGCGATTGGCCGCGACGACGGCGCGCAGCGTCGATGCGGCATTGTCGCAGAGGATCGTGCGGCAGGATGCGAGGAAATCGCCGCTCATCTCCTTGTAGGCGGGTGCGATGCGTGCGAGCGCAGGCAATTTGCCGAACGCAATGGCGACCGACGATAGCAGCTCCGGCTGGCGCCGCGGGTGCTGCTGCCGGGCTCGTTTCGAGGTGATCGCACCGGTGATCCGGGACCGGTCGGGCGCCGGTTCGAACGCTTCAGCCGCTTCGTCCGCCATCGCCGGGCGCAGCAGTGCCGAGACCGGCGAGGTCCAGCGCGCCAACGAGCCCGACCGATTGCCGAACGTCGCGAGGCTTGCCGGGTGGAGCAGCTCGAGCGTGCTGGCGGCATCGCGGCCGTGATCGGCAGACTCTGTCGCGCTGGCCCGCGCCGCCGTCAGGTGGGTCAAGGCAAGTGCTGCCACCGCGCCGAAAATCAACTTTCGGATATTGGCTTGTGCCATAATGATCTCTCCCCGTCAGGGAGAGACCTAGTAGAAATATCTGAAACTATTGAAAAAGGACTTGGATAAAACTCAAATAATACTTTCGATCAGATTTGATTTCAATTTTATCGAAATGGGCGCGGTCTCGTCAGGCGGTCTGCCCCGCAGCGCGGCAGCATAATCTATTATATTATACAGTTAACCAAGCACGAAAAAACGTACGCTCATATATATCCACGTATATGAACTGGCTTAACGCGGGTTGAACGGCCGCGGCGAGCTATATTGAATAGCCCCCATTCCGAGTGTGGGTGGGGTAGTTCCGATGGCCATTGATGATCCGCGAGTCTCGTCGGTCGAGGTCGATTTCGACGGCGCATTTGGCGTTCGAGGAGACGAAGCTCAGGTTCAGGACGAGGAGGTTCGTCGGGTCCTGCTGGCGCAGGCTGACGCCGGCCCCGTCGACGCCGACCCCAACAGTGGCCAGGACCCGCAGCAGAACCTTCCGGCCGAAGTGACGCCCGACGCAAACAACGTCGTCCATCTCCCCGCGGGCGTGACCATCGACGACATCCGGGTCGACGGCACAGACCTCGTGCTGGTCCAGGCTGACGGCTCGGAAATCCGCATCCTCGGCGCCTCGCTCGACATCCCGACCTTCGTCATCGGAGACGTGGAAGTGCCGCGCGAGGTGCTGCTTGCGGTTCTCTCCGACAACGGCATCAACGTTGCGGCCGGCCCGGACGGTACGCTGTCCGTCGTAGGCGGCGGACCGCAGGGATCGGGCGCCGAATTCCAGGATGGCCTGGCAGACTTCGGCGGCGACCAGAACCAGGTGCTCGACCTGCTCGGTGACGCCACCGGCGGCAATGATGTCACCGGCGAGGAGGATCAGCTCGCGGGCGGCGGCAATCGTCCACCGCAAATCGTGGCGCCGAGCGACCTCGCTGGCACAATGGTGGAATCGGACGATGTGCCAGGCGGCACCGATCCCGATCCGGTGCCGGTCACCGGCACGATCTCCTTTGCCGATGAGAACATCGGCGACACGCGCACGGCGAGCATCACCGAGCGCAACGTGGTCTCCACCAGCATCACGCATGGCCCGACGCTGACGCAGGCGCAGATCGATGCCCTGCTGGCCGGCTTCACGCTGGACTCCCCCGGCGGCATCACCACCGAGCCGACCGCAACGAGCAACGGCACGATCAACTGGACCTACGCTCTCGGCAACGACACGATCGACTTCCTCGCCGAGGGTGAGACGATCGTCCTCCAGTTCACGGTCACAATCGTCGACGGCGCCCAGTCGACTCCGACAACCGTCCAGATCACGATCGTGGGCACCAACGACATCCCGGTGTTCGAGGTGGCTGACGGCACCCGGGTCGACGAGGAAATTCTGACCGGCGGCAACGAGGGCGACAGCTATGCCGGCGGCGACCTCGATCCCAATCCGACCGCGGCGCTCAGCGGCTCGCTCAACATTACCTGGGGACCGGACGACTACTCCGACAATGCCCAGACCATCGTCAATGGCGACGTGAGCTTCACCGGCGTGACGTCCTCTGCCGCCCTGGCGGATCATCCCGTGGGCACGTCGCGAGGCGAGCACATCAGCCTCTACATCTCGCCGGACGAGGGGATGATCGTAGGCTATGTCGGACCGGATTCGCCGCCGATCGATGCGGCGACCGGATTGCCCGAAGGCGTGCGCATCGTGTTCGTCGCCACCGTCGACGAACAGGGCGACGGCACCTACACCTTCGATCTGCGCGACGCGCTCGACCATCCTGTCGCCGACGCCGAGGACGACGTCGTTCTCACCTTCGAGCTCGAGCTGACCGACAGCAACGGCTTCGCGCAGCCGCACTCCTTCTCGGTGACGGTCAACGACGACGGGCCGGTGGCGACCGGCGTGGTCGAGGTGACTGCGGACGAGGGCGACATCGTCACGCTGCGCTCCATTGGCTCGACGCCAAACGATGGCAGCGGCGACGGTTCGGAGACGGGTGGTCCGTTGCTGTCGTTCCTGGCGGATCTTTTCAACACGCCCGGCTTCGGTCCGGCCTATGCGACGGGTTCGCTCGCCACGGCCGTCTCGTTCGGCGCGGACGGCATGCACGCGGATGGCGGGTTCGCCTTCGTCGAGAACGCGACGACCCTCATGGCCTCGCTGGGCCTGACGTCGAAGGGAGCGGGGCTCCAGTATCAGATCATCGGCGACACGCTCCTCGGCTACGTCAACGGATTCCGTGACGGCTTCCAGCTGGTTTTCGACCGTCCCGTCTTCGCGCTGACGCTGGACAAGGCGACGGGCGAGGTTGCGTTCCGCCTGTTCGACCAGCTCGACCACGTGGATGACGGCAACGACGACGAGAACACGCAGCTCAGATCATCGTCGTCGGGGCAGATCGATGCGATCGATTTCGGGGCGGTGATCAGGGCGATCGACGGCGACGGCGACAGCATCACGCTCGACGGCAAGCTGCAGATCACCATTACCGACGATGTGCCGGTGGCGGAACTCGAGATCGCCGGCTCGGTGACGATCGACGAAAGCGGCGGCAACGCCGGGGACAATACGGACAACGGCGCAGTGATCGCGCTGTTTGCCGACGTGGACGATTTCGGGTTCGACCCCGATCTCGGCGGACCGATCTATGCGCGCAACGACGTGGTCGACATTGCCTTCGCGGCTGGTGCGGACGAGCCGTACGCGCGCGTGTTCTCGCTGCGCATCGACAATGCCGAAACGGGTCTTGCGACCACCGAGGGCGATCCGATCCACCTGTACGAGGAAGGCGGCCTGATCGTCGGCCGGGTCGGCGGTCCGGACGGCGTGGCGGCCTTCGCACTGGCGATCGACGGGCAGGGCCGGGTCAGCATCGCGCAGTACCTGTCGCTGAAGCATCTCGACGGCACCGACCCGAACGACCCGATCGATCTCGCCGGCAAGGTCTCGGCCGTGCTCGAAACCACCGATGCCGACGGCGACACCACCCAAACCGACATCGCGATCGGCGGCCAGATCCAGTTCCGCGACGACGGGCCGACGTTCACGGGCGAGACGTCCAGCGTCGATGTCGACGAGAACGATCTCGACAACGCCGATCCCGATGCGGGGGATTTCGGCTTCTTCGACATTATCGAGGGGTCTGCCGGCTCCAGCCCAAATCCGGGCGATGGCACGGACAACACCGACTATACGCAAACCTATGGCGGCATTTTCGGCGGCCTCCTCAATACCCTGCTGAACGGCTCGACATTCGCCAGCGGCTCGCTCGCGAACACCGTGAATTTCGGCGCCGACGGGCCAGGCGGGTTCCTGCTCAAGGACGAAGCCGTCGATGGCCTTGGAAGCCTCACTTCCAACGGCGACCCGGTTGCCTACACGTCCATCCAGGCAGCCAGCGGCGGTTTCCAGGGGTCGCTGGTGCTCGGCTACGTCAGCAACGTCCCGGACCACTTGATCGACGGTCTGCTCGGACTGGTCGGGTCGTTCATCAGCGGTGCTCCCGAGGACGAACTGCAGGCCCAGTTCGTCGCATGGCTCGGCCAGTTGTCACAAGCGCAACTGGATGGATCATTGCCGGATCAACCGACGTTCCGGCTCGTCTTCGCGCTGGGCACGCTGCACGACAGCGGCGCCTACCAGTTCCGGCTGTTCGACCAGCTCGACCACGCGCCGAGCGACGACCCGTCTACCGCCAACGTCAATGAAGACGACGAACTCGTCATCGACTTCTCGTCGATCTTTGCCGTTGTCGATGGCGATGGCGATGAGGTCGATCTGCCGCAGGGCACATTGACCGTCAACGTGAAGGACGACGTTCCCGTCGCGATCCATGAAGATCAGGTCACGATCGAAGAGGATTCGGGCCAGCTTTCCGGCAACGTGCTGGCGAACGACATCCAGGGCGCCGATGGCGCGACGCTGACCAAGGTCAGCTTCGTCAACGGCGGCGGCGACGACACGTTCATCGAAATCACCAGCGGCACGGAGACGGCGCCCGGATCGGGCATCTACCAGATCGCGCGCCCCGAAGGCACCTACACCTTCCAGGCCGACGGCAGCTGGACCTTCACACCCGCGCCGGACTTCAACGGCCAGGCGGGCTTCGCCTACATCATCACCGACGCCGATGGCGACGAGAGCGACCCTCCGGTCGAATTCAACGTCAAGGTCGAAGTGTCGCCCGTCAACGACGCGCCGGTGATTGATGGTGCGGTGACCGCATTCGAGGTCGGGTTCGAGGCGGTTCCCGACGAGGAGACGGGGGGCTATGGCAGCGTCGAGACAGCCAATAGTGGCGACGGCGGCATAGCCACGCCGGACAATGGCGATTACGCGCTGGTCTCCAACGGGGCGGGTCAGAACGGGCCGTACACCAAATTCGGCGGCTACTCCAGCCAGTGGACGGGAAACTGGACTTCCAGGGTCCAGGTCTGGCTCGATCCTGCCTGGGGCGACGGTGAAGGCTTCGACTGGTCGGTTGCCGCCAACGGCACGGATGGCGCCCACCAGCGCGACTTCATCGTCCACGTGCTGAAGACCGGCGATGGCCTGCTCGTCGCGGGATCGAACAACAGCGACCACCAGCCGAATCCGGCCAAGGTCGGTGGCGCGAACAGCTTCGAGGTCACGCAGAGCGGCTGGTACACGATCGAGCACCGCTTCATCAATGATGGCGGCCAGCTCAAGGTCGAGATGCATCTGCTCGATTCGGACGGCAATTCCCTCTGGTCCGAGACCCTCACCAATGCCGCAGACACGATTCCCGATGTCGTCGGCGGCAACCGCTATGGCTGGTTTGTGTTCGTCAGCGTTGATGGCGGCCTGCCGGTCGATGGGGCGAGCCTCGTCCGTCTCGGCGATTCCGCCGAATCCGTGGAGACCGACGCGGGCCTGACGGCCACCGGCACGCTCACCGTCAGCGACGTCGATGTCACCGACGTGGTCGAAGTGTCGGTCACGGGCATGGTCGCCAGCGGCAATACGGGCACGCTGGACGATGCGACGCTGCAGAGCTTCCTGACGCTGTCGCCGCAGCCTGCGCTCGACGGCACGGAAGCCAGCGACCAGTTCACCTGGAAGTTCGATTCCGCCGGCGAGGCGTTCGACTTCCTCGCCGAGGGCGAGACCCTCACGCTGACCTACACGCTCGTCGCCACCGACGACAGCGGCGAGCCAAACGACCAGAGCGCGCCGTTCGAGGTGACGATCACCATTACCGGCACCAACGATGCGCCGGTGATCACGGGTGGGTTCAGCGGTTCCGTCAGCGAATCAGGCGACATTGCCGGCATCGACGAGGCCGGGCTCGGCGGCAAGCTGGCGCACGGGTTTGATCTGTCCGGCATTCAGTCCGTCCTCGACGCGATCGATACGACCGGATCGTCGTTCGACGCCGCCTACCAGGCCGTGCTCGGCCTCGTCGGAGGGGCCGGACACGAAGCCGCCGCGATCGCGGTGCTCTGGCAATATCTGGACGGCAAGTACGATCCCGCGGCTCCCGACAACGATCCGACCAATGCGGCGTTCGTGCGCCTCGGCGTGCTTTATGCCGAAATGGTGAGGGACGGCACTGTGCAGCCACTGATGGACGTGGTTGCCCAGTACGTGGCCGACGGCGCCCGCGCGGACGTCAATGGCGGTGTGCCCAACGGCCTGCCGGACCGGTTGCAGTCGCTGCACGGCAATCTGTTGACCAACCTCAACGGCGGCGTGCTCGCCAACCGCTTCGACGGCAGCCTGCTCGACGAATTGCGCAATCTCGTCGACGGCGTCGATGGCGTTGCGGATGCGGCCAGCGACGCGCTCCTCAATCGGACGCCCTACAGCGGCTACGAGGCAGGCGCCGGAGGCTATCAGGACGGCGCGCAGTGGGACGCGGACAACGGCTACGCCCCCAACGCGACCGGCCAGCTCACGGCCACCGATCCGGACGGCGCGAGCGCGACGTTTGCCGTGGACGACGGTGCCGGCAACTTCGGCACGACGAGCACCGGCACCTACGGCACGCTCACCGTCAATCCCGACGGTTCATGGACCTATGTGCTCGACGACGCCGACGCCGACACGCAGGCGCTGGCCAAGGACGAGACGGTCCAGGACACCTTCACCGTGCAGGTCACCGACGACAAGGGCGGGACCGGCACCGAAACCCTGACCATCACCATTACCGGAGCCAACGACGCACCGGTGATCGAGGGGAATCTCGGCATTGCCGGGGCGGACATGAACGCCGGCGACCTGGAACCGTCCGGTGCGCTGCTCGCAAAGCTGACCACCAGCCTGTC
>Ga0182792_1001859_pt1 | contig 16065 bp, 17 predicted proteins | sample Passage237B_FD_130497 | JGI IMG/M metagenome (GOLD analysis project Ga0182792, IMG submission 130497) | Cellulose adapted compost microbial communities from Newby Island Compost Facility, Milpitas, CA, USA - Passage2 37B (version 2) (version 2) ...
AAACGCCGTGCAGTTCATTTACGGATATTTTGGGGGTTGCGCGGCGCAGCAAGCTGCCTAAAATAACACAAAACAACAAAACATGTTTATCCGCGGCAAGAGGGCCAAAGCCACAAGGAAGCAGACATGACCAAGGCGGCATCGCCGACGGACGCCCCCGTCCCCGATCAAAACGGCTCTTCCCGAACGCCCCCCGTGTCTGCAAAAAAATTCGCCCTTCGCAAATTCCTTTTCAAAAAATCCGCCGGTACCGACAAATCAGATCCGTCAGACAAAGCGGGCAAAGCGGGCAAACCCCGCAAACGCAAGCGCACGAAAATTTTCGAGGCCGGCATCGGTGCCGCCGGTTTCGGCAAGGTGCTGGACGCATGGCGGGCGGAAGGAAACCGGTTTAAAAACGTCGCGGCCAGCCTTGTCAAAAAATTTGCCGATATGGCGGCGGGTAGCATTGTTTCCATGAGCTTTCGCCTGATTGCCATTACATGGGTCGCCGGGATTATCGGCGGCGTTTCCACCTTCGGCGCGCTCGGCCTGCTCGCGGCGGCAACAGGCGCGGCCAGTTGTGTTTACAACTACACCAAAGCCTATGTGGGCGAAAAACTGAAACTGCCCAAAGAGCAGCGCCATACCGTGAAAGTGTTCGACCGCGCCCGCGCCAAACGCGCGGCGGTGGCCTTTGGCACGGGGTTTCTTTCCGGCGGGCTCGGCCTGTGGCTGGCCAAAACGGAGATTGTACAATCCCTCATCAGCGGCATTCACAATTTTTTCAAACCCGCAACGGATGTGATCCGCGCGCCTTTCAACGAAGTCGCCGCGCGGCCCGCGCCGCTGCCTGCGCCCGTTGCGCCTGCGGCGGCAGGCACGCTTGCCGCGCTTTCGCCCCTGTCGGAAAGTTTTGCGCAAAGCCTTGCCGCAGATAACGACAATACGCCGCCGCGCGTGATGCCGCGCGCGACGCCGCCGAAACTTGCCGCCTAACAACCCCTAACCGGATCAAAAGTGAACGCCATGAAAAACAGCCCCCTGCGCGATAATTTCCCCAGCCGCCCGCCGGTGCCGGCAGAGGATGTGGAACAGTTTTGCCGCCACGCCATGCGCGGCGATGTCGATGGCATGGCGGAAATGCTGGTGCAGCACGGACGCGACATCTTGCACCGCCGCGACAATATCAATGCCTGCGCCCTCACCTGGGCGGCCTATGGCGGGCATGATGATGCGGTTGTTTTCCTGCTTGCGGAAGGGGCGGGAATAGACGCGCCCGGCACGGATGACCGCGCCGCGCTCAGCTGGGCGGCGGAAGGCGGCTACGAAAAAACCGTGCGCCTGCTGCTGAACGAAGGCGCCGACCCTGCCGCGCGCGATGCCAACGGCAAACCCGCCCGCGACCACGCGCTGGCGCGCGGACAGGAAAAGAGCGAAATGCTTTTATGCAGAGCATGATGACACAATATAAAAAAGACGGTCAAACTGCTGCGGTCGCTGTACGTAGCTTTCTTGAAAGTGCGCCAAGACTAGGTTTTTGGGAGGAGAAAGACAGTGAAGATGGCGTGTCAAAGAAAAGGTATTGGTACTTTTCTATTCCGTTAAAATCTTCATCAGAACATATAGGTGTTGTTACGCCATATAGGCATATTATTGTTGTATCCCTAGTGTACTCTTTAAATGATAGGACGCTCAAAATTGATGGTTGGGAAGTAGTAAAGCCGGATAGTTGGAAAAACTGCACTACCAATCAATGCAGACAGTTGTATAGATATAAATAATAGGTAGAGCATGTTTCATATCTCATCCTGTTTTTATTCAGAGCGTTTCAGAAAGCTGGTTGATCGTCTGAAAAAAGAGGGGACTCTCAAGGAGGGGCCCTTATATGAATTAGATAAGACTGTTTATCTTGTTGCGTTACCTTTTGTTATTTTGTGCTCTCTTTTTTTTCTGATCGAAGGATACTTGCGGGTAGACTTATTAGTTTTAGTATTATTTTTATGGGTTGTATTAAGCGCTTTCGCCGTAAGGTATACAATTAATAAAATTATCATTCCGTATACGATTGGTGTGCTTAAGCCTGTTTTTCTAGAGGATGACCCTCAGTATCATCCTGTCTTGCTGTCAATTTGGGGCTGGACGATTAGATATTCTGCTTATGATGATTTTGGGAATCTTGGCGCTTCATATAAAAGCCCTCATATCCCAAAAGAGCTATTCGACAAAGACGAGTTTTTATCTTCTCCTGTTGAAGCTTACTTTGATCCTGAAAATCCCGAACGCAACTGTCCCAAGGTCTTGGGGCTTGTAAAAAAATTTAAAATGATAGAGACCACTTTTGAAGGAGAAGCCGCATGACGCAAGGTTATTTGTATGTCTGCCCCCCAACCGATAGTAATAATTCAGTTTGGATGACGGCGCTGGAAACTATGTTTAGCGAGATTGTTCAGAATGCTTTGGATAATTTATCCGGTACAGGTATAGCGACACGCGTTGTTAATGCCTACAGCGCAGGGCTGGCAGGGGAGTTGGTTGAAACTGCTGTGGAGCTTACCTTTGAAATACAGTCAGATCCTGACATCGTCAAACTGCTGGACGACTGGCAGGAAAAGATTGCACAGGAAGCCGAACAAAAACGCATCGCCGAAAGCCTCGCCGCCAGCAAAGCCCGCGCCGCGCAGGACCGCGAAACCCTCAAACGCCACGGGCGGAGTTTTAACCTCAGGCACCGGAAATAGTTTTCAGGAAACCTTTCTCAACGATGCGGACAGCCCGCCCAGCAGCAGGGACGGCGCTTGCCGTCGCGCAGGTTTTCGCATCCCCATGCAATCCGCTTTTGCCGCGTTTCGGCCTTCTTGGCGGATTCAATCCAGCAAATCCATTCATTGCGCGCCAGCGGCGTAATATCTTCCCACGTCGCCCGCGCCGCGGGTTCTGCCAATAACGCCTTCTTGAAATCGGCAGGCAGATCGTGAACAGTGCCGCCGTGGAGATCGGGCTGAGCCATGCTTACCTCTTTCCTGACTGCCACAAAAACAGTTTAGCGCGACAAGCAAAATTCCCAATACTTATTCCGGTTTCCGTTGTTGTGCCTGTTTTTTGGGATAAGGCAGCTTGGTCTTATTTGTTTTTATTTCCTCAATCGCCTTTTGCCATGCCACAACACGCTCCGCCCCCGCAGGATGGGATTCCAAAAAGGCCTTGTGCGTGGGGCTTGCGGCCTCTTCACCCGCAAAACGGGCCAATACCACCATAACATTCTGTCCGCGCCGCAAATCGTATCCGGAACGCGACATCAGGTATGTTGCCAAAAGATCCGCTTCGCGTTCTTGTTCTTTGGAATAGCTTCTTATGCCGATCGCGGCACCCAGCCGCATCATATTCTCGATCGTCTGCTGGGTTTGTCTTTGCTGATAGGGTGAATAATAAGGATTGTTTGCATTTGCTGCCCCCAGAATGACGGCTGTCAATACGCCGGAAATCGCCGCGCCTGCCACAGCGTTTCTTTCCGTTTCTTCATTGTGTTTTGCAAGATGGTGTCCCATTTCATGGGCTACCACAGCGGCCATTTCGTCCGTCGTCGCCAGATATTGCAGCAGGCCTTTGAAAACAACGACCTTGTATCCATTGCTGGCATAGGCATTTACCGTCATTTCGGGACTATAGCTCACCTCGAAACGGCATGCGGTATAGCCGGAATCCTCGCAAAGCGGTCTGGCATTCCGCGCCAAACGATTACTGATCGCCGCAAGCGTGCTTTTATAATAGGCATCACTGCGCTTATATATTTTCAGAGGTTTGCTTTCGGCGGATATTTTTTCTTCCATCTCCCGCACCTCTGTCGAAGTGAGCTGCGGCAACTGATAGGCGGACCCCGTGCAGGCGCTTACAAAGAATGTGCAAAAAAGTAGCGTTAATAATCGAAACATCGCGTTAGAATAACTTTAAGTGTGTACAATTTTTACTAGCTGTTAGATATCCAGGATCGGGGCCACGCTAAGATGTCAAGCCTCTCATTTTTTGTGAATTTTTATTCTCTAATACAGGGCATTTTGTGATGTGTATTAAACTAGTCTGTTGAGCGCTTCGGAAACGCGGCCCGGGTTTACATTAAACCGTTGAGCCACGTCGCGTTGGTGAAGTCCGGGGTTTTGATCCATATACTGCCGAATCTCTTCAGCTAGTTGAGGAGTTAAACGTGTACTTCTGTTTGATGCCCGTTTAATGGGGGATTTTCGGTAGGTTTCGTTAGCGAGTTCGTGAAGCTCTGATATTCCATGCAAGTCGGCAAGCTCGCGAAGTCTAACACGGATTTCAGGAATGGACCTTTTATTGCGCTTCATTATGCAATGTTCCTTAAATCAGTTTAGCGTAAATGGCTTTTGGTAATATGGCGGTGTGTGTAGTCATTCGCTAAAGCGTCTTGCCCTTGGCCTGAGAATAGTTAGCGAGGACTACACGGTAAGATGGCGGTGGATGTAGTCTGTCGAGAACTATTCTCTATAAATAAATCAACGCTACCATAATTTATTTGTATAAATATATTTATGCGGGTCGTTTGGTTTGATCATAAGTATGGAGAGGTTTTCATTTTCACGAGTTACTTCAATGTTTTTTATTGTATGATCTAGCCCAATAGCCCCTCCGGTATAAAAATCATAAAGAAATACCTTCTTTTCTTCTCCATCATCACCTTTCGCAGATATATTCAAAAGCAAACTAACAGCTATCATTGATACATAGGATATATATTCACCCTGATTTGGGTTATCAAATGACGAGCAAATTACACCAATAACTCCTCCGCTTTCATTAAATACAGGCCCACCACTCATCCCACCATCAAACCTAGAAGATGTTTGAAAACATGGATAGGTGAGGTTTGTTTTATCTCTATACGGCATATGAATTTCTTGCACTACGCCTTTTGAACCAGAGTATTTTTGAGAAATTTCAAATCCATTGCTAATTTTTTTTATTTTATTCCATTCCATAGAGTGGTAACCCACCCCAAAACATAAAGAATTATTCAAGGGAACGCCTGGGCTAAGGCGAAAGGCAGGTACATGAATAAACTCATTAGTTGATATATTTCTTGGAAGATTAAGATGAATGGCGGCAATATCCGTGCTCTCAGTAGAGTGGATTTTATTTGCAATTAAAAGGCCGCCAAATAAATGGTTTTTTATAATCTGTTCTTGTGCTGTTGGTTCAGCAACATACAGCGCGCCTATCCACCAATCGCCTTCTTCAGGAACAGCTTTGCCATTTAATTTTTTCAACTCATCTATAACATGACGAGCAGTTAATACTAACCCATGGTTTGAAATCGCAAAGCAAGTACCTAAAGGCATAATTTCATCGCCTCTAAAAGCAACAACCGGCATAATTGATTTTTGAGTAATATGAGGAAAGTTTTTAATTGTAGAGAAATTCTCTGTCGAGAAATCTAAAAATGCAGTTTCTTTCATATTCGATTATTCCATGAATAAAAAACTGGCGGTGTGTGCAGCCATGCACAAAAAAGCCGTGCCCTTGGCTTGAGAATAGTTAGCGAGGACTATACGGTAAAATGGCGGAGACGGAGGGATTCGAACCCTCGATACATGTTGCCACGTATGACGATTTAGCAAACCGTTGCCTTCAGCCACTCGGCCACGTCTCCGCATGCGGGGGAATCTGCGTAAAATACGGGGCAGATTCACCGTCAGCGGCGTATCATATATGGATGGGCTGCAAAATGAAAGTATCTTGAGCGGATTAATAAACCGCGCAAAATCAATAACTTAAAACAAGCCCTCGGCGGCCGCCGCGTTTTGGCGGATATTGGCGGGGTTGAGGCTGCCGAAGACCATGGAGGTCACGCCCGGCGTTTGCAGCACAAAGCGGATATTTTCCCGCAGCGCCGCCGCATCGGCGATATGGCCGGAGGCCAGACCTTTTTTGACCAGCACGGCTTTGCCCCGCGCGGCGGCATGGGCGATGACATCGGCCTCTGCCGTGTAATCGCGGTTATGCGCGACCATGACGGCATCGCAATGATCCACCGCCCATGTGCCGCCCGCGACGGTATAGGTGGAGGCGCCGATGCTGCGGATTTTGCCTTCCGCCTTCAGCTGTTGCAGCGTTTCGACCACGTCGCTGTTTTTCAACACGTCCAGATCGTCGCGGCTGGAATGCACCAGCACGCAATCCAGATAATCCGTTCTGAGACGTTGCAGGCTGCGCTCGACGCTCCTGCGCGTATGCGCGGCGGTGAAAATATATTGCGAAGCGCCTGTTTGCGCATCGAATTCCTCCCCCGTTTTGCTGACAAGAAAAAACCTGTCGCGCCGCGCGCCCATGATCGCACCGAGGCGTTCTTCCGACGTGCCGTAGGCCGGCGCGGTATCGAGAAGATTGATGCCAAGATCAACGGCGAGATCCAGCAGCGATGAAATATCCGCATCCGTCGGCAGGGGGAAGCCCTCCCCGTCCGGATATTTCACCCCCTTGTTGCGTCCGAATTTGACGGTGCCAAGGCCAAGGATGCTGACATCGCTCCCCGTCGCGCCGAAGGGGCGTTTGGCAAGCAGCGTCATGTCGTCACCTTTTTCCAGCGCGCGGTTTCCCACGGATATTTGCCGATTTCGGCAGGTTCCAGTTCCGCCGGCGGCTTGTCGGCGGCCGTAGGCACAATATCCTTATCCTGCATCCATTCAAAAACATGGTCGGCCAGCGCGGGCGCGAAGGTCAGCTTGGCCGGCCAGCAAACCAGCACCTTGCCGCGCTGCTGCACGAAGGGGCCGGGCGGCAGATCGCCCGCAGGATCATACGGCTCGGCGCGGTCGCCTGCCCATGTCGCCCATTCCTTGTCGTTCCAGTCGATATCGGGGAAGACATCTTCCAGCTCCGCCTTGGCGAATTTCAGGGTTTCTTCCTCCGTCATTTTTGCGCCTTCTTCGGCGATATTGCCGCCGATGTACCAGACGTATCCGTCGCGCCCGTTCGGATGACTCGTCACCGTCAGGCGCGGCTTGGGCTTGCCGACGATGCCGTGGCCGTAAAGCGCATAGGGCACGGGCCGCACCATCACCTGCCGCAGCGGGCGGCGCTGGGTATATTGTTCCTTGATGCGCAGCATGTCGAAGGCTTCCTCGTTCCCCTTGCCGGCGGCGAAGATGAGCAATTGCGCCTGCATGACAATGCCGTTCACGGCGGCCTGACCATCGGGCAAAATCTCGGTCACCGTGCCTTTCAGGATGCGGCCTTTCAGGGGAGCGGCCAGCGCCTCGACCAGCGAGCGCGTTTCCAGCACTTTTTCGGGCAGTTCATAAATGCTGCCCTTGAATTTCTTTTTGCGTTCCAAAAACACATCGGGGAATTCCTCGCGCTTCAGCTTGCGCGTTTTGGCATTCACAACCTTTGCCGCGCCCAGCACCGCCATATCGGAAAGGACGGAGCCTGCGGGCCACATGATCTGCGTTTCGCTGAGGAATTTGACGCCGGTCAGATCCACCTCGCCATAACCGTCAAAGCTGGCTTCCCAACGGCGCGGCATATCGGCAATATGCGCGGCATGGCTCGTCACCTGCCCTTGCAGCGTGTATTTCTGTCCGCCGTGGATCATGCCCTGGGAGGCCAGCGTCTGCCCGCCCCCCAGTTTGTCCTTTTCGATGACGATGACGTTATAGCCCGCGCGCTTCAGCTTGTTGGCAAGGAAAAGCCCCGCCACGCCGGCGCCGAAAACAATCATGTCGTAATAGCGGATATTCTCTGTCATGGAGGTTACGTAAAGGAGTTAAGGCACGGGACGCGGTCTGTGACTGTTATATCAGCCGTTTCCGGCGCGGTCAAAGCGCGGCGGATTCTTATAAAATTACGTAAAAGACGGCGTGACAAGGCGCAAAAAACCCGTGCTGCACCGCGTTTTCCCGCCGCAAGGCCCGGCGGCAAATTGACATTGCCCCTGCGGGGGCTTATAGCTGAAGACATTCTGATACGTAGATTCTTTGACGGCTTTCGCAACAGCGGTTTTTCGCACGCGGGAGCCCTGTAATCGCACGGAGTGCCTTTAAATGCGCCATGCCTACAAGACCTATAAAATCACCTACGACGTCAACCTGAAGGCGCGCCCGGGAAGCTTTTGCACCTCGCCGCTCGACATCATGATGCAGATGAACGACGCGCAGCATAAAACGCTGAACGCCGTGCGCCAGTTTGTGCAAGAACAGAACCTCGGCCCCGAAGTGACGTCGCTGAAACCCATTCCCAACCAGATCGGCCTGATGATCACCTGCAGCGACGAAGCGGCGAAAAAAATCGCCCGCCTGCCTTGCGTGCGCAAGATGGAACGTCTGGAAGACGACCGCCGTCCCAAGCCGCCGCCGGCCTCCGTCGCGTTTTAAGGAAGAAGGCCATGAGCGACAGACCCAGCAAAGCCTTCAACGACAAGGCCAAAACCTATCTTTATTCCATCGGCATCCGCGCCAAGGGCTCGCGTAGCAAGGCGGATGCGACGGAGGAAACGAGGGCCATGATGAAACGCATCCGCGAAATGGCGCGCGATGCGGGATTGCAAGATCAGGTCAAGGTGCAGGCCGATGACGGCACGCTGGGCCGCCGCGGCATTTTTTTCATGAACGCGCCCGCAAAATTCGCGGCGCAAATCCGCAAGCTGGAAGGCATTCATTACGTGGAACGCCCGTCGGAGCAGCGCCCGCTTTCCGCCAGCCTGCGCCGCAGCAAGCCCGCGCCGAAGCGCAGCCCCAAACGCTGATTAACCGAAAATCCTGTTGATGGTCGCAATCACGTCGTCGAAATGCCTTTCGGCCAGATGATGCGCGCCCGCATCCAGCAGCGTATCGCGCGGATGCGCCCCCCATGTAACGCCGAGCGTTTGCGCGCGCGCGCCAAGGCCCATGCGGATATCCATGGTCGTATCGCCGATCATGACGGCTTCGTCGGGGGCGAATTTCAGCTCGCGGATCAGGCTCATCAGCTGGTCGGGATGCGGTTTTTCTTTCTCGCCGCGGCGCTGTTCGTCATTGCCGTGGCGGATGCCGGAAAAATATTTGCCGATGCCGAAGGTTTCCAGCATGTGCAGCAAGGGCGCTTCCGGCTTTGAGGTCACGATGGCCAGCGTATGGCCGAGGTCCTTCAAATGCACCAGACCTTCCCGCACACCCGCATAAAGCTGCGGCGTGTGTTCGGGCCGGCCGGAGCGCGCATATTCATCGGCCAGTTTATAGACGGCGTAAAGGTGCCTGACCTGTTCCTCCGGCGGCACGCCCCATTTGAAATCATGTTCCAGCGGCGCGCCGTAACCGGTGCGGATGGTGTGAAAACACGGCACCGGCAGGCCGTTGGCGGCGGAATATTCCTCCAGCACCCGCTCGAAAAAACCGAGCGAGTCGAGGATGGTGCCGTCCACGTCAAAAACGACCAGTTTGGACATGTTTTCACTTTCCTTGCCTGCCCCGCAGCCACGGCGGGGACGGCGGTTTTTAACCTTTCAGCTTTTCCTTCAGCAGGTCGTTGACCATGCCGGGGTTCATCTTGCCGCCGGATTTTTTCATGATCTGGCCGACGAAGAAGCCGAAAAGCTTGTCCTTGCCGGCGCGGTATTCTTCCACCTTGTCGGCATTTTCGGCCAGCACTTCATTCACCAGCTTTTCGATCGCGCCGGTATCGGTCACCTGTTTCAGGCCCTTTTCCTCCACGATCGTTGCGGCATCCTTGCCCGTCTGGAACATTTCGGCAAAGACTTCCTTGGCGATTTTGCCGCTGATGGTATTGTCCTTGATCAGCGCCAGCAAGCCGCCAAGCTGTTCTGCCGTCACAGGGCTTTCGGACAAGTCCTTTTCCGCCTTGTTCAGCGCGCCCAGCAATTCCGTCAGCAGCCAGTTGGCGGCCATTTTCGGATCATTGCCGTTGGCGGCCTTTTCAAAGAAGGCGGCACGTTCACGTTCCCCGATCAGCACGGTCGCGTCTTGCAAGGACAGGCCGTATTCTTTCATGAAGCGGTGTTTTTTCACATCCGGCAGTTCCGGCATGGTATTGCGGATTTCCTCGACATAGGCGGGGTCCAGCACCAGCGGCAGCAGGTCGGGATCGGGGAAATAGCGGTAGTCATGCGCGTCTTCCTTGGAGCGCATGGAGCGCGTCGTGCCGTTTTTGGTATCGAACAGGCGCGTTTCCTGCACGATCTTGCCGCCGCTTTCCAGCACTTCCACCTGACGGCGGGCTTCGTATTCAATCGCCTGTTGCACAAAGCGGACGGAGTTGATGTTTTTCAGCTCGCAGCGCGTGCCGAAAGGCTCGCCGGGGCGGCGCACGGAAACGTTCACGTCGCAACGCATGGAGCCTTCGTCCATATTGCCGTCGCAGGTATCCAGATAGCGCAAAATGGCGCGGATTTTGGTGACATAGGCCGCCGCTTCCTCCGCCGTGCGGATATCGGGCTTGGACACGATTTCCATCAGCGGGTTGCCGCTGCGGTTCAGGTCCACAAAGCTTTTTTGCGGATGCTGGTCATGCAGGGATTTGCCTGCGTCCTGTTCCAGATGCAGCCGCTCGATGCCGATTTTCTTGACCGTGCCGTCGGGCAGGTCGATCTCGATTTCCCCCTCGCCCACAATCGGCTTTTCGTACTGGGAAATCTGGTAGCCCTGCGGCAGGTCGGGATAGAAATAGTTTTTGCGCTCGAAAACCGATTCAAGGTTGATTTTCGCATTCAGCCCAAGGCCCGTACGCACGGCTTTTTCCACCGCGACCTTGTTGATGACGGGCAGCATGCCGGGCATGCCGGCATCGACAGGGGAGACCTGCGCGTTGGGTGCGGCGCCGAAGGCTGCGGAAGCGCCGGAGAAAAGTTTGGAATTGGTCAAAACCTGGGCGTGGATTTCCAGCCCGATGACCATTTCCCAATCGCCCGTTTCGCCTTTAATGATTGCAGACATTTTCGTATTTCCTGTTTCGCTTTTATCTTTCCATGAACCGTTGTCGGCCGCGCCTTACGCCGCCTTGCGTTGCAGCGTTTGCGGCAGGGCGGTGAAATGCGCCGCCTGTTCCAGCGCATGGGCAACCTTGAAAACGGTTTCCTCTTCAAACGGGCGGCCCAGCAGTTGCAGGCCCAGCGGCAGGCCGTCGCCCGACAGGCCGACCGGCAGGGAAAGGCCCGGCACGCCCGCCATGCTGGCGGGAATGGTGAAGACGTCGTTGAGATACATCGTCACGGGGTCTTGCTGGTTTTCGCCGATGGCAAAGGCCGGCGTCGGCGCCGTGGGCGTCAACAGCACGTCGCATTGCTGATAGGCATTCATGAAATCCTGCCAGATCAGCTTGCGCACGCGGCGCGCCTGGTTGTAATAGGCATCGTAATACCCCGCCGACAGCACATAGGTGCCGATGAGGATGCGGCGCTTGACTTCCTGCCCGAAGCCTTCGGCACGGGTTTTTTCGTAGGTGTCGATGAGGTTGTCCCCTTCCGCGCGCTGGCCGAAACGCACGCCGTCGTAACGCGCAAGGTTGGAGGAACATTCCGCCGGCGCGATGACGTAATAGGTTTGCAGCGCGTATTTGGTATAGGGCAGGGAAACCTCGACAATCTCCGCGCCCGCGTCTTTGAGCATTTGCGCGCCTTTGTCCCAGAGCGCGAGGATTTCGGGGTTCGTCCCTTCCACGCGGTATTCCTTCGGCACGCCGACCTTCAGCCCCTTCACGCTGCCGCCGATCGCATCCGCATAGCGCGGCACGGGCAGGTTGACGGAGGTGGAATCCTTCGGGTCATACCCCGCCATGGATTCCAGCAACAGCGCGCAATCTTCCACCGTGCGGGCAAAAGGCCCTGCCTGATCGAGGGAAGAGGCGAAAGCCACAATTCCAAAACGGGAGCAGCGGCCATAGGTCGGCTTGATGCCCGTAATACCGCAGAACGCCGCCGGCTGGCGAATGGAGCCGCCCGTATCCGTGCCCGTTGCGCCCATGGCGATGCGCGCTGCCACCGCTGCGGCAGAGCCGCCGGAAGAGCCGCCCGGCACCAGATCGCGGTCGTCGCCTTCGCGTTTCCACGGGTTCAGCACATGGCCATAGGCGCTGGTCGTATTGCTGGAGCCCATGGCGAATTCATCAAGGTTCGCCTTGCCCAGCGAGATCAAACCGTCGCGTTTCATATTGCCGGAAACGGTGGATTCATAGGGCGGAATGAAGCCTTTCAGAATTTTGCTGGCCGCCGTCGTTTGCACGCCTTCGGTGCAGAAAAGATCCTTCATCGCAATCGGAATGCCGTCGAGCGGCAGGGCCTCGCCCTTCGCATAGCGGGCATCGGATTCTTTCGCCGCATCGCGCGCCAGATCGAAGGTTTCGGTAATATAGCAGTTCAGATGCCGCGCCGCTTCCGATGCCGCGATATGCGCATCGACCAGCTCGCTTGCCGTGAATTCTTTTTTCTTCAGCCCATCCAGCGCCGCGCGGATGGTCATGTGGGTGAGATTTGTCATGGTCACTCTCTAAAACGCGAAAATCGGGAAGATCGGGGGGCGGATTATTCCACCACCTTGGGCACCACAAAAAAGCCTGCGGCTTTTTCCGGCGCATTGGCGAGGATTTTGTCCGGAATCCCGCCGTCGGTCACAACATCGTCACGCTGGTGCATTTTCACCTGCACCACGCTGGTCATGGGTTCGACCCCCGTGGTATCGACGGCGTTCAGTTCCTCGATCATGGTCAGGATATTGGTCAGTTCGGCGGAAAGTTTTTCCTTATCCTCCTCCGTCACCCGGATACGCGCCAGACGGGCGATTTTACCGACCGTGTCTTTATCAATGGACATTTCGCTTTTTTTCCTTATTTAAGTACTAATAATCACGGAAAACTTAGCATGCCCATCGTCGCAATAAAAGAACTCAAGAGCCGTATCCCCCCGAAAACAAGGCTTTTGGGCATTGATCACGGGGAGAAAACGCTGGGCCTTGCGCTGGCGAGCCACGACCTTGCCGTCGCCACCCCCTTCAAAACGCTGGAACGCACCAAATTCAGCGCCAATGCCGCGGAACTGGCCAAAATCTGCGCCGAATACGATGTGCGCGGCTTTGTTATCGGCCTGCCCGTGCATATGAGCGGACAGGAGGGCAACCGCGCGGAATCGGTACGCAGCTTTGGCAATAACCTGTTGCGCGCAAAGGAAATTCTGGGTTTTGACCCCGTGATCGCCTTTTGGGACGAGCGCCTGTCCACCGCCGCCATGGAGCGTTTTCTCATCGAACAGGCCGATGTGTCGCGCAAACGCCGCGACGATGTGATCGACAAACTCGCCGCGACCCATATCCTGCAGGGCGCGCTCGATTTTATGCGAAATAACTGATCGGTGTCAGGCCGTGCCCGTTTTGGCAGGCTTGCCGGCGTTCTTTTGCTTTAAAACTTTGAAAATAGCAGAAGAATCAAGATCTTGATCGCCTGCGGCCAGCACCGCGTCCAGATGGTGCGTGGCCAGTTCCGCCCCCGGCAGGGAAAGGCCGAGGGATCGGGCCGTTTCCAGCACGATGCCCATATCTTTACGGTGCAGGGCGGTTTTGAAACCGGGGGTGAAATCGCCGCTGAGGATTCGCTGGCCGTGAATTTCCATGATCTTCGACCCCGCAAAACCGCCCAGCAGGGCTTCGCGCACCTTCGCGCCGTCCACGCCGCTTTTCTCGGCAAGCAGCAGCGCCTCCGAGACGGCCTCGATGGTGACGGCGACGACGATCTGGTTGCAGGCCTTGGTCACCTGTCCCGCGCCGTTGTCTCCCACATGCACGATGTTCTTGCCCATGGCTTCGAAATAGGGTTTCACGCGGGCGAAAACCTCGGGCTTGCCGCCGCACATGATGGACAGCGTGCCCGCAATCGCGCCGCCCTCGCCGCCCGATACGGGGGCATCCAGCATCTCCACGCCCTTTGCCGCCAGACGCTTGGCGAAATCGCGCGTGGCGACGGGAGAAATGGTGCTGGTATCCACGACAACGCTGCCGGGCTTTGCGCCTTCAATGATCCCCCTTTCTCCGAAAATCACCGCCTCCACATCGGGCGTGTCGGATACGCAGGTGAAAATAATATCCGCCTCTGCCGCCACGGCGGCGGGGCTGTCACACACAATTGCGCCCGCATCGGCCAGCGGCTTGGTGCGTTCCGCACGGCGGCCATAAACGGCCACGCGATGCCCCGCCTTCAACAAATTCAGCGTCATGGGCAGCCCCATAATACCAGGACCAATGAATCCGAGTTTTGCCTGTGTCATATGCAGGTTCCTTTTTTTCTAAATCCGCTGTTGATGGCTTACGCCTGCGGCGGCTTGGGCGTTTTGGGTTTTCCGGGCGTGCGCGGTTTCTTGGCGGCGCTGTTTTTAAAGGCGGCGCTGAGCTTGATTTTGCGCAACGCGCCGTTCAGTTTCTGCCCCGATACCGGCACCAGTTTTGCCTCGCGCGTGTACAGCAGGGCGCATTTGATCTGCTTGTCGGGATAGATTTCCTGCAAGGCAAGGCGATAGGCGGCCAGCTGCATGATGTATTTGGTTTGCACATCGTTCTGGTCTTTCGGCACCTTGCGGCTGTTTTTGAAATCCACGATGGTGACGGTTTTGGCATCCACGACAAGGCGGTCGATCTGACCGGACATCATCTGTTTTTGCCCGTCCTTGTAGAACATGCCCGTAATGGATACCTCCGCCCGCGAATTGGGGCCGAACAATTTGCCGAATTCGGGATCGTTCAAAACGGACATGACCTGTTTCAGCGATTGTTCCTGATCTTTTTCGGACAATTCCCAGGCCGGCTTGGCCAGAAACTTTTTCGCCGCCGCCTCGCGGTCTTCGGGCGGCAGGCTGGGCAGGAATTCAAACAGGTTATGCACAACGGTACCGAGCGTGCGGTGATACATTTCCCCGGCGCCTTCCAGCGGCGACGGCGCGCTGTAATTGTCGGACGTGGCCTTGTATTCCGACGGGCGGAATTTTTCGACCGGCGTCTGGTCGGCCTTCGGCAATTCACGCGCCCAGACAGGGATGCCGACGGTGCGTTTTTTGCCCAGCGGTTTCACGCCGTCGGGCTGCGCATTGGCGGTTTGCTTGATTTCAAAACGCAGCACTTTCGCTGCCGGTGCGGCGTCATCCTCCGCTTTGGCGGCGGGAACGGCCTTGGCTTCCTCGATCTTTTTGTTGTCATTGGCCACGGGCAGATCGACTTCCTTGACCTGATCGCCCAGATTTTGCGTCAGCCCCTTGGTGATCAGCGCATACCAGCTTTTTTCATTCAGTTTTTCGCGGTTCTGGCTGCCGTACACATACAGGCGGTCGGCGGCGCGCGTCATGGCGACGTAAAGCAGGCGGCGGAATTCGCGGTCGCGGTCCTGTTCGGCCTTTTCACGCTCGGCGGTAAAGGCCTTGCTTTCCAAATCGGCGCGCGGCACCCAGAGCGGCACGTCGCGGTCGCCTTCGGGCCACAAAAACTTCGGTCGCGCGCGGGTATTGTCGGCAGGCACGCCCGTGGTATCGGGCAGGATCACGATGGGCGCTTCCAACCCCTTCGCGCCGTGGACGGTCATGATATGCACGCGCGGCGCATCGGCATTGAGGTTGATTTCGCGTTTGACCTCCGCTTCGCCGGCATCCAGCCAGGCAAGAAAGCCCTGCAAATTCGGTACATGGATTTTTTCGTAGCGTTCGACCGCGTTCATGAATTCGACCAGCGGGTCTTCCGCCTCAAAACCCAGACGGCTGTACATGGCATACAGGCCGGATTTTTTATGCGCGGGGCAGGCTTCCATCATCACCGATGAATAAAACTCATAGGGGCGGTTTTCGTTCAGCCGCGCCTGCAGGCCGGAGAGATATTCCCACGATTTTTTATACACGGGATCGGCTTTTTCCTCTGCCGCCTTGTCTTTCAGCGCCGTCCACAAATCCGCAGGGCGGCCGACGGCAAGGTCTTCCAGCTGCTTATCCGTCATGCCGATCAGGGGGCATTTCAGCACGCTGGCCAGTTTATAGTCGTCTTTGGGGAAAAGCAGCGTCTCGCCCAGCGCGACCAGATCCATCACCACGATCTGCTCGCGCAGGGACATGCGATCCGC
>Ga0182792_1001861_pt1 | contig 16063 bp, 11 predicted proteins | sample Passage237B_FD_130497 | JGI IMG/M metagenome (GOLD analysis project Ga0182792, IMG submission 130497) | Cellulose adapted compost microbial communities from Newby Island Compost Facility, Milpitas, CA, USA - Passage2 37B (version 2) (version 2) ...
GACCGGTTCGATCCAGCTGCCGGAAGGCGTGGAAATGGTGATGCCGGGCGACAACGTGAAGATGGTGGTGACGCTGATCGCCCCGATCGCGATGTCCGAAGGCCTGCGCTTTGCGATCCGCGAGGGCGGCCGCACCGTCGGCGCCGGCGTCGTGGCGAAGATCATCAAGTAAGTAGATGGCATCTGCGGGATCGGTTTCCCGATCCCGCGATCCAATTCCGGCACAGGCAGGTAAAATACCTGTCTGTGCCTTCGCAGTTCATACGCCAGTAGCTCAATTGGCAGAGCAGCGGTCTCCAAAACCGCAGGTTGGGGGTTCGAGTCCCTCCTGGCGTGCCAGCTTTGAAGTCGTGGATGAACGCAAAGGTCGAACAAAACGCGGTGACGCGGGGCAATGACGTCGTCAAGTACGTCGTCGCCGGGTTGCTGCTCGTGGCGGGCATCGCCGGATTTTACTGGTTCGCGGACTGGGCTACGCCGCTGCGCGCGTTGATGCCGCTGGCGGGCGTGATTGCGGGCGGTGCAGTGTTCGCGATGACGGCCAAGGGCCACCAGGCGCGCGAGTATTTCGCCGAGGCGCGCTTCGAGCTGCGCAAGGTGATCTGGCCGACGCGTCAGGAAACGGTGCGCACCACCATCGTGATCGTCGTCGTCGTTATCCTCATCAGCCTGTTGCTGGGATTGATCGACTTCATCCTCTCCGGCGGCATCAAGCTGCTGCTTAAAATCTGACGGAGAAGACGGATGGCCAAGCGTTGGTACGTGGTACACGCCTATTCGGGTTTCGAGGGCAAGGTCCAGGAAGCCCTGTTGCAGCGCATTGCGCGCGCGGGCATGCAGGACAAGTTCGGCGAAGTGCTGGTTCCGTCCGAAGAAGTGGTGGAAATGCGCGGTGGCCAGAAGCGCAAGAGCCGCCGCAAGTTCTTCCCCGGCTACGTGCTGGTCCAGATCGAAACGTCGGGTGAGGGCGGTGGCCTGCGCATCGACGACGAATGCTGGCATCTGGTGAAGGAAACCGACAAGGTGATGGGCTTCATTGGCGGTACCGCCGATCGTCCGTTGCCGATCAAGGACAGCGAAGCCGAGGCGATCCTGCAACGCGTGCAGGAAGGCGTCGAGAAGCCGCGTCCGAAGATCCTCTTCGAGCCGGGCGAAATGGTCCGCGTCATCGACGGTCCGTTCAACGACTTCAACGGCACGGTCGAAGAGGTCAACTACGACAAATCGCGCTTGCGCGTGGCGGTGTTGATCTTCGGTCGTTCCACGCCGGTCGAGCTCGAATTCGGTCAGGTCGAAAAGGCCTGACCGCAGCTTCAAACGCGTGAATCCGGGACACGCCAGATTTCCCGGAACGATGGGGAGCTTGCCAACGCAGGCGCTAGCACCCGGAGAGAAAAGTCATGGCAAAGAAAGTAGTTGGTTACATCAAGCTGCAGGTCAAGGCGGGGCAGGCCAATCCGTCGCCGCCGGTCGGTCCGGCGCTGGGTCAGCGCGGCCTCAACATCATGGAATTCTGCAAGGCGTTCAATGCCGCCACGCAGAAGCTGGAGCCGGGTCTGCCGATTCCGGTGGTCATCACGGCCTATTCCGACCGCAGCTTCACCTTCGTCACCAAGACTCCGCCCGCTTCGATCCTGTTGAAGAAGGCCGCCGGCATCACATCCGGTTCCAAGCGCCCGAACACGGAAAAGGTTGGCAAGGTCACGCGCGCCCAGCTGGAAGAGATCGCCAAGGCCAAGGCGCCGGATCTCACTGCGGCGTCCATCGATGCGGCGGTGCGCACCATTGCGGGTAGCGCGCGCAGCATGGGTCTTCGGGTGGAGGGTTAAGACATGGCAAAGATCAGCAAGCGTTACAAGGCTCTCGAAGCCACCGTCGTCCCGGGCAAGGCTTATGCGCTCGACGAGGCGATCAAAATCCTGAAGGACAACAGCAAGGTCAAGTTTGTCGAGTCGATCGACGTGGCCGTGCGTCTCGGTGTCGATGCCAAGAAGTCCGACCAGCAGGTGCGCGGCTCCACCGTGCTTCCGGCCGGTACCGGCAAGAGCGTGCGCGTGGCGGTGTTCTGCCCGCCGGGCGCCAAGGCTGACGAAGCCTTGGCCGCTGGCGCCGAAGCCGTCGGCATGGACGATCTGGCCGAAAAGATGATGGCCGGCGACCTCAACTACGACGTGGTCATCGCCACGCCGGACGCGATGCGCGTGGTCGGTAAGCTCGGCCAGGTGCTCGGCCCGCGCGGACTGATGCCGAACCCGAAGGTCGGCACGGTGTCGCCGGACGCCGCTGGCGCGGTCCGCAATGCCAAGGCTGGCCAGGTGCGTTACCGCACCGACAAGGCGGGCATCATCCATTGCACGATCGGCAAGGCCAACTTCGAAGTCGAGGCGCTCAAGAGCAATCTGCATGCGCTGCTCAACGACCTGGTCAAGGCCAAGCCGTCCGCCGCGAAGGGCCAGTATCTGCAGAAGATCTCCCTGTCCAGCACCATGGGCAAGGGCATCGTCGTGGACCAGGCTTCGCTGTCGCTGTCCAAGTAAGCGATAAGTTTCAAACGGAATCGCCTCCGGGCGGTTCCGGTGATTTTGAGGGTTCCCTTCGTCCACCGTGGCGAAGGGCGCCGTCAAAGACCGCAGGTTTCGCCGCGCCGGCGTCAGAACGACGCAACAGCCAGAACGGATGCAAGGGTTCGGGCAAGGCGAACTAAACGGGAAACCGGCCTGCGTAGATGGTGATGCCTTCTGGAGTGTTTTCTTCCGGGGCCACCACCGGGTGCGAAAGCATCCACGGCGTCATGGACGACGTCGCCTCTAGGCCCGCAAGCAGCAGGAACGCTGCCAGCGGAAACAAGGAAGTCGGGAATCTCCCGACCTCACTTAAAGGAGTGCTGAATGGCCCTCAATCTGACCCAGAAGAAGGAAGTGGTCGCCGAGCTGGCAAGCATTGCCGCCACGGCTCACTCCCTGGTCGCAGCCGAGTACGCGGGCACCACCGTCGAACAGATGACGGCGATGCGCAAGAAGGCTCGCGAGACTGGCGTGTACTTGAAGATCGTCAAGAACACGCTGGCCGCGCGCGCCGTGGCGGACACCAATTTCGAGTGCGTGAAAGACGCCCTCGTCGGTCCGCTGCTGTACGCGTTCTCGACCGAGGAACCCGGTTCCGCCGGGCGCCTGATCAAGGAGTTCGCCAAGGGCAACGACAAGCTCAAGCCCAAGATCGTGTCGATCAACGGCAAGCTGATGCCGGGTTCCGACCTGGACAAGCTGGCCTCGCTGCCGACCCGCGAACAGGCACTGTCGATGCTCGCCAGCGTGCTGTCCGAACCGGCCCGCATGTTCGCCCGCGCCGTCAAGGCCGTGGCCGACCAGAAGGGCGGTGGCGAAGCGGCGGCGTAATCCGCGCGAACCACGATTCCAATCAACCCATCGAAACATCATCCAGAGGTAAAACACATGTCCCTTTCCAACGAACAGATCGTTGACGCCATCGCCGAGAAGTCGCTGATGGAAGTGATGGAGCTGGTCAAGGCCATCGAAGAAAAGTTCGGCGTTTCCGCCGCTGCTCCGGTCGCCGTGGCTGCTGGCCCGGCCGCCGCCGCTGCTCCGGCCGAGGAACAGACCGAATTCACCATCATCCTGAAGTCGGCTGGCGACAAGAAGGTCGAGGTCATTAAGGCCGTCCGCGCCATCACCGGCCTGGGCCTGAAGGAAGCCAAGGACCTGACCGAAGCCGGCGGCACCGTGAAGGAAGGCGTCAGCAAGGACGACGCGGCCAAGTTCAAGAAGGAACTGGAAGCCGCTGGCGCGACCGTCGAAGTCAAGTAATCGGCGCGTCCTTGCGCTGGTTTGCTGCTTCGGCATGAGCCTGAAGCCTGGGGGCGAAAGCCCCCGGGCTTTGTCCGTTGAAGCAGCCTGCTTACGCGGGATGTGCGGATTGAGGGGTTGGCGTTCCATCTGGAAGGCAATGGCATCGGTCTGAAGTCGATCCATCCACCGCCAGCCACCATCAATCCAGACACCCTGCTGCAAGTCGAAGAGTTACAGCTGCAAACGTTTTTTTACGGCTTCGTGTGAGCGAAGCAGTTTTTTCTCCCCGCCGGCATCACACACCGGCAAACATCGTCGAGGCGGTACCCGGTCATGACCTACTCGTTCACCGAAAAGAAGCGCATCCGCAAGGATTTCGGCAAGCGTCCTTCGATTCTCGAAGTGCCTTACCTGCTCGCCATCCAGGTCGATTCCTATCGTGAATTCCTGCAAGAAAACGTCGAGCCCAAGAAGCGCGCCGACCAAGGCTTGCACGCTGCGCTGAAGTCGGTTTTCCCGATTGTCAGCTACAGCGGCAATGCTGCGCTGGAATACGTCAGCTACAAGCTGGGCGAACCCCCGTTCGACGAACGCGAATGCCGCAACCGCGGCCTGAGCTACGGCGCGCCGCTGCGCGTTACCGTGCGTCTGGTCATCTATGACAAGGACAGCCCGGCCAGCAACAAGGCGATCAAGTACGTGAAGGAGCAGGAGGTCTACATGGGCGAAATGCCGCTCATGACCGACAACGGCACCTTCATCATCAACGGTACCGAGCGCGTCATCGTGTCGCAGCTGCACCGTTCGCCGGGCGTGTTCTTCGACCACGACCGCGGCAAGACGCACAGCTCGGGCAAGCTGCTGTTCAATGCCCGCATCATCCCGTACCGCGGCTCCTGGCTGGACTTCGAGTTCGACCCGAAGGACGCGCTCTACACCCGTATCGACCGTCGCCGCAAGCTGCCGGTGTCGATCCTGCTGCGCGCGCTCGGCTACAGCAATGAGGAAATGCTGACCGAGTTCTACGACATCAACCAGTTCCACATCCAGAAGGATGGCGTGGAACTCGAGCTGGTGGCCGAACGCCTGCGCGGTGAAACCCTGGATTTCGACCTCGAAGTCAACGGCAAGGTCATCGTCGAAGCCGGCAAGCGCATCACCGCGCGGCATGTGAAGCTGCTGGAACAGTCCGGCAAGAAGGAACTGAAGGTTCCGGACTCCTATCTGATCGGCCGCATCCTGTCGCACGACGTCGTCGACCAGAAGACTGGCGAGCTGCTGCTCTCGGTCAACGACGAACTCACCGAAGAACATCTGGCCAAGCTGCGCAAGCACGGTATCGAGAAGATCGGCACGATCTGGGTCAACGACTTGGACCGCCTGCCGTGGATGAGCCTGACGCTGCGCGCCGATCCGACCAAGACGCAGCTCGAAGCGCTGGTCGAAATCTACCGCATGATGCGCCCGGGCGAGCCGCCGACGAAGGAAGCCGCGCAGAACCTGTTCCAGAACCTGTTCTTCACCTTCGAGCGCTACGACCTTTCGGCGGTCGGCCGCATGAAGTTCAACCGTCGCGTCGGCCGCACCGAAGTGACCGGCGAGCCGGTGCTGTACGACTACAAGTACTTCAGCAGCCGTAACGACGAAGAAGCCAAGCGCATGGTCGCGGCCAACGGCCAGACCTCGGACATCCTCGAGGCGATCCGCGTCCTGACCGAGATCCGCAACGGCCGCGGCACCGTGGACGACATCGATCACTTGGGCAACCGTCGCGTGCGTTCGGTCGGCGAAATGGCGGAGAACACCTTCCGCGTCGGTCTGGTGCGCGTCGAGCGCGCCGTGAAGGAGCGCCTGTCGCTGGCCGAATCCGAAGGCCTGACGCCGCAGGAACTGATCAATGCCAAGCCGGTGGCGGCCGCGATCAAGGAGTTCTTCGGCTCCTCGCAGCTGTCGCAGTTCATGGACCAGAACAACCCGCTGTCGGAAGTCACCCACAAGCGCCGCGTCTCGGCGCTCGGCCCGGGTGGCCTGACCCGCGAGCGCGCCGGCTTCGAAGTGCGCGACGTGCATCCGACCCATTACGGTCGCGTCTGCACCATCGAAACGCCGGAAGGTCCGAACATCGGCCTGATCAACTCGCTGGCCGTGTATGCCCGCACCAACAAGTACGGCTTCCTCGAGACGCCGTACCGCAAAGTGGTCAATGGCAAGGTCACCGACGAGATCGAATACCTGTCGGCGATCGAAGAAGCCGAATTCGCGGTCGCGCAGGCCAATTCGCCGCTGACCAAGGACGGCACCTTCGCCGAAGCCTTCGTGCCTTGCCGTTACCAGGGCGAATCGCTGCTGCGCGCGCCTGCCGACATCCAGTACATGGACGTCTCGCCGAAGCAGACCGTTTCGGTTGCGGCGGCGCTGGTGCCGTTCATCGAACACGACGACGCCAACCGCGCGCTGATGGGCGCGAACATGCAGCGCCAGGCGGTTCCGACCCTGCGCGCGCAGGCGCCGCTGGTGGGCACGGGCATCGAGCGCTACGTCGCCCGCGACTCGGGCGTGAACGCGGTCGCCAAGCGCGGTGGCGTGGTCGACCAGGTCGATGCGGGCCGTATCGTGGTGCGCGTCAATGAAGCCGAAATCGGCGACAACGATGCCGGCGTCGATATCTACACGCTGGTCAAGTACACCCGTTCCAACCAGAACACCTGCATCAACCAGCGTCCGCTGGTGAAGGTGGGCGACCGCGTCGAGCGCGGTGACGTGCTGGCCGACGGCCCCTCGACCGACCTCGGCGAACTGGCGCTGGGCCAGAACATGCTGGTCGCGTTCATGCCGTGGAACGGTTACAACTTCGAAGACTCGATCCTGCTCTCCGAGCGCGTCGTCAAGGAAGACCGCTACACCACGATCCACATCGAGGAACTGGCCTGCGTCGCCCGCGACACCAAGCTGGGTCCGGAAGAAATCACCGCCGACATCCCGAACGTGTCCGAGCAGGCCTTGAACCGCCTCGATGAATCGGGCGTCGTGTACATCGGCGCCGAGGTGCAGGCGGGTGACATCCTGGTCGGCAAGGTCACGCCGAAGGGCGAAGCCCAGCTCACGCCGGAAGAGAAGCTGCTGCGCGCGATCTTCGGTGAGAAGGCGTCCGACGTGAAGGACAGCTCGCTGCGCGTTCCACCGGGCATGGACGGCACCGTCATCGACGTGCAGGTCTTCACCCGCGACGGCATCGAGAAGGACAAGCGTGCGCTCCAGATCGAAGAAATGGAGATCAAGCGCGTCAAGAAGGACTTCGACGACCAGTTCCGCATCCTCGAAGGCGCGATCTACGACCGTCTGCGTTCGCAGATCGTCGGCAAAATGGCCAATGGCGGTCCGGGCGGCTTTAAGAAGGGCGAGATCACCGACGCCTACCTCGACAGCCTGAAGAAGGACGATTGGTTCTCGATCCGCATGAAGGACGAGGCCGACGCCGAGAAGATCGAGAACGCGCAGAAGCAGATCGAAGCCCACAAGAAGGAATTCGAGAAGCGCTTCGCCGACAAGCGCGCCAAGATCACCGCCGGCGACGACCTCGCGCCGGGCGTGCTGAAGATGGTCAAGGTGTTCCTGGCCGTGAAGCGCCGCATCCAGCCGGGCGACAAGATGGCAGGCCGCCACGGCAACAAGGGCGTGGTGTCGATGATCAAGCCGATCGAAGACATGCCCTTCATGGCTGACGGCCGTTCGGTCGACATCGTGCTGAACCCGCTGGGCGTGCCGAGCCGCATGAACATCGGCCAGATCCTGGAAACCCATCTGGGTTGGGCCGCGAAGGGCCTGGGCGAGAAGATCCAGCGCCAGCTCGACGAACAGCGCAACATCGCCGAGCTGCGCAAGTTCCTCGACGAGATCTACAACGTCGGCGTCGCGACGCACGGCAAGCGGGAAGATCTCGGTTCGCTCAGCGACGAGGACTTCATGGCGCTGTGCAAGAACCTGACCAAGGGCGTGCCGATGGCAACCCCGGTGTTCGACGGTGCCGAGGAATCCGAGATCAAGCGCATGCTGAAGCTCGCCGACCTGCCGGAATCCGGTCAGACCACGCTGTACGACGGCCGCACCGGCGAGGCGTTCGATCGCAAGGTCACGGTCGGCTACATGTACATGCTGAAGCTGAACCACCTGGTCGACGACAAGATGCACGCGCGTTCGACCGGTCCGTACTCGCTCGTCACCCAGCAGCCGCTGGGCGGCAAGGCGCAGTTCGGCGGCCAGCGTTTCGGCGAAATGGAAGTCTGGGCGCTGGAAGCCTACGGCGCGGCCTACACCCTGCAGGAAATGCTGACGGTGAAGTCCGACGACGTGCAGGGCCGCAACCAGATGTACAAGAACATCGTCGATGGCAACCACGAAATGACGGCGGGCATGCCCGAGTCGTTCAACGTGCTGGTCAAGGAAATCCGCTCGCTGGCCATCAACATCGATCTGGAAGAAGGTTGAGGAAAGGGATCCCTTTCCTCGAATCCCGCCTCAGCCTCGAATCCCGGAGTAAGTCATGAAAGACCTTCTCAACCTGTTCAACCCGACTCGCCAGACGCTCGATTTCGACTCGATCAAGATCGGCCTGGCCTCGCCGGACCTGATCCGCTCGTGGTCCTACGGCGAAGTGAAGAAGCCGGAGACGATCAACTACCGCACCTTCAAGCCGGAGCGTGATGGCCTGTTCTGCGCCGCGATCTTCGGTCCGATCAAGGACTACGAATGCTTGTGCGGCAAGTACAAGCGCATGAAGCACCGCGGCGTGGTCTGCGAAAAGTGCGGCACGGAAGTGACGCTCGCCAAGGTGCGCCGCGAGCGCATGGGCCACATCGACTTGGCCACGCCCGTGGCCCACATCTGGTTCCTGAAGTCGCTGCCGTCGCGCATCGGCCTGATGCTCGACATGACCCTGCGCGACATCGAGCGCATCCTCTATTTCGAAGCCTACGTCGTCATCGATCCGGGCCTGACCCCGCTGGAACGCGGCAACCTGCTGACTGAAGAACAGTATCTGCAGGCGGTGCAGGACCACGGCGACGAGTTTGACGCCCGCATGGGCGCCGAAGCGGTCTATGAGCTGCTCAAGACCATCGACCTCGACACGGAGCTGCTGCGTCTCAAGGAAGAAATCGCCTCGACCAACAGTGAAACCAAGCTCAAGCGCCTGTCCAAGCGCATCAAGCTGGTCGAAGCCTTCCGCGATTCGGGCAACCGCCCCGAATACATGGTCATGACCGTGCTGCCGGTGCTGCCGCCGGACCTGCGTCCGCTGGTGCCGCTGGACGGTGGCCGCTTCGCGACTTCCGACCTCAACGATCTGTACCGCCGCGTCATCAACCGCAACAACCGCCTGAAGCGCCTGCTCGAACTGTCGGCGCCGGACATCATCGTGCGCAACGAAAAGCGCATGCTGCAGGAAGCGGTCGACGCGCTGATGGACAACGGCCGCCGCGGTCGCGCCATCACCGGCACCAACAAGCGCCCGCTCAAGTCGCTGGCCGACATGATCAAGGGCAAGCAGGGCCGCTTCCGCCAGAACCTGCTCGGCAAGCGCGTCGACTATTCCGGCCGTTCGGTCATCGTGGTCGGCCCGACGCTGCGCCTGCACGAGTGCGGTCTGCCGAAGAAGATGGCGCTCGAACTGTTCAAGCCCTTCATCTTCTCCAAGCTGCAGCGCCGTGGCCTGGCCACGACGATCAAGGCCGCGAAGAAGCTGGTCGAACGCGAATCGCCGGAAGTCTGGGACATCCTCGAAGAGGTGATCCGCGAACATCCGGTGATGCTGAACCGCGCGCCGACGCTGCACCGTCTCGGCATCCAGGCCTTCGAGCCGGTGCTGGTGGAAGGCAAGGCGATCCAGCTGCACCCGCTGGTCTGCACCGCGTTCAACGCGGACTTCGACGGTGACCAGATGGCCGTGCACGTGCCGCTGTCGCTGGAAGCGCAGCTCGAAGCGCGCGCGCTGATGATGTCGACCAACAACATCCTGTCGCCCGCCAACGGCGAGCCGATCATCGTGCCGTCGCAGGACGTGGTGCTCGGCCTCTACTACATGACCCGCCAGCTTGTGAACAAGAAGGGCGAGGGCATGGTGTTCTCCAACCTGGCTGAGGTGAAGCGCGCCTACGACAACCGCGTGGTGGAACTGCACGCGGCGGTGAAGGTGCGCATTCCGCAGACCACGATCGCGGCCGATGGCACCCGCACGCGCAAGAACGTCATCGTCGATACGACGGTGGGTCGCGCGCTGCTGGCCGAGATCCTGCCGGAAGGCCTGCCTTTCGAACTGATCAATACGGAACTCAAGAAGAAGGCGATCAGCGGCCTCATCAACGCCTGCTACCGCCAGCTCGGCCTGAAGGAAACGGTCGTGTTCGCCGACCAGCTGATGTACACGGGCTTCCGCTACGCAACGCGTGCGGGCGTGTCGATCGGCATCGACGACATGATCATCCCGGAAGAGAAGAAGAGCATCCTGGCCGAGGCCGAGGCCGAAGTGAACGAGATCCAGGAGCAGTACGCTTCGGGCCTCGTCACCGCCGGCGAACGCTACAACAAGGTGGTCGACATCTGGTCGCGCACCAACGAACTGATTGCCGCGGCGATGTTGAAGGGCATCGGTACCGACAAGGTACAGAACGCCAAGGGCGAAATCGTCGACCAGAAGTCGATGAACTCGCTCTACATCATGGCCGACTCGGGCGCCCGTGGTAGCGCGGCGCAGATCCGCCAGCTTGCCGGTATGCGCGGCCTGATGGCCAAGCCGGACGGCTCGATCATCGAGACGCCGATCAAGGCCAACTTCCGCGAAGGCCTGGACGTGCAGCAGTACTTCAACTCGACCCACGGTGCCCGTAAGGGTCTGGCCGACACGGCGTTGAAGACCGCGAACTCGGGTTACCTGACCCGTCGTCTGGTGGACGTGGCGCAGGACGTGGTCATCACGGAACTGGATTGCGGCACGTACAACGGCCTGACCATGACCCCGATCGTGGAAGGCTCCGACATCGTCGAGCCGCTGCGCGAGCGCGTGCTCGGTCGCGTCGTGGCCGAAGACGTCTACGCCCCGGGCAACGACGAGGATCCGATCGTCGAACGCAACACGCTGCTCGACGAAAAGTGGGTCGTGAAGCTGGAAGACGCGGGCGTGCAGCAGATCAAGGTGCGTTCGACCATCACCTGCGAATCGCGCTTCGGCGTGTGCTCGCGCTGCTACGGTCGCGACCTGGCGCGTGGCCACCTGGTGAACCGCGGCGAAGCGGTCGGCGTCATCGCCGCCCAGTCGATCGGCGAGCCGGGCACGCAGCTGACGATGCGTACCTTCCACATCGGCGGCGCGGCTTCGCGTTCGGCGGCGGTGGACAGCATCTCGGTGCGCACCACGGGCACGGTGAAGTTCAACAACCTGAAGACCGTCCAGCACGAATCCGGCCATCTGGTCGCGGTTTCGCGTTCGGGCGAAATCTCGGTGCTGGACGCCCAGGGCCGCGAGCGCGAGCGCTACAAGCTGCCGTACGGCGCGACCCTGAACGCGAAGGACGGCGAGGCGATCACCGCCGGACAGGTCGTCGCGAACTGGGATCCGCATAACCACCCGATCATTTCCGAAGTCGCCGGCTTCGTGCGCTTCGTCGACTTCGTCGAAGGCGTCACCACGATCGAGAAGACCGACGAACTGACCGGTCTGGCCAGCACGGAAATCACCGATCCGAAGCGCCGTGGTACGGCGGGCAAGGACCTGCGCCCGATCGTCCGCATCGTGGACAAGGCCGGCAAGGACCTGACGATCCCGGGAACCGACCTGCCGGCGCAGTACCTGCTGCCGCCGCGCGCGCTGGTTACCCTGCAGGACGGCGCTCCGGTCGCGGTCGGCGATGTGGTCGCGCGTATCCCGCAGGAAGCGTCGAAGACCCGCGACATCACCGGCGGTCTGCCGCGCGTGGCCGACCTGTTCGAAGCGCGCAAGCCGAAGGATCAGGCGATCCTGGCCGAGCGCTCGGGTGTCATCAGCTTCGGCAAGGACACCAAGGGCAAGCAGCGCCTGATCATCAAGGACACGGACGGCAACGAGCACGAAGAGCTGATTCCGAAGTACCGCCAGATCATCGTGTTCGAAGGCGAGCATGTGGTGAAGGGCGAAACCATCGTCGATGGCGAGCCGAATCCGCAGGACATCCTGCGCCTCAAGGGTGTCGAGGAGCTGGCCGCGTACCTCACGAAGGAAATCCAGGACGTGTACCGCCTGCAGGGCGTGAAGATCAACGACAAGCACATCGAGGTGATCGTCCGCCAGATGCTGCGCAAGGTGGAAGTCGTCGAACCGGGCGATTCGCACTACCTGCGCGGCGAGCAGGTCGAGCGCCAGCGCATCGTCGAAGTCAACGCCAAGCTCGAATCCCGCGGCGAAATGCCGGCCAAGGTCGAGCCGGTGCTGCTGGGCATCACCAAGGCTTCGCTCGCGACCGAATCCTTCATCTCGGCGGCGTCGTTCCAGGAAACCACCCGCGTGCTCACCGAGGCGGCCGTCCGCGGCACCCGCGACACGCTGCGTGGCCTGAAGGAAAACGTCATCGTCGGTCGTCTCATCCCGGCGGGTACGGGCTTGGCTTACCACGCCAAGCGCCACCACAGCGGCGACGACTTCATGGAACACGAATTCGGCGGCGTGTCGCGTTCGTCCGCCATCGTGGCCGATTCGGGTGACGATTCCGCCGATTGATTTAGCTGATGAACGTCCGGCCAATTGATCGGTCCGGACTATGCAAGACGGGGCGCAGGACGCGCCCCGGCAAGCTGTCCAAGGGAGTTTTTCCCGCTCCACGGATGGATGGTGAATGAATGCGCGTTGCAGGTAATTGACGGCGCGCATTTATTCGGGTTATAGTTCCGCTTCTCGGCAGGCCGCATCAGGCTTGCCTTTTGTTTCCGTGCTCAAGAAAGCCCGGCTCAAAAGCTCCGGCACACAAGGTTCCGTCATGGCGACTATCAATCAGCTCGTGCGCAAGCCGCGCAGCCCGAAGACCTACAAGAGCGCCTCGCCGGCGCTGGTCGAATGCCCGCAGCGGCGCGGTGTCTGCACCCGCGTATACACCACGACCCCGAAGAAGCCGAACTCGGCGCTGCGCAAGGTCGCCAAGGTGCGTCTGACCAACGGCTTCGAGGTCATTTCCTACATCGGCGGCGAAGGCCACAACCTTCAGGAACACTCCGTGGTCCTGATCCGCGGTGGCCGCGTCAAGGATCTCCCGGGCGTGCGTTACCACACGGTGCGCGGCTCGCTCGACGCTTCCGGCGTCGCCAAGCGTCGCCAGGGTCGTTCCAAGTACGGCGCGAAGCGTCCGAAGGCCTAAAAAGCCCGGCTCCAAAATCCCACAGGCACCCAGGTGCTTGAGTATCAAGCGGCCAATCGTGCCGCACTATTGAGAAGAGTTTATGTCGCGCAAAGGTAATACCCCCGTCCGTCACATGCTGCCCGATCCGAAGCACGGCAGCCAGACCATCGCCCGCTTCATCAACATGGTGATGCAGAGCGGCAAGAAGTCGGTCGCCGAGAAGATCGTCTACGGTGCGATGGATGTCATCGGTCAGAAGAACGCCAACCCGCTGGAGCTGGTTGAAAAGGCGCTCGGCAATGTTTCCCCTGCGGTCGAAGTGAAGTCGCGCCGCGTCGGCGGTGCCACCTATCAGGTGCCGGTCGAAGTGCGCGCTACCCGTCGCGTTGCGCTGGCGATGCGCTGGATCATCGAGTCGGCCCGCAAGCGCGGCGAAAACTCGATGCCGCGCAAGCTCGCAGGCGAGCTGCTCGACGCTGCCGAAAACCGCGGCGGCGCGATCAAGAAGCGCGAAGAAACGCACCGCATGGCTGAAGCCAACAAGGCGTTCGCTCACTACCGCTGGTAATACCTGCGCGCCCGACGACCGACGTGAGTCAGGTGGTTTACCGTGGCGCGCTCAACTCCCATCGGGTTGTACCGTAATTTCGGCATCATGGCCCACATTGATGCCGGAAAGACCACAACTACCGAGCGCATCCTGTTCTACACCGGTGTCAATCACCGGATCGGTGAAGTCCACGAAGGCGCTGCCACGATGGACTGGATGGAGCAGGAACAGGAACGCGGCATCACGATCACTTCGGCCGCGACCACCTGCTTCTGGGAAGGCATGGACCATGCCTTCCCGCAACACCGATTCAACATCATCGATACGCCAGGGCACGTCGACTTCACCATCGAAGTCGAGCGTTCCCTGCGCGTGCTCGATGGCGCAGTCTTCGTGCTCTGCGCCGTTGGCGGCGTACAGCCGCAGTCGGAAACCGTCTGGCGCCAGGCCAACAAATATGCGGTGCCGCGCCTGGCGTTCGTCAACAAGATGGACCGTACCGGCGCGAACTTCGACAAGGTCGTCGAACAGCTGAAATCGCGGCTCGGCGCGCATCCGGTTCCGATGCAGATTCCGCTCGGCACGGAAGACGAATTCGATGGCGTGATCGACCTGCTGAAGATGAAGGCGATCCACTGGGACGAGGCTTCGCTCGGCACGCAGTTCGAATATCGCGAGATTCCCTCGGCGCTGAAAGCCGAGGCGGAAAAGGCCCGGAGCTTCATGGTCGAATCCGCCGCCGAGGCTTCCGAGACGCTGATGGACCAGTACCTCGAATCGGGCGAGTTGTCCGACGAGGAGATCATCGCCGGATTGCGCGAGCGCACGATCAAATCCGAAATCGTGCCGGTCTATTGCGGATCCGCATTCAGGAACAAGGGTGTGCAGGCGCTGCTGGATGCGGTCATCCAATTGCTGCCTTCGCCGCTGGATCGTCCGCCGGTGCAGGGCGTCGACGAGAGCGAAAACGCCGATTCGCGCCAGGCCACCGATGCCGAGCCGTTTTCCGCGCTCGCGTTCAAGATCATGCACGATCCTTTCGTCGGGTCGCTCACTTTCTTCCGGGTCTATTCCGGCGTGCTCGCCTCCGGCGATGCCGTGTTCAATCCGATCAAGGGACGCAAGGAGCGTATTGGCCGCTTGCTGCAGATGCACGCCAACCAGCGCGATGAAATCAGGGAGGTGCGCGCGGGCGACATCGCCTGCGCCGTCGGCCTGAAAGACGTGACGACCGGCGACACGCTTTGCGCGCTGGATCGCATCATCACGCTGGAGCGCATGGCCTTCCCCGAGCCGGTCATCTCGATGGCGGTCGAGCCGAAAACCAAGGCCGACCAGGAAAAGATGGGCGTCGCGCTGAGCCATCTCGCGCAGGAGGATCCGAGTTTCCGCGTCAACATGGACGAGGAATCCGGCCAGACCATCATCCGCGGCATGGGCGAGCTGCACCTTGAGATCATCGTGGACCGGATGCGGCGCGAGTTCGAGGTCGAAGCCAACGTCGGCAAGCCGCAGGTCGGGTACCGCGAGACGATCCGCAAGCCGGTCAGGGCGGAAGGCCGTTTCGTGCGCCAGTCCGGCGGCAAGGGCCAGTTCGGCCACGTGTGGCTGGAAATTTCACCGAATGAGCCGGGTGCGGGCTATCTGTTCGAAAACGCCATCGTCGGTGGCGCGATTCCGAAGGAGTACATTCCGGCGGTCGATAAAGGCATCCGGGAAGCGGCCGCCGGCGGCATCCTTGCCGGATATCCGATCGTCGACGTGAAAGTGCGACTGGTCGACGGTTCGTTCCACGAAGTCGATTCGTCCGAAATGGCATTCAAGATCGCCGGATCGATGGCCTTCAGGGAGGGTTTTCAGCGGGCAAGTCCGGTCCTGCTCGAGCCGGTGATGAAGGTCGCGATCGTCACGCCGGAGGATTATCTCGGTGACGTGATGGGCGATGTCAGTCGACGTCGCGGCATCCTGCAGGGCCAGGACGACAGCCCGGCGGGCCGATGCATCAACGCAATGGTGCCGTTGGGGGAAATGTTCGGCTACGCCACGACCTTGCGCTCCATGAGCCAGGGGCGGGCGACGTTCTCGATGGAATTCGACCATTACGCCGAAGCGCCGGCGAATATCGTCGAACAGGTTCTCCGCCGGCACTGATTTCAAGTTCCGGGGCAGTAATTCCACCAATCAACCACTAACCCAATAAAGGTAGAGCAGACATGGCAAAGGGAAAGTTCGAACGCACCAAGCCGCACGTGAACGTGGGCACGATCGGTCACGTTGACCACGGCAAGACGACGCTGACGGCGGCGCTGACGAAGATCGGCGCGGAACGCTTCGGCGGCGAATTCAAGGCC